>Ga0228536_1000443_pt1 | contig 79109 bp, 60 predicted proteins | sample SJ1Smetagenome_FD_168611 | JGI IMG/M metagenome (GOLD analysis project Ga0228536, IMG submission 168611) | Enriched culture of PCE-dechlorinating microbial communities from Ithaca, New York, USA - SJ1.S | ecosystem: Engineered > Modeled > Simulated communities (microbial... > Unclassified...
CCTGTTTTACTTGAGCAAGCTCTCGTTTGACGCGCTCAAGCTCCTCCTCAACCTGAGTGAGAGGCCGCTGCTCGCCGCCAATATCGGAAAGTTTTCCGGCCTTGTACGCGCTCACCCAGTTTTCCAGGGTCGACTGGGCAGGGAGAGTTGACGCGATGCTTCATATGCTGTCAAGCCGCCTTCAATGATCATGTTGACGGCTTCATGCCGGAATTCTTTCGAATAGCGACCGTTCGTTGCGTTCTTTGCCATTCAGACACCTCCGTTTTGGTGGGATAGTAACTTTGGTGTCCGATATTTTCAACTTACCTCACAAGAGCAGAGGGCCAAGGGAATGGACTCTTTCATTTCGGGCGACGGCGGCGACGATCCGGGCGATTGTCGCCTTTTTCGACGCCAGGAAGGGGAGCTTCGAGGCGTTCAGCTGGACTCCCCCGGGGGAGAGTGCGTCCGTATCGGTGCGATTCAAAGAAGAAAACCTTTCCGCCTCGTGGGACGGAACGAAGAACGGGCATCTTGCCGGCATAACCTTCAGGGAAGTGTTGTAAGCCCCTCTCCGGAGGGGCTTACGCTATGTCTTTATTCCCAGGCGGGTTTTCAGCCCTTCCTGAAGAACCAGGGAGTAGCTGATCTTTGCCGCTTTCGCTTCCGCATCCAGCCACCGTGGAAGTGTAACCATCCTGTTCACAGCCCTGTTGTTCATCTTCTCCCGGAACGGGGGCATGAAAACGTCCACAAGCACGATCACCTGATTTTTTTCCGGGGAAAGCTCCGTCGGGCGGGTAGGCTCCGGGATCTCGTCCCCATCCTCTTCCATTCCGAAAAGGTGCAGGGAAAGAGCTTCCCTGGCCATGCGCAACGCCTCTTCTTCGGGGGCTCCCTGGGAGACGCAGCCCGGAAGGTCGGGGAAGACAACCCCGATTTCCTCACCCTCGTCGTAGCAGAAAAATGCGGGATACACGTATTTGTCTTTCATGGGAAAAACCTCCTTTGGGGCTCTATATCTTGAACCCCGATTGTTTCCTGATGCTTTCCAAAACCGAGATGTTCAAATCTTTTTTGGGATGGGGGACCGTCACTTTGCCTTTCTTTACCGGGTGTTTGAACTGATGGTGATCCCCCGTGGTTTTGTAGAGGAACCATCCGTCTTTTTTGAGCAACTTGATGATTTCCGATGAAGAATAGCTTTTACCCATGGCCGCAGCCCCCTTCGAGGATAGGTTGACATATGTTGAAACATATGTCAACAGGTTTGGAGAGGAGATGTCGCAATGCCGCGCGGATCAAGCGCCTACAGGACTGTGGCGGCGGAGATCACGACGGCCTGGCTGGTCGCGATTCCGTCGCTTCCGGGCGTCAATGATCCATCGACGACCATCGAGCTTTTCTTCACCGATTTTCCTTCAGACATCGTTTACGGCGGAAAGATGTATCTTCCGAGCCCGGTGGAACTCGTCGCTCCGAAAGTGAGCAAGGACATGGAGAGGGGGACGGGGAGCGTCGCGCTCTGCAACCTCACGAACGAATTCAGCGGGTACGCGAAGAACTACCGCATTCAGGATTCACAGATCATTGTCACCCATGCCGTGAAGAACGGAGATGCCTGGCTGGGGCTCGTGTCGTTCGTCGGAGTGATGGACGCGCCGACCATTGCGGAGGAGAAAATCTCCGTGAAGATCGCAAGCGGCAGGAGCGTGGCGACGCTTCTGCCGCGGACTCTCTACTGAAGCCGGGACTTTCCGCATCTTCCGAGCGCGAAGGACCCGCGCTCGCTGGCGCTGAAATGACGCTCGCCGATCTTGTCGGGGTTTTCTGAAGAGTGCGCGGGAGAGACCTGGACGGGTTCGTCGCTCCCTGCGCGGGGGCGTGGATTGAAACTAAGTTTCCTCCCGATAGTGAAAAGTGTTGTTCCTCGTCACAGATCGTGTCATCCCACTTGACATGTTCCGGTAGATTCGTATACCGTCCGGTTTTGGCTCTCTTATCGACTGCGAGGTGTTGTGCTGACATGGTCCGGCTTATGAAGAGTCTGTTTCTCGGCATCTTTCTCATTGTCGCCGCAAGCGCGGTGCTGCTGGTTTCCGACTACCGGGGGCGGGTGCAGAACATGTCCGGAACGCCCGGTGGCTCGGCTTCCAATGGTCTGGCTTCCGATGGCCCGGTGGCGGCGTTGCACGGCAAGGTTCGGGCGGGCAGGCCGGTTCGCGTGGCGGTGCTCAAATGGACGGCTTCGGTGACCACCGACGAGACTTACGAAGGGCTGGTAGCGGGGCTGGCGGAGCGCGGCTTCGAGCATGGCAAAAACGTGATGCTGGAAAAGTTCTCCGCCGAGGGAGACATGCCCACCGCCGTGAGCATGGCCCAGAACGCCTGCGGAGGCGACTACGACCTGATGCTCACCATCAGCACGCCCATGCTGCAGGTGGGAGCCACGGCCAACAAGGAGGGGAAGGTGGTGCACGTTTTCGGGGCGGTCACCGATCCCTATGCCGCCGGAGTGGGCATCAGCCGTGAAAATCACCGGGAGCATCCCGCATGGCTCACGGGGGTGGGGACCTTCCAGCCGGTGCGCGAGGCGCTGGAGTTGACGAAAAAGCTCTACCCTGACCTGATGCGCATCGGAACGGTGATGAACCCCTCGGAGGCCTGCTCGCAGGCGTGCTACGAGCTGGCGAAAGAGACCTGCGCCGAACTGGGAGTGGAGCTGGTCGCCGTGACGGTCGACAATTCGTCGGCGGTGTACGAGGCGGCGTCGGCGCTGGCGTCGCAGGGCGTGCAGGCCTTCGCCATTGGCGGCGACAATTCGGTGGAGTCGGCCTTCGACTCGGTGGTGCGGGCGGCGGATGCGGTGGGCATTCCCGTGGTGGGTTACGCCTCCATGTACGCCGAGAAGGGGGCTCTTTTCGGTCTCGGGGCGAACTACGTGGAAGTGGGGCGCATGCAGGCGCAGGTGGCGGCGGATATCCTCGGGGGCGTTTCTCCCGTGGACATCCCCGTGGAGAACGTGATGCCGCTCAAGCTGTCGCTGAACAAAAACGTGCTGAAGAAGCTGCGCGATCCCTGGGGTATTCCTCCAGAGGTGGAGGCACAGGCAGCAATCATTGTGGACGAGTCGGGGACGCGGCATCTGTCGCAGGAGATTTCCGTGCCCCCGGGGGTGCCGAAGGTGGCGGGAGCTGGCGCCGTTCCTGAGGTTCGCCGATGGAACCTGCATTATCTGAATTACGTGGACTCCGCGCCGCAGGAGGAGACGCTCCGCGGCTTTCTGAAGGTGCTTTGGGACGAGGGATGGACCGAGGGGAAGGAGTACACGCTGACGGTGTCAAATGCTCAGGGGGACATGCCGACGCTTGCCGCCATGGTGGACAACGTGCTGACCCAGAACGCGGACATGCTGGTGCTCACCTCCACCCCAACCCTGCAGACGGCGGTGAAGAAGGTGCGCGACATTCCCGTGATCTTCGGCGTGGTGGCGAATCCCGTACTGGCAGGGGCGGGCACGAGCGACACCGATCATCTGCCCAACGTGACGGGCATCTCCTCGGCGTCGGCCTACGACGAGGGCGCGGCGGCGCTGCTCGCGTGCCTGCCTGGGGCGAAGCGCGTGGGAACCCTGGTGAACCCGTCGGAATCGAACTGCGTCTACAACTTCGAACAACTGAAGGCAGTCTTCGCTGTCAAGGGGGTCGAACTCGTCTCCGTTCCCGTCTCGACGCCCACGGAGATTCCCGATGGCATCCGGGCTCTCCTTTCGATGAACGTCGATGCGGTGCTGCAGGTGGCGGGGAATCTGTTCTTCTCCTCCTTCGCTCCCATCTCGAAGGCCTGTCTGGAGGCGAAGACGCCCCTTTTCGGGTTCGACACCGCCACTGCGATCAAGGGCGGGGCGGCGGTGGCCGTGGCGCGCGACTACGTCGCCGGGGGTGAGGACATGGGGCGCGTGGCCCTGCGCGTGCTGCGGGGAGAAAAGCCCGCCGCGATCCCCTTTGCCCCCATCAGCAGGACCATCGTCACCATCAACGAGAAAAACGCGGCACGCTACGGGCTCGACATTCCCGCCTCGCTTCGGCAGCGGGCGAACATCGTTTCGGGCGAGTAGCGAAAGGAGAAGGGACCATGCAGATCGAACGGCGGGAAGAACAGAACGGGCTGGCGCTGCTGCTTCGGGGGCGGCTGGATGCGGGACGTTGCCGCATCCTGGAGGACGAGCTGGAAGACGCCATCAGGCAGGGTTTTCACCGCATTGTGCTCGACATGGACGAGGTGCTCTTTCTCAGTTCCGCGGGCATTCGCAGCCTGTTGCGCTACAAGAGGACGCTGACGGCGCTCGGGGGCGATCTGGCGATCCGGCGGCCCTCGGAGTTCGTGCAGGAGATTCTGAACATGGTGGGGATGACCGCGTTCTTCGTCGAGGGAGATGCGACGGCGCCCACCCATGCGGCGGAGAAAATCACCCGGTTCGATCTGGGGGCCGGGTCGTTCCGGGTGGAACTGTTGGGGGCGGGGGAGGCTCGCTCCTTCGGGTCCGGCAATTGGGGATTCGGCATCGGTTCCTTTGAAAAGGAACGGTGCGACAGCGGAGAAGTTTTGGCGGCGGAGGGTTTTGCCCTGATGCTCCCGCCGGGGGACGGGCAGACGCCGGATTTCATGGCCGCCTCGGGCGATTTCGTTCCCTCGGTGCACTTTGCGTCGGGGGTGGTGCTGCAGGGCGCGCCCTCGTGCTGTCTGCGCTTTTCCGAGAGCCTGCCGGGAATGCCCCTGTCGGAGCTGGTTGCTCTCGCCCTCGATGCCGTGGGAGCGCCGGCGGCGGCCCTGGCGCTGGTGGCCGAAACGTCGGGGCTCGTAGGAGCAAGCCTGAGCGTGCCCGGCCCGAAGGCCGTGCCGGATGAGGGATTTTTCGCCTTTCCCGCGGTGCGCGAGCATCTGGACTACCGCCCCGAAAAGCGTTTCGACCGTCATCTGGCAGTGGTGGTGGGTCTGGCGGTCCGGGGCGACGCGGGGACCCTCGCCCCGCAGGTGCGGCCCCTCGCCGGAGGGGAGGCGCTTTCGGGACACTTTCACGCGGCGGTCTTTCCCTTCAAGGCCATTCCGCAGGGCAGGGTGGAGTTGCCGTCGGTGCTCGCCAAACTGTTCGATGCCGTGGATCCCGTGGGGCTGCTGCATCTGCTGCACGACCGGCGCCCCATCTCCGGCGCCGGAGAGAGCGCTTTTCTGAGCGGGGCACTGTGGGCGGGCGCCCTGGCGGGACTGGAAGGAGGCCGGGCATGAGTCTTCTGATCGGGGCCCTCACCATGGGTTTTCTCCTTTCGTTGATGGCCCTGGGGGTCTACCTCACCTTCCGTATTTTCGGTTTCGCCGACCTCGCCACCGACAGCATTCTCACCCTGGGCGCCGCCGTGGCGGCGGTGCTGATGGCGGGCGGTGTTCCGCCGGCGCTCGCCACGCTGGCCGCCGTGGGGGCGGGCATGCTGGCCAGCGGCGTCACCGGTGTGCTGCACACGCGGTTCCACATCAACAACCTGCTCTCGGGCATTCTGGTGATGACGGGGCTCTACTCGGTGAACCTGCGCATCATGGGGGGGAGCAACGTTCCTCTGTCGCAGACCGTCACGCTGGTGGACAGCGTGGGGAATGCGGTGCGACACCTGACGGGGGTCGACAGTGTGCGGATCTCCATCTGGCAGGTCCCCGTGGGCGACCTGGCGGTGCTCGGCGGCGCTTTTCTGCTGGCGTGCTTGCTCGGTGTGGCGTTGCGGGTCTTTCTGAGGACCGATTTCGGCATCGCGCTGCGGGCGTCGGGTGATAACAGCCAGTCCGCGCTGGCCCAGGGGGTGAGCGCCCCCAACATGCTGCTCTTCAGCCTGATGCTCGCCGGGGGGCTTTCGGCCCTCACCGGGGCGCTGCTGGCCCAGTACCAGGGCTTCGCCGACGTGCAGATGGGGGTGGGCACGCTGGTGCTGGGGCTCGCCAGCGTCATCATGGGGCAGGCACTGGTGCGCACGCGCTCCATCGGCATCTCCCTCGCCGGGGCGGTCATGGGGTCGGTCCTCTTTCGGCTCCTGGTCTCCATCGCCCTGCGCTGGGGGCTGAACCCCAACGACCTCAAACTGATCACGGCGCTCTTCGTGCTCGCAACGCTGGTGCTGCCGGGTCTCGTGGGGCGGTTGCGGAAAAGGGTGGTGCACCATGCTTGACATACAGAACGCGGTCAAGACTTTCCATCCCGGCACCGAGAACGAGGTGCGTGCCCTGCAGGGAGTGGAGCTGCGGGTGGAGGACGGCTCCTTCGTGGTGGTCATCGGCACCAACGGGTCGGGCAAATCGACGCTGCAGAACGCCGTGTCGGGAAGCTTTTTCCTCGACACGGGGCGCATTCTGCTCGCCGGGCAGGACATCACCCGGTGGCCCGAGCATCGCCGGGCGTCGCTGATCGGGCGCGTCTTCCAGAACCCCTTCAGCGGCACGGCTCCCAACATGACCGTGGGGGAGAACCTTGCCCTCGCCGCACGGCGCGGCCTGCGGCGCACACTGCGCGCAGGCGCGTTCGCCGGGTCCGGGTCCAGGGACGCGCTGGCCGAGCGGGTGCGCTCTCTGGGGATGGGGCTTGAGAACCGCCTGGAAAACGAGATTGGTTCGCTCTCCGGGGGGCAGCGGCAGGCCCTGACGTTGCTGATGGCCACCCTGCGTCGTCCCGAGCTGCTGCTGCTCGACGAGCACACGGCGGCCCTCGATCCCCGGGCGGCGGACATGGTGATCCGCGTCACCGACGATCTGGTGCGCGAGGGAAGGCTCACCACCCTGATGGTGACCCACTCGATGCAGCAGGCGGTGAGCCTGGGCGACCGGTTGATCATGATGCACCGGGGGCGCATCGTGGCCGACATTTCGGGGTCGGAGAAGAAGCGCCTCCGCCCCGGCGACCTGCTGGACCGCTTCGACGCCATCAAGCGCCGCGAGCAGATTGACCCCTCGGTGGCGGAGATGTTGCGGGAGATGTACGTGTAGGGATTCCGGCGCGGGCGTCGTCTTCGTCGCCGGCTGTTTCTGCATGGCCGTTTTTACCGACCTGTGATCTCCGTTTTCTTGACAGGGGTCCGGAAATCGCGTGTACTCTGAAGAGGGATTCGAAAGAGGCGCCTTCCCTGTTTCGGAGAAGCGGTTGTTGAGGTTCGCAAGGGGAGGCGAAAGAGGCATCCGAAAGAGGCATTCGGAGAAAACGGCGGAAGCGGCAGACGTAACGGAACGAACGGACGAGCAGAAGATCGGGGTGCCCGCGGCTGTTTTTGTCGGGCCGGAGGGCGGCGGCAATTCCCTTGGAGGGGGAGACATGGCGGAATATTCGTCCCGGAACAATTTTCACGTGGAGCTGAAGATGCTCGAGTCCGATCTCGTCCGGCTCGGAGGAAACGCCCAGGACGCGCTCACCAATGCCACGTGGGCGCTGAAGGAGCGGGATCTCTCCCTGGCTCGGGAAGTGCTTCAGGACGAGGAGACGACGAATCTTCTGGCGGAGCGCATCGATTCCCAGGGATTCCAGCTCATCGCCCGAAATCGTCCCATCGGGCAGGATCTCCGGACCGTCTCCGCTGTTCTCCACATGGCGGTGGATCTGGAGCGTGTCGCCGACTACGGCGTGAACATCGCCAAGATCGCCATCGAGATCGGCGACGCACCCTTCGTGAAGCCTTTGGTGGACATTCCCCGCATGGCGACCCGGGTGCGCGAGATGATCGGCGGAGCGCTCTGCGCGTTTCTCGGGCGGGACGCCGCGGCCGCTCGGGAGGTCTGCCCGTTGGACGACGAGGTGGACGATCTGGAAAGGCGGATCATGCGGGATCTCATCGATCTCATGACCCGAGACCACCGGACCATTCCCCAGGGCACGCGGCTTCTCCTCGTGGCGAGAAACCTGGAGCGTGCGGGCGACCACGCCACCAACCTGGCGGAGCGCATTCTCTTCATGATCACCGGTGTGGCCGAAAAATCCTGTTCACTCCGGCGCCCTCTCTGCGAGGTCCCCGAGGAGTCCTGCTGAATCTGCCGGCGCAGGGGCGCTCTCCTTGATCGTGCGGTGAGCGCACGGCGAGGGAACGCCCCTGCGCCGCGAAAGATGCCCTATGGTTTGCCCGTCTCTTGGGATGCGGGGGCGATGTCCGCCAGTTCCAGATAGAGGCGCACCCGCTCGGCCAAGCGCTCCCGGTCGAGAGGGCCGTTGCTGGTCTGCACGGAGAAGAGTTTTTCCGGAATGGTCACCTTTTCCGGGGAGAACCCGCAGGCCCTCTTCCAGGCGTGTTTTCTCCGGAGCGTCTCCTCTCCGAGGCGGCGAAGCTCTTCGGGCGTGCGGGAGATGCCCAGGGCGGCCAACGCCGCCGAGGTAGTCTCGCCGTCGTAAATGCTCCGGGCGAAGAGGCAGGTGACGAGAGAGTTGGTGATCATGCGCCACTGGGCATCCTTCACCTGCGCCGCCACCTGTTCCCGCAGGGGCTGGGGCTTGCCGAGGAGCTTCTGGTCGATGCCGTAGCCGCCGTCGTCCAGGTGGGAGTGGCGCACCCCCACGATCCAGGTCAGAAGGGCGTTTTCTCCCGTGAGATACCCCGCGGGCTCCACCCTGCCAAAGTGCATGGCGAACCGCTCGCCGCCGTAGACGGCGGCGCAGTGGGCCGTTCCCCCTTCGAGATCCCGGTAGAACCGGCCCGCTCCGGTGCGGATGCGGTTCAGGACCTCCAGATAGCCTCCGGCGTCGCCGAACTGGATGGGGAGCCCTTCCGTGACGTCCAGACCGATGATGCCCGAGAGAAACGCCTCGGAGGCCCAGGCGAGGGTGCACCCCATGCTCATGGCGTCCCAGCCCTCTTTCTCCACGGCGAGGATGAGGCGCAGCACGTCCTCCGGGGAGCCCAGGCTCAGTTGCGTTCCCAGGGCGTAGATGAGTTCGTAGTCGTAGGGGACTTTGGTGGTGCGGTAGTGGTAGGGCTTGAACTCCTCCCGGATCTCCGCCACGTGGATGCAGCCGCACTGGCAGTGTGCGCAGGCGGTGTGCTGCACGAGCCAGTTCTTCGCGAAGTTTTCTCCGGAAAGCGCTTCCGCCCCCTCGAAATACCCCTGGGAGAAATTGCGCGTGGGCAGTCCCCGGATGGCGTTGAGGGTGAGGATGTTCCCCGCCGTTCCGAGGTCGTGGTACTTGCGCATCTCCCCCGAGTGGACCACCTTGTCGTAGATGCCCTGGTAGGTGTCGCGGTAGCTCTTGAGGTTCTCCGGGACGAAGGCCCCGCTGCCGCTCACGAGAATCGCCTTGAGGTTCTTCGCTCCCAGCACCGCCCCGAGGCCGAGGCGCCCGAAGTGGCGCGAGGAGTCCACGGTGGCGCAGGCGAGAGGGGAGAGGCGTTCTCCCGCGGGGCCGATGCGGACCACGGAACTCTTGCGCCCATCCTGGGGGTCGAAGTCCCGAAGAATGCGCTCCGTGGCGAGGGCGGACTTGCCCCAGACGGTCCGGGCGGAGTGAAAGCGCACCTCGTGGTTGTCGAGGGTGAGAAAGATGGGGTGCGGTGCCCTGCCGGTGATGACCAGGGCGTCGATGTCCGCCTCGCGCAGGGCCGCGGCGAGGCGTCCTCCCGCATGGGACTCGCCCAGTTCTCCCGTGAGGGGAGATTTGAAGAGCGCCACCGTCTTGGTCGCCACGGGATAGAGCCCGCTCAGGGGACCGATGACGAAGATCACAGGATTGTCCGGACCCAGGGGGTCACAGTCGGGCGGGCAGTGCCGGAAGAGCAGCTCCGTTCCCGCGGCGGTGCCGCCGAGCCAGGTGTCGAAAAGCTCCCTGTCCCGGACGAGCCGGGACGTTTGCGCGGAAAGATCGACGAAGAGCAGATTCTCCTGCATGGGATCAGGCCTCCTCCGTCAGGGTCAGGACATTGTTGGGACAGAAGCGGGCGCAGGTGCCGCAGTGTACGCAGGGAAGGGGGATGCGCTCCTCCTCGTCCCACTGGAGCGCCTTGAGCACGCAGGCGCGGACGCAGGCGCTGCAGGAGATGCAGCGTTCCCTCTCCAGCCTTACGCCTCCCTGGGGCTGCACCGCCAGCGCTCCCGCGGGGCAGGCGGCGGCGCAGTCCGGTTCGGCGCACCGCAGGCAGGTGCGGAGAGAAAAGGCCCCCTCCACGCCGGAATAGACCCGCACCCGCAGGGCCGCCTTATTGGTGCTTCCCGCCCTGCGGAAGGTGCGGCTGCAGGCGTACATGCAACTGAAGCACCCCACACACTGGTCCCGGTTCGCCACGGTCAGTCTCTTGCTCACGAGAAGATCCCCCTCTCCGTTTCTGCCGCTTTTTTCCCTTCTGAATTTCTTCCGTTTCCGTCCGTTTGCTCTTCCGTCCCGTGCCGTACAGGCCCGTTTTGTCGTGCGCGCCGTGCCGTGTTGCGTACCGCCCTGTTCCGATCCGTCTCGTGTCGATCCGCCGCCGATTTTCCCTGCGCTTGCGTCGCCACGGGGCGAAATGCCACACTTTCCCGTCTTTTCGGTGGGTTTCGGAAATAAAGAAAGGAGCCCTTGAGCAAGGGCTCCCGCTCTTCGTCTGGGGGGAGTGGCGTGATCGTCCTTTGTTTGGATGCCATCCTAGGGGAACACCCGGAGAATGTCAAGAAGAACGGCTTTCCGTGGTTTGTCGTATACTGCATGGAAATGTTTGCGATTGTTCGAAATGGCAATGGCAATGGAAATGGAATGGTGCGCCTCTTCCGCCGTGGTCTCTGGACGGGGCGTGCGCCATCTGGGAAGATGAACGTGTCTGCTCCACCGCGCACGCTGCCGCGGGCACGCCCCGGAAAACGCGGCGGGGCGAGAGGGAGCGGAAACACGGACAATGGCAGCGGCTCGAAACGGCAATGGTGGTCTCCTTGGAGCGTTTCTGCCCAAAGGAAAGAACTTCCGGAGTGTGAGCCGGCTCCATCTCCGTTGCGTTTGACGTGGCAGTCCAAGGACGAAAAGAACGAAAGCGGCGACAGGAGCGGGGAAAAGCACGAAAAGCAGCGAAAAGAACGGGGGCTTGAACGGTCCTTGCGGAACGGTTTTCCGCCCCGGAGTCCACTTTACGGAGGAGGTTCGCACATGTCCCAAAGCATCTTCAACCACGTGCTCGGTCCCGTTCTGCACGGGCCGTCCAGCTCGCACACCGCCGCGGCGTACCACATCGCGGCGCTGGTGCGCTCCTTTCTGGGAGAAGAGCCTGTGGAGGCGCACGTCGCCTTCGACGAAAACGGCTCCTGGGGGCAGGTGTACGCCCAGCAGGGGAGCGATCTCGCCTTCACCTGCGGTGTACTGGGATGGCCCATCGACGACGGGCGGTTCTTCGAGGCGCTGGAGACGGCGCGCCGCCAGGGCGTGACCGTCGCGTTCGCCGTGACGACGCTGCCGGGAGCGGAGCACCCCAACGACATGGATGTGCGCTTTCGCGGGCGGAGCGGCGGTGAACTCCGATGTCGCGCCCGTTCCGTGGGAGGCGGAGCGGTGTTTCTCACCGAGATGGACGGACACCCCGTGCACCTTGAAGGAGATGCCCACGATGTAGTGGCTCTCGTGCCATCCCGGGAGTGCGCCCGGGCAGTGTGCGCCGCCTTGGAGCGGGACGGGGCGTGCCCCGGAGAGATGTCGAAAGAGGGGGTACACCTGGTCGTTTCCTGCCGCCGTGCGCCCTCGCCGGAAGTTCGGGCGGCTCTGAAGGCGCTCCTCGCGGAGGAGTGCGCCCGAACCGGCTTCGCCGAAAGCGTGCTGCGCGTGGGAACCCCCGTCTTCTTCGTTCCCTCCGGAGAGCCTCTCTTCACCTCCGCGGCGGAGGCAGTCCGCCTTGCCGCGGAGCGGGAATGCGGACTCGGAGAGATCTCCCGGGCCTACGAGGCGCAGCTCCTCGGGCTTTCCGAGGAGGAAGTGACCGCCGAGATGACCCGCCGCTACCGGATCATGCGGGCTTCGGTGGAGCGGGGGCTCTGCACCGAGGGAGACCCCATGCGCCTTCTGGACCGCTCCGCGGGCAAGGTGCTCGCGGCGGAACGGGAGGGGCGCCTCCCCCAGGGGGGGCTTCACACCCGGACGGCGGCCCGGGCGCTTGCGGCCATGCACGAGAACAGCGCCATGGGCGTGGTCGTGGCGGCGCCCACGGCGGGCTCCGCAGGGGTGCTGCCCGCGGTGGCGGTGACGCTCGAGGAAGAGTGGGGGCTTTCGGAGGAGCAGGTGGTACGGAGCCTCTTCGCTGCGTCGGGAGTGGGGCTGGTGGTGGCCCTGCGGGCCACCTTCGCCGCGGAGGTGGCGGGGTGCCAGGTGGAGATAGGCGCCGCCGGAGCGATGGCCGCGGCGGCGGTGGCGGATGCCTGGGGAGGAAGCGCGCAACTCGCCTGTGACGCCGCGGCGGTGGCGTTTCAGAACACCATGGGATCCATCTGTGACCCCGTGCAGGGGTGTGTGGAGATCCCCTGCCACACCCGGAACGCCGTGGCCGCCGCGTCGGCCTTCGTCTGCGCGGATCTCGTCGCCGGAGGCTACGTCAATGCCGTTCCCCTGGACGAGACGGTGGACGCGGTGTACGCCGTGGGAACCATGCTTCCTGCGGAGCTGCGCTGCACCGCCCGGGGCGGGCTTTCTCTGTGTCCCTCCGCGCTCGCGCTGCCGATGCGTGATCTCAGGGCTTCGCGCCGGGAATGAAGAGTTCGCTTCCCGCCACGACGGTCTCTCCCTGGAGGCCCGGATTCGCCCCCGCGATGGCCGATGTGGCGACGCCGTAGCGGGAGGCGATGGCGTTCAGGGATTCGCCGCTTTTCACGGTGTGGAAAATGCCGTTCCGGTCGGGAACGCGGAGCTTCATTCCCGGCTGGAGGCGGTTCGGGTCGGTGAGCGCGTTGGAGCCCAGCACGGTGGCGACGGTCACGCCGTATTTGGTAGCGATGGACCAGAGGGTTTCCCCCGCGGCGACAGTGTGGACGGTGGTGCGCGGCGCCCCCGGGCGGGCCGGAGCCTGCGCGGGCGTCTCGGTGCGCACGGGTTGGGCCATTCCAGGAGAGGAGGCGGCGCCTGCGGCGGTGGTTGTGGCCGCGGTCGGAGCGGAAGCGCTTCCCGCTGCAACGGGGACCCGCAGGACCTGACCTATCCGGATGGGATAGGGGGATTTCAACCCGTTTGCGTCCGCCAGAGCCTGCACGGTGGTGCCGTACCGGCGGGCGATCACGGACAGGGATTCTCCCGCCGCGACGGTGTGCTCCCGGAACGTCTGGGGGGAGGGTACCCGGGTCGGCGCGGCGGGACTTGTGCCGGAGCCGACCGGAACGGCCACGGCGCCCTCGGTGCTTGTGGCACCCGCCGGGGTGTCGCTTCCGCCGGCGGCGGAAGACCCTTCGCCTCCGGGGTGGGCTGCCTCCAGGGGCTGCGCTGTCTGGTCCGCCGCTGAGGGAGCCTCGGTCGGTGCGGCGGGAGAGAGACTGTTAGAGAGCTTCGCCGGCAGTTCCGCCTTGGGGTGCAGGGAGAGGATGGCGAAGGAGAGAACGCCGATGACGGCGCCGAGGAGTACGATGCTCTTGAAGGTGCTCCGCCACTCGTCGCGGACCCGGTAGGCGCGGCTGAGCATGATATCGTCGTCCCGCTCACGCGATTTTCGGAACATGGTGGTTTCCTCCGTTTTCTCGTCTTCGACGCGTTCTGCGTCCTCTCCGGCGGAGAAGGACGGAGCGTCGTGCCTTGGAAAAGATTTCCGGGAGACGTTCGTTCGAATGCGGCCGAACCGGGACCGGTCAGTTCCACCCGGCCAGGACCTGGGCAGAAAGAAGCGTTCCGGAGGGTTTCGGGGATTTTCCGGCAGCGTACGGCGTCTCTTTCTCAGAAGTACATAGTACACCATTCGATCCGCCGCGTCGCAAGGGTCATTTTGCGGAAACGGTCCGGGTCGTGTCGTCGCTGACGAAGAGGTGTGCGGTCTTTGCGGTGCCCGTTTCAGAAGTTCCGGAGCGGGCGGAAGGGAACGCGCCGTGGGAGATCCGTGGTGCGTCGTGGGACGCTTTATGGACCGGTCGCTGCGAGAAGGCTTTTGTGTCGTGTACCGAAGGCGCTCTGGCGCGAGGGGATTTTTCGCGCCGTCGGACAACTGCCGCGGAATGACGCGGAGAGGAGTGGGACAGAACGTGGAGCAGGACAGGGAGTGTGTGAAAAAAAGGTATTCCCGGCGGTGGGCCATCTGGGGCATCATGGCCCTCGCCTTCATGGTGGTGTTCTTCCACCGGCTCGCGGTGGGGGTGGTGCGGGACGATCTCGTGGCGTCCTTCGGACTCTCCGACGGGGCGTTCGGCACGCTGGCGTCGATGTATTTTTTCGCCTACATGCTCATGCAGATTCCCGTGGGCATGCTCGCGGACAGCCTCGGCGCACGGGTCATCGTCTCCGCGGGGGTGGCGCTCTCCGGCGTCGGGTCGCTGCTCTTCGCCTTCGCTCCCTCGGAGGCGTGGCTCTATCCGGCGCGCTTTCTCGTGGGGCTGAGCGTTGCCACGGTGTTCGTGTCCATCCTGAAGATCATCTCCCAATGGTTTCTTCCCGAGGAGTTCGCCACCATGACGGGGTACACGAACTTTCTCGGCAACCTGGGAGGGCTTCTCGCCCAGACGCCCCTGGCGTGGCTCGTGGTGCTCTTCACCTGGCGGGGCACCTTCGCGGGGATCGGGGTGTTCTCCCTGGTTCTGGCGTTCTGCTGTTACCGGATCATCCGGAACGCCCCCGAGGATGTGGGGTTGCCTCCGCTGGTCGAGGGAGGAGACAAGGGCGGCGGCGCAAAGACTCTCCTGCCGGCCCTCGCGGAGGTTCTTCGGAGCCGTGGGCTCTTTGCCGCCTCCATGGTGAACGCCATGTTCGTGGGGACCTATTTCGCCCTGGCCGGGGCCTGGGGCGTTCCCTTCCTCAAGGCCGTGTACGGCTTCGACAAGGCCCGGGCGGCGAACCACGTGGTGCTGCTCATTCTGGGGGCCATGTTCGGCGGCATCATCCTGGGGTGGCTCTCGGACCGCCTCGGCAGGCGGCGGCCCCCGATCCTCTTCTTCGGAGGGCTTTACCTCGTCCTGTGGGCGCTTCTGATCTTCTGGCCCGGAGGAAGGCTTCCCGAAGGAATCCTGAAGCCCTACCTCTTCACCATGGGATTTTCCTGCATGTCCTTCGCGATTTCCTTTGCGGTGGTGAAGGAGATCAACGCCCCCCGTTTCGCCGGCATGGCCGTGTCGGTGCTCAACGTGTGGGGATTTCTGAGCATGGCGCTTCTCTCTCCCGCCATCGGGGCGCTCCTGGATCGCTTCAGTGCTGGTGCGCCCCTGGAGATCGCCTATCAGCGGAGTTTCTGGGTCTGCTTCCTCGCGGTGGCGGCGGGGTTCGTCTGCGCGTTCTTCGTTCCGGAGACGCGGTGCAGAAACGTCTACGTTGCCAGTGTCTCGGCGCCTCCCCGATAGATGAGGAGAACCGTTTCCGTTCGGGGCGTCTGCCGATCAGTGAAATGGCGTTTCGCCCCATCGGAACGGTCGGAGTATGATGCGCTGGAAGGCGAAGTGAAATTCGTATGCCGGATGAAGGAGGGGTTTTTCGTGAACGTAGTGCTCGAAACGATACGAAACAGAAGGAGTGTGCGGAAATATCTGCCCGGGCAGATCAAGGAGGTGGAGCTTCAGGCCATTCTCGAGGCGGGGACGTTTGCCCCGAGCGCGCACAACGATCAATCCTGGCATTTCACGGTGATCCAGAAGAAGGAACTCCTCGACGAGCTGAGCCGAAAGACCATCGCTCTCATGGCGCAAAGTCCCCTGGAGTGGGTCCGGAAGATGGCCGCCCGGGAAGGGTACCATCTCTTCTACAGCGCTCCCACGGTGATCGTGGTGTCCGGCAGGGATGACGCCATGTCGCCCCTGGTGGACTGCGCCGCCGCCATCCAGAACATGCTTCTCGCCGCCGAGGCCGTGGGTGTGGGGAGCTGCTGGAACGGTCTCGTCCGTCACCTCTTCGCGAAGAAGGAGGAGCTCGCTCCCCTGGGGCTGCCTTCGGGGTACACGCCGCACTACGCGGTGAGCTTCGGATATCCCGACCCGAGCGTGCCCCTCGCCGCCCCCGCCCGCAAGGAGGGGACGGTGGCCTACATCCGGTGAGGGAGGGCGTTGTGGCGCCGGAGCGCGTGCGCTGCCCCTGGGCGGGAAGCGACCCGCTTTACCGGACCTATCACGACCGGGAGTGGGGTGTTCCCGTCACGGAGGACCGCCTCCTCTTCGAGTTTCTTCTCCTCGAGGGCGCCCAGGCGGGGCTTTCCTGGATCACCATTCTGCGCAAGCGGGAGGGGTACCGGAGGACCTTCGCGGGATTCGACCCGCAGGAGGTGGCCCGCTGGGGCGAGGAGTGGGTGGAGACAATCCTCGCCGATCCCGATGCGGGCATCGTGCGGAACCGCAGCAAGGTGCGGGGCGCTCTGGCCAACGCACGAGCCTTCTGCGCCGTGCAGGCGGAGTTCGGCTCCTTCGCTGCCTACATGTGGCGCTTCGTCGAGGGAATCCCGATCACGAACAGGTGGGAGCGCAACGAGGACATTCCCGCCGTCACGCCCCTGGCGGAGCGCTTCAGCAGGGATCTCAAAGCCCGGGGGTTTTCCTTCGTGGGACCGACCATCTGCTATGCCCACATGCAGGCCGTGGGCATGGTGAACGATCACCTGGTGTCCTGTTTCCGCCACGCCGAGGTGGCGGCCCTTGCGGACGGGGTGGCGCGCCGCCTCCTCTGAGTGCGAAGACGTGCGAGAGGCCGGAGAGAGAAGCCCGGAGGCAAGGCATCGCCCCTCTGCGGGGACTCGCGGTGCACCGGGCGAGGACGAAGGACGTGTGCGGGCGCGGAAGGCTTTCGCGGAAGCGTGCGGGTGATGCATGCCGCCGGGGTTGGAGCGGGCTCCGTCAGCGGAGCAGGACCGTCTCCTTGCGGAGAAACGCCACGGGGCGGTAGGAAAGCTTCGCCTGGCGGATGCCCGGATCGTCCAGATCCTCTTCGCGGTTCGCCAGAACGAAGGGCGTTCCCTCGGCGGCGAGGAACATGCGGTTGATGGCCTGGTAGGCCCCGGGCACGTCAGGGCAGGCCTTTTCGAAATGGATGGCCACCGTCGTCGCATCCAGAACGCCCGCAACGGTGTAGGCCACGATGACGCCGTCCACGTCGAGAACGCCCCCGAGCAATCCGTCGAGCTTCTCCCAGGCGCCGAGAATCCGGAGAATGGCTTTGTGTTCCGCCCCGAGATCCCGCGGGGAGGTGTCGCCGAACCGCTCCATCCAGCGTTCCTGAAAAGCGACGACCGCGGGGATCGCCTCTCGGGTCAGGGAGCGGTAGCGGAAGCGCCCCTCGTGGAGGCGCAGGAACTGGTTGTATTTCTGCCGTCGCTTCATGAAGGCGTTTCCGGAAAGCTGCGCCAGGTCGGACACGCGGTGGAGATATTCCCACTGTCCCCGCTGTTCCGTCCGGACCACCCGCTCCGGCAGTGCCTTCGCCCAGAGGTCCGCCAGTTCCTCCGGAACGGCGAAGAACTCCGTCGGCTCCGGAAATTCCCGTTGGAGATGTGTTTTCCAGTCCACCCGATGCCATTCCCCCACGGGGGCGAAGAGGAGCGGCGTTGGGCCGGTCTGGCGGGGCCAGACGAGAAAATCCTCCCAGGCCCATTCCATAGCGTAGGTGTCCGTCCATCCCCAGAGGGAGACGAAACATTCCAGGGCGGGCCGAACGGAGCATCGTCCGAAGAGAGCCCGGTAGGCCGCCTGGCGTTCCAGAGAGATCGGTTCGAAGGTCAGCGCCATGTCATTCATCCTCTGCGAAAGGGCCTGGGGTATGGTGAGACAAGTGTTCCTGCGCATTGTAGGGCGGAGTCCGTCGGAATGCAAGGGAACCGGACTGGTGGCGGCGGAGCCGGGCGCCGGAACAGTGTTGGAGACACGGACGGAGAGTGGCGGCGGAAGCAGGAGTGAAAACAGAAGCGGAAACAAAGCGTGACGATGGCGATGTTGGAACGGAGGCCGATCCTCGTTGCAGGCGCGACGCCTCGGGAGGAAAGGGGCCTTTCCGCTTCCGACTCCGCTCGGTGGAGGGCGTGCACCGGCCCTCGCCGGAACGGAGCGAGACGTTCGGAGTGAGGAGGAAAAGACGATGCCGTTTATTTCGTGGGACGAGTTGCCCGAGAGAGAAGTCGCCAAGGGGTTCCATGCCCGCATGATCCACGGGGAGAAGGCCACCCATTCTCTGTGGCGTATCGAGGAAGGGTCCGTTCTGAAGCTCCATTCCCACCCCCACGAGCAGTTCACCTACGTGTTGGAGGGAGCGCTGGAGCTGGATGTGGAGGGAGATGTCCGGGTGCTGCACCCCGGCGAGGGAGCGTATATTCCCTCCGACGCGCCCCACATGGGAAAGGCGCTCCGCCCGTGCCTCGTCATGGATTTCTTCGCCCCCGTGCGGGAGGACTACCGGGACGCGGAGCGCCCGCGTTAGACGCGCCGCATGCGGGCGGGCAGCGTCCTTTGCGGATTTCGGGAACGGAACACGAAACGAGCCGGCGCCGGATTGACGGCGTCGGCTCGTTTTCTTGTGGAAGCCTTTGTGTGGAAGCGCTTGCTCTGAAGCCCCGTGTGCGAGAGCCTGCACGGAAGCGCTTTGTGGTTCGAAAACGGTTCGTGGTTTGCAAACGTTCGGAGATGTCGTGCCCGGAGCTTTCCGGCTACCGGAGAGACGTGGTTCCTCCGGGGGCCGTGCTCATTCTTGAGAGGTCTTTGGGTAAAAGAGGTCGAGAAGCGCATTTGCCCCCTCGGTGACCCGGAGCAGGGAGGGGCGGCTCACCAGTTCCTCGGGGATCGTGGCGATGCGGGCGTTGCCGAGTCCGGATGCCCAGGGACGGGCGTGCACCTCCTCTTCCGTGGTGTCGTTCATGGGACCCCGCTGCACCAGATAGACGTCAAGCCCCCGGGCGGCGTAGCCCAGCAGACGCTCGACGCCGCAGGCGGCGAGGGCGCTTCCCTCCCGCAGGGGGGCGAGGTCCGTGGCGACGTTCTCTCCTCCCGCCACGGCCAGAAGATGGGCCGCCCAGGAGCGGGGCGCACAGGTGTGCAGCTCCCGGCCCGTGCTCTCCAGAAAGATCCGCACGGGCGGCGCCGCCCCCCGGCGCCGGGCCGCCTCCGTCGAGACGAGGTCGAGTTCGGCGAGGGCCTTGCGCCACGCCTCGCCTCCGTCCGGAACACCCAGGAGCAGGCCGAGGCGCTCCAGATAGGTGGGCATGCTCTCCCACTCGGGAGGCGCCAGGGAGACCACCGTCACGCCCGCACGCTCCAGCGTTGCAAGCGCTCCGGGCGAGAGGCTCTCCACGAGAGGGCGCAGGAGCACCAGGTCGGGCGCCAGGGCAAGGATGCGCTCCGCGTCGATCTTGGCGGGAAGGCGGGGAAGCTCCGGAAAGAGCGCCGGATCGTCCGCCCGGGAGACTGCCACGAGACGTTCCGCCGCACTCAGGGCGACGATGTTTTCGCTGTGCCCCGCGTAGAGGGAGACGATGCGCGTTGCCGGAGCGGCCAGAAGGCAGGTCCGCCCCGCGTCGTCCACGATGCGGAGGGCGTTCTCCGGCGCTCCCGGTCCTTCCGGTGCGGAAGGTCGCTCCTGATTCGTTCCCTCGTGCTGCGTAGGTGTTTGTGCCAGGGCCGGAAGTGTGCCGAAGACTCCCAGGATCCCCTGGAGGAGCGCAAGCCCGAGGAGGACCCAGAGCCGGAACGTCCGTGCTGTTCCCGGAAGGAGTGGCGCCCGATCGCGCCTTGCCGTCGTTCGGATGGTCATGGTTGCATCGCCTCCTGGGTCGTGATGGTGGAGGAGATCCTCCGGGATCCGAGGTGGGGATGTCCGGGAAGTTCATCTCCGGGATTCCTCTACGGGAAGGAGCGGCCCGCCGGATCGCGGCGTGGGTCTTCTCGCGGGAGGACATTCCTCTCCGCAGAGGTGCTTTGAGCGTGCTTTTGGCGCGTTTTCGGGGGCCTTCAGGCGCTTCCGGTGTGCTTTTCGGCGTTTTCAGGCGCTTTTGGCGCGTTCTCGGGCGTTCCGAGCGGGGCCAGAAGCTCCTCGGGGCTTTTTCCGAGCGTCGCCTCCAGGAGGCGCGCCACGGAGGCGGCGCGTTCGAGCCGTTCCCGGCCACGCCGCAGCGCCTTCGGGTCTTCCCGGTATTTCGTCTCCAGGCTGGTGATGCGCATTTTTAAGGAGACCACGCGGTGGTCGTCCACGAGTTTGTCCGCGAGATAGAGGAGGTTCGCCTCGTCCAAGGCGGGGGACAGGGAGTTTGGCAGCTCCATGTGCACCGCCGTGAGGGCCGCGACGGCGTCGTAGCCGTGCGTGCGCAGAAAGGCCGCGCCCGCCTCGGCGTGGTGTTTTTCGAGGCGTCGCACGTCGTGGAGCAGCGTCGCCGACCGGAGCAGGGGAAGGTCCAGTGGCACCCCCGCGGCGGCGAGAGCCTCGCCGAGTCGCGTCGCCACCGCCGCGACGGTGCGGCAGTGGGTGCGCACCCGCTCGGGTGTGTCCGCGACGGTCCAGAGAGCCTCGCACTCCTCGTCCGTGGGGGCGGATTCCCGAAGGGCGTAGGTGGCAAGGCGTCGGTAGTCCTCGGGAGTGTCCATGTCGAGGAGGACGCTTGCATCGGGGACGGAGCGAGTCTGTGCGTCCGCTCCGTCGAGCACGTCCCGGAGTGTCCCGTCCGTGCGGGCGAGGATGCCCTTCCGCAGCGAACCCGCCAGAAGCGGAGGATGTCCCCGCTCGCCCGCGAAGAGCGGATGGATGACAAGGGGAAAGGATTCCAAGGGCGTTCCCGCCCGGCGCCCGGCGTCGGCGAAGGTTGCGAGGAGCGCCCGGTAGGTTGCGGGCTTCACCAGAGGAGTGTCGCCGGGGAGGAGGAAGAACGCCCCGGTCTCCTCCGGAAGGGCCGCCGCACCGGCCTGCACGGAGGAAAACATGCCCTCCTCGTAGCGGTCGTTGTGCACGGTGCGGGCGCCGAGGCGGGCCGCCTCGGCCTCGACTTCCTGCCGCCAGTGTCCCGTGACGACCACCACGTTTTCCACCCCCGCCGCACGGAGCCGCGTCACGGCCTGGGCCAGGGCGGACGTTCCCCCCAATTCCAGAAGCAGCTTGCAACACGCCATACGGGAGGAAAACCCTCCCGCGAGCAGCACCGCCGCCGGAGCGAAGGGGGACGTCCCCTGCGGAGACGGGAACATCGTCATGGGGTTTCTCCCCCCGGTGTCGCGAAGGACGGGCGATTTTCGTTGCGGTGTCTTGTACGAGCGGGCATGGTCTTCTCCGGTCTCTCTTTCGTTCAGGCGGTGCGCCCCTCTTCCTGCTGCCGCTTGCGCTCGATCTTCTTGCGGGTCTCCGCGTCGAGGACGGCCTTGCGGATCCGGATGGAGCGGGGGGTGATCTCCACGAGTTCGTCGTCGGCGATCCACTCCAGCGCCGCGTCGAGGCTCATCTTCCGCGGCACGTTGAGCACCACCGTGGTTTCCTTCGTGGCGGAGCGGATGTTCGTCGCGGCCTTCCTCTTGGTGGGGTTGCAGGGAAGGTCGTTGCCGCGGCTGTGTTCGCCCACCACCATTCCCTCGTAGATCCGGTCTCCCGGCTCGACGAAGAGCACACCCCGGGGCTGAAGGTTTTCGAGCTGGTACGACGTGGCCTCTCCCGTGTCCATGCTCACCAGGGAGCCCCGGGTGCGCCCGGTCACGTCGCCGCGCCACAGGTCGTAGCCGATGACCCGGGAGGACATGATCCCCAGCCCCCGGGTGTCGGTGAGAAATTCGTTGCGGTAGCCGATGAGCCCCCGGGTGGGGATGGTGAACTCCAGGCGCAGTGTCCCCGTTCCGAGAATGGCCACGCTGGTGAGTTCGCCCTTGCGGCGGGCGAGTTTTTCGATGACGACGCCCTGATACTCCTCGGGAACGTCCACCACGAGCTGTTCCATGGGCTCCAGGAGATTTCCCTCCTCGTCGGTGCGGGTGATCACCTCCGGACGGGAGACGCAGAGTTCGAGCCCTTCCCGGCGCATCTCCTCGATGAGGATGCCCAGGTGCAGTTCGCCCCGTCCCGACACCTTGAGCCCGTCGGCGCGGCCCAGATCCTCCACCCGGAGGGCAACGTTCGTCTTCTGCTCCCGTTCCAGGCGCTCCCGGACCTGGCGCAGCGTCACCGCCTTTCCCTCCTGCCCGGAGAAGGGGCCGGAGTTGACGAGGAAGAACATGGACACCGTGGGTTCCTCGATCTCCAGAGGGGGGAGGCACGTCTCGGGCGTCTCCGTCGCGGCGAAGGTGTCGCCGATGCCGATCTCCTCCGGTCCGGCGATCCAGACGATGTCCCCGGCGCTCACTTCTTCCAGAGGCACCCGCTCCAGCCCCCGGGTTCCCCAGAGGTGGACGCAGCGCTCCGGCGAGGTGCTCGCCTTTTCCCAGGCGGTGCGCTTCGGGTCCTTCCAGTGCACGGCGGTGCGCAGGAAATCCGCTCCCTTCCGGATGGACCCCTGGAGGATTTTGCCGCAGCCGATGCGGCCGATGTAGTCGCTCCATTCGAGGGTGCTCACCTGCATCAGAAATGGCGCCGACAGGTCAGCCCGGGGGGCGGGCACGTGCTCCACGATGGCCTCGAAGAGGCGGTCCATGCCGTTCCGGGGATCCTTGTCGAGGTCGCGTACCATCCAGCCGTGCAGCCCCGATCCGTAGAGCACGGGGAAATCCGCCTGCTCGTCCGTGGCGCCCAGTTCGAGAAAGAGGTCGAAGGTGCGGCTGAGGGCGTCGTCGGGGGAGGCGTTGGGGCGGTCCACCTTGTTCACGATGACCAGGGGGCGGTAACCGAGGGCGAGCGCCCGCATGAGCACGTAGCGGGTCTGGGGCATGGGGCCTTCGCAGGCGTCGACCAGAAGGAGCACCGAATCCACCATGGAGAGGACCCGCTCCACCTCGCCGGAGAAATCCGCGTGTCCCGGCGTGTCCACGATGTTGATCCGGTAGTTCTGCCATTCCACGGTGCAGTGTTTGGAGCGGATGGTGATACCCCGTTCCCGTTCCAGGTCGCCCGAATCCATGAAGCGCTCGGAGACGCGGGCGTTGTCCCGGAAGACGTGGGCGGCGCGGAAGATGCCGTCGATGAGGGTGGTCTTGCCGTGGTCGATGTGGGCCACGATGGCTACATTGCGGATGCCTTCCGCCCGGGGAAATGTCGAATCCATGGGAGTTCCTGCCTTTCTTCTCTTCGTAAGGAAGTGCGAAATGTCACGGCGGTCGCGCCGCGTGCCGGAATCCGGCAAATAGTCATTATACCTCGAAATCACGACGAATTGGTTTCGGAAATCTGTCGAACAATCCGTCGAACCTTCAGTGGCAGTGGTAATTTTCCTCCGGATTCGGTAGGATATCCGATGTCGTGCCGCAACAACGCGGGTATCATGGGACGGCTTCGGAAACAAGACGTCTCCAACACATATCGGTGGGAGGAATTCGTACATGTCAAAGGCAGGAAGGTTTTTCCGGGTTTCGTTCGTGCTCGTCTGCGCTCTGCTGCTCCTGGCGTCCGGAGGATTCGCCGAGGAGACCAAGGCGTCTCCTGACGTGGCTCCCGAGGGCTCCGTCTCCGATCAGGCCATGGCCGATCCCGAGCGGGTTCTCGCCAAGGTGGGCGACGTGGAGATCAAGGTGAAGGACGTGGAGGAGATCATCGCCTCCCTGGATCCCCAGCGGGCGGCGTTCTTCAACAGCCCTCTGGGGCGTGGCAAGGTCGTGGAGCAGCTTATCAACCGGAACCTCTTCTATCTCTACGGCAAGGAACTCAAGGTTGACCAAGGTGACGAGTTCAAGGCCGAGCTGGAGAAGATCCGGCGCGAGATGATGAGCCACTTCGCCCTGCAGAAGGCATTGGACGAGATCAAGATCTCCGATGAGGAGATCAAGAAGTATTACGACGAGCATAAGGCGGAGTTCGTGGTTCCCGAGAGCATCCGGGCGAGCCACATTCTCGTCGCCAGCGAGGACAAGGCGAAGGAGATCGTCAAAGAGATCAAGGACGGCAAGATCACCTTCGAGGCCGCCGCGGTGGAGTACTCCAGCTGCCCCTCCAAGGAGGCGAGCGGCGACCTGGGCTTCTTCGGCAAGGGCCAGATGGTGCCCGAGTTCGAGAACGCCGCCTTCGCCCTGAAGAAGGGCGGCGACATGAGCGACCCCGTGCAGTCCCAGTTCGGCTGGCACATCATCAGGCTCACGGAGCGCAAGGATTCGACCCAGAAACCTCTCGATGAGGTGAAGGAGCAGATCCGGCAGATCATTGCCGGGGAGCGGCAGCGCAAGGTCTACGAAGATAAGCTCGCGGAGCTGAAGAAGACCTACAAAGTGCAGACGTTCTAAACCGGAACGTAGACTGAGGCGACGCGGCGTTTTGCCGCAATGCCCGGTCGGGTGGAGATGAAGCGGGCCGGATCCCTGAGGATCCGGCCCGCTTGCTGTGCGGATGTCCGCACGCCGTGCTATGCGCTCCGGTGTGCCCCACTCCATGCGAGATAGCGCTCCCGGGAGATCGCGGGGTGGTGGTAGCGGTTTTTCGAGGCCGAGGTGGCGCTGTACTCGATGGCTTTGACGGGGCACCAGTGGAAACATGCCATGCACCCCGTGCATGCACCGAGCCAGCGGGGATGCCTCCGCTCGTCGAGGGCGATGTCCCCCACGGGGCAGACCGTCGCGCAGATGCCGCAGGAGGTGCAGGCGTCGGTGGCGCGGTAGCGCTGGTCCTTCGGTCCCACCTTGGCCATGGCGTGCGTGTTCGCGAAGGTGGAGAGCCACGCGAAAAGCCCCCCCGAAGGGGGCGTCTCCCGCCGGGAGCGCACCGCGTCGCGGATGGCCGCAAGCCCCTGCTCCGCCTCGGCGACAATCTTTTCCAGCTTCGCTCCCGAGGGAGGATTGGACACGGGAGGATAGTTTCCGGGCATTCGCTGGTGGAATGCTCCTCGCACCCGGACGCCCCGCTTTGCCAGAAGACGGACTCCCTGCACCGCCGTGCCGAGGGGCATGCCTCCGCTCGTCAGGAACAGGTAGACCCAGCTCTCTCGCGAGACGGAGAAGGTTTCGAGAAAACGATGGGCCACCAGCGGCGCCCCGAAGGCGTGCACCGGATAGGCGATGCCCACGGTCTCCCCCTCGCCGACGGTGGCCTTGCCCAGGCATCCCGCCATGTTTATCAGTTCCGTTCCGCCGTCCAGAGCCTCGGCGATGCGCTCCGCTCCGTGGAGCGTGTTTCCCGTTCCGGAATAGACGTAGATCTGGTGCATGCCCATGCCCTTTCCCCCCTGATTTTTCCATCGTATCGTCGGACACGCGTATAATCCTTTCTTTTTCGTGCGCAAGGGAAGCGCCTTTTTACGGAATTTCTTAAAAGTGCTATGCTTTTGGTTTTTGAATACCCCGATCGAGACATTCCGTTGCGCCACGCTTTCGGGATGTCAAGGGACACCCGGATTCCCGCACGAAGGGGACATCCATTTTTCAGCACATTGCCCGCCATGCCATCATGTCTGAGCAGAAACCGATTCCTGAATCTGTCGGGATTCCCCGGTTCCGTCATCCCCCCTTCCCGGCAGTCCGGGTTGCGGTGTTCCATCTCCCAGAGTCTGCAACTGCTCCCATTCACGTGGACCACACGGCAGTGATGGAGAAGCCGGTCCAGAATCGCCGTGGCGAGCACTTCGTCGCCCGCGAGCATCTCCGGCCATTTCCGGATGCTCTTGTGCGGCGCAATGTGCCGGAACACACGCGGCGTTCTCTTTTTCATCCGCACACATCGCTTTGATATCGGTGTACGGATAGGGTGGAGCGCGAACGGGGACGTAGCGTGCCCGGCGTCTTCTTTCGCGTCGCTCCGCGAACCCTGTTGTGCCCACAGTGGGGGTGTCGGTTGAAATGTGGGCGTGGTCGAGGAAAATTTCGTGCGAAAAAGGGGAAGAAGAGTTTGCTCAAACCTGACCATTTTTAGACCTCTTCGGAGCGTTCGTTTTTCTCTCTGTGCCTTGATGTGGCTCTTGTAAAGGTGCTCTCGTGCGAGTTGTTCCACCGGCTCCCCTGGGGTATGATGAAGTCGTGTTCTTTTCTTGCCACGGCGCTGTGGCGCAGCGACGCGAGGCTTCTCTTTCCCGCACTTTTTCACGACGGGGTTTTGTCCGGATCTCAAGGCGGCCTTGCGGGCGGAGAGAACGGGAGGTGCCGCTGTCCGGAACTCCGGTTTATCGGGATTCCCGGAGCGGATATGAACGCGTGTTTCGATGTGTACTTTGATGTGTGAGATCAGGTTGGGTCGAGAGTGTCGAGGCTTTTCTCCGAATTGGGCGGGGTGTTTTTTCCGGCGCATGGTGGTGCATCAGGGAGTGGCGCTGCACGCCGAAGGGACGTGGAATGGCGACGCAGGTCAGTGGGCGGTTCGCCAGGTGCTTTCTGGAGTGGCACCGTACCTCCTCGGAACCAGAGCGGGCGGCGGCGGGACATGTGGGTGGGAGCAATCTCACCCCGGCGCACGCCCCACGGAGCCTGAACGGGCGGTGGCGGGACATGTGGGTGGGAGCAATCTCACCCCGGCGCACGCCCCCCGGAACCAGAACGGGCGGCGGCAGGGTACGCTCCTTCTTAAGGAACCTCTGAAGAAAGATCTTTCGCTTTCCCTTGGCCTGGGCCGCATCAGGCTCTGCGAGGCGCTTTGCAGGGCTGACGGGGTCTTATTTCAGGGAATCCTGGAGCTGTACCGAGTTTCCTACTGACACGCTCTTTGGCTGACGGGGCCTTATTTCAGGGAATCTCTGATGAAAAGAGTTCCCCGCTCTGTTGATCTTGATTGCATCGTGTTTTCGCGAGGTCGATTCGGCGTTCCTCAGAGATTTCATAAGGAAGAGTGGGGGCTGCGAGGAGGTGGGGATCGTGTGGAAAGCCTTTGCGAGGGGTGATTCGGTCCGATCCGACCCTGGGAGGTGCACCGCCGGAGAACGTGCCGCAGGGGTGCGGGCTCCGGGGCTGAGAGGGGTGGGCCCGGGAGTTCCGGGTGGACGTGGTGTTTGTGGTCGCGGTGCCGTGATGCGCCTGGGAGGGCTCGCGGCGGTCCTGTTGCTGCTCCTCGGCGGGGCAGGGACCGGAACAGGTGCGCCTTGGGGGGGCTTTTCCGCCGCGGGCCTTTTCCCCTTGTGCGCATGTTGCGTCTCTGCCGCCTCTGCGGCGGAGAGTACGGCGGCGCAGTCCGGAGATCTCTCGGAGGATCTCCCCGGAACGACCGGCGGCCTTGACGCTCCCCCCTCTGCCGCTTCCTCCGTTTCCTCTTCCTCCGTTTCGCCTGTTCCTTCCATGTCCTCCGGCGGTGAGAAGGTGTTCTTCGGCGCCGTCGGCGTCGCCTGGAACGAGGACCGGATCTGCGCCATCGGGCAGGGAGTGTCGCCCCTTTCCGGCGACACTCCCCAGGGAAAGCTCTTGGCCCGAAGGGCGGCGGTCACTGATTTGCAGCGGAACCTTCTGGAGTTCGTCAAGGGGGTCCGGATCGAGGCGACCACCACGCTGGAGAACTTCATGGCGAAAGACGTGGTCAGAAGTTCCGTGGAGGGCGTGATCGCCCAGGTGGAAATCTACGATTCGGACTGGCGCGACGGCCTCTACACCGTGTACGGAGGCGTCCGGATGGGTTCCTTGCGCAGGGCCGCGGTGTCCCAGATTCCCGAAGTGAAGCGGAGGTCCCTTCCGGCTTACGAGGGAAAGGGGTTTCGCGAGCTGGTCATCGACGCCCGCTCCCTTGCCTTTCGCCCCTCTCTGGTGGTGCGGGTCCGGAGCGAAGGAGGCCGGAGGGTGTACGGCCCGGAGTTCATCGACAGGACCGCCTTTCTTGAAAAGGGGATAGTCACCTACGTGGCGAAGGAGGAGACGGAAGAGTCGTCGCTTTCGGGAGTGCCGCGTCGGGACGGGCCGCTTTCTGAGGCGGGAGCGGGGGTGCTTTGCGGCGTCGCCCGCGCTTTTCTGGGGTTTTCCCTTCCCGCCTGGGCCGACGAGGCGGTTCTCGCCGTCAAGGGCGTGGGCCTCGCCGAGGATGGCGCTCTCGTGATCGCCGACGACATGGCGGACCTCATCGAAAAGAACTCCTACGACTTTCGGGTGCCCGGCAACGTGACCATCATCACGAAGACCGCTGCCATCCGGGGCATCCTTCTCGATCTCGGAACGGGGGAGGCGGTTGCGGCGGAAGCGCCCTTCCGGTGGCGTCGTGCTTCCGAAGGCGATTCCTGAGGCGGCGCGGACGGCGGAAGCGCGGGTTTGGGCGGCGCTGCGGCGGCGGGGGGCGCTTCTTGCCGCCCTGGCGGTGTGTGCTGCGGCGCTGTTTTTCACGCATCCTCCTCTCTTCGTGCAGAAAACGGACCGCTCGTTTCTCGATCTCCGGTATCTGTGGACGTCTTCGCCGGCTCCCTCGCGGGAGATTGTCCTCGTTCTGGCCCGGGAGACGTCTCTGGCGGCGCTGGGGCAATGGCCCTGGAGCCGACGGATTCACGCCGGGCTCATCGAGCGCCTTTCCGCTCTGGGCGCGCGGACCATCGTCTACGACATTCTCTTTCCCGAGACGAGCGACGCCGAGGCGGACGCACTGCTCGCCCGGGCGGCACAGGCCCACGGGCGGTGCGTCTTCGCCACCCACCTCGCGGAGGATGCCGGAGAGGGCGGGGCGACGCTGCTTCTTCCCTACAGGGAACTGGCCCGGTCCGCGGCGGCTCTCGGCGTGGCGGGCGTCGCGCCGGACATCGACGGTGTGTACCGCACGCTGGTCCCCCTGTGGCGCCACGGCGGGCGGGCCTTTCCCTCCCTGTTCCTCGCCGCCGTGGCGACGCACACCGGAGAGCCCATCGCCTGGGGTGAGGCGGACAGAACGGTGTCCGTGGGCGCGCGGCGGGTGGCCGTGGATGCGGAGGGGCTCTTCTTCGTTCCTGAGACGGACGAGCGGCTTTTTCCGGTGTTCGAGTTCTCCCGGGTGCTCGAAGGGCGGGTGCCGGAGGACGCCTTCCGGGACAGACTCGTGGTGGTGGGCGTCGAGGCGGCGGGCATTCTGGCCCGGGACATCCTTCCCGTCTCGCGGCGGGGGCGCGTGGAGCACCTGGCCGGATCTGTCTTTCTGGCCCTGGGCATGGACGTGTTCCTTTCCGCCGCGTCGGAATCCTTCGGAAAGGCACTGCACAGCGACGCCGCGCTCCTGGGGGCGCTTTTTTTTCTCGTCGCCGCGCTCTTCTTTCTTGCGACGGGGCTCTTTGTGGCGGGCTGGAAACGAAACGCCGCGGCGGCGGGAGGGCTTGTCCTCCTGCTCGCCTTCTCCGCCCTGCGCGCCCGCCTTTTCGGCGTCTGGCTCTCCCCCGTGTGGCCCCTCCTCGGATGCGCCCTTTTTCTCCCCACCGCGATGCTCTCCCGGCTGCACATTCTCAACCGGGCCGCCGAGGAGGAGCGCCTGCGCCTGCTGGACGGCGTGACCCGGGCCATCGCGAACGCCATCGACGCGAAGGACCATCTCACGGGGGGCCACTCCGAGCGGGTGGCGGCGCTGACCTGCCGCCTCGGGGAGAAGCTGGGCTTCTCGCACCTGGATTTGCAGGGACTCGCTGTGGGTGCCCTGCTGCATGACGTGGGCAAGATCGCCATTCCCGACGCGGTGCTCCGGAAGGTGGGCAGGCTCACCCCCGAGGAGTACGACCTCGTGAAGACCCACCCTGTGCGCGGGAGGGAGATCCTCGCCGCGGTGCCCTTCTCGCCGGTGGTCTTCCGGGCGCTGGAGGAGCACCACGAGAAGATGAACGGCCGGGGCTATCCCCGGGGACTTGCCGGGGAGGAACTTTCCCTCGCGGGAAAGATTCTCGCCGTGGCGGACGTGTTCGATGCCCTCTCCAGCGAGCGCACCTACAAGGACGCCTGGTCGCTGAAGGAGATCCGGGATTTTTTCGAAAAGGCTCGGGGGACCGAGTTCGACCCGGAGGTGGTGGACACGCTCTTTGCCCTTCTCGACGACCAGGACCCGATCTTCGAGTTTCTTCCGGCGCCCTGCGGGGAAGATGGCGCGGGCGCCGGCGGGCCGGAGCCAAAGCCGGAGCACGCGCATGTCGGAAGGGCGCAGGGTGCTTCGGAGGAGCCGGTTGGCGGAGGCGCATTGCCCCGGAACGGCCAGGAGGACCTCCCGTCGGAGAAAGACGCCTCCGTGGAGCGGATTCGGGGGGTGCGGGTGCGGTCTGTCCGGATCCGCTGAAGGAGGATCGGGCCGGAACAACCGCGTGCGCCTTACATGTGCAGGAGGATCTTCAGGGAAACCCAGAAAAAAAGAAGAAGAAACGCCATGGCGAGGATGGCGTAGAAGAGTACGCCCGCGAACCAGCCCGTCCTTTCGATGAAGATGCCCAGGTACCTGAGAAGAACGCCCGAACGCCTCAGAAAGACACCCAGATGCCTCAAGAGAGCGCCGGCCATTCCGAAAAGGACGCTGGTTCCGGCGAGACGTTTTCGGATCATGAAAGCACCTCCGTACAGTGGCTCGTGGAGCTGGAGCGGCGCGGGTGCAACGGTCAGTTTTTTTGTTGCGGGAGCGTTTGACGACATGGCCCGATGGACCGGTTCGGGCGCGGCTCTGTGGATTTCGGGAGAAAACGAGCGCATTTTCCGAGGGTGCGTCGAAGAGACGGGAACTCTGATCAAGCAGAAATTGCCCTCTCTCGATTTCCATTGCATCGCGTTTTTCCGAGATCGGCGTGGCATTTTTCGGTTCCATGCTTCGAGGGCCCGCCAAGGACACGCCGAGGATGCGTTCATGGTGTTCCAGGAAGTCATTCTACCGTTTTGACGAACGAGGGGCGACAGCGGCGGAAGCACCGCGACGCATACCGTTGCGGAAGCGGAAGAAGACGGCGAGGGGATTGGTGTGGGCACGGGCACGGACGCGAACTCTTCTCTCGCCTCCGCGGAGCCGCTTCGGAGGGTGCGGGCGCAGGCGCAGCGGCACTCCTGCTCGCGGCGCCGCTCTTCCTGCTGCGCCGCCGGTGAGAAGAGCGTCCTTCACGCCCCGGCGCAAAGGCTCCAGGGCAAACAAGAGGAAGCAACGCGGACCGGCACGACTCCCGCAGAGGCGTGACATCTCCGGGACCTGCGCTCCCCGCGTGAGAAACGCGGACCGGCACGGTTCCCGCGGGGGCGTGACCTCTTCGGGACCCGCGCTCCCTGTGTGAGCAACGCGGACTGATGTGATCCCCGCAGGCGGCGAAAACGCGCCTGCGGGGATCGCGCTTTTGCTGCTCCTGTCCGCCGCAGGGGCGCGGGCGGAAAAAGCGGCGCGTCCTTGCCGCCCTGCGCTCCGGCCTCTGGGCGGCGCATGTGCGTCCGGGTCCGTCTCCAGGGGCGGAAGGTCCTGTGCCGGGCGTCGTGACACCGGTGCTTTCGCTGTCTCCGTCCGTCGCAGGGTGCTATACTTTCCGTGATGCGCGGCGTCCTGGGGCGCCCTTGTGTGTTCCGGCCCGGCCCGTCCGGCCCGGAGCTCCCTCGGGGTTCTCCGCGGCGGGGCGTGTGGGGCAGTCGATCTTTCGGGAGGGAAGCGCGATGACGATGGCGACGCTTTTGGCGGTGGCGCGGGGGGAGCATCCCGCGGACCTCGTGCTTCGGGGGGCCCGGATCGCGAACGTCTTCACCCTGGAGTACGAGGAGGCGGAGGTGGCGCTCTGGAAGGGGCGCATCGCGGGAATCGGAAAGGGATACCGGGGGGCGGCGGAGGAGGATCTCTCGGGGCTGGTGCTGGCGCCGGGGTTTTTCGACGGGCACTGCCACATCGAGAGCACGCTCCTCACCCCCGCGGCCTTTTCGGAGCTGGCGGCGGTGCGGGGCACGGCGGCGGTGGCGGCGGATCCCCACGAGATCGCCAACACCTGCGGCCTCGCCGGGGTGGAGTACATGTGGCGCGAGGGGTTGGGCTGCCCGGTGGAGCTTTTCTACGCGGCTCCGTCCTGCGTGCCCGCGTCGCCCTTCGAGACGGCCTTCGAGACCCTGGACGCGGCGGCTCTGGCGACCTGTTTCGCCCGGGGGTGGTGCGACTCCCTGGGAGAGGTGATGAACTACCCCGCGGTGACGTCGGGGGACCCGGAGCTGTGGAGCAAGCTCTTCGCCGCGGGGTCCCGGGTGAAGTCCGGCCACGCGCCGGGGCTTTCCGGCGGGGAGCTTTGCGCTTACTGCGCCAGCGGCTGCGACTCGGACCACGAGAGCGTCACCGCCGCGGAGGGGCTGGAGAAACTGCGCCGGGGCATGTGGCTCATGATCCGCGAGGGGGCGACGGAGCACAACCTGGAGGAGCTGGCTCCCCTCGTGGCGGCGGACGAGGCCCGGTCGAGCCGGTGCATGCTGGTGAGCGACGACCTGACGGCACGGTATCTGCGTGACCGGGGGCACATGGACGAGAAGATCCGCCTCGCCGTGCGGCACGGCATCTCTCCCCTGGCGGCGCTGCGCATGGTGACCCTCTCTCCCGCCTCGTATTTCGGGCATCGGGACCGGGGCGCGGTGGCGCCGGGATATGTGGCGGACCTGGTGGCGGTGGACGATCTCGAATCCTGCCGGGTGCGGCGGGTGTGGAAGCACGGGCGCCTTGTGGCGGCGGAAGGGCGCCTCGCCGTCCCTGCGCCGCCACGGGCGACGCCTCCCGCACGTGTCCCCCTCCGGGTCGCCCTGCCGCCGGAAGAGGACTTCTCCCCGGCCGTGCCGAAGGGTGCACGGCTCCGGGTGGTCGGCCTCCGCCCCGGGCAGGTGGTGACGGAGCACCGCATCGTGGAGCCGTCGGTCCGGGACGGACGGGCGGTGCCGGAGGCGGGGCGGGATCTGGCGCTCCTCGCCGTGCTGGAGAAAAACCGGGGAACGGGGCGTCTTGCCCTCGGCTTCGTCCAGGGGCTCGGGCTCCGCGAGGGGGCGCTGGGGTCGTCCGTGGCCCACGACGCGCACAACTTCGTCGCCGCGGGCATGGATGCGCGTTCCGTCCGGCGCGCCCTGGCGGCGCTCGTCGTCGCGGGGGGCGGCCTGGTTGCCGTGCGGGGGGACGAGCTTCTGGCGTCGCTGCCGCTTTCCGTGGGGGGGCTCATGCACGCCGGAACGGCGGAGGAGGTCGTTGCGGGGCTCGACGCCGTGGAAGCCGCGGCGGCCCGGCTCGGGACGCCCCTCGATCACCCCTTCATGGCCATGAGTTTTCTCTGCCTCTCCGTGATTCCCGAGCTGAAGCTCGCCGACACGGGATACGTGGATTTGTCGAGGGGCGGGGCGCAGTCGCTTTTCGTGGAAGGAGCGTGAGGAGCGTCCGGGGAGAGGAATGACGGACGAGAAGACGAGCGCGGCTGGAACGCGAAGAGAGCGGCACGGAAGCGCCGGCACCGCCTGGCACCGCTGAAAACATCTTCTGAAAAACATTTTCTTGAGGAGGGAATACCATGCTGTCCTGGCTCGAACGCCGTTTCTCCGTCCGTGAGGCGGGGAGTGACGGCAAGACGGAAATTCTCGCGGGCATCACCACCTTCATGACCATGGCCTATATCATCTTCGTGAATCCGAGCATTCTCTCCAACACGGGCATGCCCTTCGGCCCGCTCATGGTGGCCACCTGTCTGGCCAGCGCCCTGGCCACGCTCTGCATGGCTTTTCTCGCCAACTATCCCATCGCTCTGGCCCCCGGAATGGGACTCAACGCCTTCTTCGCCTTCGGGGTGGTGCTCGGCATGGGCATCTCCTGGGAGGTGGCACTGGCGGCGATCTTCCTCGAAGGGGTGCTCTTCATCCTTCTCACCATGACCCGCCTGCGGGAGAGCATCGTCAACGGCATTCCCAAGTCCCTGAAGATCGGCATCTCCGCGGGGATCGGGCTCTTCATCGCCTTCATCGGCCTTCAGAGCGCGGGGATCATCGTGAAGAACGACGCGGTGCTCGTGGGGCTGGGGGATCTCAAGAGCACGCCGGTGCTCCTTGCCTTTCTCGGGTTCTTCCTCATGGTGGCCCTTGAGGCGCGGAAGGTGCGCGGCTCCATCCTGCTGGGAATTCTTGCCATCACGGCCCTCTCGGTGGTGCTGGGCGTGAGCAAGGCCCCGGAGGGAATCGTCTCCCTGCCTCCCTCCATCGCGCCCATCTTCGGCAAGATGGATTTCTCCATGGTGGGGAACGCCAATTTCTGGATCGTCCTCTTCTCCTTCTTCTTCGTGGACTTCTTCGACACCGTGGGCACCCTCGTGGGTGTCACGAACCGAGCGGGCATGCTCGACGCCAAAGGACAGCTTCCCCGGGCGCAGCAGGCCCTTCTCGCGGATGCCATCGGCACCACCGCCGGAGCCGTGCTCGGCACCTCCACCGTGACCTCCTACGTGGAGAGCGCCTCCGGCGTGGAACAGGGAGGGCGCACGGGGCTCACCGCTCTGGTGACGGCCCTTCTCTTCCTCGCGGCGCTCTTCTTCTCCCCCCTGGTCTCCATCGTCCCCGCCTGCGCGACCGCACCGGCGCTGATCCTGGTGGGCATCTTCATGATGATGGGCCTGCGGGAACTCGATTTCGACGACTGGACGGATTTCGTTCCCGCCTGCGTGGCTCTGCTGGTCATGCCCTTCTCCTACAGCATCGCCCACGGCATCGAGTTCGGCATCATCTCCTTCGTGGTGCTCAAGCTCGCCACGGGAAAGGCCAAGGAGGCGAGCCCCCTGATGATCGGGCTTTGCCTCGTGTTCCTCGCCAAGGAAATCTTCGTCTGACGACGGATTTTTCCGGCGCGTCCGGAGAGGGACCCGGGCGGGCGCTCCCGGTTTCGGGATCCCGGTCCCGGAGGCAGAAGTGCGTACAAGGCAATGCGAAACGAGCGACGAGCGCGGCGTTTTTTCGGGGTTACCCGGAAAAACGCCGCGTTTTCTGTATGAAGACGTTGTGCACCGCCCGCGCTGTCCGGTTGCCGTGCCGTGGTCGCTCGCCCTGGGCGGGGAAACGCCGTGGTGTGAGCCGTTTCCGCTTTCACACGACGTGGCGCACACGGCTCACGCAACAGCGCGGCAGGACCCGTGCAATCGGGACGGGGCGAGGGTGTTCTGCCTTTGTCGGGGGCGTTTTCCTCCGAGTGTCGGCGTGGACTCCGGCCCCGAGAGATGAACAGCAGGTCGGGAAAGGTTTCGTTGAAATAAGAAAGATGTTGATTGAGCTGGTGCTCTGTGTCAAGGGAACGACATCTTCTTGACGTATGCTGCGATATCGCGCACAATGTGCAGAGTGTGCTTCTGTGAATGCGTTCTTATTTCAGAAAAAAACGGAAGAGAGTCCTGCTTTCTGTAGTTCGAAAGCCTCTGTTGTTCTGAGTATAATAGCCCTGTTCGATTGATCTTTTGGTCTCTTGTCTTAGGGATCTCTGATGAAAAGGGTTCCCCGCTCTGTTGATCTTGATCGTATCGTGTTTTTGCGAGGTCGGTTCGGCGTTCTTCAGAGGTTCCTTAATGCGCAGATCTTTTGGGCGTCCGCCCGGGGCTTCATTTCCGAAGATTTTTCGGGTGACGTGTGCGGGGGCGTGCTTGAGAGCGTGGTTTTTTGCCGGGCGAAGGTGGTTCGCGCGGAAGTCATGGTGTGCCGGTTTCCCGGAAGGAACGCCTGGTTCTGCCGGGGACGATCTCGGGCAAAGGCATTCGGGGGTGCCGCACCGCTCGAAAAAACGGTCCTGCAATGGGGTTCGCCGGAAAAGAAGCAGAGGAAGGAAAGGGTTGGTGCGGGAACATGAATGTCGAGGCGGTGAAACGGACCTTCGCCGGGAGTGTTTCGGTCAAGGTGTTCTCTCTTTTCGCCGTGGCCGTTTTCCTGGCGGTGTTCGCCTCGCTGGCGGTGATGCACGTTCTGGTACGGGAACGCCTGGCAGATGACCTGCGTTCCCGTGCGGAGGCGAGCGCCCGTCTCCTGGCCTCCATGCTGGCGGAGCCTCTGGCGCGCTCCGCCGGACGAGACGTGGAGGAGTTGGTCCGGGTCTATGCGGAGCGGAGCGATGTGCCGGTAGTGGCGGTGTCGCTTCGCTCTTTCGGTGATGGCTCCCGGGGTGGCTCCGGAGACGGCGGAAGGATCGGTGGAGAGCACGCGGCGGAAGCGGAGAGGGTTGTGGCCGGATTCGTCCGTCAGGGGGAACGTCTTCTGCCTCTCACCGTTCCTCCGGGTGAGAATGCGTTGTCCGGTGACGGGGAGCTGCTGCGGGTTGTGGAGTCCGTACCGGGCGGGGCGACGCCTCTCGGCGCGGTGGAGGTCTACGTCTCCCGGGAGGAACTGCGGCAGGACATGCGCCGCCATCTTCTGATCCACGGGACGGCGGCGGTCTTCTTCGTCTGTGTTCTTCTGGGAGTTCTCTTTCTGAGCTTGGAGCAGGTCGTCTTCACTCCTCTGCGGCACCTTGCCGAGGCGGTGAAACATTTCCGTTCGGAGGCCGAGGCGGAGGCAGCGGCGGGGGAGGCCGAGGAAAGGGTTTTGCCGGAGCCGGCTCCCGTGGTGGGGTCCGCCGACGAGTTCGGCGATCTGGCTGCCACGTTCCGCGAGCTTTCGGGAACGCTGCAGCAGAGTTTCGCCCAGCGGGATCGCCTGCTCCGGGAACTGCGCCGGAAGAACAACCTTCTGGTGCTGGAGGCGGCCACGCGGGACAAGGCGCTCCAGGAAGTGGACGCTACCCAGCGGGAACTTGTGCTCACCCTCGGAGAGGTGGTGGAGACCCGTTCGGCGGACACGGCGAACCACGTGCGCCGCGTGGGGGAGTATGCCTGGCTGCTCGGTCGCGGCATGGGGCTGGGGGTCGAGGCGGCGGACCTGCTGCGGGTGGCGTCACCGCTCCACGACGTGGGAAAGATCGGCATTCCCGACGCGGTGCTCAACAAGCCGGGACCTCTCACGCCGGAGGAGTTCGACCTGGTGAAGACCCACACGCTCATCGGAAACCGCCTGCTCGGCAGTTCTCCCCGCAGAATTTTCCGGGTGGCGGCGAACGTGGCGCTGCAGCACCACGAGCGCTGGGACGGCAGGGGATACCCCGAAGGGCGCCGGGGGGAGGAGATCGATCTCTTCGCCCGCATCACCTGCGTGGCGGACGTGTTCGACGCCCTCACGCACCGGCGGGTCTACAAGTCGGCCTGGTCGCTCGAGGAAACCCTGGCCTTTCTGCGGCAAGAGGAGGAGCGGCATTTCGATCCCCAGGTGGTGGACTGCTTCTTCGCCAGCCTTGAGGAGATCCTCGCGGTCTTCCGGGCCTATCCGGACGACTGAGCCCGGCGGGGTGATTCCACGGGAAAGACCACGGTGGCGGAAAAGCCGCCGTCACTTGTGAAGATTGCCGTGCCGTCGAGCTGTCGTGCGAGCCCCCGCACCAGGGTGAACCCCAGGCCGGAGCGGATTCGGCCAGTGTCGATGCCGGGAGGGAGCCCTACGCCGTTGTCCGCCACGGAAAGCCGCACCGATCCGTTTTCCACGGCGAGGTGGATCTTTAGCCGCGGTTCCGCCCCCGGCGCTCCGTCCTCTGCCGTCGGGGCGATCCCGGGTTCCGGGGATGGCCAGGCGTACTTGAGAGCGTTGGTGACCAGCTCGTTGACGATGAGAGCACAGGGAACGGCCCGGTGCAGGGAAAGCTGCACCGAAGCGGCGGTGACGGAGACCCGGGGCGGACGGGTCTGGGCGATGGAGAGGATGAGCCGCACCAGCTCGTCCAGGTAGTCCCCCATCTCCACGGCGCCGAGGTTCTTCCGGCCATAGAGGTGCTCGTGGAGAAGTCCCATGGTCCGCACCCGAGAGAGGGTCTGGTTGAGCGCCTCCAGGGCCTGGGAGTCCGTCACGCTCCCCATCTGGAGGGAGATGAGGCTTCCCACGACGGCGAGGTTGTTCTTCACCCGGTGATGGATTTCCCGAAGAAGTGTCTCCTTCTCCGCCAGCGATTCCTGCAGTGCCCGCTCCAGGGTCTTTTCCGCCGTCACGTCCGTGAAGAAGCTCTCCAGTTCGCCCTTCTCCCGGTCCATGCGCCCGCTCAGGGAGATCCAGAGGGGCTTGCCGAAGCGGTTCCGACGTTCGAGGACGACGTTGCGGTTCCGCCCCTCCTCCAGTTCCTTCAGGTACAGGGTGCGGTCATCGGGGTTCGCGTAACTCGCGAGGGTGTCGAACTCCCGGAGAAAATGTTCCCGGTCCTCGTAGCCGAAAATACGCGCCGCCTCGTCGTTGGCGTCGAGGGTGCGCCCCTCCTTCGCGGTGACGCGCACGATGCCCAGGGGGGCCAGGTCGAAGAGGGTGCGGTAGGTCCTCTCCCGAGCCTGCAGTTCCTCCCGGAGCAGGGCGTTGCGCATCGCCAGGGAGACCGTGCCGAGAAGGCGGTAAAGCTCGTGCAGGGTGTACGCGTCGAGGAAACGCGGCACGTCGAGAAAGGCCAGAAACAGCACGCCCAGCATGCGCTCCCGGTCCGCCAGGGGGTAGACCAGCGCCGAGGCGATGCGATTTGTCCCCGGCAGATCGACGAAATAGGGCGAATGGGGATAGTTCCGGACGTAGAGGGGTTCTCCCGTGCGCAAGACCTGTCCTGCGGCGCCGTCGTGTTCGGAGAAGGACAGGCCGACGAAGGGATGCAGGATTCCCGAGGCGGCGCGGATCACGTTGCGCTTTGTTCCCCGGTCCCAGACGCAGACCGAGACGTGTTCCGTGTTGAGCAGGTCGCCCAGATGGCGGCACGCCGTGTCGAGCAGAGCGTCCGGCTCCAGATGTTCCAGCAGGCTTTCCGAGATGGCGTAGATGGTCGAAAGCTGGGCGTTTCTGTGGCGGAGGCGGGCCTCCTCCAGAACGCGGCCGGTGATGTCCGTCAGCGTCGCCGCGGCGAGGGGCTCCGGAACCAGATCCTCCAGGATGCTCAGAGAGACGAGGAAGGTGCGGCACTGGCCGTCCGCGCAGAAGATCTCCGACTCGAAGGCCAGGGAGTTCCGGAAGGCGAGCAGCTTCCGGAGGTTCCGTCGCCAGTGCATCGTCTCGGTGGAGCCCAGAAGCACCGAAACGGGCCTGCCCGTCAGGTCTTTGGCGCGAAAGCCCCCCAGAGCGGCGAAGGCGTTGTTCGCCAGGACGAAATGTCCCCGGGAATCCAGAAGAAAACGGGGTGTCTCCTCCAGGAAGAAGAGGCGCTCCGTCAATGAGGAAGAGAGCGAGCGGTCCTGGTTTTCTCCCTGAAAGGGCGTGTCCTGGTTGTTTTCGCGGGACGGTGGTTCGGGGTCGAAACCGTTTCCCGTCACGATGGATCCCCCTTTTTTCTCCACGGAACGAGGAACGTAGTGCGGTGTTGAAACGGGCCATCGGAAAAAAACGGAGGGCGCACAGCATCCTGTCGCCGCCCGCCTGCTCATGTACTTCTTTAGAGAACCATAGCACACTTCTTCGGGAGGGTCAATTGTGTACTCTTTTGCCGACGCCGATGTTCCGACTCCGAAGCGTTTCCGGAATCGCATTGAAGGAGCAGTTCCGCGGAAGGAAGGGCTCGTGACAAGCACGTCCTTCCACGTTTCGTGCAAACGGCGGGAGGTGCATCCCTTCGTTCCTGCTTCAACCATGGTGATGTCCCTGGCACGTTTCGCGAAAACGGAAGGAGGCGCATTCCTTCGTTCCTGCTCCAGCCATGGTGATGTCCCTGTCACGTTCCGCGAAAAACGGAAGGAGGCGCATTCCGTTCCGAGAGTGGCGCGAACACACTGCCCTCTCGAAACACGATGCGCCTCCTCCGCACGGGGACGTGGAACAGGCGGCTAGAGGTCTTTCGTTTTTTTCAGGTCCTTTTTGATCTCCTCCAGATAGGCCCGGCTCTCGTCGGAGAGGTTCGCCTCAAGGGGCGTGGGGGCGCCTCCGGCTCCGGAGCCGGGGGCGAGATCGCCCTCCGTCAGAGGGGCCCAGCCGCCGCCAAGGGCCTTGAAGAGGCGCACGAGATTGGCGAGCATCTCCCCCTCGCTGATGGCCAGGGATTCCTCCAGGGCCAGCAGGGCGCTCTGGGCGCTGATGACGTTGTTGAAGTCCGTGAGACCGTTGCTGTACTGGTCCTGGGCGACCTCGTGGGCCGTCCGCGCCGCCTCCACGCCGCGCTGCAGCGAGAGGCTGCGCTCCCGCTCCTGGGTCTCCGCGGTCAGGGCGTTGCGCACTTCCGCCACCGCATCCAGCACGGTCTGTTCGTACTCCGCCAGGGCCTGCTCCTGCTTGGCCGTCTGCACCCGGATGTTGTCCCGGATGGCGCCGCCGTGGAAGATGGGCCACACGATCTTGGGTCCGAAGCTGAAGCCGAAGCCGTCCGACGCGGAGAGTCCCCGGGTGGAGGAGAGCGACTCCAGGCCGACGGAGCCCAGAAGGTTCAGTTTGGGAAGAAAGTCTTTCTTCGCCGCGTCCTTGCGGGCCACCTGGGCGACCAGGCGGCGTTCCGCCGCGTAGATGTCCGGACGCTGGCGAAGGGCGTTCGCCGGGATCCCCACCAGATCGACGGGCCTGGGTTGCGGCAGGGGCATGAAGACTCCAAGGGTGTCCCGCAGGCTTCCCGGGACCTGGCCGACGAGGATGGCCAGCCGGTTCAGCGCCTCCTCGATGCCCGCCTGAAGGGGCGGAATGGAAGAGCGGGTCCGCTCCATGGTGTATTTGGCCTGGTTCAGGGCCAGCTCGTCCGCCAGGCCGGAATCGACCTTGGACTGGAGCAGCTCCAGCGTGTCGAGCTGCAGCGCCAGGTTGTGCTCCGCCACGGAAAGGCGCTTCTGCAGCGTGCGGAGGCTGATGTAGTTCAGGGCGACTTCGGCGGAGAGGCTCACCCAGGTGCTGTGCAGCGTTCCGTACTGGGCCTGCAGGTCCGCCTCGCTCGCCTTGATCTTTTTGGCCTGACCGCCGAAGAGATCGATCTCCCAGGAGGCGTCGATGCCGAGCCGATAGTAGTCCGAAGGACCGATCTTCCTGCCCGTGCTCGACGCGTCCTCTCCCGTCTGGGAGTGCGTCATCGCGGCCCCGCTGTCGAGCCAGGGCAGGACGGCGGACTTGCTGATTCCCAGCGCCGCCCGGGCCTCGGTGAACTTGGCCCTGGCGGAGAGAAGGCTCCGGTTGTTCTCCAGGGCCGCCAGGACGAGCCGCGTCAGCGTCTCGTCCCCCAGGGCCTCCCACCAGCCCGCGAGCACCTCCGGGGCCGGCGCTTCGGGCGCTTCCGTCGCGGCGAAGTAGGGCATGGGATAGCGCTTCGCCAGCTTCGTCCAGGCTCCCGCGGCGAGGTCCGCGTCTCCCGAGGCGGCCGGAACCGACGCGGCCCAGGCGCCGCAGGCGAGCAGGAGAAGGAGCCCCAGGGATGTGAGGAAAAGCACCGGTTTTTTCATGACCCTACACCTCTTTTTTCGTTGTGGCTTCGGGGTGCGAGAAGGCGCGGCGCACACCCGCCTTGATCTTCTCCCGGAAGGTCTGGAGGAAGACGTAGAGCCCGGGGATCAGGAAGATGCCCAGCGCCGTGGCCAGACTCATGCCGAAGAACATGGTGGTTCCCACGTGGAGACGGCTTCCCGCCCCGGCGCCGCTTGCGAAGAGCATGGGCAGAATGCCGATGACGCAGGTCAGGGCGGTCATCATGACCGAGCGGAACCGTTCCGATGCGGCGATTCCCGCCGCTTCCAGGATGGATTTGCCGTGTTCGTCGTGCTGCTCCTTGGCGAACTCCACGATGAGGATGGCGTTTTTCGCCGCGAGCCCCACCAGCAGCAGGATGCCGAGCTGGGCATAGATGCTCAGGGAGATCTTCATGACGAAGATGCCGACAAGCGCTCCCAGGAGTGCCACCGGCAGGGAGAGGATGACCCCCAGCGGCACGGACCAGCTCTCGTACTGGGCGACGAGGAAGAGGTAGCCGAAGAGGATGGCGATGGCGATGATGAGCCCCGTCTGTCCCTCGGCCTCCCGCTCCTGGTAGGTCACGCCGGACCACTCGAGAGCGTACCCCTCGGGGAGCGTCCGTGCAAGCTCCTCCATCTTCGCGATGCCCTGCCCGGAGGAGAAGCCCGGAGTGAGGAAGGCCGTGATCGCCGCGCTGGGGAAAAGGTTGTAGCGGCTCACCGCCCGGGGTGCCAGGGTCTTGTGGAGCGCCACGAGGCTCTGCACCGGCACGCGGTCCCCCGCGGCGCCGGTGGTGTAGATGCTGCCGATGGCGTCCACCCGGTTCCGGTAGGGCCAGTCGGACTGGAGGATGACCTTGTTCACCGTGGTGCCGATGTTGATGTCGTTCACGTAGGCAGTGCCGAAATAGGTCTGAAGCGTCTTGTAGACGTTCTGCACCGAGACGCCCAGCATCTCCGCCTTCTCCCGGTCGAGATCCAGGTGAATGTGCGGCGTGTCCGCCGTGTAGGGGCTGAAGGCGTAGAGGAACTCCGGCGACTGGATGACCCGCAGCGTGAACTCGCTCAGGACCTGGGCGAGCCGCTGGGGATCGTTGTCGAGCCTGGACTGGAGCCGCACGTCCAGCCCGCCCGCGATGCCGAGCCCCTGGATGGCCGGGGGCGTGAATACGTTGATGTTCGCCTCGGGAATGGAGGCGGCGATACCCCGGATCTTGCCGACGATGCTCTGGAGGCTCTTGTCGGGGGTGTTTCGCTCGGACCAGGTGTCGAGGGCGACGATGATCGAGGCCACGTTCTCTCCCGAGCCTCCCATGAAGCTGTAACCCACGATGTCCATGACGAACTTGACCCCCGGGATCTGTCGGAGCGGCGGAAGGGCCTTCTCCATGACGGCCCGGGTTCGTGCCTGGGAGGCACCTTCGGGAAGCTGCACGATCATGAAGGCCGCTCCCTGGTCCTCGTCGGGGACGAAGGCCGTGGGGGTGGTCTTCATGATTCCCGTTGCCGTGGCGACCACCAGCCCGAAGAAGAGCAGAGTGACGAGGGTCCGGCGGGCGATCCACATGGAACCCGCCACGTAGCCGCTGGAGGCGCTGGAGACCACCCGGTTGAACCAGGCCAGAGGACCCCGCGTCTTGGGGCGGACGCCCTCGAGCATGTGGGCGCACATGGCGGGGCTCAGCGTCAGGGCCACCACCAGGGAGAAGACCACCGAGAAGGCGACCGTCACGGCGAACTGGCGGTAGATCTCGCCGGTGATGCCCCCCATGAAGGCCACGGGAACGAAAATGGCGAGAAAGACCAGCGTCGTGGCTGTCATTGGCCCCGTCACGTCCTTCATGGCCTGGATCGTGGCGGGCACGGCCTTCACCCGGTCGCGCTCCATGATGTAGAGCACCCGTTCCACCACGATGATGGCGTCGTCCACCACTGTGCCGATGACGAGCACGAAGGCGAAGAGGGTGAGGATGTTGATGCTGAAGCGGAGCACCAGAAGCCCGATGAAGGTGGCGAGGAGCGAGATCGGAATGGCCACCACGGGAACCAGCGTGACCCGCCAGTCCTGCAAAAAGACATAGCAGACCAGCACCACCAGCGAGAAGGTCAGTCCGAGGGTGAAGAGGATCTCGTGGATGGTCTCCTTCACGTAGTCCGTCGAGTCGTAGCCGATGACGAACTGCGTGTCCGCGGGAAGGCTCTTCTCCAGTTCGGCGAGCATCTTTTCCGTGGCCGCCATGGTCTCCAGGGCGTTTGAGTCCGCCGCCTGGGAAAGGGACATGAGCGCCGCCGGAGACTGGTTGAAGGCGGCCTCGAAGGTGTAGCTCTCCGCTCCCAGCTCGATCCGGGAGACGTCCTTCAGCTTGACCATGCCGCCGTCGGCGGTGGTCCTGAGGACGATGTTCTCGAACTGCCGCACGTTTTCCAGACGCCCCCGGGTGGTGAGTGTGTAGATCAGGGGGGTGTACTCGCCGGCCGGCGCGGCGCCGATGGCGCCCAGAGAGGCCTGCCGGTTCTGGCTGGAAATGGCGTCGGCCACGTCGGAGGTCCCGAGTCCCAGGGAGGCGAGGCGTTCCGGATCCAGCCAGACCCGGATGCTGTACTTTGCCGCGAGGACTTCCGCGTCGCCGAGGCCGGGAACGCGCTTCAGGGCGTTCCGCACGTTGTTGTAGGCGTAGTCCGCAAGGAAGAGGGCGTCCCGTGTGCCGTTGGGGGAGATGACCGCGAGAAAGCCCAGCATGTCCGAAAAACGGGCCTCCGTGGTGATCCCCCGGGACGTCACCTCTCCGGGCAGCAGGGGTGAGGCCTGCTGGACGCGGTTCTGCACCTTCACGAGGGCCATGTCCGTGTCCGTCCCCGTCTTGAAGGTGACCGTCAGGGAGTAATCCCCGGTGTTGCTCGACGTGGAACTCATGTAGATCATGTCGTCCACGCCGTTGATTGCCTCTTCGAGGGGGATGCCCACCGTGTTGGCCAGCGTCTCCGCATCGGCTCCGGGATAGCTCGCCGAGACGGTGACCTGGGGGGGCGCCACGTCGGGATACTGTTTCACCGGCAGGTTGAACGCCGCGATGACCCCCGCCAGAGCGAGGACCACCGCGATGACCATGGCGAAGCGGGGTCGTTCGATGAAGAATTTGGAGAACATGGATCAGTCGCTCCCCTCTGTGGAGGCGGTTTTGTCCCCGCTCACGTCGGCGGAGACCGTCTGCGGATCGTAGTCCGATTCCCGGGCGCGCTCCGCGGGTGTCTTGGTGCCGTTTCCGTTCGTCGTCACCTGGGCGGGACTCACCTTCATCTCCGGGCGGACGGACTGCAGCCCCAGAAGAATGATGCGCTCGCCCGGTTCGAGCCCCGAGGCGACTTCGCTCACCCGGCCGAAGGCCGCGCCGAGCCGAACGGGGCGCTTGTGCGCCACGTTTTCTCCGTCCACCACGTAGACGAAGTCCCCCGCGCCGTCCGCGAGGATCGCCTCCTGGGGAATGACGGGCACGGTTCGGGAGACGACGGGTTTGACGCTCACCCGGACCATGCTGCCGGGAACCAGGGCCCCCCGGTCGTTTTTGAAGCGCAGGGCCACGGTGATCGTCCCGGTCTTCGCGTCCATGACGTTGTCTTCGAAATCCCGGGTGCCCTTTTCAGGGTAGGTGTCTCCGTTGGGAAGACGGATCGCCGCGTCGTAGACGTTCTCGGCGGAGCGGAACGCCTCGAACTGGTCGAGATAGTCCCGGTCGGGGAGGGAGAAGGTGACGCGCACCGGATCCATCTGCACGATGGAAGTGAGTGTGCCGCTCGAAGGCGTCACGTAGTTTCCCCTGGTGAAGTTGACCTTGCCGGCCTTTCCCGAGATGGGCGCGGCGATCCGGGTGTAGCCCAGGTCGATCTGGGCCAGTTGGAGCGACGCCTTGGCCTGTTCCACCGCGGCCCGGTTCTGGAGAACGTCGCTCTCCGCCTGGTCGAGATCCGTCGCGGAGACGCTCCGTGCGTCCGCGGCCTTCAGGCGCTTGAGGTACTTGGACGCCCGGTCGAGCGTCGCCTCCGCCTTGGCGAGTTCCGCCTTGCGGAGCGCCACGGTGGTCCGGTACTCTTTGCTGTCGATGGTGAAGAGGAGATCCCCCGCCTTGACCATGGAGCCTTCCTTGAAATGAACCTCCTCGATGATGCCGCTGATCTGGGGCAGCAGGGAGACCGTCTGGATGGGCTCCACCCGCCCGACGTACTCCCGGCTCACCGCGAGGTCCGCCTTCTCCACGGTGTGGAGAATGACCGTGGGCGCCGGAGGCGCCATGGGCATGGTCGCCTGCGGTTTCGCCGCCTTGTTTCCGCCGGGGAGGACCGCGAGGGCGTTCTTGAGCTGGGGGGGGAGGTACGGTTCGAGGTAGGGTCTCCCGAAGTAAATCCCCGCCGCGAGAAGAAGCATCAGAAGGAAGAGCGCTCTTCCCGTTCTGCGCTTCGGCCTGCCTGTTCCGCTGGTGCCGTTCGTTCCGTGTCCGCTGTGCTGTTCCGGCGCTGTCATGCTGTGGTGCACCTTCCCTTCCTGTCGTCCTGTCGGTTCGTCGCGTCGCTCCGGAGAGCCTCCGTCGTCGCGTTCGTTCTTTCGTCGTGGTGTTCCGTTCCGCCACCCCGGGTCCGGGGGCGTGTCGCTTTGCTGGAATGGTCTCCGCGGTCTTCGGGAGAGGCGCCACATCCTGTCCCGGGCGCCTCCGCGGCAATGGCGCCGTGCGCGCAGAGTCCCTGGAGCAGAATGGTTCTCACGGTCTCGGCGAACCCCTCCCCGGGAATGTTCAGTTTATCGAAGACGAACTGCTTCGCCAGTCCCACGATGGTGGCGTTGATCACTGCCTCACCGAGCGTGGGGTCGATGGGGCGGAAAACTCCTTCCGCAGTCCCCCGGGCGATGACCTTCCGGATGAAGGTCCGCACCTCCGTCAGGGGCGGATGGTGCGCGGCACAGTCCGGGCCGAGTTCCCGATCCTCGTGATAGGCCTGGATCAGCGCGGCGATGACGTGGCGGTCCCGGTGAAAGCCCGAGAGCGTCTCCTCCAGCACCCGGGTGAGGAGCGCGACGGGGTCGCCCTTCTCCGCGTCCAAAGAGGTCACGAGGTGCCGCAGATTTGCGGTGTTGCGCTCCACAACGGCCCAGAGAAGCTCCCGCTTGTCCCGAAAATAGTTGTAGACCGTGCCCTTGGCGATGCCCACCGCCTGGGCGAGGCGTTCCATGGTCGCCCCCTTCCACCCCTCCTGAGTCAGCAACTCCTCCGCGGCGGCCAGGAGAGACTCCCGCATCATGGATTCCACAAGAGCTTTCTTCTTCTCCGAGAGACGCGCCATCTCTTCCTCCCCTCACGGTGTATCGAGAATCTCAACGGTACCGGCGCTCCGGTCGCGGCACATCTTTGCCGCACGTCGCCGTAAGAAAATGACCGATGTTTTTTTAAATGACCAAGGGTTGCGAGGCGCAATTTTACGCTTCGTTTTCCACCTTGTCAACGACCATTATGCCTGTTTCTGCACAGATGGTCGGGCCGGAGGCGGCGCACTGCGGAGGCCTGTGCGTCCCTTGCGGAAACGCGCTATACTGAGCAGGGGTTTGTCGCAGGGCAGTGCAGTCGGGGCGTGTTCAGAACGTAGTCGGGGCGAAAGGCGGTGTTCAGAACATGACGGGGACGGGTCGCAGGAAGGGACGCTTCGGATCGGAAGAGGCCGGAGGGTGCGCATTCCGGCGGAATGTCCCGCCGGGGGCGTGGCGTGCGGCGGTGCTTTGCGTGCTCTGCCTGGCCCTGGGGGCGGGATTCCTCTCTCCTCCCGCCGCTGCGGGAGCTGCGGACACGGAGGCCTACATCAACGGCGTGCTCACCTTCTTCGGCGGTAACGAGGAGGCGGTGCGGGCAAAGCTCGGCGAGCCCCGGCTGGTCCGGGAACGGAAGCAGCAGAACCGCCACGACGCCTCCCTCACGGATGTGGTGGTGGCCCTTCTCTATTCCGAGGCGGAGGTTTCTTTCTACCGTATGGAGGCCGGGGGCGAGCTGCCCCTTACGGTGCGCGTCTTTTCGCCGAAGATGACGCTTCCGGGAGGGCTCCGGGTGGGTTTGTCCCTGTCGCAGGTTCGCGCTCTCCTCGGCGAGCCCACCGGCGAGGACGAGGGAGTGCTCCTCTACGAGACGGAGAGCGGCTACACGAACCTCGTGATCCGGTATTACCGCGACGCCGTCACCGAGATCGAAGCCAATTCCTGGCCGGATTAGGACATTCCGTTCCGTCAGGGCGAAAGGGATGTGTTGCGCTCTCTTCGGGCAATGCACGGGAGGGCTTGCGCGGGTGTGTTGAAGACATGACGTTCCGGATCGGGGTTCGGGAACGTTTGCCGGGACATCGTTCGGACCGGTGAGGAGGCGTGCCGCTCCCTGCCGGCGACAGAGGCCCGGTGGAAGCGGCATTTCAGAAAAAACTGCTCCGGGCGTCGCGGTTTTTTCGCAGCCGTTTTGTGGTGGTGGTGAGGGTGACCGTTGCGGTGGTCGCTGCGATTGCGACGGCCGTCGGGGTATGCGAAACGGGATCTCAAGGGAATGTTGCGGAAAGGCTGCGTTCGGACGAGGATGAAGCTGAGGACGAAGCTGAGCATGAGGATGGAAAAGGAGTGATGTCGGATGTATTCTACGTTGGAGCGCTTTTTGAACTATGTTACGTATGATACCCAGTCCACGGATGAAGCCAAGGGGGTGCCCAGCACTCCCGGCCAGATGGTGCTGGCGGAGGTTTTGGCGAAGGAACTCGAGCAGCTCGGAGTGCAGGACGTTGCGGTGACGGAGAATGCCTATGTCACGGGCTCTCTTCCCTCCAACATCGCGGATCCCGAGAAGCGGAAAAAGGTGCCCGCCATCGGCTTCATCGCGCACCTCGATACCGCCACGGAGGTGACGGGGAAGAACGTGAAACCCCGGGTCGTGAAAGGCTACGACGGAGGAGACGTGATTCTGAACGAGGCGGAAGGACAGGTGCTTTCGCCTCGGGACTTTCCCTTTCTGAAGGAGTGCGTGGGGAAGGATCTCGTGGTGACCGACGGAAACACCCTGCTCGGAGCGGATAACAAGGCGGGAATCGCGGAGATCATGGGCGCGCTGGACTATCTCGTCGCGCATCCCGAGGTGGAGCACGGCACCGTGAAGGTGGCGTTCACTCCCGACGAAGAGGTGGGACACCTGGCGAAGTTGCTCGACATCGAGGCGTTCGGTGCGGACTTTGCCTACACCCTTGACGGAGGACCTCTGGGGGAACTCTGTTACGAGAACTTCAACGCCGCCAACGCCACGGTGGAAATCCGGGGGCGGGCGGTGCATCCGGGGAAATCCAAGGGGTTGATGCTGAACGCCATCACCCTGGCCCAGGAATTCAATGCCCTTTTCCCCCCCGCGGAGACCCCGAGCACTACGGAAAACTATGAAGGCTATTATCATTGCATGGAAATGCGCGGGGTAGTGGAACATATGACGCTGAAATACCTCATCCGGGATCACGACGCGGGGAAGTTCGAGGCCCGGAAGGACTTCATGCGAAAAGCGGTACGCTGGATGAACGAGAAATACGGAGAAGAGCGCTTTACACTCTCCATGTCGGATCAGTACCGAAACATGCGGGAGAAACTGAAGGAGCGCATGGACATCGTGGAGACCGCCATGGATGCCATGAAAGAGATCGGGGTGGAGCCCCGGATCATTCCCATGAGGGGCGGTACCGACGGAGCCGCGCTTTCCTGGCGGGGACTGATCACGCCGAATCTTTTCGCGGGGGGTTACAATCACCACGGACGCTTTGAATTCATTCCGGTGCAGTCCATGGAGAAAGCCACGGAGATGGTGCTGAAGATTCTCGAACTCTCTGTTCGCCGAAGCGGCAACGCCTGAGTGCGTGTGCGACGCGACGGAAACGACGCCTGTGAGACGAGGGGGGGATGCCCGGAAAAGAATCTTTTCTAAAGAAACTTTTCTGAGAGGACGCGCTGTTTTCCGAGAGCCGGGTTGCCGCACGAAGTTCAATCATGGAGAGATGATGAGGTGAACGGAACAATGAAGAACGGAATGAAAAGAGGCATTTTTGCAGTAGTGGTCTCAGTGCTCGTCTTTGGTCTTTGCAGCATTGGATGGGCCAAGGATACCCTCGTCGTGGCGGATCAGTACGATCCCACGACCATGGATCCCATCCGTCACAACGATATGCCGAGTTCCCGGGCGTGCTATTCCATCTACGACACGCTGGTCTTCCTCAACAGTGACGGGACGGTTCGCGCCGGACTCGCGGAATCCTGGGAATTTCCGTCGGACACTGCCTACAAAATGCATCTTCGCAAGGACGTGGTGTTTCACAACGGAGAGAAGATGACCGCCAAGGATGTGAAATACTCCCTGGAGCGGGCCACCACGGATCTCGGAGCGTCCATCAAGACCTACTCCCAGAACCTCGACAACGTGGAGATCCTGGACGACTACACGGTGATCATTCACCTGAAGCACCCGGACTACTCCTTCTTCCCCTCCCTCAGCCACAGTTGGGGTTCCATCCTCAACCAGAAGGCTGTGGAGGAGGCGGGGGACAACTACGGCATGCAGCCCGTGGGCACCGGGCCTTTCAAGTTCGTGAGCTGGCAGAAGGGGAACAAGTACGTTCTCGAGCGTTTCGACGCGTACTGGGGTCCCAAGGCTGGGGTCGCGAAGCTCGAAGTCCGCTCCATACCGGAACCCACGAGCCGCGCCATCGAGCTCGAAACCGGCGGCGTGGATATCGCCTACCCCATCACCACGAACGACATCAAGCGTATCGAAGAGAATAAAAACCTGGTGCTCTACCGGGTACCCCAGACGTCCGTGACCTACATGGGGTTCAACCTCTCCAAGAAGCCCTTCGACGATGTGCGCGTCCGCAAGGCCATCGATCTGGCGTTGGACACCGTGGGCATTCAGGCGGCGGTGTATCGCGGAGTCGGCAAAGTGCCCACGTCCCTTGTCCCCGGAGCGGTGAAATACTCCATCGATTCCGAGCTTCCCAAGCACGAGCAGGATGTGGAAGCGGCCAAAAAGCTCCTGGAAGAAGCGGGCATGAAGGATCTCCGCATGGAAATCTGGACGAACGAGCGGAAGGAGCGCGTGGATTCCGCCACCATCATCCAGGCGCAGCTGCAGGAAATCGGCATCACGTCGGAGATCAAGGTGTTGGAGTGGGGAGCCTACCTCAGCGGGTTGCAGGAGAAAAAGCATGACATGTTCCTGCTCGGCTGGGTTTCCACCGTGCCGGATCCCAATTTCGCCGTTTCGGGGCTTCTCGAATCCACCTCGGGAACGAACTTCACCTTCACCAGTGACGCGAAGCTCGACGAATACCTCGCCAAGGGGCGCGGCACGCCGGACGGAGAGGAACGCGCCAAAATCTACAAGGACCTCCAGCTCTACATCAACGAGCTGCATCCCATGGTGTACATCCACAACGACGAATCCATCGCGGGAGCCCAGAAAAACGTGAAGGGCTTCGAGATCCGCGGTAACGAGGTGCACTCTTTCCGGCAGGCCTCCATCGAGGAGTAACGCGCCTGCGACGCACGTTGTTCCGCACGTCCTTTCCGTTTTCGGGAGGGTGCGGTTTTACGGCGAGGGGGGGGGAACCCCCCTCGCCGTTTCCCGAGTCGTAAAAAGAACAAAGGAGGGGACACTTCGTGCTACGCTACGTCGTTCGACGCATCCTGTTTTTGATACCTGTTTTCCTGGGGGTGACGTTCTGCGTTTTCACGTTGCTTTATCTCACTCCGGGAGACCCCGCACGAATGGTCCTCGGGGATCTGGCGACGGAAAAGGCCGTGCAGGAATTCCGGGACAAGGAGGGGTTGAACGATCCCTTTCTGGTGCAGTTCGGAAGCTACGTCTACAAAGCGGCGACCAAGGGGGACATCGGGCGTTCCTACATCACGAAACGCCCCGTGATGGAGGAAATCCTGACGGCCTTCCCCTACACGATAAAGCTGTCAGCCCTGTCCATGCTGATCTCCATTCTCATCGGCATCCCTTGCGGCATTCTCTCCGCCATCAGGCAATATTCCATCTTTGACGTGATCACCATGATCTTTGCCATGATAGGGCTCTCCATGCCCGTTTTCTGGCTGGGGCTCCTGCTGATCCTCCTCTTCTCCGTGCAGCTTCACTGGCTTCCCTCATCGGGATTCGACACGTGGCAGGCCATGATACTGCCTTCCCTGGCCCTTTCCGCCCAGGCCATTTCCATCATCACCCGCATGACCCGCTCCTCCATGCTCGAAGTCATCCGGGCGGACTACATACGCACCGCCCGCGCCAAGGGTCAGAAGGAATCCGTCGTCATCTGGGTGCACGCGCTGTACAACGCCTTGATTCCCGTGGTGACCGTCTGCGGCCTCCAATTCGGCGTGCTCCTCGCGGGAGCCATCCTCACGGAATCCATTTTCGCCATTCCCGGCATAGGGCGCCTCATGGTGGAATCCATCAAAATGCGTGATTATCCCGTCGTGCAGGGAGGCGTGCTCTTCGTGGCGATAACCTTCAGCCTGGTCAATCTCTTCGTGGATCTCGTCTACGCCTATCTGGATCCGCGGATCAAGGCACAGTACAAGTAGGGGGGAAAAAGATGAATACGGCCATAGAACAAAGAAAGAAACGAACTCCCCTCATGGAGGTGCTCTTTCGCCTGAAGAAAAGCCCCCTCGCCATGGTGGGGCTCCTGGTGGTGATCCTTCTGGTCGTCGTCGCGCTCTTTGCGAACGTCCTGGCTCCCTACAGCTATTCGAAACAACATCTGACGCATATGTTCGAAGGCCCGTCGAAGAACTTTCTCCTGGGGACGGACGAGTTCGGCCGGGATATCCTGAGCCGCCTCATCTACGGAGCGCGCATCTCCCTCATGGTGGGCTTCATCGCGGTGAGCATCGCCCTTTTGGCGGGGGGAGTGCTGGGGGCCATTTCGGGGTACTACGGAGGGTGGATCGACAATGCGATCATGCGAGTGATGGACGTGCTGCTCTCCATTCCGCAGACCCTTCTCGCCATCGCCATCGCGGCGTCTCTCGGCCCCGGGCTCTTCAACCTGATGATCGCCGTGGGGGTCTCCTCCATGCCGCAATATGCCCGGATCGTCCGAAGCTCGGTGCTCTCCATACGGGGCATGGAGTTCATCGAAGCGGCCCACGCGGTGGGCTCTTCGGACATGCGCATCATCTTCAAGCATATCCTGCCCAACAGCATGGCCCCCATCATCGTGCAGGCGACTCTGGGAGTGGCCTTCGCCATTCTGAACGCCGCAGGGCTTTCCTTCATCGGGCTGGGAATCCAGCCCCCCTATCCCGAATGGGGCGCCATGCTTTCCGGAGGGCGCCAGTACATCCGGGATTACCCGCACCTCACCCTCTACCCCGGGCTTGCCATCATGATCACCATTCTCGCGCTCAACTTCCTGGGGGACGGTCTTCGGGACGCTCTCGATCCCAAACTCAAACGTTAAGGAGACCCGGAGATGAAGCCGACAGCGAAAAACGACCGCATTCCCGCGCCCGAGGAACGTCTTCTTCTGGAAATCCGGGACCTCGTGATCCACTACGAAACCGACGACGGCACGGTGCACGCCGTGGAAAACCTGGATCTCCGGCTCAGGCGGGGCGAAACCCTCGGGTTCGTCGGAGAAACGGGAGCCGGAAAGACCACCACGGCCCTCGGAATCATGCGCCTCATTCCCTCCCCTCCGGGAGTGATCAAATCGGGAAAGATTCTTTTTGAAGGCGAGGATCTCCTGGAGAAGAGCGAGGCGGAAATGCGCGCCATCCGGGGGGACAAGATCGCCATGATCTTCCAGGATCCCATGACCAGCCTCAATCCGGTGATGACCATGGGAAAACAGATCGCGGAGGTCGTCAGACTCCACAGAAAGGTCTCGGAGAAAGAGGCCCTCGCCATCGCGGGAGACATGCTGGAACTCGTGGGCATACCCCGGGAGCGCATCCATGAGTATCCCCACCAGTTTTCCGGAGGCATGAAACAGCGGGTGGTCATCGCCATCGCCCTGGTGTGCGACCCGAGCCTCCTGATTGCGGACGAACCCACCACGGCGCTCGATGTGACCATCCAGGCCCAGGTGCTGAACCTGATGAAAAAGCTCAAGCAGCAGTTCAGCGCGTCCATGATCCTCATCACCCACGACATGGGCATCGTGGCGGATATCTGCGATACCGTGGCCATCATGTACGCCGGACGGGTGGTGGAATATGCGGACAAGGCATCCCTCTTCACCTGTCCCGTGCATCCCTATACAGTGGGGCTCTTCGACTCCGTCCCCGACCTGGAGGACGACAAGGAGGAGCTCAACGTCATTCCCGGACTGATGCCGGATCCCATGGACCTTCCCCAGGGCTGTACCTTCCATCCCCGGTGTCGTTTCGCGGTGGAAACCTGCCGTCTGGAAAAACCCGCCATGAGAGAAGTCGCGCCGGGGCACTTCGTGGCCTGTCCGGTACGGGCGAAAATGCTCCGGGAACATCCGGAGCAGAACGCCGGAAACGAAGGGGAGAACTAAGATGAAGACGACACATGAAGCCACTCCCTATATCGACGTACGGGGGCTGAAGAAATATTTCTCCACCAAGCGCGGCACGCTGCATGCGGTGGATGACGTGGACCTCTTCATCAATCGGGGGGAAACCCTGGGGCTCGTTGGGGAATCGGGCTGCGGCAAATCGACGCTCGGACGCTGCCTGATCCGTCTTCTGGAGCCCACTGCGGGAGAGATCCGGGTAAACGCCGAGGATGGCAAGGGGACGGACATCACCGGTCTGGGAAAAGCGAAAATGAAGGAGATGCGCAAAAAACTCCAGATCGTTTTTCAGGACCCCTACGCGTCCCTGAACCCTCGCCTTCCCGTGTGGGAACTCATCGCGGAACCTCTCCGGGTGAACAGCTTCTGCAAGAGCAAGGAGGACATGCAGAAACGCATCCGATATCTCATGGACGTTGTGGGGCTTGCGGAACGCCTGGAAAACACCTATCCCCACGAACTCGACGGAGGACGCAGACAGCGTATCGGCGTTGCGCGAGCCCTTGCGCTGGAACCGGAGTTCATCGTTCTCGACGAGCCCGTGTCGGCCCTCGACGTCTGCATTCAGGCCCAGATCCTGAACCTGCTCCACCGCCTGCAGAAGGAGTTTTCCTACACCTATCTCTTCATCTCCCACGACCTGAGCGTGGTGAAGCACGTTTCCGATCGGATCGCGGTCATGTACCTCGGAAAAATCGTGGAGACGGGAGAATATCGGGAACTCTTCAGAAAGCCCCTGCATCCCTACACGCAGGCGCTTCTTTCGGCGATTCCCGTGGCGAAGCTCAACGTGGCGCGGGAACAGATTCTTCTGGAGGGCGACGTGCCGAGCCCCGTGAATCCTCCGCCGGGGTGCCGTTTCATGCCCCGCTGCCATTACGCCCAGGACATCTGTTCCAGGGAGCTGCCGAAGCTCCGGGAACACGAGCCGCAGCATTTCGTCGCGTGCCATTTCACAGGCAACCTGCAGCCGAAGACAAAATGACGTAACCGCGTCTCCGCGCCGCCGGGCCAGGGCCCGGCGGCGGCGCAGCACGCCCGGGAAAGCCGATGCGGGGATCGCGGAGAATCCCCGGCCGGGGCGCCCGACGTCATGCTCGCATTCCGATCCAGAAAGGGCGCCAAGCCGGGTCGATCAGAGTGATCCATAGCAAAGAGCGTGCCGCAGGGCACGCTCTTTCTGCTGTTTGTCCGGGATGGCCCACTCCAGGTGGGGCACTGGCGGTTGCGCACCCGGAAGCGGGGAGAAAAACGCTCCCCGGGGCTGGGTGTGCATGCTCTTGAAGACCTTAGGTCGAGTCGCTCGTCCCGTCCGGACCTGGGAGCTGATGCTCCTGAAGGCCCTGGTCCGGCCTGTCCGGCCCTAGAAGCTGATGTTCTTGAAGGCCTCGGTCTGGGCCTTGATGGCCTTTTCCACGGGAAGGCGCTCCATGCTGCTGGCGCCGTAGAAGCCGTGCACGTGTTTGCAGGCCCGGAGGATGAACGCCGCGTCCTCGGGCTCGGCGATGGGGCCGCCGTGGCAGAGGACGAGCACGTCCTTGCGCACCCGCAGGGCCGCCTCGGCCCAAGCGTCGATGAGTCCCGCGCACTGGGGCAGCGTCTTCGCCGTGGCGGCGCCGATGCTTCCCTTGGTGGTGAGTCCCATGTGGCAGACGAGGATGTCCGCTCCCGCGGCGGCCATGGCGGCGGCGTCCTCGGCGGAGAAGACGTAGGGGGTGGTGAGGAGCCCCATTTCGCCGGCGCGGCGGATGGCTTCCACCTCAAGGGCGTAGCCCATGCCGGTCTCCTCCAGGTTGGCCCGGAAGACGCCGTCGATGAGCCCCACGGTGGGGAAGTTCTGCACTCCCGCAAAGCCCAGGTCGAGGAGCTGCCGAAGGAAGACGTCCCAGATGACGAAGGGGTCCGTGCCGTTGACGCCCGCCAGCACGGGGGTCTTCTTCGTCACGGGGAGCACTTCCCGGGCCATTTCCAGCACGATGTCGTTGGCGTTGCCGTAGGCGAGCAGCCCCGCAAGGGAGCCCCGACCGGCCATGCGGTACTTGCCGGAGTTGTAGATGACGATGAGGTCGATGCCTCCCGCCTCCTCCCACTTGGCGGACATGCCTGTTCCCGCGCCGCCGCCGATGATGGGAATCCGCCGCTCCGCCATCTCGCGGAAGCGCGCCAGAAGGTCCGCCTTGTTCCATCTTGCCATGAGATGTTCTCTCCTTTCCCAATGTTCCTGTTCTCTGTTCCCGGATCTGCCTCGGGATTGTGTCGTCGTGTCTGCTCTTTCAGAACCTGCGCCCACGTCCTATCCCTGTCGCATTGGTAGGATGCGCTCGTCTCCGGCAGACGTCACGTTTCCGGCGGCGGGGAAGGCTCTCTTCGCCGCCGCGCTTACGCGATCTCCCGGAAGGCTGCCACGAGGGCGGCGGCGAACTCGGGATCGTTGACGTTGTGCGGCAGGGAGACGAGTCGTCGCGACGGGGTCTGCACTACGTTGGCCTTCAGGGTCTCGAAGAGGGCCGCGTCCGCCTCGGGATCGTAAAAGGGAAGGCCCGGCGTGTCGATCATGGAGACGCCCTTCTCGGGGAGGAGGAAGCGCACCGGCCCCTCCATGCGGTTGAGCCGCTCTGCGATCCATTCGCCCATGCGGCGGTTCTCCTCGGGGGTGGTGCGCATGAGCGTCACCTGGGGGTTGTGCACGTGGAAGAGGCGGTCCCGGTAGCGCTCGGGAACGGTGTCCCGGGCGCCGAAGTTCACCATGTCCAGGGCGCCCACGGAACCCACGTAGGGGGTGCGGGTGCGGATCACCGCGCCGAAGCGGTCCTCCGTGCAGGGGAAGACGCCTCCCATGAGCAGGTCGCACACTTCCGTGGTGGTGATGTCCAGCACGCCCGCAAGGAGCCCCGAGTCGGCGAGCTTCTCCATGGACTGGCCCCCCGTGCCGGTGGCGTGGAAGACCAGGCAGTCGTGCTCCGTTTCGAGGGCCTTGCGCACCATGTCCACGCAGGGGGTGGTGACGCCGAACATGGTCATGCCCACGGCGGGGCGGTCCTGTCCCTCCGGAACGGGGTTTCGGATCATGCCCGCCAGGGCGTGGGCGGCGTTGGCGAGTACCACCCGGGAGATGCGGTTGATGCCCGCCACGTCCGTCACGGAATAGAGCATGCAGATGTCGTTGGGGCCCACGTAGGGGGCCACGTTGCTCGATGCCACGGTGGAGACCATCATCTTGGGCACGCCGATGGGGAGGGTGCGCATGCCCGTGCAGACCAGGGAGGTGCCTCCGGAGCCGCCGAGGCCGAGGACGCCCCCCATGTCGGTGCGGCTCGCGAGAAAGGCCGCGAAAGCGGCGGCCATGTCCGCCACGGCGCGCCCGCGGTCGTCGGCGGTGTCGAGAAAGTTCGGGTCCGTCGGCGAGAAGGCCGCCACCTCCCGGTTGGTCACGTCGGGCTTTCCCTGGGGGGCGCGGATGCCCACGTCCACCAGCAGGGTCTGGACACCCTGGGCCGCGATGAGGTCCCGCACGTAGGCGAGATCCTCGTACTTGGTGTCGCAGGTTCCCACCACATAGGCTTTCTTCGTCGTCACTGCCGTCGCCTCCTTTTCGTTCTCCTTCGTCGTCTCCTTACAGACCGGACGCTCTTCTGACGCTCTTTCGTCCTTGAGAAACCCTGATTAAAGGGTTTTTTCTCCCTCGATTTGGACCGCATCGCGTTTTTTTGAGGTCGGCGTGGCATTTTTCAGAGGTTCCCCTGACTTGAGGATGCACCGAGGGGCTTTCCTTTCCCTAGGGGGCGTGGAGCCCGGGAATCAGGCCTTACCGCAGCGCGTTCAGAATGGCGAGCACCTCGTCCTTGCCGAGGGGGACGAAGGCCCCCACCGGCCCTTTCTCCACGGCCTTGGCGGCCATCTCCTCCAGACGGTCCGCGGGGACGCCCAGCTCCGTCAGAGTGAGAGGCAGGCCGCAGGCCCGGATCCACGCCTCCAGGCGGCGGATGCCCTCCAGGGCGGTGTCCTCCAGGTCGAAGGGGTTCATGTCCACGTCCATCACCCGGTGGGCGAACTGGGCGAACCGGGGTACGTCGTGGGAAAGGACGAAGCGCATCCACGCCGGAAAGACCGCCGCGAGCCCCGCCCCGTGGGGAACGTCGTAGATGGCGGAGAGTTCGTGCTCGATCTTGTGGGAGCCCCAGTCGCCGAGGCGCCCCGTGTCGAGGATGCCCGAGTGGGCGTTGGTGGCGCTCCACATGAGTTCCGCCCGGGCGGCGTAGTCGTCGGGCTTCGCCAGCGCCCGGGGGAGGTTGGCGAGGATGGTTTTCATGGTGGCCTCGCAGAGCCGGTCCGTGAGTTCCACGTCGCGGTCGTTGGTGAAGTAGCGCTCCAGCACGTGGGCCAGCATGTCCATGGCGCCGTAGCGCGTCTGGTCCGCGGGGAGGGAGAAGGTGAGTTCCGGGTTCAGCAGGGCGAAGCGGGGGCGGAGAATCGTGCCCTTGTAGCTCCGCTTGTACCACCCCTTCTCGTTGGTCACCACCGAGGTGGGGCTCGTCTCGCTCCCCGCGGCGGGAATGGTGAGCACCACTCCCACGGGCAGGGCCTTTTCGGGGACGGCCGTCTCGTCGTAGAAGTTCCACACGGGGCCGTCGTAGGGGACACCGAGGGCGATGCCCTTTGCGGAGTCGATGACGCTGCCGCCCCCCACGGCGAGAATCAGGCCCGCGCCCTCCCGGCGGCAGAGGGCGATGCCCTCCTCCACCAGGGAGAGCCGGGGATTGGGCTGCGCGCCTCCGAGTTCGACCGCCGTGAGCCCCGCCTCTTCGAGAGAGCCCCGGATGCGGTCCAGAAGGCCGGTTCGTTTGACGCTGCCACCGCCGTAGTGGAGCAGCACTTTTTTCGCGAGGCGTGCCGCCTCGGCTCCGGCGGCGAGTTCCGCGCCGCGGCCGAAGACGATTTTCGTGGGATTTTCGTAGGTGAAGTCTCTCATGGTGTCTCCTCCCAGAATAGAGTCGTTGCGATTCCTCCGGTATGACGCGCTCTCGGAAAGAACGCGCTCTAACGTGCTCTCAAGAGATGCGCCTCTTCGCAGGCAACACACACTCTTCCGGATCGTCGCGTGCCGGCCCGTGTACGTTGCATCATGGGCAAAAGATTTCCCCGGGAAGGGGCGGCCTTGCATGCACATGCATTTCCGACGACGGCAGAATGTCCCCCAGGACGAAACAGAGACGGCGGAATGTCGTCGGAGCGGGCACGTCCCTCCGTCTCTTACGGCTTGGGTGCGGAGACGACCTTGAAGGGTTTCTCCGGCACTGCCCAGACGGCCAGATAGGCGCCGCCCTCGGGGAGGGCGAGTTCCGCCGTGCCCCATCCCTCGCCGACGCAGACGAAGTGCGCGTCCCAGAGAACCCACCGCAGGTCCGCCTCGGGGGAGCCTTCAATGGCCACCGTGCCGCTCTCGGGGGGAAGGTGCAGCCACCGGATGTCGTCGCCGCCGCCCATGAAGAGTGTCTCCCCCTGTGCGGGGGCCTTGGACACGGACTCGAGAGGGCGGAAGGTATATCCCTGGAAGCGGAGCCACTCTCCGTCCCCCTTGGGAAGAATCTCCAGGTCGCTCAGATCACGCCCCGGAACGGTGGGGATGAGCAGGTCCATGAGGGCGTGGGTGTCGTCGCCCCGGGCGGCGTTCACGTGCTGGAATCCGCCGCCGGTCACGTCGCTTCGCACGAAGAGATGCCCGTCGAGCCCCTCCACGGCGTGGAGGCGGAGCCGCGGATCCGATCCCGACGGCCACAGCAGAGATGCCGCCGGTTCGTCCGCGGCGAGCCAGGTTGTGCTCAGACGTGCCTTCCAGGCCGGGGAGAGAGGCGCTCCGGGGACAAGGCGCTGCATCAGAGGGATGGCGTCCGTGTAGTGGCTGTAGCCGAAGGGCATCTCCGCCGCGATGTAGTCCCTGCCGTCGCCCTGGACGAAGAAATATTCGGGATAGCGGGAGTCCTTGTTTCCGGAGTAGCGTCCGTTCTCCCGGTAGTGCAGGCCCTCCGCGGTGGGTTCCCAGGTGTCGCCGCTGCGGACGCGCAGGTCCAGCCCTCCCTTTGCGTCGGCCTGAAGGAGGAAGAGCATCTGGTGATCGGCGAAGAAGCCCGAGTACTTCTCGATGTCCTCCGGGGCGGGCGTTGCCTCGGGGAGCAGGTCCGGCGAGAGGGGCTCCGGAAGGGCCGCGAGGGTTCCCCGGTCCACCAGCGCCGCAAGGAGGGTCAGTTCCGCCAGGGCGGCGAGGTTCACACCGGCGCTGTTGGCGCTGAGCACCGCCACGCCGAGATTCGCCTCGGGGAGCACGATCAGTTGGGAGAAGTAGTAGGCGGTGCCGCCGTTCTTCGCAAGGGCGGCATGTCCCAGGACACCCAGTCCGGGCTGTGCCACCGAATCCCATCCCAGACCGTAGCGGACAACCTTGGTGTCCACGAGGCGGAAGCTCCCCTCGGTGCGGTCTTTCGCCGTGGCCGCGACGGATTCCTCGGAGAGGATGCGCACGTCTCCCCAGGCGCCGCCGCCGGCGATCATGGCGAGGAAATTCGCCAGATCACCCGCGGTGGAGCGGATGCCGCCGCTCGCGCAGGGATTGGCGTATTCCAGGGGAAGAACGTCTCCTTCGTCGTCGGGATACCCCTTGGCGTAGCTTCCCTCGGGGAGCGGCTCCAGGGGAAAGCTGGTGTGCGTCATACCCAGGGGAGAAAAGATCTCCCGGGCCACGTACTCCGGATAGGGGACGCCCGTCACGGCCCGAAGGACATGCTCGAAGAGAGTGAAGCCGTCGTTGCAGTACACGTGCATGTACCCCGGGGCGTGCTTGAGGCGGCTCTGTTCCAGCGAGGCCAGCACGTCCGCCGGATAGGAGGGACGGGCGCGGGAGGTGAAGCCGCCCCGGTAGTTGGAGCCGGGGAAGCCCGAGGAATGATCCAGGAGCATGCCCACCGTGAGATCCTTGGCCTCGGGGGAGCGCATGGTGAAGTCCGGCAGGTAGTCCGTCACGGGGCGGCCGAGGTCGAGCTTGCCCTCCTCCACGAGCTTCATCGCGGCGGCGGCGGCGAAGACCTTGCTCTCCGAGCCGATGCCGAAGATGGTCTCCGGCGCGGCGGGCTGCCCTGTTTCGCGGTCGGCGGTGCCGAAGGCGAGTTCCCAGGCGGTTTTGCCGTCCGCCATGAGCGCCACGGTGAGGGACATGAGGGGATGCTCGGCGAGCGTCTCTCGGGCGAAGCGCGTCACCTCCGCCTTGGAGAAGGCGTAGGGCTCCGCCGGAGTGGTTTCCTGCGAGACGGCGTCCTCGGTTGCCTGGGGCGCGGGGACGGCGGCGGGTTCTTCCGGTGCGGGTGGTGTCTCGGGCGCCCGCAGCACCACGGAAAGGACTGCCCAGAAAAGAAGCATCACCACCGGAAAGAGCATCACCGGGTGTCCTGTCCGTGCTCGCGCCGGAGCCTGGGGCGGGGCCGCCTTCTTCGGAGGGGTGTTCTTTCCGTTTCCGCCCCCGCCGTTCCTGTTGCCGCCGTTGCCGTTTTTGCGCTGCTTCGTGTCCATGATGAACCCTCCCTCGCCGATGCGCCGGACGCGCCCTTCCGGGCGGTCGCTGCCGGAAACCCTTCTCCCGAGCTGCCTGTGTTCTTCCTGTAAACCGAGCCGAAAGATTTCGGGGGAAAAGCGAAAAATCCCTGGGCGGATTTCGTGATGTCACAGGGGTTTTCCCGGATATCGTCGCGCTGTGCCGGGACACTTCACCCGAAGCCTAGCACTGCGCCGGAAATGCGTCAACGAAGCGAGTCGCCTCATGGAACCGGACAGTGTGTCACCCCTGAGCGGGACGCGAAAAATGTTTCCTATGACGAACAGGGGCGACGTATTCATGAAGACGAAGGAAGCGGAGAGTTGCCCGCTTCCGGATCGACCGGTTCCTTTCCCGGGTGTCGTTTCTTCCGAGGAGAGTGATGTGCGCGCCCGGGTGCGAAGAACGCCGGAGGCGGGAGAGGCGACAGGAGTGGCAAGAACGCCCCCCGCGCGGGGACGGCGTGCGGGACCTGGGGCCGGAGCCGCGATCGGAAGAGGATGTGTCCGCCTCCGAGAGGTCGGGGGCAGGGCGCGGTGTCGGGCCGGTTCGAGGAAAGCGGGTCCAACACCGGGAATCATGGAGGACGTGATGCGGTGTCGGACTCGGGTCCGGAGGCGTGTCCGGCGGCGAAGAAAGCACCCTGAGATATTGAAGACACTGTGAGAGTCTGGGGGAGAGGAAGCAATCCTCATTGTGTATTCATAATTTTGTTACCAAAGGATGCTATGCTGATCACGGATGAAAAGGGGAGCGAGATGCTCTGTTTCCGCAGGCATTGCGGGGAGTGAAGAGAAGCAAGGCAAGGCAGCAAGGACAGCAAGCAAGGAAGGAAGGCAAGGAGAGAAAGTGTCTTCTCCCGGCAGCCCTTTCGAAGGGGTGCTGACCTGACGAAGGCGGCGCACGCACGAGAAGCGGGAGGGAGACGCGGGCGAAGAGAGCCGGAGGCGCAGGCGACGCAAACGAACCTGTGCGAATCTGGGAAAGCGGGCAAAGGCGGACGAGGATGGGCGAGGCGGGCGAAGGAACGCCCGCGGCGGGGCGCGAAGCGCCGGAGATGAAAGGGTGGAGGACGCACCATGTGGAAAGGTTTGCGGATTCGGACGAAGATACTGGTCGGCGTGCTGCCTCTCGTGGTGGCGGTGTTCGCCGCCATGATCGGCTATGTGGCCGTGGAGGCCCGGAAGCTCGCGGTTCGGGATGCCCTGGACCGGGCGGAGCAGACCGCGCTGGTCTACGCGGGACGTTTCGGCGACACGCTGAACGATGCCATGGGATCCGCCCGCTCCCTCGCGGCGACGCTGGCGGGCATGCGCACGGCGGGGGTTCCCTCCCGCGAGGTGGCTCTTTCGGTCATGAAGAGCCTCGCCGAGGCCACTCCGTCCTATCTGGGCGTGTGGACCGTCTGGGAGCCCGACGCCTTCGACGGAAAGGACCGGGAGTTCAGCGGCGCGCCGGGGCACGACGCGTCGGGACGCCTTGTCGCCTACTGGAACCGCGCTTCGGGAAGCCTGCTCCTCGAACCCTGCGTGGACTACGACAATCCCGATGCCTGGGACTACTACAGGCGCTCCCTGGACACGAAGCGAGAGGTGATCATGGAGCCCTTTGTCTACGTGGTGGGGGGGAAGAACGTGCTCCTCGTGAGCCTCTGCGTTCCCATCGTCGCGGATGGAAAAGCCCTGGGCGTGGCGGGGGTGGACATCGCCACCGACACCATCCAGGAGATGGTGAAGAACATCCGCATCTTCGGCAGCGGCGCCCTGACGGTCATCGCCGGGGACGGTACGCTCGCGGGACACCCGAAGGACGAGCTGCTCGGAAAGAAGATCACCGACCCGGAGATCGCCGCACCGAATGCGGCGACGACGCTGGCGCGCATCGCCCGGGGAGAGACGTTCACCCTGCGGGAATATTCCGCGGCGCTCGGGAGTGATGTCTTCAAGGTGCACGTTCCCCTCTCGGTGGGGCGCACGGAAACGCCCTGGAGCGTGGTCGCGCTGGCGCCGGAGGCGGCTGTCTTCGCGGGGGTGGACCACCTCGGGCGCGTCACCGCCGCAGGTGCCGTCCTGGGCATCGTGCTGCTCTGCGCGGTGGTGCTCTTTCTCGCGGGGAGCATCGCCCGCCCCTTGAGCACCCTCACCGGGCGGGTGCGCACCTTTGCCTCGGGGGATCTGACGGTGCGTTTTTCCGAGGGGAATGGCCACGACGGAGCGGACGAAGTGGCCCTCATGGCCCGCTCTCTGGACGACATGGCGTCCTCCCTCGGCGCCGCCCTTGAGGACGTGCGCACCCGTGCGGAATCCGCGGCGGCATCCGCCGAATCCCTCGCGGCCCTGTCGGAGGAGACCGTGGCGGCCATGGAGGAAGTGAAGAGTTCCATCGACGCCGTGGCGGCGCTTTCCGGACGAAACGCCGAAGCACTGGCCTCGACCAACGCGGGAGTGGAGGAGATCTCCTCCGGTGCGGCGAGCGCGGCGAACGCCGCATCGGAAGGTGCCGAGGCGGCCTCGGTGACCGCCGAGGGGAGCGAGCGGGCCGTGGCCCGCGTGGAGGGCGTCATCGCGAAGATCCAGACCGTGGGTGCCAAAACGGAGGAGTCCGGAACGAGCATCAACCGCGTGGCCACGTCGGTGAGTTCCATCACCCAGTTCGTCACCACCATCAAGACCATCGCGGACCAGACGAACCTGCTGGCTCTGAACGCCGCCATCGAGGCGGCCCGGGCCGGCGAGGCGGGGCGCGGCTTCGCGGTGGTGGCGGAGGAAGTGCGGAAACTGGCGGAGGAGTCCAACGTGGCGGCCAAGGAGGTGGAGAGCCTCATCAGTTCCCTCCAGGTGGACACGAAGCGCTCCCTGGATGTCACCGTCGAGGCGGGAGGCATCATGAAGGAGACCGTTGCCGCCGCGGCGGAGGCGCAGAAGGAACTGAAAGAGGCACTTTCCCAGATCGCCCGGGTGGACGACGTGATGCAGAACATCGCCGCGGCGGCGCAGGAGCAGGCTGCGGCGAGCGCCGAAATGGCGGCGGGCATCGACCGGGCCGCCAAGGGGACCGGAGAAATGGCCAAGAACCTGGAGTCCATCAAGGGTGCGTCGGACGAGACGTCCAAGGCGGCGGAGAGCGTCGCCAGAGAAGCGTCGAGCGTCTCCGAGGGGACGGAACTGATTCGGGAGCGGCTTGCCGCGTTCCGCACGGGCGGCGTCTCTTCCTCTTCCGCCTCCGTTCCCGCGGCGTCCGGATCGCTTCGTGCGCTGCCGGAGGCGAAGTAGAGGGCGCTTGGAGACAAGGTGTGCCGCGGATGGCGTGCCCCGGCGGCACCCTCTCGGGAACCGATCCATCTCCGTTGCGGTTGCACGAACACTCCGAGGAACGAAAACGGGGAGGCGCACGCCTCCCCGTTCGCATGTCCGGTACCTCGCACGGACGTTGCCGCCGCGCCGGTGTTTCCGTTCGCCTCCGCATTGGTCCGTGCGTTTTTCTCCTCCTGCGGTACAATGCAAAAAGCTCTTCCCGCCGGAAAAATCCGCACGGGATGTGGCAACGCCGGAATTGTTGTTCGGAACGTCGCGTAAAAATGAACCGTTGACGGACACACCTTATCGGCGAAAGAAGGGGAGAACTGCGTGGAACTCGAACTGACGCACGTGGCGGGGCTTCTGGCCCTCGGGTTGGTGGCGGGATTTCTGAACACCGTCGGGGGCGGGGGATCGCTTCTGACGCTGCCGCTGTTGACCTTTATGGGAATGGACCTCGCCGTGGCGAACGCCACGAATCGGATCGGCATCTTTCTCCAGTGCGCCGCGAGCACCTGGACCTTCCGCAGCCAGGGCGTGCTCTCCCTGCGCAAAGTTCTCCCCCTGGGGATCGCCGCCTGCGCGGGCTCCGCCCTGGGGGCGTTTCTGGCCATTCAGATCGACAAGCGGGCGCTGAACCTCGCCATCGGCGTGCTCATCTCCGTCATGGCGGTGCTCCTGGTGGCGAAGCCCCGCATGTGGGAGGAGCGGAAGGTCGTCACCTGGCCGAAGTGGGCGGTGTGGATGCTCTTCGCCGCCATCGGCGTCTACGGCGGGTTCATCCAGGCCGGGGTCGGGTTCTTCCTCTCCTGGGGGCTCGCGGGGGCCGCGGGGTACGATCTGGTGTCGGGAAACGGGGCGAAGAGCTTCATCGTCTTCCTCTATACCGCGGTGAGCCTGGTGCTCTTCTTCGCCGGAGGGCTGGTGAACGTTCCCGTGGGGCTCATCCTCTCCGTGGGCGGCATGGCCGGGGCCGTGCTGGGCGCCCGCTTCGCCGTGGCGAAGGGCAACACCTGGATCCGGTGGATCCTGGCGGGGATCATTTGCGTCACCGCCTTCAAGATGGCCCTGGACGCCTTTGCGCACTGAGACACGGCGCGCTGCGCGGCGGGCGGTGCGGAATGCATGAAGGACACCTGATGTCTGCGGGAGGCGAAAAACACGTTCCGTGTACGTGGCTTTCCCGCACCGCATCCTGTCGGGTGACCGGAACGCCGGTGACGGGAGAGCGCGTGTGTCCGGGGCTTTCGGAGCGTGTCGTCTCCGACAGCGGGTTTTCGTGATCGGGCAGGCGAAAGAAAGCGCTGCGGCGGATCCGGCAGGGGCCGCCCGGCCCGATCAGGCGTTTTCCCCGGCGCCGCGGAATTTCTGCTCGTAGGCGGCGTAGATTTTGTAGAAGTGCCCCCGCATCTCCTCCACGGTCTCCTCGCTTTTTCTCTCCCAGAAGGCATCCACGAGATTCTCGTGCTCCCTGATGATCGCCTCGGGGCGGCGCTGCTCGTAGAGGGCGTAGATGGCGATGCGGGTCACCTCGTCCCGGACGCGGTTCCAGATGTCCGTAAGGCGGCCGTTGCCCACGTGGGCGATGATGGTGGTGTGGAACTTCATGTCCTCCTTGATGAAGGCGATGGGATCTCCCGAAAGTTCCCGCATGTTGTTGATGAGGGGGACCAGAAGTCCCGCCAGCAGGCGCGGTTCGCCCGAGGCAAAGATGGTCCGGATGGCGAAGAGTTCCACCATCTCCCGGAGCATGAAGACCTCCCGCACATCCTCCATGCCGATGGGGCGCACCACGGCCCTGCGCTGCTCCCGCAGGAGGACCCACCCATCCTGGGCGAGACGCTTGATGGCCTCTCGGACGGGGGTGCGGCTCGTTCCCAGGGAGAGGGCCAGCGCCCGCTCCTGCAGGGTGCTCTCCGGCGGCAGACGCAGTTCCACGATCCGGGACTTGATCTCGTCGTAGACGCGGTTCGCCAGGTTTTGCCTCTCCTCGTGCGTTCCCCTTCCTCGTTCTGCCGTTCCGGCCATGACAACACCCGCATTCCCCGTGAATTTGAGATCGGAGGACTCTGGAGGGAGAACCCGTCCGGCTTTTGGGTCGTGATCGCGGTGCGCGTTTCCCGCTTCGAGGTGTGGCGCATCGGATCCTTGTTGACGATGTTCCGTTTTCGGAGGGCGCCGTTGTGTTTCGGACGACGATGCTCCGTTTTCGAAGGCGCCATGCCGCATCCCGAACGTTGTGTCATTCCAGTTGTACAGGATTGACGCGGCGTTCGTCAAGACGCACGCTTCTGTTTCGTTGCCGTTGCCGCCGCCGTGTCCGCGTCGCACTCCCGAGGGGCGGAGGGCAAAAGCGGGCGCGTACCGCAGTGACAGAGTCGCAGGGCGAGCGCCGCGGGCCGGAGTCGCGGGGGGCAGGGCCGGGGGGGCCGGCCTCAGAGCACCTGCCCCATGAGTTCCGGAATCATCAGGGCCAGCCGGGGAAAGAGGATGGTCAGCGCGATGGCTATTACCAGGGCCAGCACGAGCGGCAGGGATTCCCGGATGAGTTTCTCGAAGGGCGCCCGGCAGATCCCCTGGGCCACGTAGAGGTTCACCCCCACGGGGGGTGTGATCATGCCCAGACAGAGGTTCATGGTCATCACCACGCCGAAGAGGATGGGACTGTACCCCACGGAGGTGACGATGGGCAGGAAGAGGGGCGTGAAGAGCACCACGTTGGAAGTGGTGTCGATGAACATGCCCGTGATGAGGAGAAAACCCATGATGAGCGCCATGAGGACGACGGGATTGTCCGAGAAGGAGAGCATGGTCTCCGCCAGGGTCTGGGGAATGCGCTCCATGGTGAGAAGCCGCCCGAAGGTGGTGGCGCCGCCGAGGATGAACATGGAGAGGCAGGAGAGCACGCCCGCCTCCACGCAGGCGTCGAAGAGCTTTGGGAAGTCGAGGCGCCGGTAGACGAAGAAGCCCACGATCAGGGCGTAGAAGCACCCCACCACCGCGGCCTCCGTGGGAGTGAAGACGCCGCCGTAGATGCCGCCGAGGATGATGAAGGGGAGAAAGAGCGCCCATTTGGCCTTCCAGCACTGGGCGAGCACCCACAGCACGCCTCCCTGGCGTTCCTTGCCCGTGTAGCCCCGCCGGCCCGCGATGAACCGGTTCGTGAGAATGAGCAGAAGTCCCATGAGCAGCCCCGGCAGGATACCCGCGGCGAACATGCTCACCACGGACGTGCCGGCGATGACGCTGTAGATGATCATGGGGATGCTCGGCGGAATGACCGGGCCGATGGTGGCTCCCGCGGCGACCACGGAGCCCGCGTAGGCAGGGTCGTAGCCGCGCTTGGCCATGGCGGGGACGAGGATGACCCCCAGGGCGGCCACCACGGCGGGGCCGGACCCGGAGATGGCGGCGAAGATCATGCACGCCACGATGGTGGAGGCGCCGAGCCCACCGGGCATGTTTCCCGTGACGGCGTCGCCCACGTTGATGATCTCCTCCGCGAGCCCGGACCGGGACATGAGGGTACCCACGAGCATGAAGAAGGGAATGGCCATGAGCGGAAAGGAGTCGGCGGTGCTGATCATGGCCTGGGCGAGGAGCTGGATCATGGGGCTCCCCGGATAGAAGAGCACGAAGACCAGGGCGCACGAGGCGGCCATGGCGACGGCCACGGGAACGGAGAGGACGAGCAGGGCGAGGAGCGAGACCAGAAGCAGCGCAATCATGTCAGGCACCGCCTTCCGCGGCGGCGGAGTTCGCCCTGGCGGCCCGGAGCACCCGCTGGAGCGTGCGTACCGTGAGCCCCAGCATGCCGATGGTGCCCGCCATGTACATGGTCCACGTGGGAAGCCACGGAATGGAGGCGAAGACCTGATGCGTGCGGATCTGCATGAGCACGGTCCTGAAGATGAGCCACCCCATGTAGACGCCGAAGCCCATGGTGAAGACGTCCGAGAAGAGGGCGATCAGGCGGGCCGGACGGGGCGGAAGGAACTGGACGAGGGCGTCCACCTTCAGGTGGATTCCCTGCTTGGCGGCGAGGCTGATGCCTGTCATGGTGAGCCAGACGAAGCCGATGCGGGCGGACTGTTCCGCCCAGGAAAAGCTGAAGGAGAGGACGTAACGGCAGAAGACCTGGACGAGGAGCGTTCCCAGCATGAAGAGCATGACCGAGAAGAGCACGTACTCCTCCCACTTGTCGAGATGTGCGGCGATGGAGCGTTTCATGGACATTCCCCCCGGTTTCGGAAATGCCGCGCCGGGGGAGTGGATTCCCCCGGCGCGGAGTCGCGGCCGCTCGGGATCGGCGGAAACGGTGCGGTGTCGTGTGTGCGTGTGCGCTGTACGGGCGACATGCGCGGCGCGTGTCGCCCGGAGCGCGAAAGGGGCCAAAGCAACGGACGGCGTGGTGCGCCGGACCCGGGCCGCGAGGAGTTCTCCTAGAAATCGACCTCCCGGCCGAGTTCGGCGTAGATCTTCTCCACGTAGCCGTTCATCTGGGGCGCGTACTTCTTGTAGAGGGGGGCGAGCTTTGCCCGGAAGGCCTGTTTCTGCTCCGGCGTCAGCTCGATGATGACGTTCTTGCCGCTCTTCAGAATGTCCGCCTTGAGTCCGTCGTTGATCTCTTCCTGTTTCTCCCGCTGCCACACCTTGGTCTCTTCCACGGCATCGAGGATGATCTTCTGCTGTTCCGGGGTGAGTTTGTCCCAGCTCACCTTGGAGAAGACCACCGGAAGCGGGCCGTAGAGGTGATCCGTCTCGATGATGTACTTCTGCACCGTGTGGAATCCGGAGTTGACGATGTTCTGGTAGGGATTCTCCTGGGCGTCGAGCACGCCCTGCTGGAGGCTCGTGAGCACTTCCGAGAAGGCCATGGGGATGGCGCTGGCGCCCAGCATGTTCCATGCCTCGATGTGGAGCGGATTCTCCATGACCCGGATTTTCATGCCCTTGAGGTCGTCGGGGGTGTGGATCTCCCGGTTCGTCGTGGTCTCCCGGAAGCCCTGGGACCACCAGGAGATGATCTTCACGCCCGAGCTCTCCACCGATGCGGCCACTTCCTGTCCCACGGGGCCGTCGAGGACTTTTTCCGCCTGGGCGCGGTTTTCGAAGAGATAGAAGAGGTCGAAGACCTTCGTCTTGTCCGTGAAGCCCCCCAGGGCGGGAAGGGCGGGAAGGGCCATGTCCAGGGCGCCGATCTGCAGGGACTCGATCATCTCGCGGTTGCCGCCCACCTGGCCGTTGGGAAAGATCTGCAGGGTGATCGTGCCGCCGGATTTCTCCTTGAGCAGTTCCGCGAACTTCACCGAGCCCAGGTGTTCGCCCCCGGTCTCGGTGACCACGTGGCCGATGCGCAGGACCAGCGTGTCGGCCGCCAGGGCGCAGGTGCCCGAAAAGAGCGCGGACAGCAGGGTGACGCAGGCGACGCAGAACCGTGTGGACAGAAACCGTGCCTTTCTTGCTTTCATCTTTCCTCTACCTCCTTCGTGATGGTGGTGCTCTTCTCTCGTGTCCCGAGCACATCCGAATGAAGCCTGGCGAGCGGCGACCGCGCCGATGCGGCTACGTCTCCGACGGGTGGTGCGGAACGGGCCGGTGCGGGTGGCGCCTTTCCTGGGGCGGCCTTTTCCGCCGGAGGATTCCTACGAGGCCGTTCTCTCCCGAAGAGCCGAAAGCACCTCTCTGTTGACCAGATTCCTGGGGCGTCCCTCCCTGAAGAATCGCACCACCTCCTCCGCCGCCTTCACCCGCAGCTCCGGAATGGCTGCGTCGGAGTTCCACGCCGCATGGGGCGTGATGACCAGGTTCGGGAGCGTGAGCAGCCGAGGGGTTCCTCGGGGAGGCTCCTCCCGGAGAACGTCCAGCGCCGCTCCGGCGATGATTCCCGAGGTCAGGGCCTCGTGAAGGTCGTCGTCCGCGATGAGCGCTCCCCGGGCGGTGTTGATGAGATAGGCGCTGCGCTTCATGCAGGCCAGCGTCTCCCGGTTGATGATTCCCTCCGTCTCGGGCGTGAGGGGCACGTGGAGAGAGACCACGTCCGCCTCGGAGAGAAACGCCCGCAGGTCCGTGCGGCGCTCGATGCCCTCGGCCCGGAAGGCCTCTTCCGGAACGAAGGGGTCGTAGCCGAGGAGGCGCATGCCGAAGGAGGCCGCCCGCCGCCCCGTCATGCGGCCGATGCCGCCGCACCCGAGGAGGCCGAAGGTCTTCCCCTGGAGGCGCGGCACGGGGTCCGCCACGGTCATGTCCCAGCCGCCGGACTTGACCTGCCGGTCCAGCAGGCCCACCTTGCGGGTGATCTCGAGAAAGAGGGCCAGCACGTGGTCCGCCACTTCCTCCTGGCAGTAGTCGGGCACATTGCAGACCATGATGCCCTTTTTCGTCGCCGTAGGCAAATCCACCGTGTTGGTTCCGATGCCCATGCGAACCAGAAGCCGGCACCGCTCGAAGTGTTCCAGATACTCCCTGCCCATGGGCGTGAAGAGCACCATGAGGGCGTCGCAGTCGCGTCCCTCCCGGCAGATCTCCTCCGGCGTGCCTCCCCTGGAGAGGATGAGTTCCGCGTCCAGCCCGTCCCGGATGATTTTTTCCTCGATGGTGGTGTCGGGCCAGGTCTTGTCCGTCATGAAGATCTTGAATTTCGCCATGGTCACCTGTCCTTCCGAAAGTGTCGGGATGCTTTGTGTCGTGTCGGCAAACCTCGTGCCTTGCCCGGGATGTGTCGTGCCGCGCCGCCGGTCAGTTTCCGTAGAGTTCGGGGCGGCGCATGCGGAACACCTGCAGATGGTCCCGGATGCCCTCCACCGTGGAGGGGTCGATGGTGACGAACGCGCCTTCCTCCTCTTCGCCGCCCTCGTGGAGGGTTTTTCCCCAGGGGTCGAACACGAGGGACGTGCCGCCGAAGAGTGTCTCTTTCGAGGTACCCACCCGGTTGCAGGCCACGACGTACATCATGTTCTCGATGGCCCGGGCGCGGAGGAGTGCCTTCCAGTGGTCGATGCGGATCTTGGGCCACTCGGCGGAGACGAAGAGCACCTGCGCGCCCTGGAGGGCGTAGCGCCGCGTCCACTCGCAGAAGCGGATGTCGTAGCAGATAACGCACCCCGCGGTGACGCCGTCCAGGTCGAAGAGGCATTCCGCGCTCCCCGCCCGGAGATAGCGGGGCTCGTCCATGAGGGGAATGAGGTGGGCCTTGTCGTAGGTGGCCACGAGCAGTCCCCTGGGGTCCACCACCTGGGCGCGGTTCACTGCCCCCTTCGTCGTTCCGGCGAGAACGGACCCTCCGGCGAACCAGACCCCGTATCTTCGGGCCAGATCTCCCAGAAAGACCGCAGCGCCGCTTCCCTCGGGGTCCGCGAGTGTTTCCGCGTCCTCCAGGGCGTACCCCACGTCCCAGATCTCCGGAAGCACGATCACCGTCGGCTCCACGGCCTTTTCTGCGCAATGGCGTTCCATCCACTGCGTCACCTTCCGCCGGTTCGCCTCGCGATTGCCGAGAGTGATGTCGAGTTGGGCGATCCCTACGCGCAGCATGGTGTCCCTCCTTGTCGTTTCTGAAGAAAATGAGTCGAAGAAAACGGGTCGAGAAAACGGGTCGAAAAAAAGGGTCGAGAACGGCGTGACGACGAGTCGGAGGAAGTGCCGGAAGATTCCGGGCCTTTGCGGACCCGTCGCGGAAGATCCGTCCCCTCGGAAGAGAATAATTGGCATACCAAAAATTGTCAAGGCATGCCAAATTGATATTTGGTAGACCGCTTGAAAAGCCGTCCGGTCGATTTTCGCGCTGCGGACGGAATGCAGGGGCGTATTGACAAAAAATCATTCATTCGATATTGTTTAGTGAACGAATATATTCATTCACGAATTGGTCGTGTATGAATATTCGCGGGAGACCGGGGTGGAAAGGGGATGACGTGTGTGGACTTTTCTCCGTGGGTATTGTTCGTGGATCTGGGTATCGCATCGGGACTCATTCTTCTGGGGCAACTGATCAGGGCGAAGGTGCGCTTCGTGCAGGAGCTGTTTCTGCCGGCAAGCCTTCTCGCGGGGTTTCTGGGCTTGGCCTTCGGGCCGAACGGACTCGGCTATCTGCCGTTTTCGGGGAATATCGGCGTCTATCCGGGCATTCTGATCGCGCTCGTCTTCGGGGCGCTGCCGCTGGCGTCGGAGAAGGCACCGTTCCGTGAGATCTTCGACCGGGTGGGCAACCTCTGGGCCTACTCACAGGTGGGCATGATCCTCCAGTGGGGCATCGGCGCCCTCTTCGGCATGTTCATTCTGGGAGGGGTGTGGAAGGATCTCAATCCCGCCTTCGGCCTCATGCTCGCCAGCGGATTCGCCGGAGGGCACGGCACCGCGGCGGCCATCGGCGCTGCCTTCAAGGGGCTGGGCTGGGAGGACGCGGGAACGCTCGCCATGACCTCCGCCACGGTGGGGGTGGTGAGCGCGGTGGTGGGGGGCCTGATTCTCGCCAAGTGGGGTTCCCGGAGGGGGTACTCGCATTTCCTCACCACCTTCGACGACATGCCGACGGAGCTGAAGACCGGCCTTATTCCTCCGGATCGGCGCCATCCCGGCGGGTTCGACACGGTCTCCTCCATCTCGATCGACCCCGTTGCGTTCCATCTCGCTCTCATCTTCCTCGCTTCCCTGGGCGGGTACTACCTCAGCAAGCTCGCCGGGGCGTACATTCCCAAGGTCAGCCTTCCCGTGTTCAGCTGCGCGTTCGTGGTGGGCATCGTGATGAACCGCGTACTTCAGGGGACGGGTGCCTCGACCTACGTGGACAAGAAGACCATGGGGCGGCTCAGCGGTACCTTCACGGATCTTCTGGTGGCCTTCGGAATCGCCTCCATCAAGCTTCCGGTGGTGATCAAGTACGCACTTCCCCTGGCGTGCCTCTTCGTCTTCGGCATTGTCTACTGCCTGTTCATCTTCTCCTGGCTGACGCCGCGGATCATCCGCTCCTACTGGTTCGAGAAGGGGCTGTTCACCTGGGGGTGGATGACGGGAACCATGGCCATGGGCATCGCCCTGCTCCGCATCGTCGATCCGGAGCTGAAAAGCAAGGCCCTCGACGATTTCGCCTTCGCCTATCTGCCCATCGCTCCCGTGGAGATTCTGGTGGTTTCCTTCTCGCCGGTGCTCTTTGTGGAGGGGAAGGGGCTGTACTTCATCGGTGCCTGCGTCGCCTACGGACTCGCGGTGTGGCTCTTCGCCGCGGCCAAGGGGTGGTTCCATCTGAAGCCCAATGAAAAGAAGGTGACACTGGAGCGGCTTTCCTGACGGGAGAATGATTGCGCGTCAGCAGAGGCACAAGCGGACGGCGTGAGCGGGATGTGTCGGTGCGCTCGTGCCCTGTCGCCGCGGACGGATGCGGGGTCTCCGGAAGAAACGAGCCTGTCGATTCCATCGTTCCATCGATCTGAGAGCGAAACGAATCCCCACGGCCGGATGGCGGGTGAGCGCGGACAGGAAGTGTGCTTCGGTCCTGTCGCCCGGCCTTCGTTTTCGCCCCGGATGTGTCGCACCTGCGGAAACAGTGGCAACAGAAGGTTCTTTCGGCGACCCCGTGTGCTCTCCGGTCCGTCCTCTTCGGTGGACGGGAGCGCGTCCGCCCGTTTCACGGAGCATGCAACGCATCGGGGAGATCCCCCTTGCGCACTTGATGGGAGGTATCACATTCATGGAAAAGCAGCAGGGCAAGAAAGTGTCGTTTCTGTATCTGAACGAGAAGGACATGATCGAGGCGGGCGTTCTGGACATGCCCGAATGTGTGGAGGTGACCGAGGAGGTGTTCCGCCTTCTCGGCAGCGGGGACTACCTGATGGGCGGGCCCCTCTGCAACGAGCACGGCCAGATGCTCTGGTTTCCCAAGGAGAGCCCCTTCGCGAACATGCCCGTCGCGGGTCCCGACCGGCGCTTCATGGCCATGATCGCCTATCTCGGAGGGCGTTTCAACGTCTGCGGCGAGAAATGGTACGGGTCGAACATCGAGAATCCGCTGAAGCGGGGGCTTCCCCGGTCGATTCTCATGGTGATGCTCAACAACGCGGTCACCGCGGAGCCGCTGGCCCTCATGTCGGGAAATCTGATCAGTGCCATGCGCACCGGCGCCGTTCCCGGCGTTGCGGCCAAGTACCTGGCCCGGAAGGGCGCGGACACGGCGGCGATCATCGGGACGGGGGTCATCAGCAGGGCCTGCCTTCTCGCCATCTGCGCCGGTGTGCCGGGAATCCGCACAGTGAAGCTCTACGACATCCGGGAAGAGCAGATGGAGCGCTTTGAAAAGGACATGGCGGAGAAGCTCTCCGTGACCTTCCGGCGCTGTTCGTCTCTGGAGGAGGCGGTTCGCGGGGCGGACGTGATCAGCGTGGCGACTTCGGGGGCCAAGGCTGCTGAAATCCGGGAGGAGTGGCTCCGGGAAGAGGCGCTGGTGGAACTGACGGGCATCGCGGACATCACTCCCGAGCTCTACATGAAGAGCACTATCGTGGCGGACAACTGGAAGATGCACCGCTCGTGGATGACCGAGGGAGACGAGCATCCCGACGGCATCGAGAGCATTCTGAGCTGGGCGCCCTCGGCGCCGGTGATCCGCCTCGTGCTGGGCGGGCGGGTGCGGCACGAGGACATCCAGAGCCTCGGCGACATCGTCGGCGGCACTCCCTTTGTCAGGAAGCCCGGCGCGCCGGTGATGTTCATCACGGGGGGAATGCCTGTGGAGGACGTGGCCTGGGGATACACGGTCTACCAGAACGCCCGGAAGAGGGGTATCGGCCAGGAACTGCTCCTCTGGGATTCGCCCCACTGGTTCTAGAACCTTCTGGAATCGGTCCGCGGTGCGGTTGCCCTGGATGAAAATGAGGCAGGCCGCTCCGGAAAGAGTGCCTTCCGGAGCGTGAGGAATGGCGGCAGCGGAACGGTACGGGACGGAGCGCAGTGTCCGCGTCCCGCAGGAAACGGAAAGAGACGCGTGCGAAAAAGACAGGTGCGACACGGATGCTCCCGGGACGATGTTCCCGGGAGCGTTTTTTGGTGTGCCTGCGCTTTGCGCCGGAATTCCGCCGCAGGAAGCCGGAAGCAAAAAACCCAGGCAGGTCCTCCGGACCGGGGGAACATTTTGCCGTCGGAATCTGAAGTGGGCTTTTTTTCGCCGGAGGGGATGTGTTCGGGCAGATCTGCGTTGCCACGGCGGCGGGAGACGCGGCGGAACGCTCGGGAAAAACGGTTCCGCCGGGGGCGGCGGGTGGATTTTCGCCGGAAACGCGGTGCCGTTTGCGGCGGTTTTGTGTATCATGGAACGAAGCTCTTCCTGCAAAGATCTTTCGGAATCTCTGAAGAAGGCTACGTCAGCCCCGCAGGGCGCCTCGCAGAGCCTGATGCGCCCCGAGTCAAGGGAAAGCGAAAGGTCTTTAGGCAGAGCTTCCCTTTCCACGAAGATGTTTTCATATCTTTCATATGACGGAGAAGATCATGACCGATGCGCGTCACCTGTACAAAAAGATAACCGAGAGCAAAGATGCGTTGCCCGGTTCGCAGAGAAAGGTTGCGGACTACATTCTGCGGAACGGCCGCGAAGTGGCGTTTCTCACGGCGGAGGAGCTGGCGAAGCGCACGGGCGTGAGCCTCGCCACGGTGGTGCGCACCGCCGCGGGCCTGGGGTTCGAGAGCTACCAGGTCCTGCGGGAGCTTCTGGCCGATGTGGCCAAAGCTTCTTATTCCCCCACGTGGCGCGAGCTGGAGGATTCCTGGCGCAATCCCGACAGTGGGGACTACTTCGGCATGGTGGTGCGGGACACCATCGAGGCGCTGCGGCACATTCTCACCCCCGGCGTGGCCGCCTCCGTGCGGAACGCCGTAGAGATCCTCGACGGGGCGCGGGTGGTCCACATCATGGGGAGCCGCTCCAGCAGGGCCCCGGCGCTCTCGCTGTACTACGCCTTTCAGCAGTTTCTGCGGGATGCCCGCCTGTTGGGGACGATGGGCGGGGACGATCTTTACGAGAACCTGCTGCGTGTCCGGGAGAAGGACGCGTTCATCGCCATCTCCAACGGATATCCCCACTACGCGGTGCAGACCCTCGACGCGGTGCGCTTCGTGGGCGAGCGCGGCGTGCCGGTGGTGCTCGTCACGGACAGCATGAGCAACCCCGCCATTCCCTTCTGCCGGGAGGTCATCCACGTGCCCGGCTGCGAAGCGCACTTTTCCCTCATTCCCCTCATGGCCGTCCTCGATGCGGTGGTGGTGGGCATGGGGCGGAAACGCTCCGACGAGGCGGTGGACTCCCTGCGCTCCCTGTGGAAGATTCTCATCGAGAACGGCATCACCATGCGGCCCGACGAGGAGGACAAACGAAGGAAATCCTAGGATACCCCTGAAGAAGGCTACGTCAGCCCCGCAGGGCGCATCGCAGAGCCTGATGCGACTCGGGCCAGGGGAAAGCGAAAGGTCTTTCTTCAGAGATTTCCTGGGTTTCCCGTTCTCCGGAAAACATCCGGCCCGCAAGGCGTCGTCCCCGCGCTCCCTCGGGAGCGCGGGACCAAAAGGCACGGACACGGCGACCTCTTCCGCAACGGGAGGGGCCCCGCAAGAGGACACACAGGACACCGAACAGGACAGGACAGAACAGGACAGAACAGGGGGCTCCCGAACATCGGGAGTCTCTTTTGTTTTTCTCGTTCCCGTGTACCCGCTCGGTGGCGGTTTGCACTCGCCTGACGTCGGCGTGTTTTCTCCGGCCCTCTTTTTCTCTCCCCTTCTTTGCTCTGCTCTGCTTCTCCACCTCTCCGCCTCCTGAAACGCGCTTTTCGGACAGTGAACCCTCACGGCTCCCTAACGCATGTTTCTTCGTCCTCCCGTTATGATGGGTTCTGCGGGGACGATGCGAAAAATTCTGCATTCAAAATATTTTGATTTTCTGAGAGTGGCTTGTTTTTTGTGTGGTGCGGCGACGCGAGTTTGCGGTGGATGTCTCGCAAGGTGAAGCTTCGAGAGGGGGAATCCTGTCTCCCTGTCGGACGGGCAGTTTTCCATCCTCCGCAGGAAGGCCCAGGGCGGAAGGATCCTGCCTGCCTGTGGAGCTGACTTCCGAGAAGCGGAAGAAGTCATGGGGGCTTGGAACCCGGAAACACCACGGACGAGGCACTCTCGGGCGGGAAGTGCGAAGGAGGAGAGAGTCATGAGAACGATACGGGGAAAGATTCTTGCGTGGTTCGTGTCCGCGGTACTTGTGCTCTGCGGTGCTCTTGGTGTGGTGCTCTACCGGCAGGTGAACGGCTCCGTGACGACCCTTTCGGACGGAATGGCCCTGGACATCGCCGGGGCCAGAGCTGACCAGGTGGGGGAATGGCTTGCCCGCATCAACGACGTGACGAAGACCATCGCGCGCATGGAAGTCGTGCGCGCCATGGAGTGGGACGGCATGAAGGATGAACTGATGGCCCTGCAGAAGCGGGACGCGCAGTTCATCGAGATGTATTTCCGCATCGACCCCGAGGGCAACGCGCCGAACACCATGGGTGTCCAGGGAGCGAACCTGTCGGAACGGCCCTATTTCAAGAAGATCATGGGCGGCGCCGACACGGTCATCACGGACCCGATCGTCTCCGCCGCGACGAACAAGCCGATTCTGGTTCTCGCCCATGCGATCAAGGACGGAACGGGCAAAACCGTGGGTGTTCTGGGTGCGACGATCCTTCTTTCCACCGTCAGCGACATGGTGGGAAGCGTCAAGATCGGTGACGGCGGCTACGGCTGGATCGTGGACGGCACGGGGCTCATGGTCGCCCACCCGGACCAGGAGCAGGTGATGAAGCTCAACGGGCTGAAATCGGCCGAGACGGGCTTCAAGGGATTGGACGACATCGTCCGCAAAGTCATCGGAGGAAGCGCAGCACAGGGGGCCATGGTGCGCCCCAATGGACAAGAGGATATGGTCTTCGCGCTGCCGATTCCCCACTCTCCGGGATGGGCTTTCGGCATTTCGATACCCATGGAGGAACTCCACGCCACGGCGAATTCCCTTGCAAAGATCCTCGCGGGGCTCGTGGGCGCCATCGTGGTGGTCTTCATCGCCATCTCCTTTCTGCTCGGCAATTCCATCTCCCGTCCCATCAAGAACGTGGTGGCCCTGGCGGAACGGGCGCGGGACGGGGATCTCACCTTCACCCGGGAGGACTTCCACGTGAACACCCGGGACGAGATGAACACCATGGCGGACGCGCT
>Ga0228536_1000444_pt1 | contig 79023 bp, 69 predicted proteins | sample SJ1Smetagenome_FD_168611 | JGI IMG/M metagenome (GOLD analysis project Ga0228536, IMG submission 168611) | Enriched culture of PCE-dechlorinating microbial communities from Ithaca, New York, USA - SJ1.S | ecosystem: Engineered > Modeled > Simulated communities (microbial... > Unclassified...
CCGTTCCGGAAGTCACCTTGCCCAGCGTCACGCGGCGGGAATAGTTGCGGTGCGATGTGCCGCAATAGATTCTGTAGCCGCGAAGGTTCTTGAACGACACGGGATTCCAGGACAGGGTGACTGAAGCGGGAAAGGCATCGGGAACGATCGAGAGGGCGGCCGTGAAGGCAACCAGGAAAGTCGTCAAACGGCGGATGCGCCGGAGCTTCGTCGTGGGGCCCGGCAAGGGACTTCTTTCAGCCATGCTCCACCTCCAATGATGTTTTTTGAGGGGGAGCGGCGGTTGTGGCGCCGCGCCCGCTCTGAGAGCCAGCTACCGTATACAGGAACTTCGGCGCTCGCGCAAGCGATTTTGGACGCAACGGGTGGTTTGTCCGAACCTCCGCATTGAATGTCCGGCAGTGCGGGGTTCGCGTCGAAGGTCGCTCCCGGACCGTCGGCATCCATTAATATATTGAAAACAAACAAGAAACTCAATCCGTGGTCCGGAAGACGCCAAGTGTCGGGAATAGGTGCCGGGAAGATCGGTTTAGAGCCCGAGGTCCAAAGCCTTCCGGAAAGCCTTCGGAGAAAAGGGGAGTGGGGGGATGGAGCCAACGATGCAGGGATAATTGGCGTGACCCGGCCCGTCGCTCCGGCGAACCAGGGGGCGGGGGCGAAACCGGGCACTGGGGATTGGGGAAAGCTCGATTCACCGGATTCCCGCTTTTTCAGGAATCCCCGATCCATGGGCTTTCGCCGGCGGGAGAGAAGTAACTGTGCCCGCTATGGTACCCGCCGCCGGATGCGATCGTGGTCTGCCGAACCAAGACGGAGTGCTTTCAGATATCCGCTCCCATGGTCATTGAAGCATGGAGACCGGCCATCCGGGGGCGAGAGTGCGCCGGCTGCTTGAGCTGCGAGAGACTCGGATGCTGCTCAGCCAACGAGAACGGTCAGAGAAGGATTCCGTCAGCGTGGAATACAACCGGCCGAGCCCGCGCAGGATCACTTATGATTCACCGAGGGGAACACATATGCGATCAGAAGAGCAACCCTCCACGAACAACCTGTCGTCCGTCCTGGAAAAACGCCGATGCAAGCGTTTCCGAATCCGGGACAACATCTACCTGACCTTCTGCTCCGGTCTTTACAGGCTGGGAAGGATCATGGACCTGAGCAAGACAGGCATCTCCTTTGAATACCTGGCATTGGAAGAACACTGCCGGGTGGACAGGGTGGAAATAGACATCTTTTCCAATTCAAGGGGCCTGTACATTTCCAGGATATTGTGCAGAGTGGTCTACGATATCAGGTGCAACGATTACCAGAGTCTCATCGGTTTGGAAAACAGGCGTTGCGGCCTGGAATTTGCCCGGCTCTCCGAAGAGCAGATGAGCGGATTGATGCCGGTGATCAGCGAATTCCGCTGACACCCGCCCGGGCTTGCGGGTCAGCGCTCCGGCCGGATTCCGGCGGCAGGCCGGGTTTTCTGCCTGGGCAGCGTTCGACCCGGCGATTTTCACGACGAGAGTGTGCAGGAAACGTCGAAGGCATGCGGTTGAGGCACTTCTTCGGGGCGCGGCCAAACCGCGGAGCTCGAGGGTGGAGTGAAACGTCACGTGCATGACGAGTGTCTGCGCGAGAGCCGACATGAGTCCCTGCCGCTTGCTTTACCGGCGGCGGACCGATGATGGATGCCGATTCGCGTTCGGTATCGCGCGATGAGAGGGATCGGCGGAAGGGGATGGGGGCGGGCACGGACGCCATATAATCACAAGCAGCAAAGGAAGAGCTTCATCCTCTCCCGCCCAGTATTGCCGTCTTGACCACAGGCCGGTATGAGACGGAATGTCTGAAAATCGGGCCATGAGACCGAAACCCGGGGACTCATGGCCCGATTTGTTTTTTCCGGGAGGCACTCTCCGCACCCCCTCGTCAGGCTACCTCAGCCTCACGTTGTCGATTCTGCCGCTTCCGCGAACGGAGATTCCGTTGACCTCCAATATGGCAATGCCGGGCAGGACGCGGCCGAGATCCGCCCGCAGGTCCCGGATAATGGTGTGCCACTCGCCGTTTCTGGTGCTCGATCCCAGCCCGCACTTCACGGCATCGCCGTGCTTTTCAATGAAGTCGCAATCCATCGGCTGATACACGATTCGGCGGTAGCCGGCGGTCGTTTTCAGATGAACGGAAATCAGGTAGTCTTCCGCGAATTTCATGCTCCACTGGAGGTCGAATTGACGCGAATTGCGCCAGCCCTCGTGATACGATCCAAGGTGATATTCGTTCCTGATGCCGCTGCCCGACAAACCGACGACGACGCTTTCCCTCTCGAGATCAGGGACCTCGGTGATCCGTCCCCCCGGCGGATCGGGATCGGTGATGTTCCAATCGCCGAACACTGCGGCTGCTCCACAAGAATACACGGTGGAGGGGAAATGTCTCGGGTTGGTCGAGAGCAGCAGCTTGTCGATTCTTGTGCCGTCCTCCTTCTGTTTGATGCGCAGGGTATGCTTGCCGGGAGTCAGGTACACCACGAGCGGTTTGCCGGAATTCCCGATCCGCAGTTGCTCCCATTCCCATTTTTTGACCAGAGCCGTGTTGCAGGGGAGGAAATCCCCGCCGTCCAGGGAGATGAAAAATGAGTTGTGGGCCGCGTTTTTGGAGTATTCCCTGGCCCATATCCGGTACTTGCCGGCGCTCGGCACCTTGAAGACGTAATGGGCCGAGCCGCCTTCCTGAAACGGGGTCGAAATGCTTCCCTTTCCGGTTGGAACCCAAATGTAGCCCCCACCGGAAGCCGATGCATCCGATCCTTTCGTCATGGGCGTCGAGAACATAGAGGCTTCCTCTGCCTCGACGACGACGGCCGTTCTGTTGTTCTTGATCTTGACGGTCACCACGGCCGTGTTGGAGTCTCGCTTGCCGTCATTGGCCTTGAAAGTGAAAGTGTCCGTTCCGGTGGCATTGGAATTGGGGGTATAGGTAAAGGCCCCGTTGACGGGGTTGTTGATCACCGCCGTGCCGCGAGTGCCGTTGCTGACGATGCTGAAAGTCAGAGGGTCTTTTTCCGGATCGGTCGCCTTGAGCAGACTGTTGACGGGCTTGTTCGCCAGGGCCTGGACGTTCTTGTTGTAGGCCAGAGGAGCGCTGTTGGCAGCCACGACGGCGATCGTCACCGTTGCGGATGCCGTGCCGCCGCGGCCGTCGGCAACCGTATAGTTGAACGAATCGGTTCCGCTGAAAACCGTGTTGGGAGTGTATCGCAGGAAACCATTGTCGAGCCGGACCGTCCCGTTCAGACCCTGCGTGAAGGTGGAAACAGCCAGCACATCTTCGTCCACGTCGATGTCGTTTGAAAGCACGTCGACGGTGACCGCGGTGTTTTGGGGCGTCGAAACGGCGTCGTTCAATGCCGTCGGGGCATCGTTCACCGGAGAGATCGTCACGGTCACGGTCGCCGTGTTCGAATTGGCCTTTCCGTCGGAGGCCTTGAAAGTGAAGGTATCCGTTCCAAAAGCATTGGACTTCGGGGTGTAGGTGAAGGAACCAATGGCCGGGTTTGTCACGACCACGGTTCCCAAGGTGCCTTGGGTGACGATGCTGAAAGTCAGAGGGTCTGCGTTCCCGTCAATGGCAATGAGCGTGCCGCTCCCGGGCGTGTCCTCGGTTGTGTCGATGGCGGCGTGCTGAGCCACCGGAGGTTCGTTGGGGATTAGAACGGCAACCGTCACCGTGGCTGTTGCCGTGGCGTCATGTCCGTCGTTCACCGTATAGCTGAAGGAATCATTGCCGTTGAAATCCGGGAAGGGCGTGTAAAGAAGGGAAGCGCCGCTGACCTGGACCGTGCCGTGGAGCCCCTGTGTAAAGGAGGCGGTCGTCAACACGTCCCCGTCCGCGTCGGTGTCGTTTGCGAGCACGTTGATGATGACCGGGGTGTTTCTCGAGGTCGAAACACTGTCGCCGAGGGCTATCGGGGCATCGTTCACCGGAGAGATCGTCACGGTCACGGTCGCCGTGTTCGAATTCGCCTTTCCGTCGGAGGCCTTATAGGTGAAGGTGTCCGTCCCGAAGGCATTCGGCTTTGGGGTGTATGTGACGGAACCGCTGGAGGCGTTCGTAACGACGGCGGTTCCCAAGGTGCCCTGGGCGACGATGCTGAAGGTCAGAGGGTCTCCGTTCCCGTCAATGGCAATGAGCGTGCAGGACTCGGGTGTATCCTCATCCGTGCTCAGAGAAGTGTCCTGAGCGACGGGTGCAAGGTTGGCAGACGGAATGGTGCAGGATACTTCTTCCGAATAATCGCTTTCCTCGTTTCCGTCACCGAGGGAAGTGACGGCGAAAAAGTATGTCGTTTCTTCGGCAAGGTTCGGGACGGTGCCGGTGGTCACGTCGCCCAGGGTCACGTTGGCGGTGTAGCTGCGGCTCGATGTTCCGTAGTAGATTCTGTAGCCCGTGAGGTTCGTTGCCGTGACAGGATCCCACGCAAGAGTGGCTGAGGCCGAGTAGGCGCTTGTAGCAACGGAGCAAGAAGTCAGGATTGCAGCCAGGAAGACGATGAGATGGAAAAGATGGGAACGGCCTCCTGCTGAGACGCCGGAGAGATTGTGACCAGGCATGTTGTCCTCCATGCGGGCGCCGCGCGAAAATCAGCCCCGGGAGGCGCTCTTCGCCATCGGCAACCCACCTGCCGCATCCCAGGCACCTGGCGCTTGGGCGCATAGCATCAATGTGGTTGTTCTTCAGGATTGTGTGCCCTTCGAGAATTTCCATGGGCGATACGTACGGCCAGAGGAGAGCAATTTTGATGCCAGGGGAGTATGAAAGTCCCGTTCGCTCCCGGCGCAGCGAGTCCCGGAAGGCAATGCAAGGGGCTTACAAAGAATACTGCTGAGAAAACGGATCGAAGGCGGGGAAGGCAAAGTGCCGGGATGATGGAAAAGGCTCCGTCGAAAGACTCTCGGGAACGGATCCCGCAAGACCGTGAAGGAAGAAAATGAAACCGGTATTACAAGGTTGTAATCACTTCCGCCCGACGACTGCAAACGCGGGAAACCGCGCCCGGGGTCATGCTCGACAGGACCTGTTCAATGGGAGAGAAGAACGGGGCGGCGAGGGGCATCACCTGTTCTTGCGCCACCTGGGATGGGTTATGCCGTATTTCCTTACCTTGTAATTGAGCATGCGCGGCGTGATGCCCAACATCGAAGCCGCGTCTTTCTGTGTCCAGTGGCATGCCTCCAGTGCCTCCAGGATCATCTCCTTTTCCCGGAGGGTCAACTCCTTGAGGGTGGAGTCCGTTCTGTCGCTCCTGCGAACGGGAAGAGGCAGGAACACGTTTTCAGGATGAATCATCCTGTTCTCCTCGAGAAAAACGGACCGTTCGATTGTGTTCGAGAGCTCCCGGATGTTCCCCGGCCAGCGATAGTCTTTGAACAGGGCGATGACATCGGGGAGGAACCCCTCTATTCGTTTCCTGGCGGTACGGCATATTTTGCCCAGAAGATGATACGAAAGGGGCTCGATGCATTCGCGCCTGTTCCGCAAGGGCGGCAAGTGGACTCGCAGCACATTGATGCGGTAGTAGAGATCTTCCCGAAATGCCCCGTTTGTCACCAGTTCGTCGAGGTTCCTGTTCGTGGCGGCGATGATCCTTATGTCGCTGTGAATCGTCTGATTCCCACCGAGCCGCTCGAAGGCTTTTTCTTCCAGGACCCGCAGGAACTTGGCCTGCAGGCCCAGGGAGAGCTCCCCGATTTCGTCCAGAAACACGCTGCCGCCGTTGGCCTGCTCCAGCCGTCCCACTCGCGTCTTGCTAGCGCCGGTGAAGGCTCCCTTCTCGTGCCCGAAGAGCTCGCTCTCGAGGAGCGCCTCGGGTATGTTGGCGCAATTGATCTTGACGAAAGGCTTCCTGCGACGTGCACTGTTGAAGTGAATCGCCCCGGAGAGTATGCTTTTCCCCGTGCCGGTCTCTCCCGTCATGAGAACGACGGAATCCGAATGCGCAAGCTTTCTGATGGTCGACATCGCATGCTTCATGGAAGCGCTGGCCGCAATTATCCCATCGAAATCATATATAATATCCTGCTGCCTTCTCAGATAGTCGATCTCATCCCTGAGGCTCCTGTTTTCAAGAGCCTTGTCGACCGCCAGCTTGATCCTCGTTCCGGAATAGGGCTTGGGAACGAAGTCAACCGCGCCGGCCTTCACCGCCTCGACTATGAACTCCGTCGCCCCAAGTGGACTGGTAACGATCAAGGGTGTGTAGGGAAGGACCCTTCGCAGTTCTTTCAGTCTCTCGATCCCATTTGATGATATTGCTTCCAGGTTGATAATAACCGCCTCATGTGCCTCTCTCGCTAATAAATCGTAACCGGTTGTATTCTCAGATGTAAATACGATTGAATGCGCAGGTCGGAGCGCTTCCCTAAGGCACGCTCTCCAACGGTGATCGTCCTCGATGACAAATACGCTGGCCATGACCACTCCGGGTTGGTGGGATATGTTACGAGATATTCTATATCATTGGCATTTCACTTGACAATTCAAAAATTGTTGCATATGGTTATTTACTCACTATTGAAATTATTAAAATCACTTGACTACTTTTGTGGAAGCTCCATCGGTGAGCCGGCAGTCCATCCGCTCAACGCAGCATTGAGGCGGGACACTCAAAGTTCATCTTACACAACGAGTTGGCGTGTTGAGCCCTGAGGCGGTCGGTTTCCCGGCGGTTCAAGACTTTCGCGTACGACATCGACCAAGCAGAAAACAAGGTCTTTTCGAACATTCGACGCACAGTTGTTCGTACGGCCCGTCCGGTAGAATGACGTGAATGATTGTAACAAAGAATTGCCTGGTATTAAAATAGTGAAAGAATAAATTTTATTAAGGCTTGATTGGAATGGAATATTCTAATTTCGATACTGATTTCAGCATACTTATTGCAGATGACGATGAGTCTTTTTCCCAGCTTGTTGTTGATTTGTTGTTGTCTCAAAATTTTGATGTAAGATATATTCGTGGACCTAAATATAGTATTGAACGTATTCTTCAGAGTAAATTTGATATCTTATTGCTGGATGTATTTTTAGGAGAAGTCAATGGTCTCGATTTGATTCCGAGTATTAAATCACACTATCCCGATTGCAGCATAATCGTGATGACTGGGTATCCTGACAAAGATATTGCAGTAAAAGCACTACAGCTTGGAGCCTTTGACTTCCTTGAAAAGCCTTTCCCCGGAGAACTGCTGTTCCATGTTATTTCACGCACTATGAAAACTTTACATGACAAACGTAAAGTGGCGAGGCTGTTCTACGATCTTCACAAGAGTCAAACAGAACTGATTTCAAATCAAGAACGACTGGAGCATTTGAATAAACAGCTGAGAGAGACAAACAAAGCATTAGCTATTTTTGCACAGAATATTGAAAGTGAAAAAGACGATTTGGAGAAGCAGATTGCAGTGAAACTTAGATCTCTTATTGTTCCTGCTATTGAAAAGTTGCGAAATGACAATGTTTCTTCACATTATAATAATAAAATTGATATGCTTATCAGGCAAGTTGAAGATCTTACCTCAGATTTCTCACCGGACGCAAACCTGGCGTTTAAGCTTTCCATTACTGAATTCCGTATTGCATCCCTCATAAAGCATGGGAATACCACGGAAGAAATAGCCAGGCAGCTCCATGTTTCCCCCAGTACTGTTCGATCACATCGGAAAAATATCCGGAAAAAACTGAAGATCAACAATGCACGATACAGTCTGAAAAACTTCCTCTACTCCAGCGATCGCCACAGATTGCAGGGAAACAAGGGATAGGTCTGGAGATTGCCGGGATCTCCGTTCACCTTCAGGATCCCGGAATCATCCGTCAGAGGACAGTGAGACGTTGAATACCAGGTCCGTTTCGTCACCCGCCGCAAACGGCACGGATATCTCGGCAACGTCTTCCCATCGTTTTGAACCCCGGTGAGCGGCTCTTCCGGGCGTTCATCTGTAGCAGCCTCAGCGGAACCGGGGAGCAACAATGCCGGGGATTCCCTATGGAATTCGGGCATGCGCTCAATTTTCCCGGTATATATGGACGTTACGGACTGATGCATGAGCTGAAGAGAAACGATAATGAAATTCGAATTACGAACCTGTATTTCCAGGCGCGCACGGCAACTTTCGTGGGAAAGGATCAACGAGCCCGGCGACGAGAGGTCGGAACCCGTTTTCGGCCCGCGTGGAGAACGGTTTGAAGGTGCCGATCAGGATCGGTTGCTTTTGCCGAACTCGCGAAGTATTTGCTAAAGTTTACGAGTCCATGCGGGGGCCGGTCTTACAAGCTTCACGCTGCAGTGTCGAGCGGCGTGTAGGGTTTTCGGAGCAGCGTGTGCAGGGAAATGCCTACAGGGTCCCGTCGGGGGGGGACGATTCGGGGTTCCATCGCTGGGGGAAAAAGTAAAAAAAAAGACCACACACCCCACCCCGGCCCGATGCACGGTATGCAGGGGGGGAAGACGGTTGAGCGTGCGGGAGAGACGGGCAGCGTTCAGACAGGATGCGGGGGTTTCCATGGTTTGCGGGAAAGCCGGCAATGCTTCGACGTCCGGCTCATGGGCAAAGCGGCATCGTTGATCGATCCGATCGCCTGGCCATCCAAGTCCCGGGACGGTGTTTCGCTTTTCGGCCCCGGCTGAAACGGCCGGGGGGCCGGCGGGTCGGGCCGGCCCATCGGCATCCCGGATCGGGATTTCGGCCGGAGGAGGTCGAGATCAGCGTTCACCGATTTGAGGAATGCCGGGAAAGCGGGCAACCGGCTATGCACCTTTTGCGCTCAGGATGGCCAACGTTTCGGCCTCGAGCGTGGTTTTCGGCGCTTCGATGATTCTTCCCAGTTCCTTCCCGTTCCTGAGAAAGATTATCGTGGGAAGGGTGTCGACCCGGTACCGTTCGGCAATCCCGGTTTCATCGCTCATGTCTTCGTCCACGGCGTAAACGGCCACTGAAATTCCGGAGTTCTTGGTTTCGTCCATGATTCTGAAAAATCTCCCGGCCTGCTGTTGGGATTCCGCCGACCATGTTCCCAACACCGCGATCACCTCGACCTTGTCATTGACGTCCTTGAGTTGCCGGATCGCGTCTTCGCTCAGGTAGTACACATCCGCGTTCATTTTCATCGCCGGACAGGCCGCGTACACTTGCTCCTTGGTTGTCTTTCCCACCAGCAGGCCGCATTTTCCCATGATTTCCTCATCGTCGTAAAAAGCGAGACCGACTCCCTGGAAAAGAAATACCGAGACTGCAACCACCAGTGCGAAAAGGGCCGTTTGCGTCATCCTGTTCATTGGATCCTCCCGAGTCTGTGTGATAGTCAATGCGTTCCTGTTCCATATTCTCGCTTTCCTGCAGGCACCGTGCACTCATTCCTTCGAGGCGCTGCCGCCTTTGGAAGCCCGACGCCTGCCGCATGCAAGGTGAATCGCATCCAGCAGCTGTTGCTGATCGAATGGCTTTCGCAGGTACGCCACGGCGCAGGCCCTTGCCGCCTCGGCCAACCACTGCGGACTGTCATGAGCGGTCATGAATATGACCGGGTTGAGCACGTTGAGGGATACGAGTCGATCGTACAAATCGAGCCCCGATAGGCCCGGGAGGCGGATGTCCAGGACAAGGCAGGCTCCGACCCGCACGCTATCGGAATGGAGAAAGGCTTCCGCACAGTCGAAGGTGAGAACATGGTATCCGTTGGCTCTGAGCAATCGTTTCAGAGCTTTCCTGGTCGAGGCGTCGTCGTCCACCACGAAAACATTGCAGGGAATCTCGGCATCCATGAACACCTTTCCCGAATCAAGGAACCACTCGCTGTGCGCGACACGGTAATCGTCCTCTCGGAGCAACGGGAGACACGGAGCGGATCGATCGGCTCCCGACGAGTCCGGTATATAGATCGATCGCGGAGGAAATGCTATTGGACCTTGGTCCAATACGAAGAGCCGTGAACGGCGATGTGGCGGCGTGCGGGGCAGCGACTGCGATTCCTGTTGCGAACCGCTCGGAGCAGTGAATTCGCGTCTGGGGGGATCGGCGACACCGCTTTGCGGCAGGCTTCGATGGGGGGAGAGAAGAAAGGCTCCTGTGGCCGGTCCGGAGTCTGATGCTGGGTTCCCCTGCGTTTCGGGGGGTGAGGGCGGAGCGCGATCAACAGTGAGGCTGCGTTGGGCCCGGTGTGGAGCGGATACCCAGTTTCTCCGCGAAACGGACCAGGTCGGCGACGGATTCGGCGCCCATTTTCGCCATGACCCTTGCGCGGTGTACCTTGATGGTTTTTTCGACGGTGCCGAGCGTGAAGGCGATCTGCTTGTTCAGCATGCCCGCAACGACGCGTGCAAAGACTTCGTATTCCCTGGGTGTGAGCGTTGCCAGGCGCTGCCGGAGGTCCCGGATTTCCTTGCGATGCCGCCTGGACTCACGATCCTTCTCGATGGCCTGCCCGACGACGCTCAGCAGGTCCGTGTCGCCGAAGGGCTTCTGGAGAAAGTCGACGGCGCCCGCTTTCATGGCGCGGACGCTCATGGGGACGGTTCCATGACCGGTAATGAACACAATGGGAAAGGAATCCTCCCGCTTGGCCAGATGATCCTGCAGATCCAGACCGTTGAAGGCAGGCATACGGATGTCGAGCACAAGACAAGCCGGAGCGTCCACGGGTTTGAAATCCAGGAATTCCAAAGCGGAGGAAAAGGTTTTCACACCGTGGCCGGCGGCTCGCAGGAGCCGATCGAGCGCCTTCCTGACCGAAAGGTCGTCATCGACGACGTACACGAACGGTTTTTCCTCGATCATGACCGGTTTTCCTTGTCCAGAGGAAGGGAAAAGAAGAAGGTGGCGCCTCCCTCCGGGTTGTTCTTCGCCCCGATGGTCCCACCGTGGGCCTTGATAATGGTCTGACTGATGGAAAGTCCCATGCCCATGCCTCCCGGCTTGGTCGTGACGAAGGGCTCGAAGAGATGAGCCATCACGGCCTCGTCGATACCCGTGCCCGAGTCCGTGACGGAGAGTTGCACGGTCCGCTCGTCCTTTATCAGCGTTCCTATCCGGATTCTCCTCGATGGATCGGGCGTGTTCTTCATGGCGCCCGCCGCATTCACCATCAGGTTGAAAAGGACCTGTTGCAGTTGCACCGGGTCCGCGCGCACGATGGGCATGCCGGCGTCGAATTCGGTGGTGATGGACAATCCGTTGAGCAGCGAAGCGCTTTCGAACAGGGCCACGCTTTCCAGGACGGCGTCATGGATGTTCACCCGCTCGTGTGATGCCGCCCCTTTTTTGAGAAGGGAACGCATTCTCCGGATGACTTCGCTGACCCTTTTATCATCCTCGATGATATCATCCAGGATCTGCCGGATCTCATCCGTTTCCGGGGTCTCCCTGGCCAGAAAGTGGTGAGCGGCCTGCGCGTTCGACAGAATTGCCGTCAGCGGCTGATTGATTTCATGAGCGAGGGATGCGGCCAGTTCCCCGAGTGTTGCAACCCTCGTGACGTGGGCCAGCTCGATCATCCGGCGGCGCGCTTCATCCTCCGCCTTTTTTCGTTCCGTAACGTCTGCGTGGCAGATAACCGCCCCGCCTCCCGCCCTATTGAAAGGCATGACTCTCATGGTGAACCACTGTTTTTCGGAGGGGGCGTCACAGGGGTACTCCAACGAAAAGGACTCCTTCCTGCCGTTGAGCACCGATCGGATTCCTTTGAGCGCCTGTTCCGCAAGATCGTCCCGGGTCTGGATCGCCCGGTGGCAAACGTCCAGGTAATTGATCCCCACGCCGACCCCGGTGGGCGACGAGGTGCCGTTTTCCGCGGCAAACCTCTCCCAGGCTGCATTGACGGCGAGGATGGCGCCGCTGCCGTCGATGATGGCGATACGATCGTTGAGAGAGGCGAGGATGCTCCGATTGAAGGCTTCGGAATCGCGGATCGCGTCCCGGGTTATCTTGTTTTCGGTGATGTTCTTCACGGTGTGGACGGCCCCGGCGATCTCCCCCCCCGGGCCCGGCAGCGGATCGGCGGAGACGAGGAACCATGCCTTGCGTTTTTCGTCGTACATCTCCGTCTCCGTGTGAATCCCGGTTTTCATCATCGCCCCCACGGGACACAGGGGAATGGGCGAGTCCTTGCCGTGCATCAGGGTGTAGCAGTGTTTCCCGGGAATCATGACGGGCGCGACATTGAAAAAGGCTGCCGCTGCGGGATTGGCGCGCAGGATTCGAAACCCGCGGTCCAGGATCATGATCGGGTCCGCGATGGAATCGAAAGTCGTCTGCCATTCGTCGTCGGCTTGCCGGACCTGCCGGTGCAGGCGCGCCAGGTCCGTCATATCTTGCTGAATGCTCCATGCCTCGACCAGGCGTCCGTCGACGCACCATCCGACCATGCCGGTTCGGAAACTGTGACGATTGCGAAGTTGATCGTAGCCGTAGGTTTCGAAGCTTTTGACATTGTAGCCTGAACGGATGAAACTTCGCAGGAATTCAATGTTTTCCGTTTCCGTGGGAGTGAGGATGTCCCCGAGCCGGGCTCCGAGCATCTCGTTGGCCGTTCCCATGCCGTACATCCGCGCAAAGACGTCGTTGCACTCCGCAAGCCGGGCGTGCCAGTAGAACCGTTCAATCTGCTCATCCTCGGCAAGGGTGGTCGGAATGGGACCATCGACCTCCCATAGCGAAATCCCCTCCGTGCTGAGCGCGATGAAGGCGCGGCATTGTTCTTCGCTCCGTTGCAGAGCCTCCTGCGCCTCGTGAAGATGCGTGACGTCGCGATTGCAGGACTGAACCCCCAGGGATTCGCCCCGCTCATCGGTTAACGTTCGACAGGCGTGGTTGATCCAGCGAATGCTGCCGTCATGCCTGCGGATACGGAATTCGATCTCGCGGGACGGCTGCTCCGCATGGGCGTCGTGCCGATGTTCATCCCAGAGCCGGCGGTCTCCCGGAAGAATCATTTCGCGGAGCAGAGACGGTTGTTCGATAAATTCCCCCGGGCGATATCCCGTAATGCGCTCACACGCCGCAGACACGTAGATCAGCCGCCCGTCGGACGCAGTCCAGCTTTCCCAGTCGCAACTGAGGTTCGCGACGGCACGGTATTTGGGTTCCGGCTCGCGCCAGGCGGAATTCGCACGGCGATGGGTGCGGACAGCGAGGACCATTACGAGGATGAGCAGCAGGGCAGCGGCCGCCATCGAGGAGATTTCGGAGATTCTTCCTTCGACGTCCGATGCCGTCAAGTCCCATGGGGCCGCAAGACAGAGCGCAGGCTGCACGAGCAGCGCAATCCATGCCGCGAAAAACGATATGCCGCTCAGGATCGCTTGAGTCCCCATAGTCTTTTTCGCTCCGGAACCTGCTTTCGACCCGGGTGAATCTTCGTGAGCGCTCCGCAGGAGAACGTCTATTACAACGTGATGTGCAATTCCAGGTGCCGGCGAAACCTTGCCGGGTGTGCCTCATTTCCGGCAAGGAGTCTTTTCCCTTCATATATCGGCAAGTTGCTGCCGGATACTTACCGGACCGTGAATATTATTCGACGGCCCGTGCCGTCGCGACGGCACGGGCGCCGCGTGCAACGCGAACGGGCGATGAAGGTCCGGGACGGCGGTCCCGCCGCAGGAGCGCCGCGCGGACGTTCCTCCACCTCCCCGAAGCCGCTGGTGAGCCACGCAATGCACCACTGTGTCTGCACCCTGTCCGTTTATGATCGTGTTTCCTGGGAAAATTTTGTTTGTATGCGTCAGCGCATTCTATACATCTTTAAACGGCGGTTTCACAATAATTATTTGTATATCGGCGGGCATGCGGCGCCTTGCTTTGTCTTCCATGCGAAAGCGGCACCAGGCGCCCGCACCGGAGAAAGGGAGAAATGCGGCATTGCGGGCGGTATCGGGACTGCGGCGGAGAATTTCGTTGCAATAATCGGCCACGGTTCATATGGTGATCGAAAGAAACCGCCGCATCACCACGGGGTTCGACGACTGGGGCCGGGTTGCAGGGGCGGAGAGCCTCAACGGATGCGACCACGATTGAGATCAACAAAGGAGCGCGAGATGAGAACAAGAACAGCTTGGTTTTTGATGGCGGCGGTACTTCTCATTCCATGTATCTGCCAGGCGCAAACACAGTCCGGTGCGGTCACCCAGGGGGATATTGCGCCTTTCCTGGGACAGTGGACCGGCCAGCACGACGAATGCCGAAGTGCCGCCAACTGTGAAAGCAGGAGCGTCCACATGACCATCACGGAAGACACGGTCACGTATACGCTGAGTGTGGCGGACGGCGGTTTCGCCAGGCACACCAGGTCCTCTTCGGGTCCCAGTTCGAGAAGCTATCCGGCGAAGTTCGAAAAGGCCGACGGGGTCACCACCATGTCATTCACCACGAAATCCGGAAACAGGATCAAGTTCTCCCTGGAGGGAGGCAGGCTCACGGGGAAGGGCACCGGTGGAAGATTCATCGTGAAATACAGCCTCACGAAAGCGGGAAGATAAGGTACGGGATGCCCAAGCCCGACACGGCATCCATTTGCGATGAGCGGTTCGGCCTGTTTGCCGCCCGGCGTTGAAGCAGGATTTCAACCACCGGGCCAGGTCATGTTCGCGCAGGCGTTTTCCGCGCCCGGGAAGCCCGGGATCGGGCGGCCTCTCCCGCGGAACCCCCGGCCTGACGAACGACGGCCGCGCCGGATGCCGCCACGGTGCACCACCGTGTTGCCGCGTCTCAAACGCACTGTCGATGAACGTCTTGTGTACCGTTGTCTTGGCAAGGGATTTCGTTTCACTCCTCCCGGGCGCCGCCTCAAGAGTGAACGTGGCGGATTGTCGGGCGGTGAACGTATTCGTGGGTTTGAAACGAGACGGGGATGCATGTGCACTGGTTTTCGTTATCGAATTAAACTAATATGAACAGGGTAACGGCCGGTGACGTGCCCGACGGGTTTGCGGGTTCGGGGTAGCCCGACGGGGGCGTTTGCTTCGATTTGTCCGAGAAGAGCCGGGAGTGGAAGGGCGGATTGTCGGAAGGGGGGCTGCGCACCGCTGCCGAGCTTGGGTGAAGATCGAGTCAAAGGAGGTTTTCAATGGCGCTTTACCTTGTTCAACACGGCCGGAGCCTCCCGAGGGAAAGCGACGCGGAACAGGGATTGTCATCCGAGGGAGCCGCCCAGGTCGAGCGTATCGCCGGGGTTGCCCGGGGTTATCGGGTCAGGGTTTCAAAGATTCTGCACAGCGGGAAAAAAAGAGCCCGTCAAACCGCTGACATTTACGGCGGATTTCTGGCACCGGCCGGAGGGATCGAAGAGTGCGCGGGGTTGAATCCGATGGATGACGTGTTTTCGTTCGCGGGACGTGTCCGAAGCGATGAAAATCTCATGATTGTAGGGCACCTGCCTTTTATGGAAAAATTGACCTCGCATTTGGTTGCCGGATCGGTGGAAAGGCGCGTGTTCAAGTTCCAGAACGGGGGCATCGTTTGCCTGGACAAAGAGGCCGGCGACCGTTACTGGTTCATCAAATGGACATTGATGCCCGAGATCGGATGAGTGGCGGAGACGTTACGCTCCAGGAGATGATGCGATGAGAAAACGGACGGCGATGGTCGTGCTTTTCGCCTTGCTTCTGACGGCCTCCGCGGGGCTGGCCGAGGAGGATGCCGTGGTCAAGTCGGCCGGCAAGGGGGAATGGAGGCTATACGGCGCGAATGGGCAGTTGATGGGGGCCATACGCAAGACCCCGGACGGCAAGACTGCGCTGGTCTCCAAGTCGGGTGCGTACATCGGGGTGCTGGGTCCCGATGGAGAACTGTACATGACCGGCAGGCATTCGACAATGACGCCCGATATGGCGAGGTTGTACCTGGAGGCCGTGAAGGCTCTCTCCACGTTGAAATGACGTTGGGTTCGGCCGTGTGGACCGGCCCTTCGAGGGGCAATATCCTTCACCGGGCCGATTTGAGTTTGCGTTCCGCGGGAAGGAGCTCCCGGTGTTGGGCCCCGGCGAGCGATTTGAGCCGCGGAATCGACGGCACGAAAAGCCGGTGCGGCTTGAACGGCCGGGGTGAATATGCGGAGGGAGTGAACCGTCATGGTCATTTTGCCGATAGTCAACACGACGAGGAAATATACGGTCAATCCGACGAAAATCATCGCGCTGGGGCTCAACTACAGGGCGCATATCGCCGAAAGCACGACCGTGAGGGTTCGAGGTTTCACCGACGAGGTGCCGGAGGAGCCGATTCTGTTCCCCAAGACCCCCAATGTCCTGATCGGACCCGGTGAGTCGATTGTCATACCGGCATTCCTCAAGGAATACGGGTTTCCCGAACCGAGAACCGACTATGAGGCCGAACTGGCCGTGATCATCAAGGACGAATGCAAGAATGTCGCTCCGGAGGATGCCTTGAATCACGTGTTGGGGTACACCTGCATGAACGACGTGAGCCAGCGGAATCTGCAGACGGGCGACCGGGCCGGATGGTTCCGGGGCAAGTCGCTCGATACGTTCGGCCCCATCGGCCCGGTGATCGTGAGGCCCGATGACCTGGGAGATCCGCACAACCTCAGGATATGCTGTCGCTTGAACGGTGTGACGGTACAGGAGTCCAACACGGGGAGCATGATCTTCAAAATTCCCGAAATCATCGCGTTCGTTTCAAGAAACTTCAAGCTCATGCCCGGCGATGTCATTGTCACGGGGACTCCGAGCGGCGTCGGCCCCATCAGGCATGGAGACGTGGTGGAAGTGGAGATTGAGAAGATCGGTATCCTGCGCAATCCGGTTGTGGAAGAATGATTCGACGGGTTGCGGCGAGTGTGACGAAAATGATCTCGATTCTGAAATCGATCTGGATCTGGGTGGCCATGGTTTCCCTCATCGTTTTGTGGCTGCCGTTGCTCGGGATCATTTGGCTGTTCGATCGGAACCCGGTGCGCTTTCGCACGGGCCGGTGGTTCCGCCGGCTCGGGGTGAGCATGGTGAAGTGCAATCCGGCCTGGAGAGTTCACGTCTCCGGAGTGGAGAACTTCGAGCCGGAGCGCGCCTACGTCGTGGTGAGCAACCATCAGTCACTGGCGGACATTCCCCTTATTTCCCTGCTGCCGTGGGAGATGAAATGGATCGCCAAGGCCGAGCTCTTTCGATTGCCTTTCGTGGGTTGGATGATGCGCATGGCGGGAGACATCCCGCTCGATCGCGGACAGCGCAGCGGGGCGCCGGCCCTGTTGCGGGCGAAAAAGTATTTGCAGCAGAAGTGTCCGGTCATGATCTTTCCGGAAGGGACGCGCTCGCCGGACGGCAGCGTCAAGGGTTTCACCGACGGGGCCTTTCTCCTGGCCGTCAAGGCGGGGGTGCCCGTGCTGCCGCTCGCCGTGGAGGGCTCCTATGCTGCGCTGCGCAAGAACAGCTGGAGATTCGGGGAACCCCAGGATGTCTATCTCACCGTATTGCCGCCCATTGACACTGCGGGCCTCTCTTCCAAGGATGTGGAAAGCCTCCGGGAGCGATCCCGCCGCATGATCGAAGAAGAGGTTCTCAAGTGTCGCGAGGCGACGGGGAAATCTCCCTCCGACCGCTCTTTGCTCTGAGTTCCCGCTCTTTTTCAAGTCTCGATACACCTGCGGATAAACAGGAGGTCCCCCGACAGCAGCCCCATCTTTTGCTTTCGAAGGGGGCCGTGCTTAATGTGCCTGATGGCTGCGCATATGGAAATGGTTGCGGTGTCTGAGTTCAAGGCGGACCGGTCCGCCGCCGGGCGTTTTGCCCGTTCTTCCCGGAGAGCCTCAACGACCCGGGAGTGAACGCGCGGATATCGTCCGGGCGGAAAATGAGAGGACACAGGGGACAGTGTTATGCGAAAGACGGGTTTCCTATACGACGATCGGCTTCTGCTTCACTGCACGGGCTCGAATCATCCCGAGTCGCCGGAGAGGCTGGAGGCGGTCTACCGAGGCGTGGAAGAAGCCGGGCTTTTTCCCAGGCTCACCCTGATAAAGGCGAGTCCGGCGAAGTTGAAGTGGATCGAAGCGGTTCACTCGCCCAAGCACATCATGCGGTTCGAAGAGGCGTGTCTTCTGGAGATGGGAGAATTCGACCATCCCGACAACCAGATGTGTCGGGAAAGCTACGAGACGGCGCTTCTTGCCGTCGGGGGCATGCTCGAGGCGGTCAGGATGGTGATGGAGGGAACACTCGACAACGCCTTCTGCGCGGTGCGCCCTCCGGGCCACCATGCCGAAATGAATCGCGCCCTCGGATTCTGCTACTTCAACAATGTGGCGATTGCCGCGCGGTACCTCCTCAACGAATGGGGGGTGGAACGGGTCGGAATCGTGGATATCGACGCCCATCACGGCAACGGCACGCAACACATTTTCGAAGACGATCCCAGCGTGTTCTATTATTCCGTCCACGAACATCCTTCCTTCGCGTTTCCCGGGACCGGTCGTGAATTCGAGACGGGAGTCGGCGCGGGTTCCGGGTTTACGCTCAATTGCCCTTTGCTGCCCGGGCAGGGCGACGAGGAATACATGGCCATTCTGGAAAGGGATTTGGCGCCTGCGTTCGCCGAATTCAAGCCGCAGGTCATTCTTGTGTCGGCAGGTTTCGATGCGCACGTGGGTGACGATATGTCCGACCTGAAGCTCTCGACGGAAGGTTTCTCCCGGATCATGCGCAAGCTGGTGGAATTGGCGAACGCATATTCGGGGGGAAGGATCATCTCCGTTCTCGAAGGGGGCTATTCGGTCCAGCTCCTGCCGGAACTGATAAGGAATCATGTCTCAATTCTGCTGGGCCTGTAATGGATTGCAGACGTTTCACGGCTTTGGCAACAAACCTGGAGGTGGAAGATGTTTATCGACAAGTCGATGACGAAGAAAGTAGTCACGGTCGGCCCGAACGACGGGATCCTGGAAACCAGGGAACTCCTGGCCAAGAGCACCTTCCGCCATCTCCCCGTGGTGGATGAAGAGAACCGACTGATTGGAATCGTGACGGACCGGGATATTCGCAGCGCCATGCCGTCGGTGTTTCTGGACGAAAATGAAACCCTCAAGGAGCGCGAGCGCCTCGCTCAGATGAAGATCAAGGACATCATGACCAAGAACCCCGTCACGGTTACTCCCGCGAACACCCTGGAGGACGCCATCCTGCTGATGCAAAGGATGCGAGTGGGGGCGTTTCCGGTTGTGGATCGGGAAGGGAAGCTGCGCGGAATGCTCTCCATTCGCGACCTTGTGCGAGCTTTTGTCAACGTCCTTGGCCTGGAGGAACCCGGAACCCTGCTTTGCATCAAGGTGCAGGAGCGCATCGGGGAAATGAAGAAGATCGTGGACGCCATCACCGAGGAACACATCTCCTTCGGCAGCATACTGGTCGGCAGGCACTGGGAAGGGGGGAAGCGGGCCGTGTTTCCATATCTTCTGACCACCAACGTGGTTCACGTCAAACGAAAGCTGGTCGAGATGGGCTACGAGTTGATCGACCCAATGGAATGGACTCTGGATGCTCTGCCCAGGCCCGAATGATCCGAACACCCGAAGGCGCGTACCTCCCTTCGGGCCGCCGGGCGGCAGACCGGGGTGGGCCGGGCGGCGAGCGCACGAGATAGTCACGGGCCTTCAGTCGTGGGGGCGGGTTGTTCCCCACAATTCGTTCGGGTTCTACCTGCGAAACAAGTGGGGCGCAAGCTCTAATCCTGGCGGCGGGTTGTTCCAGGTGGTACCCGGGAGCTTTCGTCTTCGAGCGCCGCCACTTTGGCAAGGCGGCGCTCGAACCGCTCGGCGGGCTTGTAGCGGGCCTTCAGAAAAGCCCGCAGAAGGTCCTTGGCGAGCTCCACCCCCACGACGCGGCCGCCGAGGCACATCATGTTCATGTCATCGTCCTCGACTCCCTGGCGTGCGGAATAAACGTCCGTGATGAGCGCGGCGCGCGCACCGGGCACCTTGTTGGCCGCAATCGACGCACCGACGCCGCTGCCGCAAACGGCAAGCCCTCTTTCCACCGTTCGTTCGACCACCGCCCTGGCAAGCGGCACGACATAGTCCGGGAAGTCGTCGGCCGGGTCGAACCGGTGTGCTCCGAAGTCCACCACGTCGTGGCCCGTGGCCGCGAGTTCCTCCAGCAACTGTCGCTTGAGCTCGAAACCGCCGTGGTCCGCCGCGATCCCGACACGCATGTTCAGTTCCCCTTTCCATTCCGGATTCACAATACGCAGCCGCCGGGCGGGGTGCCCGACGTTGAAGCGGTGCCCCGCGCGAGCCGATCCCGCCTCCTCCGCCGAAGGCACCGCGACAACGGGCAGGGTCTGCGCCCTGGGATCACCCGAGGTGTCCACAGGCCGAATAAGGCGGCGGTCGAGTCGAACATGACGGCGCCCGTTCCAAAAGCCCGGCAGCGAAAGAAGGTCTCTTGTCCAACGATCCTCCAATCCGGATTCTCTTAACAGTCAGGAGAACCGCTGTCAAGCGGCCACGATGCTTGTCGTCTGGAATTGTTATATATAAATATCAAGTGGTTGAACAGGGTTGGGCAAGGTCGAAATCAGGCCGGTGTAATTTGTTTGGCACCTGTGGGAGACTCGTTTATTATGCAAAAGGATGCTTGCCCCGATCCGGTCTCAATGAGCAAGAGCCGCGGCGCGGCAGGAGATCAGCCCTGCCTGGAGGGGTGGTCCCGGCGGGAGGAGTTCGGGAATCGGTACGCCTGCATGCTTCGGTGCCGCCGAAGGAGCCGGACCTCGAACATCTGCTTTTCCATCGCCATGGGATTCATGGCGGGGTGGAGAACGGCCGTCTTGTCAACCGTCCCGCAAGGAGTGATTCATGGTTCGCAGTGTTGTCGCCGGAATAGGAAGCTATGCTCCTCCGAAAATCGTGAAGAACGATGACCTTGCACAATTGATGACGACCAGCGACGAATGGATCAGGACCCGGAGCGGCATCGAGGAACGACGGTTTGCCGACGAGGGGGTTTACTGCTCCGACCTGGCGCTGGACGCGGCGAAAGCTGCGCTTGAAGATGCGTCTTTGCAGCCTTCGGACATCGATTTCATCATTTTCGCGACGTTGAGCCCCGACCAGTTTTTCCCCGGCGCCGGGTGTTTTCTCCAGGCCAAGCTCGGCATCCAGTCCATCGGCTGCCTGGACGTGCGCAACCAGTGCACGGGTTTCATCTATGCGCTGGCGACGGCGGACGCGTTCATTCGCTCGGGCGTGTACCGTCGCGTCCTGGTGGTGGGTTCCGAGGTGCAGTCGGGAGCATTGAATTTCAGTGACGGCGGGCGGGACGTGGCCGTTCTTTTCGGGGATGGCGCGGGCGCCGTGGTGCTCGAGGCCGCCGAGGAAAACGGCAGGGGGATCCTGTATTCCGAGCTGCACGCCGACGGAAGGTTCGCCAAGGCGCTTCATCTCACCATGTATGACATTTCCCGCAAACCCATCGTGACCCCGAAGATGATCGAGGACGGTGCACTCTGGCCGCAGATGGACGGTAGACTGGTGTTCAAGCACGCTGTGGTTCGCCTGGGAGAAGTGATCGTGAGCACGCTGAGAAAGTGCGGCATCGACCCCGCCGAGATCAAGTACGTCATTCCCCACCAGGCGAACCTGCGCATCAACAACATGGTGGCGGAACGGCTGGGAATACCGCAGGAGAAGTTCCTGAGCAACATCCGGAAGCACGGCAACACCACCGCGGCATCCATTCCCCTGCTGCTCGATCAAACCTACCGTGCCGGAAAGTTGGAACGCGGCGACCTGCTTCTGCTCGCTGCATTCGGTTCCGGATTCACCTGGGGGACGACGCTGTTGCGGTGGTAAGGGCAAGGATGAAACACGGAACAGGCCGTTTCCCCTCGGGAAAACGGCCTGTTCGCGTCTGGGGGCATGAGGGTCGGCTGAATTCTGCCCGGCCGGAGGCCCGGGGATTTGTACTCGGATATCCTTCGAGCGCCGATCGAACGTTGTCCCGTGCATGATCCGGGGCGTCCGGGCAATCCCGCCACCGCCTGTGAAGGGCGCGGGACGTCGCTTACCTGACTCTCCACAACCGGTAGTGGTGCGTGTTGTGGCCGTTGTCCTTGTAGGATTCGATCCGATTCCCGTAGAGCCGGAAGGCGGTGTCGCCCACCAGCAGCACCGGCTGTCCGTTTCTCCCCTGAAGGATTCTTGCGGGGTACACGTTCCCGCCCGGTTCCGCCGTATGGTCGTGAAACAACTGGTCGCGGGTGCCGAGTCCATTCCGCAGGAGAACGGAGGTTCGGCCGTTTCGCTCTCTCACCTCGAGCGTCACTTCGGTGGAGTCGGTGTTGGCGGCGGAAACGCCGAAATCACAGAATCCCACCCAGAAACCCACGAAAGGATTCTGACTTCCGGCCTGCGGAGCCGGTCCCCGGGGCGGGGGAGCGGCACCCCTGGGCGGCGGGGCCGGGCCCGGGCCCATGGGGGGCTGATTCAGGTCCTGGGGCGGCGGGGTTCTGTCCCATGGATCCGGATACTGTTCCCAGGGAGGCGGCTCCTCCGCCCCGGGCGGTTGAGCCTGAGCGCCGCCCGTTACGAAACCGGCGGCAAAAAGAGTCACGCAGGCAATGGCAAAGATGAAGAACGGCCTTCTCATGATTTTCCCCTTTCTCACTGAGAATGGATATGTTCGCATTGCATTTCCCTATATTGCACGAACGCTGTCGGAGGCAAAAACGTCACTCCCTTCACCTTCGGCCCCGGGCTTCGGACGATCGGGAATCGAAGGCGGCCCGCGTGCCGGCTGGGCCGTTTTCCCGGTGCTCCCCCCTTGGATCGGTCCGGGGAGAATTTCCCGTAAGCATTCGTGCAGCTTGACAAGACAGACGCAGGGGAACGGGATTTTGTCTACACGGGACCTGGTTGCGACCGCCCACCGGCCCGCCGGGCATGTGTTCCGGACATCCGTCCTGCTCCCGGGTTCCAGCCCCGTCGCGGGTGGCGCTTCATGCACACGAGTCGTCCCGTCAATCCTCCAGGACCGGGGGCAGCTTGACGACCCGGTTCACCGCCAGGCTCACCGTGTCGAATTCGCTTTCGACCTTTCCCAGGATCAGGTATCCCCTGTTCATATCGACGTCCTGGCAGAAACGCCGGAAGGTCGACGGAAAGAAAACGGTCTCGTAGATGGCCGTCCGATCTTCGAACGAAACGAATTCCATCGGTTCCCCCTCCCTGGTCAGCACTTCCTTGCGAGTGATCGGCCAGCCCGCCGTACAAACCCGCTCGCCGACGTGCCGATGCAGGTCCGCGGCCTTCGTGACGCGGTGCGGGAGTTTGCACACCATTGGTTCGACCAGGGCCAGCGGATGCACCGACAGCACGAAGCCCAGGGTTTCCATTTCGTGCCGCCATGTTTGCCGTGGGGAAAAATCGGGGAGGGGAGGCACGACGATCCGTGCCCGTGGACGGGGAAAGGCCGAAATCTGCCCGTGCCGCGCCGTTCCTTTCACCCCGGCGCCGTTGAACCAGGCCTCGATGAACCAGAGCAGCCGGGGACGGTTGAGGCCGCCCGACAGAGAATCCAGTGCGCCGCTCCTGGCGAGAATCATCCCGTCGGAGGGGGTGATGTCCACCCGTCGCAAAAGCTCTTCGACGGATGCGAACGGTCCGTTTTTTCCTCGTTCGGCAAGAATGTCTTCCAAGGTGCTTCTGCGGATGTTCTGGAGTTGCCGCAGGCCCATTCGGACGCTACGGTCCCCGCCGCGATAATTCCAGGCGCTTTCGTTGATGTCGGGTCCGACCACCGTCAATCCCATCCGCCTCGATTCGGAAACGTAGGCGAAGGTGCTGTAGTACCCGCCGCCGTTGCTCAGTACGGCGGCCATGAATTCGGCCGGGTAATGGGCCTTCAGGTAGGCGGATTTGAAGCTGACCAGGGCGTAGGATGCCGAATGAGGTTTGCAGAAAGAATAGCCGGAAAAGGAGATGAACATTTCCCAGACTCTATCCACCACGTCGGGGGACACTCCCCGGGCGGCGCATCCCCGCGCGAACCGGGACCGGTAATCGGACAGCTGTTCCCTGCTTTTCTTGCTGATCACCTTGCGCAGGCCGTCCGCTTCCCCCCAGCTGAACCCCGCCAGGATCATGGCCGCCTGCACCACGTCCTCCTGGTAGACGAGAATGCCGTAGTTTTCGGCGAGCAGTCCCGCGAGGCTCGGATGAAGCGGTTCATAGGGCGCTCCGTGCAGCCGGTCCAGGTAATCCCGAATGTACCGGTTGGCCGCCGGCCGGATGATGGACGAATGGATGACGAGATGCTCGAAGTCGCCGCAGCCGGCCTTTTGTTGCAGGAGCCTCATGGCCGGCGATTCCACGTAGAAAACCCCCATGGTGCGGCCGGTCCTGATTTGCTCCCGGGTATCCGGGTCATCGACGGGATTGAGGCGGGCGTATTCCAGGTCTTTCCCGTAATTTTCCCGGATGGCGGCAAGGGAGTCCCGAATGACGGCCAGGGAACGGTTGCCCAGGAGATCGATCTTCACCAGGCCGGCCTTTTCCGCCTGGTCTTTTTCCCATTGGATGATCCGGGCGCCCTTGGCGCTCCGCTGCACGGGGACGTGCCGGGAAATTCGGTCGGGGGCGATGATGACCCCTCCGCAATGCATGGAGAGGTGTCTCGGCAAGGATTCCAACCGGCCGGCCAAGTCGATGATCTCCGGCCAGGGGGGATCGAGCGGGAATCCGCGGAATTTCGGATGGGTGCCGATGCGCTCCCACATTGCTCCCGGTTCCGTCCAGAAGCTCATGCGCCGGGTCACCTCCTTGATTTCCGCCGCCGGGACGCCGTAGACCCTGGCCACCTCCCGCACCGCCGCGCGCGCTCCGAAACCCACGTGATTGGCGACCGTCGCCATCCGCTCGGCACCGTAGTGACGGCGGAGTTCTTCGAACAAATCGTCGCGTTCGTCCCATGGGAAATCGACATCGATGTCCGGCAGATCCTTTCGTTCGGGATTCAGAAACCTTCCGAACAGGAGGTTGTGCCGAAGGGGATCCACGTGGGTGATCCCGAGCAGGTAGCTCACCAGGCTCGCGGCGCCGCTCCCGCGACCGCAGTGAACCGGCCGGCGGCCGACGATATCGGCCACGACGAGAAAGTAATCCACGTATCCCTTGGCTCCGATCAGGTCGAGCTCCTCGGCCAGCCGTTCCTCGACGGCCGGGCTCGTTCGGCCGTAGCGCCAGGAGATTCCCCTGCGGCATTTCTCGAGCAGCAGAGCGAAGTGGTCTTCCTGCCGGTCCCGGTAATGCGGGAAAATGGTGCGGAAATGGTCCCATTTCGTGTGGCATTCTTTCGCCAGTTTGAGGGTGTTCGCCAGGGCTTCCGGACAATGCGGCAGGCGGCGCTCCATTTGCGCCGCGGATTGCAGCCACTGGTCCGGCCGTACGATCTCCTCCCGGGGAATGGTGCTCAGGGTCAGGTTGAGATCGATGGCGCGGACCAGCCGGTGCAGGGGATAATCTTCCGAGTGCGCGAAATGAACGGCATTCGTGGCAACGGGGGGGACGCCGAGGCTATGGGCCATTTTCAGCAGCCGCCGGTCGCCGGGTCCCGGAACGACCTCCACCCGGCATTCCCGCCGCGGGTGCAGGGCTTTGATGATTTCGGGGTTGGCGGTGAGCACGACAAGATCCCGCCGGCCGTCGGGAAAATCGCGCAGCAGGGAAAAATCCGCGTCCAGGTGACGGCGAGTGGTCAACTCGGAGAGCAATTCATAGCCCCGAGGAGTTTTGGCGAGAACGACCGCGTTATCGGGGCCGGTTCCGATGGTCGTGCCCACGATGGGATGAATGCCGAAGCGGCGAGCGGCGTCGAGGAAGTTGATCAGCCCGTAGAATCCATTGTCGTCGGTCAGCGCCAGGCGTTCGAAACCCAGGGCTGATGCGGCCCGGCAGAGAGCCGTCACGGAACTGACCCCGCGCATCATGGAATAATGGGAGTGGACGTGCAGATGAACGAACGTTTCCCTCATTGCGTATTCCGCTTTTTTCACCCAAGCCGGGCAACTCTCCCTTATGGGTTTTCCGTTCCGTCGTAGCGTCGTGGCGCCGTGGCGTGAGACGGATTTCCGCATCCGCCTTCCCGGGAGAGGCCCTTCCGGCTGCCGGATTCCACTTGGCTCAAGCCTGCCTTTGCGCGCCCGTCAGGGCGTTTCCCCAGGAAATGGCCCGGTTGCCGAAGCGTCTGCGAATGCCGTCCAGGGCCTCCTGCAAATCCCGTTCTCCGGACGGCGGCGAATCTTCCCGGGGGAACAGGGACGCCTGGCGAAAAGGCATGGCAAAATCGGAAAGCTCCAGGACGATTCGGCGAAGAGCGATCCGGCGATTGAACAGTCGACGGAAAACGGGGAGAATCGCCTTGAACAGCCTTCGGTCCGCATGAATTGCAGGGGAAAACAATGCGTGGGCGCTCCTGGCGGTGATGCCGTCCGCGTACCGGATTTCCAGGACGAAACGCGTCGGGTGGCGATTGTGGGATCGCAGTGCCCATCCCGCTTCCTCCACCTGCTGAAACAAGAGGGCTTCCAGGCGGTCCCGGTCGATCTCGTCCCGTTCCAGGCTGTGGGCGACGACCAGGCGCGGGGATTCGCGTGAAGGGAGAACGGGAGTCGGGTCGATGCCGCGGGCGACATTCAAAAGCCGGGAGCCCATTTTGCCGAAAACGCCGCACAGGGCTTCCAGGGATAACGCCGCAAGCTGCCCGATACGCCGGATATTGAAATCAGCCAGGCGGGAGGCGGTTACGGCGCCCACGCCGGGAAGCGAGGTCACCGGCAGGGGGGCGAGAAAGGAAGTTTCTCCGCCCGGAAAGATGCAGTTGAGGTCTCCCGGGACGATACAGGTCGAAGCCACCTGGCTGACCAGCTTATTAACGGCGAGGCCGATGCGCGCCCGCAACCGTCGTTGCGCCGCCAAGTGCCTCTCCATGCGGCACGCGACGTCGGGTCCCGGTCCCAGAAGACGTTGAGTGCCGGTGAGGTCGACGAAGTAATGCCCCGGCCAGGCGCCCTCCACCAGGGGAGAGAAAAAACCGAATTCCTGCAGGATCTGTTGGTGTTCCTCGCGATAAAAACGAAGATCCGGAGCAACGGCCAGGACCCGCCGGCACATGCGCCGGGCATGAGCCAAAGGCATTCCTTCGCGGATGCCTTCCTTGCCGGCGTTGCTGTTGATCCCCTGGACGATCGCCCGGGCCGACGGTTCGGCGAGAACCATGGGACGCTTTTTCAGTTCCGGGCGCCTGAGCTCTTCCAGGGCGGCGTAAAAATTGGGGATGTCCAAATGAACGATATGTCGCGTCATTTTCCCCTCCGCCAGCGTAACGCATGCCGGAGAATATCCCCGTTCTACACAACGCTCAGGGAGCGCCGGCGGTAATTGCGCAGAAGTCCCACAACCGTTCCCACAACTTCCACCGCATCGGCCCGCGCATGGATCGGTTGCATCCGGCTGTTGGCCGGCCGGAGCTCGATTTCTTCCCCGCGCTGGTAGAATTTCTTTACCGTCGCTTCTCCCCGAACGAGCGCCACGACCGTTTGCCCGTTTTCCGCGCGGGACTGCCGGGCGACGATCAGAATGTCTCCCTCCCGGATTCCTTCCTCAATCATGGAATCGCCCTTTACGCGCAACGCGAAGTTGTTTCCGTTCGCCAGAAAACTTTCGGGAACTTCGACGGATTCCGGAATTTCCACCGCTTCGATGGGCGTTCCCGCCGCGACGACTCCCAGAAACGGTATGGATACCGCGCCGGTATGGAGCGGCAACAGCTCCAGGGCGCGTTTTTTGTTCTTCCAGAGGCTCTGGACATAGCCCCGCTGTTCCAGTTGCTTGAGATGCTTGAAAACCGCGTTGAGCGAACGAAAACCCAGGTTTTGCCTTATTTCTTCATACGATGGGGAATATCCGTTTTTTTGGATGTAATCCCGCACAAAGCCGTAGACCCTTTCCTGTGCCGGTGTGAGATTCATTTTATCCGCCTCGTGACGATCCGTTGGTTTTACGGTTGACCGGAACCGACGTTGCTTTCCGGACCATTGTTTCGGTCCCGTTTCGAACGCTGTGCATTCCATTCAAAGATAAGGTGAAAAAAGGGTGAAAGTCAAGAGAGAATGAAAGAAAGGGGTCATTTTCGGGTGCGGTCGGCGAGGCCGTGGACGACTCCGATCATCGCCGCCGGGAGGAATCGACAGCGGAAATCGGTGGGGAACGAAACAGGGGGGAACGGTTGGTCAGGTAGACGCCGGAAATGACCAGGACGGCACCGGCGGCCAGGGATGCATCCAGGGTTTCATCGAGTATCAGGCAGGCGAGCACGATCGAGCTCACCGGGACGAGGTTGATGAAGATCCCCGCCCGCGCTGCCCCGATGGCCTTGATGCCTTCGTAGTACCAGAAAAAACCGAGGGCGGAGCCGAAAAAGCCCAGGTACAGGATGCCGACCCAGGCCGTGAGAGAAAATCCCCCGATGCTCCGCAGAATTCCTTCGGCCAATGCGAACGGCAGCAGGCAGACGGCCCCGACGCCGCAGGACCACGTTACGGCCGTCAGGGGAGAGAGGCTTTTCATGGCGGCTTTGCCGATCAGGGTGTAGGACACCCAGCTGGCGATGCAGCCCAGGATATACGCTTCCCCGGGTCCTATGCTGTTGCTGAAAAGGGTGAGCGGATGGCCGCGGGAGATGACGGTCACCGCGCCGGCGATGGACAGCATGATGCCGGGGATTTTGAGGGAATCGAGCTTTTCGCGAAAGAACCAGGACGACAGCAACGCGATGAAAGCGGGCTGGGTGGCGATGATGAGAGAAGCCCGGCTTGCGGTGATCGTTTTCAGACCGGCGAAGAAACATGCGTTGTAGGCAAAAACGCCGGTCAGGCCGAGGAGGAGCACGAGAGGGAAATGCCTTCGATCCAATGGGGGGATGTTGCCGTGGGATTTGAACACGAATCCGAACAGAAACACCGATGCCGCGACAAACCGCAGGAAAGCGGCGGAAAAGGGTTCCATCTCCCTGGCCGCGATCCGCGCGGCAACGAAGGTGCCTCCCCAGAAAACGGCGGTGCAAATCAGTTTGAGATAAAGCATCTCTGTACGGCGCGGCCCCCTCATCCGGGATTCGGGCGGCCCTCCGGTCCTCCCTCGGTTGAATCCTGTCGAGTCGAATCCTTGCGGCAATCCCGCAGTGCGGCATTGTATCTTAAAGCCGGGGAACGGCAAATTCTTTGGCGATGGAGCGGGGACAGGGCTTTCGCCCGTACGGGCCATGCGCGGAGGACGGGATTTATCCTCCCGCGATTCGCGAAGCCCCCGAATAGATGCGCCAGATGAAATAATTGGTGGCGAGAAACAGGCCGGCAACGAACACATAGGCCGCGGCCACGGCCTGCGCTTCGCTGCCGGTGCGAAGCCGCGTGTCCTTGAGGACCCGCATGCCCGGGTACGGGTAGGAATCGCTTCTGCGGATGCGGGCCGCGATGAGGCCGAACCAGACGGCCAGGGCGGAAGAGAGGAAACCGTTGCATGCGAAGAGTATGATGGCCAGATTCTTGATTTCACGGCCGGCGAGTCTCGGGTCGGATTGCTTGAGCGTTTTCAGTTCCGCGGCATATTGGGCAAGATAACGGTTGATCAGGAGCACCACCACAAGGTATAGCATGAATCCGCAAAGCACCTTCGTTCGGAATTTCTTGTCGGCGGGAATGATCGTATCGGGCATTGCGGCATCCTCGAACCACCGGCAGAATCGGCCCGGCTCTAACGTTCACCCTGCTCCGGCATGCGCGCGGCGATCCCGGGATCGTGTCCCGCGCGATTGCCGGCACGGATTTGACGGGACAGGTTCATGGGTCCACAACCACGACGGTACCAGCCATCGGATCTGAGAGAGGCTCACAAGCCCGTGGCGATTCTTGCCTGGGCGCAATTGAGCACAGTGTTCGTGTTCGCCTGCGTCATGGCCGCGATGACGCTCGTGGAGCCCCCGTTCACAGGTTTTTCCCCCGGGTCGGGAGATCGCGCCCGGGATATCTTCTTCCTGATCACGCTCTTCTCGTTCATCGCGATCCGGATGGCGAAACGCTCGATCCTGCAAAAGACGCAGTCGGACACTTTCGAACAACTGGCGGGAAGGCTGCGCGCATCGGCCATCGTCGCGCTCATCCTGAGCGAGGTTCCCGCAATCCTCGGACTGCTCCTGTTCCTCATCGGAGGCTATCGGGAAGATTGTTTTCTGCTCCTTGGGTTCGGTTTGCTGCTGATGGTCCTGTTTTTCCCCAAATACGCCAACTGGGCGGACTGGCTTGCCGGGCGCAGAGGGTCGGCCTGAAGACGGGGATCGGCGGCTCGAGCGCTTACTGTCAGCCAGGTGCGGGGCCGACAGGCGGACTTGAGCCTCGCCCGGTCTTCGAGGCGCAACGGGCGCGCGGCTGCGGCGTCACCGCAGCGTTCGGCCCGTATCCATGGGCGGCAAGTCCCACGGTCGTGATTGGACCCGTGCGCGAAATATCAAGAAGGCCGGTCTGTTGCGTTCTGCGCCTGATCCCGGGCGATCAGCTTTTGCGCTTTCCATGCCGGGCACCATTTGCCGTGCCAGTTCATGAGTTTCCCCAGAAGGGTCGCCGGGTTCTCACGGGCGTAGCGGCACAACGGGCAGTCGTTGCACACCCGCCCGAGGGTTCTCGTCAAGCGGTTCATGAGCGATGGATCCTTTCATGGAACATGGCGTGAAACACGGCTTCACTCCCCGGTGGGCGCACCTTCCCCCATAAAATCGAAAAATTCCTTCATCGCCTTGGTTTCGTCACCCATTCCCAGAGCGATGATGTTTTTCAAATGAAAGAAAACATCCAGATACATTCCCGTGAATTCGATTCCGAAACCGTCTTCGACCCTTCTCCTCACGATTCCGTTCATATCGAGCGACATCTTGGATGAAGGACCGGACAGCATCAGCTTGATTTTCACTTCCTTGTTGACGTCCATTTCCTGGGAGGTCCGGAACAGCATTCCGTTCAGGCTGAGGTTCTCCACTCCTCCAGCTGCGGTGACATCGCCGCATTGCACGATCGCTCCGGTTTCGATGGGAATCCGTGTGAATTTTCTGTCTCCCATGGTCAGGCTCCTTTCAGGGAACAAATGTATAGTCGCCGCTTTCACCCGACAGCCGGCGACAAAATAGACTCAAACTTCCAAAGAACCAATGCTCCGACCAATTGGGGCAAAATCCGACGCATTTTCCGGCAAACCATCGAAGCCGCGATTCCGTGCGCCGGTCCGGAGCCCATGAGCCGACGATCGTCAACGGCGCAAGGCGGCGTTTCCATGCAGACGCCGCCCGCTCCGTGCGTCGCGATTGCGCCGGTCTCCGTCTCCGGGTATGCGAAAGTTCACACGCCGAAGATAACAGCACCGGCGAAATAATACAAATCAGAACCGGTCGTTGTCCGCAAATCCGCGCCCGCCCCGGCCGGCAGCCCCCCGACCTTTCTCCTCTCATCCGTCACCGCCGCCGCCCCGCGGCCGACGGCAGACGATTTGCGCAACCGCACGCAACGGATCGGTTTTCTCTCCTTCAAACCAGTGGATCAATTCCCAATCCTTGAAGATTTTCCTCAACTCTCCGGGCTGGAGCAGATGATCCGGGTTGCGGGGTTTGCCGAATTTGGCGTGGTCAGCCGTAAATGTCTCGTAAACAAGGATGCCGCCTTGCCTGAGAGCCTTTCGGATTGCCGGGAACAAGGGCCTGTGCAGGTAGCGAAAAACCACTATTGCGCCGAAGGCCTCAACCGGCAACGGGTTCACGCCCGGGACCTCCAGGTCCTCCTGCCAGGTCCGGATGCGCACCCCGTGCTCCGCTGCGAGACGCAATGCGCCGGCCAGGGCTTCGCCGGACCGGTCGCAGCAAATCACCTGCAGCCCGAGCGTGGCAAGGTAGATCCCATTGTGACCCTCGCCGCTCGCCAGGTCGAGGACCGGACCGGGCAGGTTTCCACGCCTCACGTGCTCCGAAAACTCCACCAGCAACGCAGCCGGTTCCAACATATGGCGGTCTTTCATTCCCAAGGTTTCCGGTAAGGGTTTTTCATTTCAATGCGGCGTCACCGCATATCTCGCGGCACCTCGTTGGAATGCGCCCGCAGGGCCGAGCGGCACTTCCCGGGTTCGAGCGGACCGGGGGTGTTCGCTCCAGGGTCGGAACCGGTGACCGTCGACGGCCGTCGACAGTGCCTTTTCAGCAAACCCCGCGCGTTTTGCCCTCCATATCATTCGGCAACAATGCCGGGTCCGACAAGCCGAAAAAAACGAGATACCGAGAAAGCCTCCTTGTGTGCCTTGACATTTTTATTGCTCGCATTACATTTAGGGCAATGAAGAGAATGATTAGCAAAAGCTAACAATACGCTTTAAAGAATATATCAACATTGCGGAGGGGTTGACCATGGAACTTAACATCAATGAACTGAGAGAAAAAAGACGGCCGCTGTGGATGACCGAATTGGATGAAGAATCCTACGCGAATCTGCTGGGCGGCGGTGGCGATATCTATAAGGATCGGCTCCCTGTGGACTGGCCGAGGTCCACCGGTGAAGAAACACTCACCGACGAAGAAGTGGCCGCGTTCGAAGGCAGATTCGTTGCCGAGGACTATGTTTCATAGAGCCGGGCCTCCGGAGATTTCAAGGATCGGGCCGTAGAGATCACGCTTTACGGCCTTTTTCCGTTGCGGGCCCTTCCACGGCGGGCGTCTCAGCCGGTCGCCGCCACCGCATGTTGACGGGGAGGGAAGCTCGAATGGAATTGCCGGTGGTGAGCTGCGCCTTAATCGTCGGCGGCGCTGCTGAAGCGCGAACGGAGGGCTCTAAACGCGAGCCCTCCGTGGGTTGTTAAAGGTTAGCCGATGTTACCGATGTTCTTGAAAAGACAGGATGCGTAGGTTTTCCCGTCGTTGTGGCAATACGTGCAGCTTTTGACTTTCCAGCCGTCGCCGTACTTGCCGTTCAGAAAACCCGTGAACTCGGTATCGAAAGCGGAAACATCCGCACTGAAGCTCTCGAAAAGGTATTTGCCTTCCATTGGTGATTACCCCCTTTCGTGATGGTTCATCAATAAAAACGTAACCTTTGTCCGGCCGATGTCAACATGGCCGAGGGACCCGCGGGCAACGATTCCGTCACTGAGCGTTCGATTCTTACCCCTTCCGGGCTCCGGTCTTTGGGATGGCGACGATAGGAATGGGGGCCGAGGGGTTGCACCGGGAGCCGCATCCTTCACTTTGGTCGCATGAGTCCTTGTGCCGGAGACACTATGGATGGAGGGCGAGAGGCGATGAGGGGGAACGGCTGCGGAGATCATGCCGTGCGTTCTTTTCACCGGTTTGCGTTTGAGGTTGGCAAATGAGGGGCGGCGGGAGGAGAGGCGGGCGGAGTGAGCCCGCCCTTCTGCATGATCGGAGTGACCGCGGGGGCGGGCTTTTTACCCTCCCGCCCAATGCTGTCGCATCGAAGGCGAGCGGCTGTCAGGTGTGGATGGAATTGGGCGTTGATCGGGCTTTCGGTTTGAGTTGGAATGAATAGGATGTATCATTACCCGGTGGAAAGGGGCCGCCAAGGACGCGGCCACGCACCGACAAGAGGAAAGGAGCTTCGGAATGGCCGACTACCGGGATGTCATGAGTGTCGGAATGGACTTCATGAGGAGCAGGATCATACTCACCGCGGCCGAACTGGACTTTTGGGGGTGTTTGCGGGAGCGGGCATACACCGGAGAGGAACTTGCCGACCGCCTGGGCCTCGACCCCAGGGGAACCTCGCGGGTGTTGGACTGCCTGGTGGGGTTCGGATTGCTGGAAAAGGAGGGCGGCCGGTACCGCGTGACCGACGAGGGGGCGCGGTACGCATCGAATCACCCTGAAAGCGTACGTCCCATGCTGTTGCACATGATCCGGCTGTGGGAGAACTGGACCTCGCTCACCGACGTCGTCAGGCGGGGCACACCGCCCGAACGCAAGCCGGGCACGGGAATGTCGGAGGAAAGCCGGAGGGCGTTCATCGGGGCCATGCACGCTGTCGGGCGCGATCTGTCCGTCGACGTGGCCGGCGGATACGATGCGGGCAGATACAAAAAGCTGCTCGACATCGGGGGCGCTTCGGGCACCTACACCATGGCCTTCCTCAAGAAGAACCCGGGACTGAAGGCGATCCTCTTCGATTTGGACTCGGTCATCCCCATGGCGCGCGAGCGCCTGTCGGCCGAGGGCCTTCTCGACCGGGTCGAGCTCGTCGCCGGTGACTTCTACCGGGATGAGCTGCCCCGAGGGTGCGATATCGCACTGCTGTCGGCGATCATCCATCAGAACGGCGGCGAGGAGAACCTCGAGCTCTACCGCAAGGTGTTCAGGGCGCTCGAGCCTGGGGGAACCCTCCTGATCCGCGATCACATCATGGACGAAACCCGGACGAAGCCGCCGGCCGGCGCGGTGTTCGCCATCAACATGCTGGTGAACACGAGCGGCGGGGACACGTTCACCTTCGAGGAAGTGAAGGCCGGCCTGGTGGAGGCGGGTTTCACGGACGTGGCCCTGGTCAGGCGGGGCGAACGGATGGACGGTCTCGTGGAAGCGCGAAAGAGCATGCGTTAGTCCGGTCTTCGGGCTTGGTCATTTGATTCTATTTTGAAAATCGGCAGGTCCGGCCTGACGGTCGCCGTTTCGGTCCCCGCTGTATCCAGCAGCGGGGCTTTTCCCAACGCAATCGCCCATGCCGCCTGCGCCACCACAAGGCATGAAAACAGACTTACCCGGGAGTTTATTTTCTACATAATTGCCTCCTGCAAAATAGTAACATATAAGTTACTTTAATGGCTGCAAGGATTCGGCTCCTGGAATGTATCCGAGAAGACGGCTCGAACCCCTACAAGAGCTGGTTCGACGGGCTCGATCCGCAAGCCGCGGCCAAGGTGGCGACCGCCGCTCTCCGGCTGGAGATGGGGAACACCTCCAACATCAAGTGGTTCGAGGGCATCGGTGAGGTGAGGATCGACTGGGGGCCGGGATACCGAATCTACCCTTCCAAGGACGGCGAGACCCCCATCGTGCTCTTCGGGGACGGCACCAAGCGGGGGCAGAGAGCGGATATACAACGGGCAAGAGAACTGCACGCCGAGTACAAAGCTTGCAAGCCGGCCCGAAGAGAGACCCCGGACGTCACGACGCCGGGAACAAGGAGTCAATGAACATGGCGTTGACGAGGGATTTCAAGCAGACCGTAGTGGAGCGCGTCCGGCGCGACCCCGAGTTCGCCAAAGCCATGCTGGACGAAGCGGCCATGCTGTTCTTGAACGGCGAGCCGGAGACGGCCCGGGTCCTTCTGCGCGACCTGGTGAATGCGACGATGGGCTTCGAGGCGCTTGCGACGGAGACGGCCAGACCCGGCAAAAGTCTGCACAGGATGCTGTCTCCCAGAGGCAACCCGAGCATGGACAACCTTGCGATCATTTTCAGCGCGATCCGTCGGAATCTGAAGGTCGGGATAAAGGTCCGGACCTTTGATGCGGCATCATAGGCCGGGTTCATGACGAGCAATTTCGCATTCCTCAGGGGCGAGTGGCCCGAGCTTCACGACGCCGCGAGCAGGGCGGAGGGACTGGTGCATCCCGACGCGCGGGCGGCGTGTTTCTATGCCCGGCGCGCTGGAACTCGCCGTGGCTTGGCTTTACCGAAACGACGCCGCACTGAAGCTCCCCTGCCAGGACCACCTGAGCGCGCTCATTCACGAGCCGACCTTCAAGAAGGCCGTCGGCCCGGCGATTTTCAACAAGGCGAAAATCATCAAGAACCTGGGCAATCAGGCCGTTCACAGCGCCGGGCAGGTGCGGCGTAGCGCAAACTCATAATACGGAGGTGCGTTCGAGATTGTACAACATCTGTCCGGAGAGAGGCGACGCGGGCGGGGTCTATCCCGCCCCTTGCTACTGACCGATGTGCGCGGCTGACGTAGCAACTGTGTTCTTTGTCGACTCTTGAGTCGCGTAGCAAGGGGGGGATGGGCGGCAGCGCAGCCCCAATACCCTTGCCCCTGCCGTCATGGCCAACATACGAGGGGAGGACTACATGCCCTCCGGCCCAATGCTCCCATCTTGAACGCAACCTGCTCTTGCGGTCTTGCCGGCGGGGAGCGTGACGATGAAGGTTGCGCCGTTTCCCGGTGAGCTTCTGGCCGTGATCTCCCCGCCGTGGCTTTCGACGATCTTCTTGCAGATCGCCAGCCCCATGCCCGTTCCTTCGAAGGCTTCGCGCCCGTGGAGCCTCTGGAACGGAGCGAAAATCCGTTCCAGGCTGGCCTCGTCGAAACCTATTCCGTTGTCTTCCACAAAAATGCGATACCAGCCGGGGGAGTCCGCGGGTTCGTCCGATGCTCCTTCCGCGAACCAATGGCTGCGGATTCCGATACGGGGGCTTCCCTCCGCCTGGAATTTGAGGGCGTTGCCGATCAGGTTCTGAAAGAGCTGGCGCATCTGATCGGCATCGGCCATGACCACGGGCAGGGACCCGACCTCCACCCGGCCTCCGGCTTGTTCGATGAGCAGTTCCAGGTCGCTGAGCACACTTCCGATCACGTCGCGTAGATCGGTCATTTCGTGCCGGCCGGACGATACGGTCACGCGCGAGAAGGTGAGCAAGGCGTCGATCAGTCGTTGCATCCGCGCGGCAGCGTTCTGCATTCTCTCCAGGTAGCTGATCGCCGTGTCGGACATAACGTCGGCGCATTTTGACCGCAGACGTTCTCCAAAGGTCTGAATCTTGCGCAGGGGTTCCTGGAGGTCGTGGGATGCGACGAAGGCAAAATCCTGAAGATTCCGATTGCTTTGCTCCAGGCGCTGAGTGTGGATCTGCAACTCCTTTTCCACCTGTTTGCGCTGAAGAATCCCCGCGATGACATTGGCCACCGCAAGGAGAAATTCTTCTTCACGCCGGTCGTGCTTGTGACCTGCTTTCAAAGTGAGGTTCATGACCCCGAGGGTCTGGCCCGAAAAAAGGATCGGGACACAGTAGTGGCCGTGCGGCCTGACCGTTTCATGCGGGGAGCCGTTCTTTCCCTTGAGGCACTCGAAAAAACGGAACGCCCCGTCCACTGCCGCCTGTCCGCACAGACATTTCCCGAACGGAACCTGCGCGCAGTTGGTGGCCACGCGGTCGGGAATTCCGATCCGGGCTTTCATGACGAGCGTTTCGCGATCTTCCCCGACGACAAAGATCGCGCCTTGCGGCTGAAAGCCGAGCGAGGGACTGAACAACACCTTGTTCAACGACTGCGCAAGGAATTCTTCCAGGGGGATGTCCCGGAGGGACAGGCCGAGGATTGATCCGATCACCTCCTGGGTATCGTATTTGAAGCGGAGCTCATCCCTGGTTTGGAACCTGTGAATGGCGTCGGCGATGAAGTGGGTGTTCGATTCGATGAGCTCCACCGCATACGCGGCAACCCTCCAAGGTCTCCTGTCGGCGAGGAGGATCGCGCCCGCGACACGCTCTGCCTGTCGGATGGGGATCACGGCAACCGACGCGAATCCGGACCGGATACACTTGCCTATGAACCGGGTGCTTGGCCGATCGTCATCCGATGCCGTTATTCCGACGGCATCGGAACACAGAAAGGAGCCTTGCCGCGTCAGATACGGAAAGTCCTGCGAGTTATCTCTATCGGCCATGTCCCGTGGGTATACGGGTTGGTCGTGATCGAGCAGGAAGGGATTTTCGGATTCCGGGGATTTCTTCTTGAAACCGACATAGGACGCGCATGGGCGGGCGTCGTCGAAAAGACTGATGCCCGCGCACCGGCACCCGCTCCAGGTGCGCAGGAGCAGCACTGCCCGATCGAGGTATTCCTGCAGGGATCCCGCTTCCGTCAGTAACTTGAGCAAGGTGTTGCCGGCCCGGGTCCGGTTTTCGATTCTCTTTCGATCCGCAATCGCCCGATCGAGTTTCCTGTTGCTCGCCGCAAGCTCCCGAGTGCGCTTGTTCACGATTTGTTCGAGGTGCAGGAGGTATTGGGTCGAGCCCGGTTCCTGCCTGACCGTCGCGGCGTTGTCCGTCGGGTTGGACGGCCGCTGCCGCAGAGCATTTTCAAGCTCCAGGTTGCGCGTGCGCAGTTCGTCCAGTTCGGCGAGCAATCGGCTTCTCGTCTTGATATCTTCCTCCATGACACGACCCCCGCGGCTCTGCCGGTTCGGGACCTCGGCCTTCGAAACGACCGGATGGAAGAAAGGGAACCGGTCGAGGCGCGGTAAGAGGTCTTGACGCACGGACACGACGGTCTTGCCGGCTTTTGGCTTCAGGCAGTCATTTTTATGAACATCCACTAGCGACGCGTTCGAAAACGCGAAACTCATGTGCCCGTCGATGGTTGTGAGCGCATCGAATGATCCGCCCCGAACATCTCGCGGAATCGGTCGGTGCCCGGAAGGCATTTGCAGAACCGGATTTCCGGTTCCGCGGGAATGGCCGGAGGAGATGCCCCGGACATCTTTAACTGTCGGTCGCGAACGTCTTCACGGCTCCCGGAAGGGAACACACCCGCCAAATCAGCCAATACGGGTTTTCGTCGTACCGACGAAGCTCACGGCCGCACTGCTTGCCGGGGAGAGCGAAATCCACGACGTTCAATAATCACTATACGGTTCGATCTAACATATGTTTTTGCTCCGTAAAGGCAAGTGGGGCAAAGGGTGTAAAAAGGGGGACCGCCGAGTGTAGGGACGGTTTGAGGCAATGTAGTCACGGCGCCCCCGCCTCGGGAATTTTGAGTACCGAAGGGGGCATGGTATCATTCGTCCAATGCGTATCGTCGGGTTCGGGTGGTGGAGAAATTCGCAAAGTTCATGTCGTGCCGGATTCATTGCGGGAACCGAATGAGTAATGTATTCTTCAAGCGAAGAGGATTATGCGCAGGATGCCCGCACGGACTGTGGCCGCGATGAAGAATAATGCCGCGCGCGGTTGAGTATTTGAAGAAGCCGCTGTTCGATCATTCCGGGAATGCCGGGAAATGGGAACGCCTCGCGCCCTGGTCGGGAGAAGTGATGGCGCTGCGGCCCACCGGGAGGAGGCGAGCGTGGCGGGCGGTTCGAAGCGATCCGCCGGGACGAAGGTCTTATGGGTGAGAATCCTTACCGACAACTGAACTGGTCGCCGCTGAGGGCAATACGGGAGTATTGTCTGTGGTGCTGTGCCGATCAAAGGAAGGAAGTCTCGTCCTGCGCGGCGGAAGGCTGCCCGTTGCACCAATCCCGGTTCGGGAGGATTCGAGGGGGCGACCAGGCCTGCCTGAAAGCCATACGGCGCAAGTGCCTGGATTGCGTGACCGGTTCCCATTCTGAAATCGTGAAATGTGAATCCCGAGACTGCGTGCTGTGGCATTTCCGGCTAGGGACGTATCCGCCCTGCGCAACGTGACGACAACGACCCTCCCCGGAGCCGCACGGCGTCACGCACTACGTGATAAACACCGGTCACAGGCGTTGTCTCGGGCAACGGCTCAAGTCCGCGTCGAACCGTCACTGCGTGATCCCGGCTAGCGCACCCGGAAAAGGCATCCTTTGTTGGAGCATGCCCGGCGACCTCGCCCGGCCGGATCGAGGAGCGTCTTGCCGGCCGCGGCGATTGTCGGCACAGGCAAGATTGTCGAGCAGGTCCACCGGCTTCCGGGGATCGCCCGGACCCCTCAATGAGAGAACGGAGTCATCGTTCCCGCCTGCCGGGCTGCTCCCGTTCCAGTTGGCCTATACCATGCCCTGCGCTGTTGAAGCGTGGCCCGTTCCGGCGCCGGCAACGGGCCTTATCGCGCTCATTTGAACGTCGCCCGTATGGTGTGTGCGGAGGTGACATTCGTGAAGGTGTACTGTGTCACGGCACCCACCGAAACCCCGTCAACCAGTACTTTCGCGACTCGGCGGCCCTTCTTTGGAGTGATGGTGAAAAGACGGGAGTTCCCGTGCTGAACGCTCACCTGTCCAGAAGGAGAGATGGTTCCGCCTGTGCCCGCCGAGGCCGTGATGATGTAAGTGTTGACGGCAAAGGTTGCCGAGATGGTGTGGTTTGCGGTGACATTGGTGAAGGTGTATGAGGTCGTCGCCCCCACAGATGTTCCGTCCACGAGCACGTCCTCCACATGCCACCCGGAATCTGCAGAGATGGAGAACGTCCTGTCGCCGCCTTCCAGTGTATCAATTTCCGCTTCCGGCGGGCCGCACTCCCGGCGCTCCTCGTCGCTTGGATCAGCGCAAAAGGGGAATCGAGACCCGACTCCGGAGTTGGTACGAAAATTCGAAGCGGCTCATCAGTAAAGAATTAAACAAAGCGTTTTCTCCTGATATATTGTTGTCAAAGACAAAACCAACCGAGAAAACTCCATGGAAGAAGCGGTCCGGCCGGAGAGGGCCTCCAGGTTGCCGCGTCCGCGGCGGCAGCCCGGAGCATGCGGTGAGGGCACACGTTCATTGGTGGGCCTTTCGGGGTTTTCACTTCGGATAAGCCTTGCAGAGGAGCATAAAATGAGAGCCAGGATCACGGTAACTCTTTGTTTAGCCTGCTTGCTGGGGTTTTTGGGGGCTGGAATTGCCGGAAGCCCGGATCAAAGTCAAATCGACGTTAACGATGAAGACGCGTCTTTCTGCTCGGATTCTGCGATGTCGGCAATCGAGGCGGCCGCTGCTCCCTCTGCTCCTGTTCCAAAGACGGGACAGAGGATTACTTATGGACCGAGAGACGACGGTCAGCTGCGGAAAGGAATTGCCTGGCCGATACCCCGCTTTACCGACAAAGGGAACGGAACGGTGAGGGATAACCTGACAGGCCTGATCTGGCTGAAGGATGTGAACTGCAAGAAGTTCTATGCCGGCGATACGAGCACGAGCAACTCTCGAAGCTGGAACAGCGCCCTCGTCTCCGCAAACAGGTTGAAAAGCGGTTATTGCGGCCTCGGCGACGGCTCAGTTGCGGGCAATTGGCGCCTGCCCAATGTGAGGGAGTTGGAAAGCCTGACGGCTTATCGATTCTGGGATCCGGCTTTGTCGAACAGGGCTGGAACCGGGCATTGGAGCGAGGGAGATCCTTTCCTGGGCGTAACCTGGGCAAGAACTCCCTGGTCTTCAACCACTTGTGCAGCCAATTCGAACACTGCCTGGGTCTACGACTTCAGCTTCGGCTATCCGGCCGGCGCTTTAAAAACCGGTTCGTGGGGGGTGTGGCCGGTTCGATGAATACAAGCTGAAATCATCTGCCCATTCCGATGCCCCTGTGTGCAGTGCCATGCTCGAAACCGGACTTCGATTCGCCTTTGGGGTGATCTCAGCTGCAAGAGGTGCGGCAGACGGGCCATCCTGATCGTTCACAGTGTCTCACGGTGCCCGAAAGGGAATTCCACATGCACAACGCCTCGAGCAAGACCCGGTGGAAAGCAGGCGAAACGTAGTCCAGCGATTCGTCCGGACGCCGGGCCAGGCGGGGATCCCGGCACGTAATTCCGGTGCGTAATTCCACTCCTTGCCCGCTCCAGGGCGTCAGGAGCCCTTGCGAAACGCGGCCTCCTTACCCGCCTCGAGAGCCTTTTGGGGCTCGAGGAGACCATAGAGCTGGATAAATTTGGCCACGAGCCCGGTCCAGCCGGTCTGGTGGCTTGCTCCAAGCCCCGAACCGTTATCACCGTGGAAGTACTCGTAGAAGAGGATGTGATCGCGCCAGAGTGGGTCGCTCTGAAACTTCTGCGTCCCGCCGTAGACAGGCCGTCGGCCGGATTCGTCGCGGGTGAAGATTCGAGTGAGCCGGTCGGCAATCTCCTTGCTCACTTCGAAGAGGTTCATCATCTTGCCGGACCCTGTGGGGCATTCAATTTTGAAGTTATCGCCGTAATAAAGGTAGAAGCTCAGGAGCGCCCGGATGATGAGCGCGTTTACCGGCATCCAGATCGGCCCCCGCCAGTTGGAGTTGCCGCCGAACATGCCGGTGTTCGACTCGGCCGGCAGGTAGTCCACCCGGTGCTCCTGGCCGTGCACGTGGAAGATGTACGGGTGCCGGTCGTGGAACTTGGAGAGCGAGCGGATGCCGTAGGGGCTCAGGAACTCGTCCTCGTCAAGCATCCTGGTGAGGATGCGCCGGAGCCGTTCCGGGTTGACCAGAGCGATGATCCCCCGCTCCGCCACGCCGAAATGACCCGGCCCCGTGGGGTGAATCGGCTCCAGAAGCTCCGGCATGCGGCGCACACGCTCAAGCAATTGTCCCATCGCCCGCGGAATGCGTTCCCTCTGCCATTTCTCGACGACCGTGGTGGCGCAAAGGGGCAAGAGACCCACCATCGAACGCACCTTGAGCCTCTGGGCGCTTCCGTCGGGAAGTCTCAGAATGTCGTAGTAAAAGCCGTCTTCCTCGTCCCACATGCCCTCCTGACCGGGACGGTTCATGGCGCCGGCGATATAGTAGAAGTGCTCTATGAATTTTACGACCATGTCCTCGTAGGCGCGGTCGTGAGCGGCGAGCTCCACGGCGAGCTCCGCCATGTTCTGGGTGAAAAGGGCCATCCACGCCGTTCCGTCCGCCTGCTCGAGGTGGCCTCCCGTGGGGAGCGGGGCGCTGCGGTCGAAGACGCCGATGTTGTCGAGCCCCAGGAAGCCTCCGTCGAAGACGTTCTTGCCGAAGCGGTCCTTTCGGTTCACCCACCAGGTGAAGTTCAGCAAGAGTTTGTTGAAGGCGGTCTTCAGAAAGTCCGGGTCGACTTCGCCGCGCAGGGCCTGCTCGGTGCGGTGCAGGAAAAGTGTCGCCCAGGCGTGGACCGGGGGGTTCACGTCGCTGAAGTTCCACTCATAAGCGGGGATCTGGCCGCTGGGATGCAGGTAGACTCCACGGAGCATCAGCTCCATCTGCTCCTTGGCGAAGTCGGGATCCGCGATGGCGATGGGCAGCGTGTGAAAGGCGAGGTCCCAGGCGGCGTACCAGGGATACTCCCACTTGTCGGGCATCGAGATGATGTCCTCGTTCATCATGTGGAACCACTCCCGGTTCCGGAACTCCCGACTCCCCGTATGGAGCGGGTTGGCGCGGTGCTCGTCCAGCCATTGGTCACCGTCGAAGAAATAGAACTGCTTGCTCCACATCATGCCGGCGATGGCTTGGCGCATGACGTTGGCCGCGTCCGGGGAGACCGAAGGCGGGGTCACCGACCGGTAGAACTCGTCCGCCTCCCGGATGCGAGCGGTCAGAGTCTCGTCAAAGTCCGTCCCGAACGGGGATGCGGAGGCATTGGTTTTTCGGCCTTTCCCGGCAGGGGGCCTTCCGATGAGCCGCAGCCGCACCTTCGCCGATTGGCCGGGGCCCAAGGTGAGCCGATAGTGGGCGGCCATTTTCGTTCCCGTCTTCTCGGGGTTCACCGCGCCCTGCTGACCCAGCACCACGCAGTTGTTGATGCCGTCTTTTACGTACGGGCTCGTGTTCGGATAATCGGGAAACAGCCGCTCATTGTTCGTTTCGTTTTCGGTGAAGAGCAGCGGCACATCTCCCTGGCAGTACAGGGTGTATTCGCCTCCGAGCGGATGTGCGCCAACAGCCGCTCTCGCGCCTGGCGGTCCGTCAATTTGCCGGAGCCGCGGTTTCTCCGACGGTCTGGAAATCCACGAAGCCCAGTCGTTGCGGAACCACAGGGTCGGCAAAAGGTGCAGTTGGGCCTCTTCCGGTCCTCGGTTTACAGCGGTAATTTGCACCAGGATGTCTTCCGGACCCCCTTTGGCGTATTCAACGAATACGTCGAAATAGCGGTCGCCGTCGAAGACGCCGGTATCGAGGAGCTCGTATTCCATCTCGTCCCGGGTGCGCCGGCCATTTGTCTCCACCAGGTCTTTGTAGGGGTATGCGGCCTGGGGGTACTTGTAGAGAAACTTCATGTAGGAGTGGGTCGGGGTGCTGTCGAGGTAGAAGTAATACTCCTTGACGTCCTCGCCGTGGTTGCCCTCGCTGTTGGTCAAGCCGAAGAGGCGTTCCTTGAGAATGGGGTCCTTGCCGTTCCACAGGGCCAGGGCAAAGCAGAACCGCTGCTTGCTGTCGGAAAGGCCGGCGATGCCGTCCTCACCCCAGCGGTAGGTCCGCGAGCGCGCCTGGTCGTGCGTGAAATAGTTCCATGCGTCGCCATTCTCGCTGTAATCCTCGCGGACGGTCCCCCACTGCCGCTCGCTCAGGTAGGGTCCCCACTTCTTCCACTCCGCCTTTCCCGCGCGGGATTCCTCCAGCCGTATGGATTCCGCGGTCATGTGCTCCCTCCCGATTCTCATATTCCAGGTTGGATGTGTTCCTCACAAACTAATTTCCCGAACGCCCCCGGGAGTGAGACGGCAGGCCGTCCCGAAGAGAACAGGGGCTGCGCTGGGCTTCTCTCCCTGCCACGGCAGGTTTTCGACGGTTTTTCCCCTCGCTGCGAAAAATACCGGTGGCGCAATCGCATGCGAATCGAATCTTCTCAGGTTAACGGTGAAACTCCTCCAGGAACACGGAATCCTTATCGAAAGTGCTGATTGCTCCTGGAGGATGGCCAAATCGTCCGCATAAGATCATCCTAACCTGACCGCGTGCCGGTTGCCGTCACTGGTGAATAGAGGACCTGCGCAACGTTGGGAGAAGAAGGCGAGATGAACGTCCGAAAGAGCTCATGGAGTGTCTCAATGATGAGTTCTCTGCTCAAAGAAGTCAAGCATGGTCCACTGCTGTGCCTCTTCGTTTTCGTGCAAGCGGTGTTTGCCTTTCGGAAGCTCTATCCGATGACCGTGTCGGGGAAAGACGGAGCCATGCGCATCACGTCTTACCTAATAGATGCCTTCCGCTCTCCGGATCCATAACCTGTTTCAGTCAACCTCACGCCTGGAACTTTCCCGCCTTGAGGCATACCAAGGGCGCCTCTGGGGGAATCTTCACAGATCGGAACCCCCCGGGGTTCACTGGCCATACGTGACCCTTATGGCCGGGCAGAAGGAGGAACGGAATGGAAATCTTCGGAACTCTCATGGTATTTAAAGCAAGCAACAAATGCTGAGTGTCCCCCGGCGAAGACGGCGGCTTTGCGATTGCTGCCCGCTCAAAGGGGGCTACCCGCAATCCTTTATGATAAAAACCTCAAAACCCGTTTGCGGGGTGAAGCTCATTGCGGCAGCGTACCCCGGCACCCGACTCGGTACCCTCAGAGGAGACGACCATGGCGAGCCCCAAAATTACCGGCACTGACCGGCACCTCCCCTTACGGCCCCGTCGCAGTTGCGATAAGGACGATCTGCCGCTCGCCTATGCGGCCACTATCGCCGCTTCCCGCGCCGAGATCCTGAAGGAACTGGCCGGGAGTGAGAGCCGGACGACAGCGGTCTCCGTCGCCCTCGTCGATCACGAGCGCCTCCTCTGGGCAGAGGCGTTCGGCTCGATCGACCGGACCCATGGCGCAGTGCCTACGACGGAAACCCTTTTCTGCATTGCTTCCTGCAGCAAGATGATTGCCGCAATCGCCGCGATGATCCTGGTCGATCGAGGGATGGTGGAACTCGATGCCCCGCTGGTCCGCTACGTGACCGATTTCCGCATGGCCGACGACGAACCGTGGCGTGACATCACCGTGCGCATGCTGCTCAACCACTCGTCCGGACTCCCCGGCATCCATTTTCCTAACGTCCTCACCGTTGTGCCGTTCCACGGTTACGCCGCACAGGTTCGGGACATGCTGGCCAACGAACGCCTCAAGCACGCGCCGGGGGAGATGGCGGTGTACGGCAACGACGGCTTTATGCTGGTCGAGCTCCTGGTGACCGCGGTCACCGGTCAGCCATACACCGAGTTTGTCGAGCAGGAAATCCTGGAACCGCTGGGGATGGATCACAGTCGCTTCGCCCTGGAACCCTTTGCTCCCGGTAGTTTTGCCCCCGCGCTGGATGAAGCGGGGCGGCCCGAGCCGCAGGAATACACCAACATTTGCTCCAGCGGCCTCTACTCGACACCGGGCGATCTGGGAAACTTGGCGATGATGTTCCTCAATGGTGGCCGCCGGGGGGACCGGCGCATTCTCTCCGTAGCAACGGTGGCCGAAATGGGTCGGGACCAGACCGTGAGCCTGGCGTTCAACCCGATCGCGGATCATCATGTCCACTTTGGCCTCGGCTGGGACGGCATATTTCAGGGGGGGCTGGCGGCTGCGGGGGTGACGGGGTGGCACAAGGCGGGCGACGCCGATCATTATCACAGCTATTTCATGGTCGCCCCCGACGAGCGCCTCGCGGTCGTCGTCATGGTCACCAACAGCATGGGGATAGGGAGCATTGCCATTCCCCTGGCCGAGCGGGTTCTGCTCCACGCCCTGGCCGAGCGGGGGCGCATCGCCCGATTACCGGTGCCGCCTGAACCCGCCACTCTCCCAGCCATCCCGGCCGGTGACGGCGAACTGGCTGCCGTCACCGGCATCTACGCAGGCAGCTACGGCCTGCATCGGCTGGATGTCGGTACCAATGGCACCCTGACCCTCTCGAACTTCGTCAACGATCATTGGCACCCCGCTCTTGAAGGACTCAGGCTTCGTCAGGATGGCCGCTTCGTGGCCGACAGCTGTCCCGAGAGGGCATACCGCGGATTTGTGGAAGCCGGCCGCCGTTATCTTGCATTACGTGCCCCGTTCGGGATGGGGCACTACGATATGGAACTCCCCGTCGGCCATGAACTGCCCCACGGCCATGCCCTGTCGGCCCGGTGGCAGGCGCGCGTCGGCAGGCGGTGGCTGACGGCCAACGAACCTTACAGCGCCTTTCTGGCTCTGGGGCGGCAGCCTCCCCTGATTTGCCTGGGAGAGGCGCAGGGTCTTGAAGGGTACCTCGCCGTATCGCTCCGCTCAGCGGGACTTGAGCTTGTACAGGTCGTCGATCCGAGGGATAGTGATCATGTCGCCCGTATGTGTCTTAAGATTCCCATCGACAACGGGTGGGGGCTCAGTGATCTGGTGATCGAGGAGCGGGAGGGAGAGGAATGGATTCTCTGGTGCGGCACCCGGTACCGCCCCCTGGAGACTGTCCCCGCTCTGGGGGCGGGGCGCGACCCGGTGACCATCGGCCCCGAAGGGCTGGGCGAGTGGTTCCGGTGCCCGGCGGCTTCAGCTCTGACTCTGGCCGGCGCGTGCTCGTGGTATCTGTATGATGCCGAATTCGATCTCAAGGACTGGGGCATGGGGGAGAAGACAATTGTCGGTGCGGTCGACGATGGTTCCTGCCTGCTCCTGTATGGCGCGCCGGGCACGACCATCACGCTGACGTTGCGACCATGAGAACTCAGGGGGAAAGGCCGATCTAAAAGGGTATTTTTGCTGGAAACCTGAGACTGACTGTGCACGAGGCGGTTCAAAACCCGATCGTGGGGTCCAACAAAAATGGGTCACGGCCTCTCGGCCATAACCCCTCGATATATGCCTGGCAGGCCAGGAGGGATTCGAACCCCCAGCCCTCGGATTTGGAGTCCGATGCTCTAACCGTTAGAGCTACTGGCCTGCGAAGCGAAAAATTATATAAAGGTTTCCCGGGTCGAAGTAAAGAAAAAACTTGGACACGGGCCGAAAGGCGTGGTAGAAGGAAAACAGCGGTGCAGGCCGGGATTGATTGTGCACATTTTCACATTCTCAGCTCGAGCTATTTTTTGCAAACATCTTGCCAAACTTCTTCGCTCTGATTAGGTTCCACTTGAATTCACCGCGGATGCAGAATTTTCTTTCCAATTGTCTATTATCACTCTCAAAAGGGGGGGCGAAATGAAAATCAAGTACTGCAAGAAATATGAAAAGTATGTGAGTCAACAGCATTGTGAATTCTTTAACAACGGTCTTGACTGCGAATTCTATAACCATGCCTATTGGAACAGCATCAAGGACCTTTCGGAAGACGAGAATCGCCCGAAGTGGGAAGTTAATGCTGTGATCAAACCATACCACTGCAATCTGCTGGATCGCGAGTATCTCAACGAGCGAAACCGCAGGCGTCGCCTCTACAGAAAATCTTCCGGCATACAGATCTGAACGCGCTTTCCCGTTGCTCCGCCATCATCGGCGATTGACCTCGCATTCGAGTTTGCTGACGATACCTCGGCATTGATGTTGTCGCCCGACCTGTGTTATTTAGACTGTCCACGATAGGATCGTCCGTTTTCAAGTGGTCGTGTTTTGTGCCTTTCCTGTTTCGTGGAGCGGGAGGAAGAGCGTCCTGCTGCACACAAGCGAGCTTACACGTATGTTTAAAAAACTTCTGGTGGCCAACCGGGGCGAAATTGCCATTCGTATCATCCGTTCCGCCCAGGAACTCGGAATCAAGACAGTTGCCGTCTACGAGGAGACGGACAAGACGGCGATGCACATCACCCGCGCCGACGAAGCCGTCTGTCTCGGATCGGGACCGCGCAAGGACTACCTGAACATCGACCGGATCGTCCAGGCCGCTTTGAGCACGGGTGCGGAAGCGATCCATCCGGGATACGGCTTTCTGGCGGAAAACCCGATGTTCTCGAAAAAATGCACCGACGCGGGACTGGTCTTTGTCGGGCCTCCTCCCCAGGTCATCATCGATATGGGCAACAAGGTGGTTGCGCGCAGGATCATGAAGAATGCGGGGATCCCGGTCATCCCGGGGACCGATATCCTGGAGGATGGTGAGCTGGGGGAGCAGGACGCCGTGGACTTCGCGGAGGAATACGGCTTCCCCATTATGGTGAAAGCGGTGGCAGGCGGTGGAGGACGCGGAATTCGGGTCGCGACGAACATGGGCGAGCTGATCAAGGGCCTGAAGATGGCGCGGTCCGAAGCCCGGATGGCGTTCGGAAACGATGACATTTACCTGGAGAAGGGATTGAGCAATCCCAGGCACGTCGAAGTCCAAGTCGTCGCCGACCGGTTTGGAGACGTGATTCACCTCGGCACGAGGAACTGCTCGATTCAAAGACGGCACCAGAAGATGATCGAAATCGCCCCCGCCTCGCTTCCCGCCGACTTGTCGGAAAACGTCTGCCGGACCGCCGTCAAGGCGGCCAAGGCGTGCAATTACGTGAACGCGGGCACGGTGGAATTCCTGCTGGATGAGGCGAACAATTACTACTTTCTCGAGGTGAATACGCGCATCCAGGTCGAGCACACCATCACTGAAATGATCACCGGGATCGACATCGTGCGCAAGCAGATCCGGATTGCCGCCGGCGAGCCGATTTCCATCACCCAGAAGGACGTCACTTTTCGCGGGGTCGCCATCGAGCTTCGGATCAATGCCGAAGACCCGAAGAACAACTTCATGGCAAGCCCCGGCGTGATCCAGATCTACCAGTCGCCGGGAGGTCACGGGACACGCCTGGACGGTGCGGTTTACCAGGGCTACGAGATACCCCGGTACTACGATTCGATGCTGGTCAAGCTCACCGTCTACGGATTCACGTGGCGGGAGGCGGTGGACCGCCTGGACCGGACCCTGAAAAGTTTTGCCATTGCCGGCGTGAAAACCACGATCCCCTACTACAAGCAGATTGTGAAGGACCCGGATTTCATCGAGCAGCGGTTCGACACGTCCTATATCGAGACGCACCCGCATCTTCTGGACTACCAGGACGAGGTCCCCGCGCTCGAAAAGCTGGCGAGTCTCGTTGCTGAGATCAATGCCCGCGGGTATAATCCTTACGCCGGGGGATGAGATCGCTCCCGGCCGCCGCGCGGTGCACGGATTCGGGCCGCATCGATGCGGCGGTCCGGCTGAGGACGTGAAAGAACGGCGGCCAGCCGCGGATATCGGCCGAACCCTGAAGGAGAACGATTCAATGGCTGAGAACGGACGACCCATCATTCCCGGAATGTCGAGCCGGGAAATCCTGGAATGCCTCCGGAAGACCCCCGGATATTTCATGACGAATAACGAAAGGGACGTTTCCCAGTCGGATTTCAAGGCGCGCATCATGCCGGCCACGACGCTCCGGGTGGCGCCGTATCGTGATGAGACGGGCTACTTTGCCTTCGAAATCACCGGGGGGGCCACGGTGCACGTGGACCTGATGCGCAAGCAGATCAATCCCATCGAGAAGCTTCGCCTGGTCCGCAAGGCCATGCCCAACACGCTCCTGCAGGCGGTGTGCAGGGGGAGAAACCTGTTCGGTTACCGGCCTTATCCGGACAATGTCGTGCGCATGACCGTGAGGCTGTTCTCCGAGTATATCGACGTCTGGCGCCTCTACGATTTCCTCAATCATATTCCGAACCTGATGGTGGCGGCGGAAGAAGTGAAAAAGGCGGGCAAGCTTCTCATGCCCTGCATCTGCTTCAGCACCGGGCCGGAACACACCGATGCGTTCTATGCGGGGAAGGTTGCCGAAATCCTTTCCGCGATGGGTGAGGACATCATTCTGTGTATTAAGAATCACTCATCGCTGGGATCCTCGTTACGAATCGGCGAACTGGTCAAAGCGATCCGCAGGGAATTCCCGAACCTGCTTCTGGCCTACCATGGTCACAATACGGACGGGAACGATCTTGCCCGAATGGTCGCGGCGGTTCAGGAAGGGGTGAAAATCGTCGAGGTTTCCGACCACGGATTCGGGGGCATTTACAGTCAGGCTCCGGCATTGAGCTTCATTCAGACCTTGCAGGACTACGGCTGTTCGGCGCCGGGTTTGAACATTCAGCCGCTCCTGGAAGCATCCGATATTTTGCGGCGCGAACGTCGTCTTTACGACAAGTACGAAGGCCATTATCACGGGTTCGATCCGACGGTGAAGCAGCACAAGCTGCCCGGCGGGGCGGCAAGTATCGCGTTCGAGCAGGCGGAAAAGGCGGGCCTCATGGACCGCACTCAGGAGATCTTCGGCGAGCTCAGTGAAGTCAATCGCGAGTTGGGCAACATATGGATGGTGACACCCGGCAGCCAGATCCTCTGGGCAACCGCCATGAACAATATCCTGCACGGCCGTTACGAAAAGCCTTCCGACGATTTGAAAAGGCTGCTCCTGGGCCGGTATGGGCCGTTTCCATTTTACGATCCGCACGAATGGATCTATCAGAAGGTGTTGGAATCCGGGCGGACGGACGGCAAGAGATGGGATGAGATTCTTTCGACGGAGGCGGGCGTCCAGCATCTTGCGGATGAAGACCTGGAAGAGAGGCGGCGTCAGCTCGCGTTGAAACTGAAACGGCCGGTGACGGAAGAGGAGTTGTGCCTGGCCCTTCAGTTTCCCAGGGATGCGGTCGAATACTTCCTTTTCGAGGAGCGGTTCGGGAAAACGTGGATGCTGCCCCCCGAGGTGTGGTTCAACCGGGGCGGATTCGCGGACGGAACTCGGATTACGTTCGCCGATTACGACGGAAAGACGCATCACATTGACATCGTATCGACCCGCAAGTCGGCTGGGATGGTTCACACGGCGCTGCTTCTGGATTATCATTTCCAGACCTATACGACGGCCGTGAGTTCCAAGGAGCCGGCCGTTTGATGCCGGGCTTCCGGGCCCCGGTGCCCGGCGTGGGAGGCGGCATGCGGCAGGGAGCGGAGTGCGACGGCGGGGGGCGGATGCGTTCCGATGGGCTCTGCCCGCATCGCCCGGTCATTCATCCGGATGAGCAAGGCACGGCTTGCCGTGCCTTTTGTGTGTGGAGAGGGCGGCGAGGGTGGGTCGATGGACCGGTGGCTTGATCTGTTCCTGAACCATATCACGGTGGAAAAAGGGTTGAGCCCGAACACGGTTGCCGGGTACGGCGGGGATCTGCAGGAGATGCTCGGCTACTTCGGCAAGCACGGTGTGTCGAGCTGGGAGGCGGTATCCCGGGAGGACATCGTGAGTTACCTGGAATCCGTTTCGGGCAGGCTTTCCCACCGTTCTAAGGCGCGACGCCTGGCCGCCCTGCGCGCATTCTTCAAGTATCTCGAGCGAACCGGGAAATTGTCCGGGAGCCCTGCCGCGCTCGTTCGTTTTCCGAAGTTCAATCCGGGTCTGCCGAAGACCCTCACGGGCAGGGAAGTCGACGCGCTTCTGGCCGCGCCGGCCACGGGCACTCCGCTCGGACAGAGAGACCGGGCCATGCTCGAGCTGCTCTACGCGACGGGGCTGAGGGTCAGTGAACTCGCGGACCTGCAACTCGATCAGGTCCACCTCGAAGCCGGGTATCTCGTGGCCCGGGGCAAAGGTGACAAGGAAAGGCCGGTCCCCATGGGAGAACCGGCCGGCGAGGCGCTTCAAATCTACCTCCGCGACGGGCGGCCGCGGCTCTTGAAGGACGGCCGCAGCCGGGAGGTTTTCCTCAACCGCCGCGCCGTGAAACTCACTCGGCAGGGCATCTGGAAGATCATCAAGCAGTATGCGCTCAAGTCGGGAATCCGGCAGAACCTGACTCCCCACGTGCTCCGTCATTCCTTCGCGACGCATCTGCTCGAGAACGGAGCCGATCTTCGATCGCTGCAGGCAATGCTGGGGCACGCCGATATCTCGACGACGCAGATATACACTCATGTGGCGAAGAAACGGTTGAAGGAAGTTCACCTGAAATTTCACCCGCGACCGTAGCAGGAATCCGCAATGGAGGTGATCACCACTCATATCAATGCCGATTTCGACGCGATGGCTTCCATGATCGCCGCCAAGAAGCTGTATCCGGACGCGGTGCTGGTCTTTCCCGGTTCGCAGGAGAAGACGCTTCGCGAGTATTTCATCAACTCCACGGTCTATATCTACGGCTTCAAGCGACTCCGGGATCTCGATCTGGACCAGGTCAGCAGGCTCATCCTGGTGGATACCCGGCAGATTTCCCGGATCGGCAGGTTCGTGGAGATCCTCGATCGTCCGGGGATGGACATCCACGTCTACGATCACCATCCGGATGCCGAGGACGATATCCAAGGCGTCATCAACCTGATCAAGCCAGTGGGGGCCACGGTCACGATCCTGACGCAGCTCATCCGGGAGCGCGGGTTGGAGGTGACTCCGGAGGAGGCAACCATCATGAGCCTCGGGCTCTTTGAGGACACCGGTTCCTTCACCTTCAACAACACGACCCCCGAGGACTTCGAAGCCGCGGCATTCCTGCTGCGCAGCGGGGCCGATCTGAACGCCGTATCGGACATGGTCACCCAGGAACTGACGGCCGAACAGGTCGGCCTCCTCAACGAGCTGATCACTTCGGCCAAAACCTACGGCATCGCGGGCATCGACGTCTGCATCGCCACGGTCTCCGTCGAGAAGTACGTCGGGGATTTCGCCGTGCTGGTGCACAAGCTCAAGGACATTGAAAATCTGGACGTCGTCTTCGCCCTGGCCCGGATGGACGACCGCGTCTACCTGGTGGGGCGCAGCCGCATTCCCGAAATCAACGTCAGCACCGTGGCGGCCTACTTTGGAGGCGGCGGGCACGCGACGGCGGCTTCCGCGAGCATCAAGGACCTCACGCTTTTCCAGGTGGAAAACAAGCTGCTCGAATTCCTCAGAAGCTACATTCATCCCTATCCGACGGCGGAGAGCATGATGACCAGCCCGGTGATTTTCACGGAGCCCGAGGTGACCGTGGCCGAAGCCGGGCAGAGCATGATCCGCTACAACATCAATTCGATGCCGGTCATGGAAGATGGGCGGATCGTGGGCCTGACCACGCGCCAGGTCCTGGAGAAGGCCATATTTCACGGGCTGGAAAAGCGGGCGGTACGGGAGTTCATGACCACCGACTTCAGCACCGTCGGCCCCAACGCCACGCTGCTCGAGATTGAAAGCTACCTGGTCGAACGCCATCAAAGGATCGTGCCGGTGATGGAGGACAACCGGGTGATCGGAGTCATCACCCGCAGAGACCTGCTGAAATTCCTGGTTGAAGATCAGACCACCAATTCCCGGTCGCTCTACGGGGATACGAACCTTGCCGCCTGGTCCAAACGCAAGAACGTGGTTGCGGTGATAATGGAGCAATTGCCCCGTGAAATCGTCCAGACACTCAAGGATTTCGGGAAACTCGCGAAGGACCTGGGGATGAAAGCCTATGCGGTGGGGGGGTTCGTGCGGGACCTCCTGCTCCGGCGTTCCAACCTGGACATAGACATCGTGGTCGAAGGGGACGGTATCGAATTCGCCAGGACATACGCCAGGGAACACGGCATCCGCTGCCGGTTCCACAAGAAGTTCAATACCGCCGTGCTCATTTTTCCCGATGACCGCAGAGTGGACGTGGCTTCGGCGCGTTTCGAGTATTATCAGTATCCGGCGGCCCTGCCGATTGTGGAATTCAGCTCTCTGAAAATGGACCTGTACCGGCGGGATTTCACGATCAACACCCTGGCGCTTGCGCTCAACCCCGGAGAATTCGGCCAACTGATCGATTTCTTCGGCGGGCAGCGCGACCTGAAGGACAGGACCATTCGCGTTCTTCACAACCTGAGCCTTGTGGAGGACCCGACACGGATTCTCAGGGCCATCCGGTTCGAACAGCGATTCGGATTCAAGATCGGCAAGCAGACCGTGGCGCTCATCCGGAATGCGGTCCGCATGGGGTTGCTTCAGAAGCTGGGGGGCCGTCGCCTCCTGCATGAAATCCAGCTCATCATGGTGGAAGACGATCCTTTGCCGCCTCTGCGCCGCATGAACGAGTTCGCCGTGTGGCCGGTGCTGAGCGCCAGCATCCTGTTCGATCAGAAGCTGGAGGATATGTTCGTTCGGTTGCGCGAGGTGATTTCCTGGCACCGGTTGAGCTTCCTGGATGAGCCTCTCGAGCGCTGGTGGGTCTATGTGCTGGGCCTGTTTTCAGGCCTGGCTCCGGCAGACGTGGAGGACGCCTGCGGCAGGCTGCAGTTCACCGCCGGCCAGCGGGAACGCATTGCCTGGGCTTACCGGACGGTGAGCGGACTGCTTTGGGGGTTTTTCCCCGCGGGAGAGCACAAACCGAGCGAGATCTTCCGGGCGCTCCAGCCGTTCAAGCCCGAAGAGCTGGTATTCATGATGGCGAAGGCGCAGGACGAAACACCGCGGCGTGCCGTCAGCCACTATTTCCATCGTTATCGGCACGTTTCCACCGAACTGAAGGGCAGGGATCTCAAGGAAATGGGTGTGCCGCCCGGGCCCATCTACCGGGTTATTCTGGATGAACTGCTGGATGCGCGTTTGAACGGCGAAGTGAAAGACCGCCAGGAAGAGCTTGCTTATCTGCGCGAGCGGCATGCGGAGCTCTTCGGCGGGGAAGGGGAGGTCCCCGACCCGGCTTCGTGAGATTTCCGAAAGGGGACCGGGCCTCGGCGCGCTCTCTACTTGAAGGAAACGCGGTCCTGGAGGATCCAGTCGTCGACGTCGATGTAATGGAATCCTTCCGATTCCGCGGGGACCACCACGCGCTGGATGCCGGCGTTGATGATCACCCGACGGCACAGCAGGCAGGGTTCCGGGTGGATCACCTGGTTGCCGGTTTCAACGTCGAGCCCCGCCAGATAGAGATCGGCTCCCACCATGTCCAGTCTCGACGCGTGAATGACCGCGTTCATTTCCGCGTGCACGGCGCGACACAGTTCGTAATTCTGCCCCGCGGGGATGCTCAGCTGCTTGCGCGCGCAATAGCCGAGGTCGATACAGTTCGCCGTTTTTCGCGGCGCACCGTTGTAGCCTGTGCTGATGATCTGATCGCTCTTGACGATAACCGCCCCGAAGCGACGCCGCAGGCACGTGCTGCGCTGCGCCACGGACAGAGCGATCTCGGTGTAATACTCGCTCTTGGTGGGTCTGTTCATGGTTGCTCCTTCCGCCGGGTGAAGAATAGGGGATTTGCCCCGATCTGGCAACAGATTTCTCCCGCGCGACCGGTCTCCGGGAGGTTCGAGGCGCGGCATCGCCCGACGGGGGAAAACGGTTTCAAATCGTGAATTTGCTTGACCCGGCCGCGGTTTTCTACTTTAAGATGTTCGCGCTTGGCAGGCCTTTGTTACAATGCAGATCGGCGGGGCAAGGCTCCGGGATTCCGCGGCGCGGAGCGGTGAGACGCGCGCTTAAGAACGGATTTACGGATGGGAGCCTACGGAGCGCAGGGATGGCCGCGCGGCAACTTGGCCGGAGGACGCTGTCGGGATGGGTGAAGAGTTCATTGTGAAAGCGGCGCTGTACGTGGTTCCATTGCTGCTTGCCGTGGTGTGTCACGAGGTCGCGCACGGCTGGGTGGCGGAGAAGCTCGGGGATCACACGGCACGCCTCTCGGGGCGGATCACGCTCAACCCCTTCGTCCACATCGACCTGATCGGAACGGTGCTGCTGCCGGCGATCCTGATTCTGACCAAATCCCCGTTTCTCTTCGGCTGGGCCAAGCCGGTGCCGGTGAATTTCGGAAACCTCAGGCGAGGTCGCAGGGACATGGCGCTGGTGGCCGCCTCCGGACCGATGACGAACCTGGTCCTGGCCGGCGCGAGCGCCGTCGTCTATCGTCTTATTGTCCTCGGGCTTTCCGGAGGTGTCATCCCGCAGACCGGATGGGCGCCCTGGATCGTGGTGCCGCTCGCTCAAATGGCCGGTATTTCGGTGGAATTCAACCTGGTGCTGACGGTCCTCAATCTGCTGCCCATCCCTCCGTTGGACGGGGGCCGCATCCTGGTGGGGCTGCTTCCGGAGAGTCTTGCATACCGGCTGGCCCGCCTGGAACGATTTGGAATGCTGATCCTGGTGGTCCTGATCGCCACGGGTTCCTGGAGCCAGATCGTCAGGCCGGTTCTGAAAGCTTTTGTGGACTTGTTTCTCGGATGACGCCGCCGGGCCTGCGCGCCGGCGAGCCGATACGGGGATCGGAGGTTGAAGTTCGCGCGAATCCGCGGACCTGACGGCGGCGGTCGCTCATATCGTTTGTGCGGGTTCGGTTCCGCGTCCCGATGAATTCAAAGAGAGGAGTTCTTGCGAATGACCGAAAGAAAAAGGATCCTGAGCGGCATGCGCCCGACAGGGAGGCTTCACCTGGGAAATCTGCACGGAGCACTCGACAACTGGATCCAGCTCCAGCAGCAGTACGAATGTTTCTTCTTCGTTGCCGACTGGCATGCCCTCACGACGGAGTACGCCACTCCCGGGCAGATTCGGGAGAACACGTGGGAGATGGTGATCGACTGGCTTGCGGCCGGGCTCGATCCGGTGCAATCCACGCTTTTCATCCAGTCGGACATCAAGGAGCATGCCGAGCTGCATCTGCTGCTCTCGATGATCACGCCGCTGCCCTGGCTTGAACGGACTCCGACATACAAGGAGCAACTGCAGCAGCTCGACCAGAAGGATCTGTCGACGTACGGATTCCTGGGGTATCCCGTTCTCCAGGCGGCCGACATCGTCATCTACCGCGCCCACGGCGTGCCGGTGGGCAAAGACCAGTTGCCGCACGTGGAGCTGACCAGGGAGATCGCGCGTCGGTTCAATTTCATGTATGAACGGGAGGTATTCCCCATTCCCGACGCGCTCCTGACGGAAGTCCCGGTGTTGCCCGGTCTGGACGGGCGCAAGATGAGCAAGAGCTACGGCAACTGCATCTTCATCAGCGAGCCGGAAGAGAGCGTCAAGGAGAAAATTTCCAAGATGATGACGGATCCGCAGCGCATCCGGCGCAACGATCCCGGCGATCCGGAAGTCTGCCCCGTGTTTGCCTATCACAAACTGTACTCCTCGCCCGGGCAGGTCGCCGACGTGGCGCACGGTTGCCGCACCGCCGGGATCGGTTGTGTTGAATGCAAACAGATATTGATGCATAATATATTGAGCAGGCTCGCTCCCATCCGCGAGCGCAGAATGAAGCTCGAACGGGAAACGGACCGGGTTCGGGAGGTCATTTTAACGGGAAATGCCGCGGCTCGAAAAGAAGCGGCCCTGACCATGATGGAAGTTCGGAAGGCCGTCGGCATGAGCTAGGCCGATGCGGGCGGCTCCTTTGTGTGGATGTCCGCCCGCGGGCGGCGGAGCATTCGGGGCAGGGGGCTGCAGGGATTCGTGGTTCGCATCGAAACTCGAGCGATGACAAAAGTGAGGCTGCAGAAAGTGCTCGCTCAGGCAGGCATTGCCTCCAGGCGCGGTGCCGAGGAGGTGATCCGGCAGGGGCGGGTCGTCGTGAACGGGATTGTGGTCACGGAGCTCGGGGTCAAGGTTGACCCGCATGCGGATCGGATCACGGTGGACCGGATCACGATCGCCATGGTCGAATCGAGGGTGTATCTGCTCCTCTTCAAGCCGAGGTGCTGTGTCACCACGGCCCGCGATCCTCAGGGGCGCAAGACGGTGTTCGATTTCGTTCCCGACGCGGGCGCGCGCCTGTTCCCGGTGGGACGCCTGGATTTCGACGCGGAGGGACTTCTCCTGCTCACCAACGACGGCCTTCTGGCGAACCGGCTGCAGCATCCCCGCTATGGAGTGACCAAGACTTACGAAGTGGCGGCCATGGGACATCCGACCCCGGCGGCGCTCGAGCGGCTGCGTACCGGGGTGATGTTGAAGGAGGGCATGACGGCGCCGGCGGAGGTCACGGTGATCGGATCGTCTCCCGGGAGCACCCGGTTGAGAATCGTCCTCCATCAGGGCTGGAATCGTCAGATCAAGCGCATGGGGGAGGCGGTCGGCCATCCGGTGCTGAGCATCAAAAGAGTGGCTTTCGGACCCCTCAGGCTCGGCAGTCTGAAACCCGGCGGTTCCAGGCATCTGAAATCCGGGGAGGTTGAACTCCTGTACAAACTGGTGCATCTGGACAAGGAGCAACGCAACGCAGATGGGTAGCAGAAAACGAGGGAAATACTCGTTCAATCTGGACGAATCCGTGGTGAGAACCCGTTCCGTCAAAAAAGGAGGCGGCATCGGACGATGGATTGTCCTGTTCGTGCTGCTCGCCGTTCTGGCGGGATCGGTCTATTCCCTGGTGATCACCGGGTCCGCGGACGACCTGGCTTCCTACCTTCCTTTTCCCAAGAAGCTTGTGGCGCTGCGATTTCAGCACAACGGCCAGGAAGTCGTGCTGCTGCCGGATTCCCAGGTGGTCCTCAACCCGCGGGACTCGCTCCGGCTCCTGGAAATCCAGACCGACGGGTGGGTCAGCTGGGGGACCAAGGCCGCATCCGCCGATCTGAACGTCAAGGCGATTTCGAACAAACCCGCGGTCATCCAGGACCTTTTCCCACAGGAATCTTTCGAGAAGCCGAAATCGATTGAAATCAGGGTGCTGCTCTGGAATCGTTTCATCGGGAAGGTCAATTTCCTCGTGCAGTTGGATGCCCGCGACTGGGTGCAGAAAGCCAACGCCACCTCCGACCTGGACCGCAAAATTTTCTTTCTTGAAAAGGCCTTGCAGGAGAACGCCGGGAACGTGCTCGTGAAGACGCAACTGGCCGGGCTCTATTTCGAGGACAAGAAATACGATGAAGCCGGGAGGTTATATCGGGAAATCGATGCGTCCGGGAAGTCCAAGTCGATTTCGGAGCGGCTCCTGCTCGTCTACCAGATCCAGAACAAGGTGGACGACGCGTTGATGGTTTACCTGGACCTCTTCAAGCTGTCCGAGGAACCCCAGACTTTCAAGGAGTTCCTCCAATACATTCAGAAGAAGAAATCCAAGGAGGATGCCGCGCGGTTCCTCGAGAAGCACCAGCAGCACATTCCGAAAGCCTTTCAAAGCTCCCTCATGCTGTTCCTGGCGGACCTGAACACGCAGACGAAAAACTGGGCCAAAGCCGCAACGTCTTATGAGAAGGCGATCAAAGCGGGGATCAAGGATCCCGATGTGCTGTACAACCTGGCGGTGACCTATCAGCAAAGCGACGATCCGGGCAAGGCCATACAGGCCCTGGAAAAATACCTGCAGAAAAATCCCGGCGACGCTAAGAGCTGGCTGCAGTTGGGTGAGCTGCAGGAAAAGAAGGGTGCCCTGGCGCAGGCGCGGTCCACGTACGAGGCGATGCTTCAGAAGAATCCTCAGAACAGGGAAGCCCTGGTACGACTGGTGGCGATCCTCGAAAAAGGAAAGGACAAGGGCGCGCTCCAGGCCGCCTATCAGAAACTGGCCGCGACTCAGCCCAGGAACAAGACGATCCAGCACAACCTGGGTGTGCTTTACTACGATGCCAGGAAATACGACAAGGCCGCCGCATGTTTCGAGGCGGTTGCGGCCCTCGATCCCAAGGACGTGGAATCGCGCAAGTATCTGCTCGACATATACCGCAAGCAGAAAAACGACAAGGCGGCTACCGCCGTGATCCAGTCCCTGGCCCAGCTCGATCCCAAAAACACGAGCTACTACGATACGATCTTCAAATCCTATGAACAGAAAAAGGACTACAAGGGCATGGCGGCCTTCTTCCGGACCGCGTCCCAACAGCATCCGGAGATGGTTGTCCTGCACAACTACGCGCTCTTTGCCGCCTTGAAGACCGGGGACAACAAGGGGGCGATCAAGGAGCTGGATCACCTGAACCGGCTCCAGCCGAAAGAAAAGAAGCACCTGAGGCAGGCCGCCAACCTGTGTGAGTCTTCAGGGGACCATGCCGGGGCGCTGAAAAGGCTCGAGTCCTTGCTCAAGCTCGATCCCAAGAACAAGGAAGCCAAGGAGGACTACCTGCGCATCAAAATGCTGACGGTGACGAAAAAGAAGCCCGAGTAGCGGGCGGTTGGCGCCGCGGCGGAGTTTTTGTATTGCGCGGGACGGAGAATCATTGTATAAACGCAACCAATCAAGGGCGGGTAACTCAGCGGTGAGAGTGCCATCCTCACACGGTGGAAGTCGGAGGTTCGAATCCTCTTCCGCCCACCACTAGACTAAGACGGAGAGCCGATTCGCGAGGGTCGGCTCTTTGATTTTCAGGGAACGCCATGGAGATGCGCGGGGTCTTTTGCGTGATTCCCTCGACTTCTTTCAGGTTTTTGTCCCGAAAAACCTTTCGACCTTGGCGTCTTCCTCCGCAGTGTGACCGAGAAACCATCCCGTCAGAAAACGAATGAGCTCAGTGGTATCGGTCTCGCCCATTTCGAGGCGCGAGGCGGTTTTGGTCAATTCACTGATCAAATTTCGGTGCAGTCCCTGGTGACGCTCCAATTCCGGATAGCCGGCTTCCAGCATTTGGGTCTCTTCGCTGAAAAAATGAAACGAGGCATACCTCATGATCTCTTCAACATACCTCCCCCTCAAGCCGGCATTTTGACCGTGTTGCAGTTTGGATGACAGCCAGTTGATCAACTCCACGAAATAGTGGTGCTGGTAGTCGATGCGTTGAATTCCGATATTGTATTGATCAGACCACTGAATAGTGTTCACGGGCGACTCTCCTCAGCCTGTTCAGGGGCAGGGTCGGCTTGCGGCTCATCCAACTCTGTGCTGACCTGCCTGAATAAAACAAGGGATTTTCCGCAGCCGGTGCCAACAAACACCCGATCCGCCGTCGAGGGCTGCGAACGTGGGCATCGCGCAATCCTACGCCGACTCAACGATTGAAGACGCGCACATGCTGACCATCACTGATGACGGGATTGGATTTCATTCGGCAACGGTCAGAAAAAAGGGCGGCTTGGGCCTCGCCAGCATGAACGAGCGGGTGAATCTCGCCGGCGGCACTCTCGCCATTGACGCCAGGCCGGGTTTGGGTACGGTCATTCGGGCTTCAATCCCCCATTGAAGACCAAACGGGCAAGGACTGTGACATGAAGAAACCGACTGTTTTGCTGGCCGACGATCACCAGATCATTTTCCATGCGCTCAAAGGGATTCTGGAGAAAGAGTTCCAGGTTGTCGACAGCGCCACGAACGGCGTGGAGCTCATGGAGAAGGCTGAAGCGCTGCGCCCGGACATCCTGGTGGTGGACGTCTCGATGCCGCTCCTCGGCGGGATCGAGGCGGTAAAGCAGCTGCGGAAGAAGATGACCGGCCTCAAAGTGGTCTTTCTCACCATGCACTCGGACATGGTTTTTGCCGCCAAGGCGTTCGAATCGGGAGCCAAGGGGTATGTGCTCAAGCACGCCGCCCCGGCGGAACTGCTCATGGCCGTCCACGAAATCGCCCAGGGAAGGACATTTGTCAGCCCCGCCATTGCCGGCCAGCTGATGGAATATTACCGGTCCGGGTCTGCGAAAAAGCAGGAAGTGCCTGGTGCCTGTCTCACTTCGCGGCAACTGCAACTCCTTCAGTTCCTGGCCGAAGGCCAGTCGGTCAAGGAGATTTCGAGCCTTCTCAATATCTCGCCGCGCACCGTCGAATCCCACAAGTATCGCCTCATGCAGCAGCTGAATCTCAAGAACACCGCGGAACTGGTCGCGTTTGCAATGAAGCATGGCCTCGTTTCCGGATCGAGCCAATGAATCAACTGTCGTGAGCCGCACGGGCCAGGTTTCGCCTGCCCACCCTTCCGCGTCACCATCGCCGAAGGGCAAGTGCTCCCCGCCACATGGCACGCTCGCGGATTCACTCAGCGGTGTGATTCCTGTTAAGGGATGCAGTAATTTTACTGAAGCCGGGCAGTAATCTTTCGGATTTTCCAGGCCATGTCCCCGCATTATTGTCCATCCTTAAGGGTTGATCAGCGGAACATCGACACCCCGAGACCAATCCTGGCATTACCTGTGATTTCTTACGAAAAAGCCGGAACCAACGATGCAGGGATGATTCCCATTGACCCGGTCCATCGCCCCCGGCGAACCAGGGGGAGGGAGCGAGACCTGGCACTGGGGTTCGGGAAGAGCTCGGTTCGCAGGATTTCGGCTTTTTCAGGAATCCCGATCCGTGAGCTTTCGCCAACAATGGAATAGGGCCTGAATCGACAGTGGTACCCGCCGGCGGATGCGATCGCGGTCTGCCGGACGATGACGAACTGCTTTCGGATATTCGCTCCTGCGGTCGCCTGTGGTCGACGGTGCACCGGCTGCCCGAGTTGCGGAAAATTCGGATGCTGCTCGGCGGTTGAGAACAGTCGGAAAAAGATTCCGTCAACGTGGAACATCACCGACTGAGCCCGCACAGGTTCATTCATGATTCACAGAGGGGAACGCATATGCGATCAGAAGAGCAGCTCGCCAGAAACAACCTGTCGTCCATCATGGAACAACGCCGTTTCCGAGTCCGGGACAATATTTATGTGATTTTCTGTTCTAAATTGTGCAGGCTGGGAAGGATCGTGGACATAAGCAGGAAGGGCCTCTCCTTTGAATACCTGGCATTGGAGGAAGACCACGCATTGGAGGAAGACCGCCGGGTGGACATTGTGGCAATAAACATCTTTTCCAATTCAAGGGCCCTGTACATTTCCAGAATACTGTGCAGAGTGGTCTACGATATCAGTTGGAACGATTATCAAAGTCTCATCGGTTTGGAAAACAGGCGTTGCGGCCTGGAGTTTGCGCGGCTCTCCGAAGAGCAGATGAGTGGAGTGATGTCGGTTATCGACGAATTCCGCTGATGTCTGCCTCGACTTGCGGGCTGGCGGTCCGGCCGGATTCCGGCATCAGGCCGGGTCTTGTGCCGGGGGGCTTCCTATCCGGCGATTTCCGCGATGAGGGTTTGTGTTGAGGACACGCGATCCGGCTCCCTGTCCGTGGCTCGGTGGAACCTCCGGGCTCGGGGGTGGAGTGAAGCATCGCATGCATAACGAGCGATTGCGCAAAGGCTTGTTTGAATCTCCGCGGGCTGTTTTACCGGCGACAAACCGTTGATGGATGCCCATTGACGCTCAATATCGCGCAATGCAGGAACGCTGGAAGGGGAGACGAGCGGGGATAAACGCCACACAACTGCAGGGAAAAGGGGTTTTGTGCCCTCCCGCCCGGTATTCCCGCCCCGGGTCAGTTCCGTCAAGCGTCCTGCGGAACCTGCTATCACGCCTCGGCTCTCACTTGTCTATACATTCGTGGTTCCCCTCGCCAGTCTCAACCTTGTGGACACGATCAAAGCATGTGACGTCCCGTTGTACATCGTGACGCATGCCGAGGTGGACATGGATGGCAACCCCTGTCAATACGAATTGAAAATTTACCCTTTTTGCGAATTGAATTTCTATCCCCCCTCTCAGTTTTGATGAACAATTTGGGAACAGGCCCCTTTGATCTTGCTTGAGAAATGAAGGGCGCAGCGGAGCGCCGGCGCAGCGTGGAAACCGACTTGAGGGAAGCGGAGGCGCGGCGGCGTCCGGGATCGAGCAAGCGGCCCTTCTGCGCGGGTGCCGCCTCGATCCCGCAAGACGACGGCAGCGCAACCGTCGTTGCGGCCCGGGAGGACGTCTGCGCAAACCACTTCCATGTCCCTGTCGGACCGGCGACGGCGTCTGCCCCGTGTTTGCCTGACGGGGCCTCACGGCCCCGTTTTACGCAGCGTCATGAGCAGCCCGGCGGCCGCGAGGAGGCAGATGACCAGGAACAGGATTCCCCCGGTGAAGGAACCCGTGGCGTCATGAATGGTTCCCATGGCATAGGGGCCGATGAATCCGCCGAGATTGCCGATGCTGTTGATCATGGCAATTGCCCCGGCTGCAGCGGTGGCGGCCAGGAAAGAGGAGGGAATGGACCAGAAGGGACCGAAGGCGCCGTAGATGCCCATGACCGCAATGGTGAAAAAGACCATGGATACGGGCACGCTGATGTCGGCCAGGAAAACGCTGCCCACCAGCCCCAACGCTCCGGTCAACAGGCCGGCGACGGTATGACCGCGGCGCTCGCCCGTCCTGTCCGAGTGCCGTCCGATAAAGTACATGGCGAAAAAAGCGAAGACATAGGGCACCATCACCAGCAGACCGACCGCCTGGTTGCTGAGATTCGTCGAGAGGGCCTTCACCAGGGTGGGCAGGAACAGGGTCACGCCGTAGAAACCGCAAATCCAGGCGCAGTAGACCCCGGAGAGTATGAGCACATCCCGGTCGGCGAAAGCCTGCAGGACGGTATAGCTCTTCTTCTCCAGCTTTGCGGCCCGTTCGAGGGCAAGGGCGTTCACCAGCCAGGACCGTTCCGCATCGTCCAGCCACTTGGCGTCCTCGGGCCGGTTGGTCAGGTAGAACGGAGTGATGACGCCGAGGATCACGGAAGGGACGGCCTCCAGGATGAACAGCCACCTCCAGCCCGGCCAACCCATCCAATCGATGCCGAGAAGATAGGTCGACAACGGGGATGCCGCCATGTTGCAGAGCGGCAAGGACATCATGAAGAACGCCGTAGCCCTGGCACGGTCCTTCATGCGGGACCATGTGCTCAGATAATAGATGATGCCGGGGAAGAAGCTCGCTTCCGCCACTCCGAGCAGGAAGCGGACGATGTAGAATTCCAGGGGGGTTGAAATCCAGGCGGTCAAACCGGAAATGATGCCCCAGGTGATCAGGATCCGGGCGATCCACAGCTTGGCTCCCACTTTGGCCATGATCAGGTTGCCCGGCACCTCCATCAGAAAATAGCCGACGAAAAAGATACCCGCCCCGAATCCGTAAACGGCGTTACTGAATCCGAGATCGTTGTTCATCGACAGCGCGGCGAAGCTTACATTGACACGGTCCAGGAAGGCGACGATGTAGAGCAGGCCCAGGAAAGGCATCAGACGCCAAAAGACTTTCCTTACAGTTCGCTGTTCCAACTGAAGATCGCTCATTCTTTGCTCCTGACGGCCCGTGGGAAATTGAAAGGCACCGCATCCTACGAGCTCCGGACCGGACCGGATGGAACGAAAGGTTCACGGCGCAATGCATTGACGCCTCGAGGAGCGGTCAGCGTGGCCCGAAGCGAGCGAACGCAGACCGCAGCGGCGCATCCGGCGGTCTCACGAATCCTGTTTCTCCGGGCGGCCCCACTCCCGTTTTCGTCACAAGGTTCCCGGTCGAGCTTTCGCCAAGCCCCGCTATCACGAAATCCGCAAAAAATCACCATAATTGCAGCGCAATGCGGCAATTTCTTTGAGTGCCGGAGGATCTTGAGCTAGTATAGGCCGCTGTGCGGCACAGCCGTGCCAATATCGATATCGGAAAATGAGAGAGAATTAGACAATCGGGAAGAGGCGGACCTGGAGGAGCGGGCTCCGACGCGGAGCGGTCGTCACGGTCAGCCTGTTCCTCCCGGCGGGCGGTCTGCAATTCCGGGGGCCCCGTACCTTTACACCTGCCGGGGAAGGAGAAGATTCCGCGCGGCCGCGGGGGCATGCCGGGTCTTCTTCGAGCCGCGCGTGTCGGGGAAGGCGCCGCGGTCCCCTACTCACGTCCCGTCACGGTTCCGTAATGCGGTCCCGCACGGCTGAATCCGCACGCACTACACTCCATGCTTCGAAGAAAGACATCATCATCGAGTCGTGTCGGTACCGGATCATGATCGGCGGCATGCGGCGCGGTGTTGCCGGGCGATCGCTTTGACGGCATTCCAGAGGCGGATGGTATGGATGATCACGACCTGGAAAAACACTACGCGTTCAAAGAAGCAAAGGCAGCCAGGGCCATAATGGATTCGCTGGTCCGCGTCATCAAGATGCACTCCATGTTTCCTAAGAGCAATCCCACCCGACAGCAGTCGTTTACATGGTTCCAGACCAATCTGGCCCGGTTCCTGGACACCTACGGTCCACTGACGCTTGAGATCGGGAAGCACCACTTCCTCTATAACGGCGATATCATCTTCAAGGACGGCGAAGCTTCGGGCGAATTCGCCTTCCTCCTCTACTGCGACGGCCTTCGGTGGCTGGAGTTCCAGGAAGGGATCGAACCCTGGGAGGTGGAAGGACTCATTGAAATCTTTCACCGCTACACCAGGCTCTCGGTGGACGCGGAGGAGGACCTCGTATCCGCACTCTGGGATTCCAATCTGCCGCACATCCAGTTCGAGGCCGTGAACAGCATCCTGGATGTGGCCGCCATTGACGACCCCTCCCTTGGGGGAGCGGCAAGGGAAGAAAGCGCCCGGGCCGGGCCGCGGCCCGAATTCAACCCATTCAAGAGCGGAACCATACAGGGCGGGCCTCCGTTCGACGCCCCCGTCTCTCCACAGCCCTTTTCCTCGTTGGTCAGTGAGGCTTCGGCTTCACATGACCCTCAATCACCGCTGTTCCCGGCAGTCGGCTACGGCGTGGAGGATTTGAGTGCCGAAGAGAGAGCGGCCCTGCGCGAAATGGTCGAGAGGGAAGAAGGGCTTGACCCGACCGAGGAACTCCTGAAGACGCTTGTGGACATCCTCGAGCACCAGGAAGAGAGAAGTCTGTTCACTGCGGTTCTTGAATACATACAGGAAGAGGTGAGAAAAGCCTTCTCGATCTCCCGTTTTGAAGTGGTCATCAGGATTTTCAAGACACTTCACAACCTGCGGAGCCAATGCGGTGCCGATCGACTTTGGGTGTCGGAGCAGGTCGACGGACTGTTTCATTCCCTATCGTCACGCGACTCCCTTGAAGCCCTCATGAAAGGCTCCGCCGACGCCGACCGGTCGCAACTGAGGCAGATCGGGGAGTGCCTCGGGTTCTTGCCGCCGGAGTCGATTCAAACACTTGTCCCGATTCTGATGGCGGTGTGGTCGCCTGAGGTCCGAGAGATGCTGACGGAGGCGATCATCACGCTGGCGAGACGCGATGTGGGCCCCATCGAACGGATGCTCAAACAGGCGGGCGACAACGAGATCCTGGTGCTCATCGACCTGCTGGCAGGGGTAGGGGGGCCGCGCGCCGTTACGATTCTCCTCGGCATGATCGATCATCCATCGGACGCGGTGCCCGGCCAGGTGATCGGTGCGTTGGGCAGGATGAAGGCCTGGTGCCCCGACCGGGTCTTCCGGTTGATCAACCGCGACAGCAGCGTTGTCCGCAGGAGCCTCCTGAATTACCTTGGATCGCGCAAATGCGAGCAAGCCGAGGCGTTCCTGATGAACACCATTTCATCGCCGGGTTTTCATAAGCTCGAAAAGGGCTTCGCGTTGGAGTGCTTCAGGACCCTGGGGGCGTGCGGCTCTTCCAAGGCTCTGATATTTCTTCGCAAGATGCTTGTGCAGGGCAATCGACTCGGGATGTGCTTCAAGTCTGTCCGACGACAGGGCGCGGCCGTGGGCCTGCTCGCGCTTGGCAGCGAGGAGGCCGAACAGGTGCTCGAAGAGGCTGCGCGCAGCCCGTTCCCCGGTGTCAGGCAGGCGGTTCGGTCGGCACGGATATCCGCACCAGGAGAACGCTCATGACCCTTGCCCGGCAAACTTCACGGGTTGCGTTTCGAGAAGAGAAGTTCCTGATCGCCCTTTTCCGGATGATTCAGGTCATCAGGCTCTACGAGGACAATAACCAGGTCGTGAGAAGATGCCTCGCGCACCTCCTCCTGTCCGTCGAAGGCGTCATGACCGAAGAAGGGCTAACGATCATTTTTTCCGATGGGCAACTCTTCGTGCAGGGGACCAGGGTTCGATACCATCACGGGACGGGTCTCTATTTCCAAGGACTGATTGAGTCCTTCGCCCGGAAGGGTCCTGTGGGATTCGTGTTTCACAGTCACATGAAAAAGGCGCCCGTCGCCGAAATCCTTTCCTTCCATCGGCTCCTGGTCGAATCGCTCGGGGACAACAGGGATTGGGACTGGCTGGTCAGGCGCGTGAGGGATGAGAGGGGTATCGGCTGGGTGGATGTCCTCGATGCGGTCAAGACCGATGAACCCGGCCAACAAAGCCGCGTCAAGGAAAGAGTCCGGGAAACCTACCTGCGGTCGAGGGCCGCCGTCTGCGAAATCACCAGGAAACTGTCCAGGGGAGCGAGTGTCGGGGTATGGAAGGCGCAGCGCATTGTGCAGAATATGGTCGACCTGGTCCAGGAAGATGAGGCTCTGTTCATGGGCTTGAGCACCATCAAAGACTACGACGACTATACTTACGGACACTCCGTCAATGTGGCCGTGCTCTCCATATGCCTGGGCAACCGCATCGGGTTGACCAGGAGCTCCCAGGTTCACCTGGGAATATGCGGCCTTTTCCATGACCTGGGAAAGGTGGAGATCGCCCCGGAAATCGTCAAGAAACCGGGCAAGCTCAATGAGGTGGAACGGGCGGAAATCGAGAAGCATCCCCTGTGGAGTGCCCGGCAGATTCTCAACCTGCATGCCTCTCACGATCTGAAATCGAGGATCACCCTGGCGCCGCTCGAACACCACCTGAATCACAACCTTTCCGGTTATCCCAAGATGCCTTCGAAAGAAAGGGTGAGTCTCTTCGGTCGAATCCTGCACATCGCGGATTTCTTCGATGCGGTGACTTCCCCCCGTGCATATCGCAGGTATGCGTACAGCCCGGACGAGGCGGTCAGAATGATGGCGGAAAAAGCGGGGGAGGAATTCGATCCCATTCTGCTCAAGGTGTTCGCCCGCATGCTCGGCGTATATCCCATCGGCACCCTCCTTCATCTCGACACGGGGGACATGGGGGTCGTCTGTGACTATCCCAACGGGCGTGAAAGGACGCTCCCTCGTATCGTCGTCGTCAGGAAAAACGACCAGGGCGAATTCGTTGGAGGAGAAATCATCGATCTCGAAGAGAAGAACCCGGGAACAGGCGAATTGGTCAGAAATATCCTCAAGAGCTCTCATCCGGTCGCCTTCGGCATCCAGCCGGTGCACTTTCTCCTCGAAAGGTGAATCCGGCTTGTGCCGTCCCATCGGCCGACGAAACTTCACCTATGCCGGGATTCCGCTCGCTAGCGCCGATTTCGTGGCTCTGTTGTTTCGAAACAAACTCCCCCGTCGGCTGCCTCCTGTGTGTCGTGAGACAGGTGTGTCTCGAAATGATACCTGAGACGGATTTGCGCTCAAAATGATACTCTAAAAGCGTGGGGACGTATCCCCCCACCCCCTCGCCGATTCGCGGCTCCGTGTGGCGCTGCGGCGGCGGCCTTCGGCCAGTCGCCGACAGCGCCGAGCGCTCGGCCTCACGCGCTTGCGCGTGTGGCTGAAACTTGGGGGGTGCGGAGGAATCATTCCCCCGCTCTTTTGTGCTTGAAAGATCCATCTTGAACGCAACTTCGTATGAGACGACTTCCCGCCCGTCGTCGTTCGGAACATCCACGAAACGGCGCCCTCCATCTCCAAAGTGTCTCAGGGCTGTCTCAATTCAATTGCGGTTCTGCCGGGGACCTGCACCGGACATCTTTTACAACGGATTGGAATTGCAGCGTTTCACTAAAATGACGTCGCCGCCGATGCATTGGCACGTTTCTTGTTCTTGGAATATTCCATGGCGAAGGGGTTCAAGAGACGGAGGGAGCCATGCACTGGAACGGGGTGCCTGTTTTCGGCCCGAACCGGCTGGAAGTCGGACGGAAGATCATTGTGTGCAGTGGGACGCTGAGGCACGACTGGGAAGTGGTGGTCGCCGAGGATCGCAGGATACTCCTGAGGCGCCGCTCGGTGCCGGAACGTGGCAAGGGGTAGGGCTTCCAGCCTGTGCCGGTCCATGGTTTCGCACCGGGGAGACCGCGAAGGATCGGCAAGTCCGCTGCCGGGCCGGCCGGTCCCCTCAGCCGATACGCGCGGCGCGGCGTTCGTCGGAGAGCGGTGGCCTGGCCGTCGCCTTCGGTGCCGGCCAGGGGGCGGGTGCGGTTCGATCGGGGCTTTGGACGTGGATGAAATGAACGGTTTGCCGGAATGAGGAGATCATATGTCGAAACCGGAAGAGATGTGGAGATGCCAGACGGTCAACTGCGGTTATGTTTACGATCCGGACAGGGGAGACCGGAAGGGGAAAATCCCCAAGGGCACGTCCTTTGAGGACCTCCCGGATTCATGGAAATGCCCGGTGTGCGGGGGAACGAAAAAATGTTTTCGGCCTTTGGCGGGTCCGGGTTCCGTCGGAGAAACGCCGAGTGAGCTGCCCACGGGGAAGTAGCCACGCCGTGTCGATGCCGGTGTGAGCGGCGGATCGCGGCAGGACCGCCCTGTGGCTTGCCCCCGAAGGATCGCCGCTTTCGCCGGGGGGCGATGCAGTCTTCCCCCGGTCCATCAGCGGTGTTCGATGACGTACGTTTTCGAGTAGAAGTCGGATGCGCGGACCTGTGTCGCCAGGCAAGAGATGTCCGTGGGGTCTGCGCCCTGCGATCGCTCCACCCCTCGAGTGGTCGTGTCGGATGTCAGCGGGGCTTCGGCCACGATCGTGTAGTCGCGATGTTCCGTCCGGATTCTGTCCAGTGCCGACAGCACCTGCAGAGCGATGCCTCGCTTTCTGGCGGGTTCGGCCGAATCGTACCGGGTGAACAGATATTCGACGTCCCGGAGCCTCTGGCTGGAGGCGATCACGTAGAACGTTTCGCTGCCCGTGCGGTTGTCCAGTTCATACCAGGCTTCGCGGGGAGGCAGAAAGTATTTCCTGGAAGTCTCGTAGTTCGTTTCGAACTGCTCGATGCCGTATGGAAAGAGCAGGCTCATCTCTCCCTGTGAATTCTTATAGATTACATATAGATAGCACTTCTTCTCCATCTCGAGCATCATCTTGAACTTGTCACCGCTCTTGAGGATGGTGCTGTTTCTCACCGGCTCCAACCGCATGCCGCTTTCGGTTCCCACCAATGCGCCGAACGCCACCTTGAACAGGATATTCTCCTTTTTGGCTTCCGCCGCCAAACCGGCGTACGGAGCCGCCAGGAGGCCGACACAGAAAAAACAGAGAGCGATGCATCCGACAACCGACGCACGATGCGCTGAATCCATTCGATTCATCTTCATCTCACGACTCCCGTCAACCAGCCCGCCATGCGGAAAGGCAAAACTCTCCGCGGGACTGTACTTCACGAGTCGCCCGGAAGGTTCGGCGCTCTTCCCTGGGAAATCCCCGTGCACGGCACATCTCCACGGTCTATAGGCTCCCGCGAACACGACGCTTCAAATGAATGACGACGACGGTCATTGTGTTTCACTGCGTACGTCCGGTCCGGCTCCAGGCGGTTTGCGGCGGTCAAGGACGGCGAGGACGTTTTCTCATTCCAGCTTCGGCTCCGGGCCCCGGGGGTCTCCCCCCGTGACACACATGTCATGCCCCACGCCGCGGCGCAGATTCTCGTCGGCGGTCCTGGCATGCAACCACTTGAGCACCTTGTCGAATTCGCGCTGCAATTCCAGCAGTGCCCGGCCTCGATGGCTGACCTTGGCCTTTTCCTCGAGGCTCATCTCCGCGAAGGTCTTCCCGGCCGGGGCATAGTAGAAAAGCGGGTCGTAACCGAAACCGTTGTCTCCCTTCGGAGCGGACAGGATAGTGCCGTCGCAGAATGCCTCATAAGTAAGGGCGGGACCGGATGCCACCGCCAGGGAAAGGACGCAGCAAAACCGGGCTGCCCGGTCTTCCACGCCCGAGAGGGCCGCCAGCAGTTTCTCGTTGTTGGCGGCATCCGACGCGTCGGGACCGGCATACCGGGCGGAATGGATACCGGGCGCTCCGCCCAGGGCGGCGACTTCCAGCCCCGAATCATCGGCGAGTGCCGGCAGGCCGAGGACTCTGGCCGTCAAAAGAGCCTTCTTGTACGCGTTTTCCTCGAAAGTGGCACCGTCCTCGATCACTTCGGGAATGGGGCCGAAATCATTCAAATCCCTGACTTCCACGGGAAAATGTTCGAGGTATTCCCGGATTTCTCTCGATTTTCCCCGGTTCCTGGTCGCGATGACGAGTATGGCGTGTTCCATGTGCTGAGTGTTCCCTCCAGGTTCATTCCCGATCGGCTACGTGGTGGACTCCGCGGTTTCCTCCTCCGTGCCGCCGGAACGCTTTTCCTTCTTTCCGAAGAAGTACACGATCCAGACGCTGGCCTCGTAGAGAAGGATCAGCGGGCCTGCCATGAGGCACTGGGAAAAGACATCCGGGCTGGGTGTAACGGCCGCGGCGATGATGAAGATAATGACAATGGCGTACCTTCTTTTCTTGCGGAGATAGTCCGACGACATCAACCCCAGCCGGGCGAGAAAGAACATGAACACCGGCAGTTCGAACACGAGGCCGAAGGCGAGGAGCATTCGGATGGAAAAGGAAAAGAACTCCCGGGTGCTCATCATGGGCGTGATGAAGTCGCTGGCGAACGAGGTGAAGAACTGGAACCCGACGGGAAACACGAAAAAGTAACCGAAGCTTGCACCGCCCAGGAAGAATACCGAGGAGGCGAAAACGATGGGCAGAAGGTATTTCTTTTCGTTCTCGTAGAGGCCCGGAGCTACAAAGCGCCAGACCTGATAGAGAATCACCGGCACCGCCAGTGCTGTGCCCCCCAGGAGCGACACTTTCATGTACGTGAAGAACGCTTCGTGAGGCGCCGTGTAGATCAGTTTCGCTCCCTGTCCCTTGGGCAGGGCCTCGATCCATGGCTTCATCAGCACCTCGAAGAGCATTTCCTTGAATGCGTAACAGATCATAAAGCCGAGGCCGACCGCGATGGCCGAAATGACGAGTCTTCGGCGCAATTCCTCAAGGTGCTGGGTAAAGGGCATTTTGTGAGTGGTCATTTTTCGGTCTCGACTTGGGGTTTGGCGCCGGAAGGACCGCCGGGACCGGTGGCCGCGGGTTCTTCGGCGGATTCGCCAAGGGATGGTTCAGGTTTGAGTTCGGGAGCCGATATCGCCTCCGAACGGGTTGGCGCGAGTGGGTCGGAATCGATCGCCGAGCGTTCCGGGGGACGGTTCTCGGGAATCACGTCGGAATCGGCGTCCGGATCGGTCCCGTGCCCGGCATCAGCGGCAGGTTCCGCAACGGTCTCCACAGGCGCGGACGCCGCGGTTTGCGTGGTCGTTCGACCCGCATCGGCCGCCTGGGCGAACGTCCGACTGATGTTGATCTGTCTTTGCGCAGCCTGAAATTCCTCCTTGATTCCGCGCACCGTTTCGTCCTGATCGAGAGTGCCCTTCAGATCGTCCATGGCTCTCTTGAACTCCGCGTAACCGCGGCCAAGAGCTCGAGCCACGTCGGGAATCTTGCTGGGCCCCACCACGATCAACGCGATGGCCAGGATCAGGAGCAATTCTTCGAACCCTATCCCAAACATTGCACAAACTCCTCGACGGGCATTCGAATCACCTTTCGGGAGGAAAAACCGATTGATGCCCACCCGTTCCGATGAGCCGACCCGCCACGCTCGACCAAAGAGGACTCTCCTCTCCATAACGGGATGGCGCGAATCGAGCCGTTTCAGGACGCGGAAATCGCGGGCAACCGCCCGCATGTCGCAAAATTCCATCGCATCTTATCACATCCCCGGATCGTTCAGAAGCCCGGTCCGGGAAAAAGCGCTCCGCGCAACGGAGGACGCATCCGTTTCGGACGACCCCGAAAGCGTCACTTTTCCGCCCGCTCCTCGCCCTGCCGCCCGGTTCCCGGCGGAAGACTTCCAACCGTCCGGGTCACGTCCGGCGAGGAGGTGGATTCCTTGCCGGGTTCGGGAGCGGGTTGCGAACGGATGGACTTTCTGAACTCGGTGATGCACCTGCCGAGACCCTCGCCGATGGACGGGAGCTTCTTTCCACCATAGAAAAAGAGGACGAGGATAAGAATGAGCAAAAGTTCCAGGGGGCCTAGACCAAACATGCGCGTTTTCCTCCGGTTCACTTGGTGGCGTAACTGTGCAGGCCGCTCAAGAGAAAATTGACTCCAAAATAGGTGAAGAGGACGCAGCCGAAACCGAAAATGGACAGCCAGGCGACGCGCTTGCCCCTCCAACCCTGCATGGCCCTCGAGTGCAGCAGCGCCGCGTAAATCAGCCAGGTGATCAGGGACCATGTCTCTTTGGGATCCCAGCTCCAGTAGGTTCCCCAAGCCGAATTGGCCCAGATCGAACCGGTGATGATCCCTACCGAAAGCCACAGAAAGCCGAACAGCACCATCTGGTAGTTGAATGTGTCCAGCTGCTTCGAAGTCGGCAGCAACGAGACGGACGCCCCCGTTCCGGGATTGCCGGAGCGGACGCGCGCAACCAGGTAGAGGATACTGATGCCGAAGGAAACGGCAAACGCGGCGTATCCGAGAAAGCACGTCACCACGTGAGCGATCAACCAGTTGCTCTTGAGGGCCGGGATCAGGGGTTGAATCCTGGAATCGATGTTGGTGGAGAACGAAGCGTAGGCCATGGCGAGAAAGGCGAACAGGGCCGGAAAGACCCCGAGGGCGCGCTGCCCGCTTCGCAACTCAAAAACCAGGTAGATCACCATGATCGCCCACGCGGCGAATACCAATGATTCGTAAAGGTTCGACAGGGGGGCGTGACCGTAGCCAAGGCTGTAGGATTCCACCCAGCGCAGGATGATTCCGATGGTCTGAACGACGATGGTGGCCGCCGCGCAAAGGGTTCCCGCGGTGAGCAAACGTTTGGCGCGGAATACGACCCCGGAGAGGTAAAGAACCGTGCAGAGCAGGTATGCGAAGGTGGTGATGCTGAGCAGGAGTGAGCTGTCGATCATCGTTCGTTTACCCCTTGTCTTGAGGCTTCAGCCGATTCTGGAGGCGTTCGCACAAGCGCTCGAATTCTTCCTCGAATCCGCCGGTGTTCTTGCTGGTCCTGCCGGCGATGATGACCTTCGATGGAGCGTCCGCACCCGTAACGGGTTCGGCATGCACCCACAATCTCCGGTGACTGGTGTAAAACGTCAGCCCGATCCCGACAACCATGAGCGTGAAGCCGAACAACACGACCCAAACGCCGGGATCCTTCTTGACCTGGATCCCCGTGTAATACGACTGCCCCATGCGGGTCACCTTGATCTTGTAGTTTTCTATCCGGTTTCCGTGGAAATCGGGCCTGTCCGCGAGAATCCAGGAACCAACAGCCTTTTGCCCTTCCTTTCGCATCATGATGGCGACCGCCGCACCGAACCTGCTGAAATCCTTTTGAAAATTTATGATCTGCACCTGGTCTCGGGTGTCCGGAATGGTAACGATCTCACGGTAGGGCAACGTCATCTTGTGGACTTTCCCGCTGTCCGGATCTTCGAATTCGACGTCCGCTTCGTTCAGAATCGATCCGTAGGAGGCTTGGTAAAGCGTGATTCCATCGTATTCCAGAGGATCGTTTACGAGCAGCGCGTGCTTGAGCACATCCCTGCCCCCTTGAACGATCGTCAGGTCGGATCGGAATTCCTTCGGGGCGCCCGTATCGTAGAAGGAAACATCGAATTTCTCGCAACGCACCGTGAAGGGAAGAGAGAGCGTTTCGTTCCTCGAAAGAAGCACGACCTCGTTGGAAGAGGTTCCTTCCACGATGTTCATGAATCCTTTGAACCCGAACACGGACCCGAGCATGGCGCCGAACAGGATCAGGAGCACGCTGAGGTGAACTCCGTAGACCATCAACCGGGACCAGCGCCCCTTCTCGGCAGTGCCTGAAAACGACTTGTCGCCACCTTCAAACGGCTTCAAACCTCCGAAAGCCTCGTCGATCATTTCCTGTAGACAGGACTTGGTTTCCGTCCAGGGCAAGCCGCTGGTGAGTTGCCTGTGAAGGGAGAACTTCACCAGCTTCTCCGGCTTGATTTCCTCTTCGCGGTGGCGGACCAGCTTGATGGTCTTGGGAAGCCTTTGCAGAGTGCACACCACAAGGTTCAAACAGAGCAGAAACAACAACATTCTGAACCAGCCGGCCCGGTAGAGATCGTGCAGGCCGAGGGTTTGAATCCAATGGATCACCCCAGGGCTGAAACGCTGCTCCAGTTGTTCCGCGGTGAGGCCCTGGGGGAGAAGAGTTCCCACCAGGGATGCGAAGGCCAGGGCCAGAAAAATGAACAGGGTCAGCTTCAGGGAGGCGAATGCCTCGTATACTTGTGTCGGTAGTCCCGGTTTCTGCTGCATGTCTGGTCAGCCTTTCAGCGCGGTCGATGGGCAGCCTCCGAACAATCGATCTTTATTAACCTCTGAGATTTCAGATGGCAAGGAAACAAATGCCGCACACCGCAATCCCTTTCTTGGAAGATGGGGGCAAGTCCGCACGGCTGTCACCGGGATGCGTCTTCCCGGAGGTGCATCCGGTTTCAACCGGAAACGGAAGGCAGCAGGGCGAGCAGCCTCGCCAGTTCCCGATCCGCATGAGTGAAGGCGAAGGACCTCATTTCGTCCGGATGGACCCATTCGAAGGCAATGTGTTCCTTGAGGCACATTTCTCCACCGAGGATCTCGCACCAGAAGGCGTAGAGCTCGATGGAGAAACCTTCGCTTCGATGCCTGATGCGCTGAAACAATTCGCGGACTCCGATCTCCCAGCAAAGCTCTTCACGGATTTCCCGAACCAGGGACTGCTCGAGGCTTTCTCCCGGTTCCACTTTGCCTCCCGGGAATTCCCAACACAGGCCGAAGCTTTTGTGCGCGGGGCGCCGCGCGATGAAAAACCTTCCCCGGCTGGTGATCAGCGCCGCCGTGACCCTGGGATACGGTTCGTTGTCGATCGATTCGTCCATCTGCTCATCCCCAGCGGCGGGGCCGGGCGGGGCTTCCCGCTTGCCGGCCGTGCCGCGCGAACCCGGACCGGAAGTCGAGCTCATTCATCGGCCGCGTCCCATTCCCCCGGCGAACCGGGAGCAAGGCGATTGCATCGGAGCGGGAACGGCCTTATATGCCAGTATGTCACTCGACGATGGTAGCCGTCTTCAACGATCGAGTCAACTTGCGCCGTTCAACCCGCTTTCCGCCCCGCATGCCGGGCGGGAGCGCAATGCCCGGCAAAAAAACGGGCCGGACGGCATGGAAGGAAGGAGCACCGATATGGAAGAGACGTTGCGCGACTTTGATGTGATCATTCTCGGGAGCGGTCCGGGAGGTCTCCAGGCCGCCGTGCACGCCGCCCGCGGCAAGGCCGCCGTGGCGGTCCTCGGGCGCATGCACAAGAGTTCCCTGTTCAAGGCTCACGTGGAAAACTACTGTTGCATGGACACCACCTTGAGCGGTCGGGAGATACTCGAACAGGGGAGGACGCAGGCACAGAAATTCGGAGCGCGTTTCATCGACGAGGATGTGCTGGACCTGCGACGCGGGGAGGACGGCAGATTCTCCATCAAGCTCGAATCCGGCGCGGTCCTGACCGCCTGGTCCCTGATCCTGGCCATGGGTGTTTCGAGAAATCGACTGAACGTGCCCGGGGAACGGGACTTGCTCGGCAAGGGCGTGAGTTACTGCGTCGAATGCGACGGAAACTTCTTTCGCAACCAGGTTGTCGTGGTCGTGGGGAACGAAAGCGCGGCGTGCTCCGGAGCGCTCTCCCTGTTGCTCATCGCCGCCGAGGTGCACCTGGTGTATACGGAGCTGAGCGTCAGTGAAAACCTGGCATTTCAGGTGAATTCCAGCCCCATCCACAGACATCCGGGGCGAAAAGTCAAAACGATCGTCGGGTCTCAGGGAGTGGAAAAGGTGGTGCTCGACAACGGCGAGGAAATCGAAGCCGCGGGGGTATTCATCGAACTGGGGGCCAAAGGCGCCCTCGAGCTGGCCACCAAGCTCGATGTCGCTCTCGATCCCGAGACCATGCAGTACATCCGGGCAAATAAAAAGCAGGAGACGAATGTGCCGGGTGTGTATGCGGCCGGTGATATCTGCGGCCCCCCCTGGCAGATGGCAAAGGCGGTGGGGGAAGGATGCGTCGCCGGCATGGAAGCGAGCGGATACGCCCGGCGGATGAAAACGGGGAAGAGCGAGGATTGACGTTTGCCGGAAATGGGCCTGTCGCGGAATGGGCCTGTCTCGGAATAGTCCTGTCTCGGAATAGTCCTGTCGGAATAGTCCTTGACAAGCGGATCAAACCCCCTACAATGCGCCTTCTGTTGCCGGAGCAGCGCAAAGGTTGACGGGCGTTCCGGCGGCGGAAGGGCAAAATCAAGACGATTCGGTTTTTTGAAAGTTTTTGCTTGACCTGTTCCGCCGGGGGGTGTAGAAAGCCCCGTTCGCTGGAAATCGAGAGGCGAACGGTTCTCGCGGAAGGGAAGCGAAATAAAGTTGCTTGACAATGGAAGTTGAACGATGTAGATTGGAAAGTCCCTGAGCGGGAACGAGTCTGTTCTTTGGAAACTAAATAGTGGGTAAGGTGCTGGGCCTAGAGAGAGATTTAAGGGATAAACT
>Ga0228536_1000445_pt1 | contig 78975 bp, 65 predicted proteins | sample SJ1Smetagenome_FD_168611 | JGI IMG/M metagenome (GOLD analysis project Ga0228536, IMG submission 168611) | Enriched culture of PCE-dechlorinating microbial communities from Ithaca, New York, USA - SJ1.S | ecosystem: Engineered > Modeled > Simulated communities (microbial... > Unclassified...
ATCGCCAAATACCCTTGCTTCAAAAAGCATTAAATCAGGAGATTGACAAGAAAACAGATGTGGCGTAAAGTAAGGCTTACCTTGACTGCAAAAAAGGAATTTCAACGGAAATAGGGACAATATCCATTATCTCCCACTAAACCGCCAACAGAAGAATTTCCACTAACCAAACCAGTGGCGCAACTGGCAGTAATTCTACCAGAATTATATCCGGCCAGACCACCGATACATTTATTTGTCCCAGTCACAAAACACCGAGAAAAGCAAGATTTCATTATACCATAATTTTCTCCAACAATACCGCCAACGACAGAATCTCCCTGAACTGTACCAGAGACAAAACAATTTGAAACTGTACCACCATTATAGCCTATCAATGCCCCAATCCTATTGCCACCGCTTGAAATTGATACATTTTCTACTCCCAGATCTTTTATCGTAGCCCCGACTGTTTGACCAAATAAACCGACATAACTGCCAAGTGAGATTGTCGAGTAGTTTAGATTACGGATAACATAGCCATTGCCATTAAATGTGCCTGAAAATGCCCCAATAATCTTATACTGTGTCCCCGTATAAGCAGACATATCAATGTCAGCCATCAGCTTGAAATGTTTATTCCAGTCAGCAGAATTCGCCCCAATCGTATTCATCTGCTGGGGCGTCCAGATTTGATAGGGATCCTCCGACGTGCCGCTGCCTCCACCGTAAGTCGCGCCCAAAGAAATCGCAGATAACATTAAAACCACCGCTACCGAAAAAACCAAAAAACTTCGGGCAAACATTGTTGTATCCTCCAAAAAGCTCTTCTGAAACTCCTGTTTTAATTTAAGGCAAATAAACCGACTTGCCTTCTCCTGTGTTTGATTGCCCTGTATTTTACCTAAATTACATTGGTTATTCAATTGAAAAATGAGGTTTTGGGTTCGTTTGGTAAAAACAAGAATATAAGGATACAAGTGTACAAGAATGTGGAAATGGCTTCGTTTGGAGAAAAAGCGACCAGCGGCCAGCTTCCAGCTTTTAAATTTGGCTTTGTTCTGCAAAATCAATTTTTTGACGGGATTAACGGGATTTACAGGATAAAGGTACATAAGTATATAGGCATGTAGGCATATAAGCTTGGCTTCGATTTGTTTATTGCTGGTTACCACGATATCCCTTCTTTGCATAAGTTCGTAGTTCGGAGTTCTTAGTAAAAACTACAAATCTGGTCGGGAAATGGTTCCCGATGGGCCTCCTTTGACCCAGCCTATATATATGTCGGATGGGGAGGAAAAGTTGCTAACATTTTCAGAAATATTTTAAATTTAATATTTCAAATTGTGGATTAAGAAATAATACAATATGAAATCACGTCGCTTGCGCTTCGTGCTGCTGTTGCGAGGTTCCCTACAAAGTCCATTCAGAATCCAATATCCCCTTTTCCCTTGGGTCGTTTTCAATTGACCGGGTCGGGAACTTCCTGTAACATAACGAACTTTGTGATGGCTTAAAGTAAAGAGGGTGGGCTGTTTCCGCCCGGCCATACGAGCATATTATACAGGAGTATATCGCAAATGACAAAAGTAACGCTGATAATGGGCGATGGGATTGGGCCGGAGATTGCCGAAGCCACCCGCCGGTGCATCGATGCCACGGGAGCAAAAATTCAATGGGATATCCAGCAGGCGGGTGTGGATGTGATGGCGACGGCCGGGACGCCCCTGCCGGAGGCGACGCTGGACTCGGTCAAGGCCAACGGCATCGGCCTGAAGGCCCCGATTACCACGCCGGTCGGCACCGGTTTTCGCAGCGTGAATGTGTATCTGCGGCAGGCGCTGGATTTGTATGCCTGCGTCCGCCCCTGCAAGAGTTATCAGGGTGTTCGCAGCTATTATAAAGATATCGACCTGGTGATTGTGCGTGAAAATACCGAAGACCTGTATGCGGGGATTGAATTTGAAAAAGGCAAAAACGAAACGCTGGAATTGATCGGCTGGCTCAATAAGCATTCCAAGCGGCAGATTGGCCCCCATGCCGGCATCAGCATCAAGCCGATTTCCGTGGAAGGGACGGAACGAATTGTGCGGTATGCCTTCAACTATGCCCGCAAGAACAAGCGTAAAAAGGTCACTTCCGTTCACAAGGCCAACATTATGAAATACACCGACGGTCTGTGGCTGGAAGTCAGCCGCAACGTGGCCAAGTCTTTTCCGGACATCGAATTTGAAGACCGTATCGTGGACAATATGTGCATGCAGCTTGTGCAGAAGCCGGAGCTGTATGATGTCATCGTGCTGCCCAACCTGTACGGCGATATCCTGAGCGATTTGTGCGCGGGTCTGGTCGGCGGGCTGGGTGTGGCGCCCGGAGCCAATATCGGCGAAAAAGGAGCCATCTTCGAAGCCACCCACGGAAGTGCTCCCAAGTACAAAGGCCAGAACAAGGTCAATCCCACGGCACTGATTTTGTCGGGTGTCCTGATGCTGCGGCACATGAATTTGACGAAAGAAGCCGACGCCCTTGAAAAGGCGGTTGCCGAGGTGATTGCCGAAGGCAAATATGTCACCTACGATATGAAAGACGACCGCAACGACCCGACGGCAGTGGGAACCAGCCAGATGGCCGATGCGATTATTGCCCGGCTGTAAGTGTAGCGCCGGTGTTCTATTGTGGGAATCCGAGGATACAAGCGTTGAATCAGACAGCCTATCGGATGTTGATTTCCGGGCAGGACCGCCGAATGCGGGCCGTTCTGCTGCGGGCGCTGCTGAGCTGCTTTGCGCTGGTTTATGCGGCGGCGGTGCGCTGCCGGAATCTGCTGTATCATTGCGGCATGCTCAGGAGTCATGCGGTGAAGGTGCCGGTCATCAGTATCGGCAATATCACCACCGGCGGGACGGGCAAGACGCCGCTGGTCATCTGGCTGTGCCGGCATCTGAGCCAAAAACAAGTCCGCTGTGCGGTGCTGACCCGAGGCTATAAGACCACCGCGGGAGAGATATCCGACGAACCCGCCCTGCTGGCCAAGAGCTGTCCGGGTGTGCAGGTGGTGGTCAACCCCGACCGTGTGGCCGGGGCGGAAAAAGCCATCCGGGAGTATCAGCCGCAGGTACTGGTGCTGGACGATGGATTTCAGCACCGGCGGATTCAGCGGGATTTGAATATCGTGGCCATTGATGCGACGTGTCCGTTCGGATATAATAAGCTGCTTCCGGCGGGATTGCTGCGTGAACCGCTGAGCGAACTGAAACGTGCCGATGCGGCCATCATCACGCGGTTTGACCTGGCCGACGCCCACCAGGCCAGTCACATTGAACAGCGGATTATGGAACTGGCCGGGCCGATTCCTGTGGCCCGGGCGGTGCATCGCCATACCCATGCGATGCTGACCAACGGCCAGCCGCTGCCGCTGGACAAACTGCGGACGATGAAATTGTTTATTTACTGCGGCATCGGTAATCCGCAGGCTTTTATGAATTGCCTGCAGCAGGATGGCATTACAATTGTCGGGTCGTGCTTTTTTAACGACCATCATGATTATACGATGCAGGATATCAAGTCGATTGCCGCGCAGGCCCGGCACAGCGGCGCCGACATGGCGGTGTGTACTCAGAAAGACTGGGTCAAGACCGCAGTGTTCTGCCGGCAGATTGAAACGATTTCGTTTGGTGCGATGGCCATGGAACTGGATTTTGCCGCCAACGCGGAGGCTATCGAGGCCCTGATTGATAAAGTCATACCAAGGTAAATAATATACCCAACGGGTATGATTATTCCGCGAGCAAAAGAAGCACGTGGTTGAAGCAGCTGTACTTAGCCGCGACGAAATGGGACATTTTAAGCAGGAACAGTATATATAACTATGAATAGTGCAGATTTATTGAAAATAGTAACCGGGCTGGGATCGCCGACGGTATTGCTGGTTGGCGATTTCATGCTGGATATGTATGTCTATGGTGATGCACTGCGGATCAGCCCGGAGGCTCCGGTCCAGGTGCTCAAGGTCGTCCGACGGGACTATGCCTGCGGCGGTGCAGCGTCGGTTGCCGCAGATGTGCTGGAACTGGGTGCCCAATGTCTGTGCATCGGGATTACCGGCACGGATGACACCGGGCAGCAATTGCGAAACAAGCTGGCTGAACGCGGTGCGGATTTATCGGGGCTGCTGGCCGTGGAAGAACGCCCGACCATTACCAAGCAGCGCATCATCGGCCTTGCCCAGCATCGGCACCGTCAGCAGCTTTTGCGGGTGGACGATGAAATCACCGAGCCGCTGGAGGCCGAACGCTACAAGCAGCTTCTGGATCTGTACAAGGAACGACTACCGAAGGCGGACGTAGTCTGTCTTCAGGATTACAATAAGGGGATTCTGCAGCCGCGATTCTGTCAGCAGATGATTACGCTGGCCCGGCAGGCGGGCAAAAAGGTGCTGGTCGATCCGCCGCTGCATGAGGATTATTCGAAATTTACCGGGGCCTGCCTGATTACGCCCAACCGCAAGGAAGCATCGGTTGCCTCCGGGATTAACGTCACCAGCATCGAAGCGGCCCAGCAGGCGGCTAAAAAACTGCAATCGCAGCTCAGCCTGGATGCGGCGATTATCACGCTGGACAAGGAAGGGGCCTACCTGCATTCGGATACAGTCTCCGAACAGATACCGACCCAGCCTCGCACGGTGTATGATGTGACCGGCGCCGGCGATATGATGCTGGCGATGATTGCGGTGGCGCTGGCGGCGGGATGCGATTACAAAACGGCGGTGCAGATATCCAATATCGCCGCGGGGCTGGAAGTCGAAAAATTCGGGGTGGCCACCGTCAGCATCGATGAAATCGTCAATGAAATCCTTGCCACGCGCAAGGGCAAGGCCGGAAAGATTCGGGAGATTGACGCCCTGCGGGATGAGCTGGCGTTTCATCGCAAATCCGGGCAGAAGATTGTCTTTACCAACGGCTGTTTCGATGTGCTGCATCTGGGACATATCGAGTATCTGAAATTCTGCAAATCGCACGGGGATATTGTGGTCGTCGGGCTGAATTCGGACAACTCCGTCCGGCAGCTCAAGGGGCCGACCCGTCCGATTAATAACCAGCACGAGCGGGCGGCGGTCCTGGCGGCGCTGGAGTGCGTGGATTATGTGACGATTTTCGACCAGCCCGACCCGCTGGCGCTGATTCAGCAGGTACGGCCGGATGTGCTGATTAAAGGGGCCGACTGGGCCAACAAAGGCGTGATTGGACGGGAATTTGTCGCTTCCTACGGCGGCCAGACGATTCTGGCGCCGATGGTGGAGGGCAAAAGCTCCACGGCCACCATCGAAAAAATGAAACAGCAATAAGGGCCTGGGATGAAACATAAAGCCGTATTTCTGGATCGCGACGATACACTGATTGAAGACCCGGGGTATATCAATCACCCCAGCCAGGTTCATTTGCTGCCGGGTGCGGCGGCTTCGCTGGCCCAGCTTCGCAGGATCGGATATCGGCTGGTCGTGGTCAGCAATCAATCCGGCGTGGCCCGGGGGATTGTATCCGAGGAGGGTCTTGCCCAGATTCATCATACGCTTGAAAAGCTGCTGGCCGATGAAGGGGCGTACCTGGATGCGATTTACTACTGCCCGTTTCACCCGGAAGGCTCGATTCCCAAATATCGCATGGAAAGCGATCTTCGCAAGCCGGCGCCGGGAATGCTCTTGAAAGCGGCCAAAGAACTCGATATTGACCTGAGCCAGTCATGGATGGTTGGTGATTCGTATCGGGATGTCGAGGCCGGCAAGCGGGCGGGGTGCAAAACCATTCTGATTAATAATCCAGTCAAACCGGTGGTGAAAAATCCGGCCGATCCGGAGCCGGACCGTCAGGCGGTCAATATTCGTGAGGCCGTCAATATCATTCGGATGTTTGATCAGCATCATGACAGCAAGCCCGCAGCAGAGCATCTGTCAGTCCAGGACATTTCGGAGGTTCAGGTCAATATGCAAAATCCCAAAGACACGATTGCCGCCCAGACGTCCCGTCCCCTCGTAAATCCCGTCCAGACGCAGTCTGTTCAGACTGTGCGTCCTGCACGTGAAATACCCGCAGCAGAAGAACCGACACCACTCAAGCAGCCCCCTGCTTCGGAACGGAAGACGAAGACGCAGGCCGACACCCCCCTGACCAAAGATACCGAAAACCTGCTTAATGAGGTGCTGATTCATCTGAAGGCGGCCTATAAGCTGGGACGGGACGATGATTTTTCCATCTGGATGATTCTGGCCGGGGCCTGCCAGATTGTGGCGGTCGGCTGCCTGGTGGTGAGCTTCTGGTTTTTCCTCGATTCGACGCGGTCGGCCGAGCACATCCTGATTATGATCGGCTTTGCCGCGGTGCTGCAACTGATGACATTAACCTTTTTCATGATACGAAATCGAAACTGACCGCCTTATGATTGCCAATCCCCAGCATATTCTCGTCTGGCTGCCGTCGCCCCTGGGCGATGCGATTATGGCCACACCCGCCCTGTCGTCGATTCGACAGCGGTTTCGGTCGGCAAGGATTACATTCCTGGCCAGCCGGACCAACAGGGCTTTTTTGGAGCCCTCGGCGTTCTGCGACGACTGGATGGAACTGGACAAATCCTATTTCCGGATGTTCGGCAAGCTCCGTCAATCCCATTATGATATGGTGATTCTGTTCAAGAATTCCTTCGGCAGTGCGCTGACGACGAAGCTGGCGGGCATTCCCGTCAGAGTGGGCTATGTCCGTGAAGGGCGAAGCTGGATGCTGACCGACAAGCTGATGCCCGAAAAAGAAGGCGGCGATTTCAAGCCGGTGTCGGCGGTGGATTATTATCTTCATGTCGCACAGCATCTTGGCGGCAGCATTGAGAATAAAAAACTGTCGATCGGGCTGACGGATGCCGACCGGCAGATGCTGGCCGAATCGTGGCCGGAGCTGAACACGATGACCGGTCCGCTGGTGATTCTGGTGCCCGGCGGGGCTTTCGGCCCCAGCAAGCTGTGGCCCGTTCAGCGTTTTGCGGAACTGGCGGATCGACTGAAAGAAACCTATCGGGCCACGGTGGTGATTTCCATTGCTCCCGCACCGCAGGAAATCGCCATCGCCGAACAGATTCAGAGCAACGCTAAACATCCGATATCAAGCCTCGGACAGCGGCCGCTCAAGCCCGGCCCGCTGAAAGCGTTGTACGAGAAGGCGAATTTAGTGATTACCAACGATACCGGGCCTCGCCATATTGCCGCGGCGCTCGATAAAAAACTGATTACGCTGTTTGGCCCCAATAATCCGGCCTGGACCCAGACGCATAATCCCAATGAAACGCAGATTATCGGCCAAAGTCTGTGTGCTCCCTGTGACAAGCCGCGGTGCATTGAAAAAGAACACTACTGTATGCTGTCGATCAGCGTGGAGCAGGTGTTCAATGCCGCCAAATCCGTTCTTGGAATGTCTGCACAATGAATGCTGACTATCTCCAGCTCAGCCCCGATGTCTTTGTGCACCCGGCTTATGCCGAGGCGCTCAAGCAGATGCATCTGGATACGCTGGATGCGATCTTTGCATTTGAAGGCGGCACGGCGCTGGTCAAGAAAGAATTGACGCACTGGCGGAGCCGGACGGAGTTTATTATCGGCAATCCCCCGCAGCGATGTTTTCTAAAGCGATATATTCACCCGCCGAGGATGACGCAGCTTCGCAACTGGCTGGCTCACGGGCGGAAGGCCCTGACGGCGATGTACGATTATCTGCCCTGCCGGCCGCTGGAACAGGCCGATGTCGGCACCTATCAAACGATTGCGTATGGCGGATGCTGGCGGGGATTGTTTGAGGACAGAAGTTTCGTCATCCTGCTGGAAATTCCGAAGGCGCAGTCGCTGGAAAAACAATTGCCTGACTGTCTGACTCGATCACCTCTGGAAAGCAGCCAGACGGAACGCACTGCATTTATTCATTCGCTGGCTGATTTTGTCCGGCGTTTTCACCAGACCGGCTATTGCCATCGGGATTTGTATCTGTGCCATATTTTTTATTCTGCGGCCAACGGTTTTTCGCTGATTGATTTGCAGCGGGCCTTCCAGCCGCGATTGTGTCGTCGGCGATGGATTTTAAAAGACCTGACACAATTGTATTATTCCTCACCCGGAGACATCGTCAGCCGGTCGGACCGTCTGCGATTTTATCTGCGTTATTGTCAAAAGGAAAGACTGATGAACTCGGACCGCCGGTTCATCCGTCAGCTCAAGCGAAAAGCGTGGCGGATGGCCGACCGCGAAATCCGCCGGGGCAAAGAAGTCCCCTTTGCAAAATAAATCCTCTGCGGATACAATACAATCATGCTGTCCACTGCAATCATTATCGAACGAACATCCATACGCCTTGGCGGAGCCGAGCGGTCTGTGTCCGAACTGGCGCAGGAACTGAAGGCGCAGGGCGTCGATGCCCATATCCTGGCCGCGGCAGGCAAGCCGAGTGAGCATGTGACGATTTTATGTTCGCAGCAGGATCATCAGCGTACTTCATTAAAAACATTTGAAGCCGCCATCGAACAGCATCTGTCTCAACGGCATTACGATATTATTCACAGTACCCTGCCCATGGGCTGCGCCGATATTTACCAGCCGCGCGGCGGCAGCTTCAAAGAGGCCATGCTGCAAAATGCTGCCAGTTATTCGAATCCGTGGGTGCGGCTCTGGAAAGCGAAAAGCCATTTTCTGAATTTCCGGCGGACAGCCTTTCTGCGAGCTGAGGCCCGTTTGTGCGATAATAAACAGCAGACGATGATTGCGGCGCTGTCCGATTATGTCAAGCAGCAGTTCCTGCGGCATTATCATCTGCCGGAAAGCCGGATTGCCGTGATTGCCAACGGCATCAATCCCAACCGCCCCGCCGATCCGCAGAAATGTCAGGCCTTTCGTCGGGGAATTCTTGACCAGATTCCGGCGGCAATGCGAGACAAAGCCATTTTGCTGTTTTTTGCCGCGACGAATTTTCGGCTTAAGGGGCTGCGCGAAGCCATTATCGCCCTGTCGAAAGCCATCGAGCTTTGCCCGCCGTGTCCTGCTGTCATCGTGGCGGCCGGGTCGAATAAGATATCCGCTTATCAACGACTGGCCGGGCAATACCATGTTGGCGACCGGATACTCTTCTGCGGCCCGCAGCAGGAAACCGCCACTGCCATGACGGCCTGCGATGCGGCAATTCTGCCGTCCTGGTATGATCCCTGCTCGCGGTTTATCCTCGAAGCCCTGGCGGCGGGAAAACCAGTCATAACCACCGCGTTTAACGGTGCCTCGGAACAATACGAAACTGGACGGCATGGATTTATTATCCAATCTCCATCCGATATTATTGCGATGGCTAAATCTATTGCAGACCTGGCAAATCCTGATACAATACAGCGACTGGCAGGCAATATTCTTGCCGACGGCCTGAAAGAGCGTGTTTCGATTACCCGCCACGTCAGGCAATTGCTGGATTTGTATGGTATGATTATCGAGCGAAAGAAAGGACAACACGGTTGATGATGTTTGCGGTCTTATCCATAGCGGCGTATCTGGTCGGGGCGATTCCCTTTGGCCTGCTGATAGCCCGTACCCAGGGGGTGGACCTGCGGAAAGTCGGTTCCGGCAATATCGGTGCAACCAATGTCACCCGGACGCTGGGCAAAAAATGGGGCTACCTGTGTTTTGCGATGGATGTGCTCAAGGGGCTGATTCCGATGCTGCTGGTGCCGGCGTTCGGCTTAATTGATAAGGAGCAGGCGACATTAGGGCAGCTTTCGTTGTGGCTGCTTGTGGGGTGCCTGGCAATACTGGGGCATGTGTTCCCTGTGTACCTGGGCTTCAAGGGCGGCAAAGGCGTTGCCACCAGCCTGGGTGTCGTGCTTGGCCTGTGGCCTTATTATACCTTTTGCGGACTGATTACTTTCGCCGTCTGGGGCATTGCCCTGTGGATCTGGCGATATGTCTCGCTGGCTTCGATTCTGGCGGCAATTATATTTCCGATATCGCTGACTGTTTTCACATTCTTGCTGGCAGACTGGGAATTGGGACGTTTGTGGCCGTTGTTCATCGTGGCAATTCTGATGCCGCTGCTGGTGATTGCCCGCCATGCGGAGAATATCAAGCGGCTGATGGAAGGTTCGGAACATAAGATCGGCCGGAAATCCTCCATATAAGCCATTCTATATATACTTTGTTTCATATCTTGTTTTGCTTGCTTTTTTGCCAATTTCAGGTTATTCTTGGGTTTGATATAGACCTTGATTGAGGCGAGATTATGGAATTTACCAAAATGCACGGGCTGGGCAATGACTATGTGTATGTCGATTGTTTCCGCCATAACATTGAAAATCCTTCACAATTGGCTGTTAAAATCAGCGACCGCCATCGCGGCGTCGGCTCGGATGGCCTGATTTTGATTTGCCCTTCTTCGATAGCCGATGTTCGGATGCGGATGTTCAACGCCGACGGCTCGGAATCGCAGATGTGCGGCAATGGCATAAGGTGTGTTGCCAAATATGTTTACGACCATGGACTGGCCCAGGCCAATACGGAATTTTCCGTGCCGGGCATGGCCACTATGCCGCATTCGCTTCGGATTGAGACCGGCCGGGGTATTTTGACCCTGGGGCTGGATACCAACCGGGACGATAAAGTTGTTCGGGTCTGCGTGAATATGGGCCAGCCGATTCTTCAGGCCTCGCAAATTCCCGTGGCCCTGGAAACCGATCAAGTCGTCGGCGTTCCGCTGCAGGTGGCCGGGCAGGAACTGAGCATGACCTGTATTTCCATGGGCAATCCTCATGCGGTCTTTTTCTGTGAAGACCTCGATGCCATCGACTTGTCCGTGGTCGGGCCGCTGATTGAAAATCACCCCCTGTTCCCCCAGCGGATTAATGTGCATTTCGTCAAGGCCGACAGCCCGCAGGAATTCACCATGCGAACCTGGGAACGCGGCAGCGGGATTACGCTGGCCTGCGGTACCGGGGCCTGCGCCTGTGCGGTTGCGGGCTTTCTAACCGGACGATGTCAGCGCGTCGCCATCGCTCATTTGCCCGGCGGTGACCTGGAACTGAACTGGAGCGATACGGATAACTGTGTCTATATGACCGGCCCGGCCGTTGAGGTCTTTTCCGGCGTCTGGCCGGATTAGGCGGAGCAATCAATGGCGATTCTGGTGGGAATCGACGAGGCCGGCTATGGGCCATTACTCGGCCCTCTTGTTGTATCGGGGGCGGCCTTTTCTCTGCCGCAAACGCTGCTCAAATCGGATTTATGGTCGGTGCTGAACAGTGCCGTCTCGAAAGATAAAAAAGGGCTTGCCGGAAGACTGCTCATCAACGACAGCAAAAAGGCCTTCTCCCGCGAAAAAGGCCCGGTTCATCTATTACGCACCGTCCTGGCCTGCCTTGAAACCATCGCACAATCGCAGAATCCGCTGGCTTCGTTTGCAGCGCCGCAGACGCTCCTGGAATTACTCAAGCAGCTCAGTCCCGCATCATGGGGCGATTTGAGCCGCTATCCGTGGTATAAAGAATTATCTTCAGTGGCCTTGTCCTGGCCGCAGGATGCCGCGATTGCCGCAGGGGTCTGGCAGCGAACGCTCGATAAGCAGCAGATGAAACTCCTCTGGATGCAGACGCGATTTCTGGAGGCGGGGCTTTATAATGAACGCATCGACAAAATCAAAAATAAATCCCGGGTGTTGTTTATCGAAATCTGCTCCCTGATTCATGAGGCATTTCATCATTATGCAGACAACGACGGGCCGATGCAGTTTTTAATCGACCGTCAGGGCGGGCGGATGCAGTACCATCAGGAACTGCTTCGGATGTTTCCGGGGATGGAATTGACCATCCTGGGCGAAAGCGAGACGCTAAGCAGCTATGAAATGAGCACCGGAAGCAAAAAGATGCGGCTGCATTTTTCCGTCGAGGCCGACAGCAAATTCCTGCCGGTAGCGCTGGCATCCATGACCAGCAAACTGATTCGCGAACTGCTGGTCGAAGAGCTGAATCGATATTTCGCAAAGTCGTGCCCATCCCTCAAGCCGACAGCGGGATACTGGCAGGACGGCCAGCGTTATATTGCAGACCTTAAGAAAAACAATCTTTTGGACTCACTCAACACGGACCTCTTAATCAGACATAAATAACCTGGCTATATCTTTTATTCTATGCCATTGCGTTTAAAAAAGTTGCGCCTTTTATTGGACTCCACGCATCCATATATCCGTATTATTACCTATTTATTTATTAAAATTTTTTTCTGATGCCTTTTTTTTCTTGCATTGTCTCAACAAATGCCATACATTGAGTTTGTTGACATTAAGCGGTTATAAGAAGGTTTGATGCAACAATTAATCTGAAAGCTCCTTCTGCCGCCCGTAACTTCAGTAGCCCTGGGAAGTACACCGACTTCCTCCTCCTTCTGCGAAGTACGGGCGGTCTTTTTTTGCGCTCGGGCAACTCGGAATCATGCCACAGCAAATCATGAATTTTGTTCCTTTTTTTAGGCGCATAACCAAATAAATCAAAACGAGTTATAAAAATAATCATATTTTTCTTTCCTTCCTGTACGGTTTTTGTTAGGATTTTTGTATGGTTTTGCCGATAGACTATTGGGTCGATGGATGGACGATGTAGAAGAAAGGTAAAACCATGGAATGGAAACGATTCAAGCAACAGCCGCCGTTGTTCAAGCTGGGACCTGGCGGAGAATTCAGTTACGAGATTATCGAGAATCAGGAAAAACCGGTATCGGAAACCGTATCGAATCCGCTGTTAAAAGTGCTCGAAGTCATCGCTGATCTGGTTGGCGGGTCAATCCAGCCGGAACTGCTGATGGAAGACGCTCTTGCAAATTTAAAGACTCCAGCACAACCTGTATCCGAGGTGGAGAATATCGCCCATGAAAACCAATCCCAATCCAGTCATCATCACGCCCAGACAGTTGGCAGTCCTTCAGGAAATCGAAAACTTTCAGGTCAGGCACTGTTATTCGCCGACGATGGACGAACTGGCAGACACACTGGACGTAAGCCGGCCAACGGTATTCGAGCATATCGTCGCACTGCGCGAAAAAAATCTGGTGGAGCAATCCAGCGGCAAGGCTCGCTCTTTAGTCCTTACGCAAAAGGCAAAAAGACTGCTTGAGCAAATTGAATCGTCGCAGACCGAGCAGCAGCAGGCTGAGGTTTTGCCGATGCTGGGATATGTCAGCGCCGGCTACGGCATCGAGGCCATTGAAAACCAGCAGGCATTCGGGATTTCGGAGGTATTCGGCAATCACGGCAGCCTGTTTGTTCTGCAGGTCCGGGGCAGCAGTATGGTCAATGCGGGCATTCTCGACGGCGACTATATCATCTGCAAACACGCCCGGACCGCCGAAAACGGCCAATTGGTCGTCGCCCTGCTGGATGAACAAAACGCCACGGTCAAGCGGTTCTTCAAAGACAAACGGAATATCCGCCTGATGCCGGAGAATGATGCTTTCACTCCGATTTTGTCGAAAGATTGTCAGGTTCAGGCCATTGTGGTGGGATTGGTACGACGATTTTAAATCAATGTTATCATTGGTTAACACGTTTTTTAAACAATATAGCGGACATGTACTATAAATTCCAGATAGACATGAGCCGCTTTTTTCATTTGCATTCTCAGGCCATATTGATTATCATTGCAGGTTTATAACGATAAGGATAAAACGAATGCGAAAACAGACACGTACAGCCACTGTCGGCTCAGTCCGTATTGGCGGGGGCAACCCGATTGTCCTTCAGTCGATGACAAAAACGGAAACGACTGATGTGGCTGGATGCTTGAAGCAGATTCAAAAATTAGTTAAAGCCGGCGCCGGACTGGTGCGGATTGCCGTCCCCACGCGGGCGGATACCGAGGCCTTCGGCAAGATTGTCCAGAAATCCCCGATTCCGCTGGTAGCGGATATTCATTTTTCGCCCGACCGAGCCGTTGAGGCGATTGAGGCCGGGGCAGCCAAGATTCGTCTGAATCCGGGCAACGTCAAAAACAAAACTGATATCCTGCGGATTATTGATTGCGCCAAGCATCATAAAATTGCGATCCGTATTGGAGTCAATGAAGCCAGTATCCGGGATTTGAAGCACGATGTCGGCCGGGATCAGCGTGTGACCTTGATGCTTGAAGAAATGACGGGCTATGTCCGGATGTTTGAGCAGAACGGATTCGAAAACCTGGTACTCAGTGCCAAAAGCGCCGATACGGTTCGCACCATCGAAATCAACCGTGCCATCAGCGACACATTCGACTACCCTGTGCATATCGGGCTGACCCATGCCGGATTGCTGGAAGATGCCCTTGTGCCGTCGTCGGTAGCGATTGGCACTTTACTGGCCGAAGGCATCGGCGATACCGTCCGTGTCAGTATTGCAGGCGACCCGGTTCAGGAAATCGAAGCCGGCAAAAAGATTCTCGCATCAGTCGGACTCTATAAACAATCACAGCCGGAATTGATTGTCTGCCCCACCTGCGGACGGTGCCAGATTGATGCAGTTGGGCTGGCCAAAAAAGTGCGCAAACTTCTTCAGAAGTCTAACAAACCGATTCGTGTTGCCGTGATGGGCTGCGTTGTCAATGGGCCGGGCGAGGCCGCCGATGCGGATTTGGCAATCTGTGCGGGAAGCGGCAAGGGCTTCCTTTATAAAAACGGCCAGAAAATTGCCGCAGTCGATGAGGCCAATCTGCTTGATGCGATCTCGGAGCAACTGCTGACATTTTAATCCACCTGATATGGCAAACACAACAGGCATCATTTTCGATATCAAGCGGTACTCCATAAACGATGGTCCGGGTATTCGTACAACCATTTTTTTCAAGGGCTGCCCGCTGCATTGCCTGTGGTGTCATAATCCGGAGGGAATTTCTTTTAAACCCCAGCTTATGTATCGACCCAGTCGGTGCATTCAGTGCGGCCGGTGTGTTCTGGTGTGCCCGCATCAGGCCCTTGAAATTCAAGACAAACAAGTAATTATATCGTGGGAAAAGTGTACCGGCTGCGGCAGGTGCGTCACCCAATGCCCTTCCGGAGCCATGGAACTTGTCGGCAAATCAGTGACATCCGACGAGGTGATGAAGGAAATTATCAAGGACATTGTCTTTTTTGACCAGTCCGGCGGCGGCGTTACTTTTTGCGGCGGAGAACCGCTGGCTCAGCCAGAGTTTCTTTTTGAATTACTGTCCCGCTGCCGGGCGATGGACATCCATACGACGGTGGACACGTCTTGTTATGCCCCGCGTGCCGTCCTTGAACAGATAATGGATAAGACAAGTCTATTTTTGTGCGACATAAAACATCCGGATTCTGCCAAACATAAAGAATTTACCGGCGTAGAAAATGCAACTATTCTGGATAATATCCGGTTTCTCGCTGAGAAAAGGAAGCCGGTTATTGTCCGAATTCCTGTGATTCCCGGCTTTAATGACCAGCCCGAAACGATAAAAACAATCGGAAAGCTGGTCGCTAATATGAAAAATATACACCAAATCGACCTTTTGCCGTATAATACCGGTGGTCAGTCGAAATCGCAGCGAATGGGAAAACAGTATCCAATGTCAGGTATTCGGGAGTCATCAGGTCTTAATATAACAGAGCTGGCGGACATCCTGATTACAATGGGATATAAAGTACATGCAGGCGGGTTATAGACCCGGCAAACAGGATGTGCCGTGCAGAACGGTTTTTGCGGGATTGAGACATTATGAATGAACGTGTAAAACGGCTTCGAGAGCAGAGCGTCAATACCAGACCTTATATTTCTTCCGAACGCGCGGAACTGATAACCGCGTTTTATAAGAGCGATATCCCCATGCAGGTGTCCACGCCGGTAGCGCGGGGGCTTGCCTTTAAATACCTGATGGAGCACAAGGCTGTTTCCATTCAAGACGGCGAGCTTATTGTTGGAGAACGCGGCCCTGCTCCTAAAGCAACGCCGACCTACCCGGAATTATGCTGCCATACGATGGCCGACTTTGAAATTATGAGCAAGCGGGATCGGACACGGTTTGATGTGGATGACCATGTCCGCAAGGTTTATGCTGAGACGATTATCCCGTTCTGGAAAGGCAAGACGATGCGGGAAAAGGTCTTTGCCGCCATGAACGACAAATGGATGGCCGCATTTGAGGCGGGCATCTTTACGGAATTTATGGAGCAGCGGGCCCCCGGCCACGCTATCCACGACAATAAGATTTACACGAAGGGCCTGCTGGATTTCCAGGATGACATTCGCCAGGAACTTCGCAATCTTAATTTTATGACGGATCCGGAAGCCTACGACAAGCAGCAGCAGCTTCTGGGATTCAGTCATGCAATTGATGGGTTGATTGCATTAGCAAGACGGTATTCGGAAAAGGCCGCGGAACTGGCCGCTCAGGAAAAGGACGCTGCCCGCAAGCAGGAACTCCTGAAGATTTCAGCAATCTGCAAGCATGTACCTGCGTACGCCCCTCGCACATTCCATGAGGCGCTGCAGATGTACTGGTTTATTCATCTCGGCGTGATTTCCGAACTGAATGTCTGGGATTCGTATAATCCGGGCCGGCTGGATCAGCATCTGTATCCGTTCTATAAAAAAGAATTGGAAGCCGGGGCTTTAACCGAAGCGACAGCCAAAGAGCTGCTGGAATGCTTCTGGGTCAAATTCAACAATCAGCCCGCCCCGCCGAAAGTCGGTATTACTGAGGCTCAAAGCGGCACTTATACGGATTTTGCCCTGATTAATATCGGCGGCGTCAATCCGTCCGATGGCTCGGATGCGGTCAATGACGTATCTTTCCTGATGCTGGACGTGGTCGAAGAAATGAAGCTGGTTCAGCCCAGCGCCTGCATTCAGATCAGCGCCAAGAATCCGGATCGCTTTCTCCGCAGGGCCTGCCATGTCATTAAATGCGGCTTCGGGCAGCCGTCGGTGTTTAATACGGATGTGATTATTCGAGAGATGCTGCATGACGGCAAGACCATGTTTGATGCCCGTTCCGGCGGGCCGAGCGGCTGCGTGGAAACCAGCGCCTTCGGCAAGGAAAGCTGCACACTGACCGGCTATATCAACTGGCCGAAGATTCTGGAATTGGCACTGCATGGCGGCGTGGACCCTTTGACCGGAAAACAGATTGGTGTCAAGACGCCGGATGCGACGACGTTTCATTCCATCGATGATGTCATCGATGCCTATAAAGCCCAATTGAAATATTTCGTGGATTTGAAGGTGGAAGGTAATAATGTCATTGAGCGGCTTTATGCCAATTATCTGCCCGCGATGATGCTGTCGATTCTGACCGATGACTGCATTAAGAAAGCCCGCAATTATCACAATGGCGGCCCGCGATATAATACGACCTACATTCAGGGTGTTGGTATCGGCACCTTGACCGATGCCCTGGCGGCAATTCAGTATAATGTCTTTGACAAGAAAACCCTGTCGATAACGCAATTGCTGTCGAGCATGAAGGCGAATTTCAAGGATAATCCCGCCCTTCAGCAGCAATTAAAACAAAGCCCGCGGTACGGCAACGATGATGATTATGCCGACCGTCTGGCGACAGAGGCATTCAATATCTATTTTGACACCGTCAACGGCCGGCCCAACACCAAGGGCGGCAAATACCGGGTTAACCTGCTGCCGACGACGGTGCATGTCTATTTCGGCCAGATGACCGGGGCTTTGCCCAATGGCCGCAGCGCCGGGGAACCCCTGTCGGATGGGATTTCGCCCACTCACGGTGCGGATGTGCACGGGCCGACGGCGGTTATTAAATCCGCCGCTAAAATCGACCATGCCCGCACCGGCGGTACGCTGCTGAATATGAAATTAACCCCCCAACTGCTCGAAGGAGAAGGGATCGAAAAGCTGCTTCACCTGATTCGCAGCTATTTCCGGCTGGACGGCCACCATATCCAGTTTAACGTCGTCACGGCCCAGACCCTGCGGGATGCCCAGAAAAACCCCGACCAATATCGCAATTTGATTGTGCGTGTGGCCGGGTATAGCGATTATTTCAATGATTTAGGCCCTGACCTGCAAAATGAGATTATCGCCCGAACCGAGCAGCAAAGCCTGTAGCTGGACCTATGGCCTATCGACCGCCTTACAAAGAGCATTGTCGATATAGAAAAATCAGAAAAAGAACCGATTTTTGCTTGCAAAAATGTCGGCTCCTGTTACACTATCGGCCATAAATTCATACGTTACCTGTCGGCATGAACGGCACGAAGAACGCCATTTCTATATATAAGAGCCTGTAGCTCAATTGGATAGAGCATTGGTCTACGGAACCAAAGGTTAGGGGTTCAAGTCCCTTCAGGCTCGTTTTTCTTATTTTCATAACAAAACAGGATAAACAGGATTTGATTTAGGGATTATTTATATGGCCAGTTTTTTGGAACAGATTTTCAGCAGAGCAGCAAGTAACATAAAAACAATCGCCCTGCCGGAAGGCTGTGATGCACGTACCATCGAAGCAGCATCCGTCATCCTCAAAAAGAAATTCGCCAATATCATTGTCCTGGGTAGCCAGGCTAAAGTACAGCCGCTACTGGATAAATATAAAGTGGATGCCAGGGCGGTCAACCTGATCGACCCGGCCACCGACCCGAGACGACAAGAGTTTGCCCAGTATCTTTATGAACTTCGCAAATCCAAAGGCCTGACTATGGAACAGGCCGAGAAACTGGCTTTGGATGAAGTGTACTTTGCCACGGTCATGGTTAAAAAAGGACTGGCCGATGGATTGGTTTCCGGGGCCTGTCATTCCACCGCCGATACACTTCGTCCGGCATTGCAGATTATCAAACCCGCTGAGGGGATGAAAACCGTTTCCAGTATGTTCTTTATGTGCTGGCCGGACAAAATTCTGCTGTATGCCGACTGCGGGCTGATTGAAGACCCGACCGAAGATCAGATTGTCGATATTGCCGTATCCACCGCCAAAACCGGTCTGCAATTCGGTATCCAGCCCCGCGTAGCCATCCTGAGTTATTCGTCCAAGGGTTCGGCTTCCGGCCCCAACGCCAAAAAAATGGCCAATGCGTCCGTCAAAGCCAAAGATGCCTTTCAAAAGGAATTTGGCGATAAAGTCATTGTCGATGGCGAATTACAGTTTGATGCGGCATACGTCCCTTCAGTAGCTGCACAAAAAGCACCCAACAGCCCGCTCAAGGGCAATGCCAACACGTTTGTCTTCCCGGATCTGGGTGCCGGCAACCTGTGCTATAAATCCACGCAGCGTCTGGCGGGAGCCGAGGCGTATGGGCCCATCGTGCAGGGACTTGCCAGGCCGGTTAATGACCTGTCCCGCGGCTGCAGTTCGGATGATATCGTTGCCACGGTCGCCATCACGGCCATTCAGGCTATGGGGTAATCCATCCCGACGGGGCACACATGGCCGGTCCGGACAATGAATTTGTCATCCAGCAGCATACAACATCCCAAGGCTGTCATTGGGATTTGATGATGCAAAGGGGGGAAATGCTCTGGACGTGGCGAATGACCGTTTCCCCGGAACACATCAATGCAGCCTGCGTGCCTATTGTACGGATTGCTGACCATCCGCTGCGGTTTTTGTCTTATGAGGGACCGGTGCAGAACAACACCGGACTGGTAAAAATTGCCGATAAAGGATTATTCCGTTTCATTTCAGAAAAGACCGATGCACTGTGCGTTGATATGCAGGGGAAATTTCTGCAGGGGATATTTACACTCACCCGCCAGTCCGAAAATCTCTGGAGGCTCACCCGGCGAGATTCAATTTAACGCCGCAGTTCCGGCAAGTCCGGCTCCACATGGACCATCACATTGACCGGCCGGGTAAGCTGTTCCATTAATTCCGCTTCCAGTGATTCAGCAATCTCGTGGGCCTGAGTAATATTCAACAACGGGTCCACCAGGATATGCACATCCAGAAAGACTTCCCGCCCCACACTGCGGGTACGAAGCTGATGCCACTGACGAATGCCCTGGTGGGCGTTAATCACTGTTTGAATCTGCTCCAGCGTCGTAGCATCCACCGCCCCTTCGGCAAATTCGCAGATGCAGTCACCCACAATTTTAATCCCTACCATCACAATCATCAGGCCGACGGCAATCGCACCAAGCTGGTCGCCATGGGGATAGCCGAATTTCACCGCAACCGCCCCAATCAACACAGCCACTGAGCTGAATGCGTCGCTTCGGTGATGCCAGGCATTGGCATAGGTTGCCGAGCTGTGCGTACGTTTGGCGACAATCCGCGTGATTTGATAGAGATACTCTTTCAAGCCAACAGACAGCAATGCAATCCAAATTACCATAGAACTGATTTGGATCTTTTCATTGCCGGTGTTATGCATTTCGGCTATACCTTTGGCTCCTTCATAGATGAGCCACGCTCCGACAAAAATCAGGGCCGCGGCAACAAATGCCCCAGCAAAGGTCTCCAGCCGGCCATGGCCGAAGGGATGCTTATCGTCCGGCTTTTTGGAACCAAAATATACGCCTACCAGAAGCGCAATATCCGTGGCAAAATCCGACAGCGAATGCACGCCATCGGCAATCAGAGAAAGCGAACCAACCAGATATCCGGCAATCAGCTTGAATACCATCAACGTAATATTGATAAACATGCCTTTTATTGTTACCCGCCGGATTTGTGTGTTGGCGGCTTCGACAGCCAGTACTTTTGTCATTTCAGGACATCCCTGCACAAAGATTCGATTGTATCCAGATACCGTTTTGCGGCAGCCGGATCTTTGGTCTCCAAAATCACGCGCATAATCGGTTCGGTGTTGCTGGTTCGGATATGCAACCAGCCGTCGGCAAAATCAAACCGGCAGCCGTCACTGGTATTGAGTCTGGCATCCGGATACAACCGTTTGGCTTGTTCAATAATACGGCCGGCCTGCTGACCATTGGCGGTATATTTCGTCTTGTACATGGCGTAGCCCCCCACCGCATCGGCCAACTGCGAAAGGTTCTGGCCGGTCTGGGCCATCAACTGCAGGATCATCGCCATCCCCACCAGGCTGTCGCGAATCGGCCCGACACGCAGATCAATCACGCCGCCGTTGCCCTCGCCTCCAATCATGCAGTTGTTTTTGACCATCGCCTCGGCGACATGGGCTTCGCCGACGGGGGTACGAATGACTTTGCCGCCGGCTTTGGCGGCAATATCATCGATCATCCGCGAGGTGGACAGATTCGCCGCCGCGGAACCGCCGGGATTCTTGTCGAACATGTAGCGGGCGACCAGCGCCAGTGTGAATTCTTCACCGATATAACGGCCTTTTTCATCCACAAGGGCCAGTCGGTCGGCATCCGGATCCTGGGCGAAACCAATATCCGCTTTTGCCTGACGGACCTGCTCGCTGAGACTGACCAGGTTCTGCTCAGTCGGTTCGGCACCATGGGCAAACAGACCTGTCGGCTCGGTATTGACCGGCGTGACCACACAACCCAGTTTATCGAGAAGTTCTAATCCGACAGGACCGCCGGCTCCGTTGACACTGTCCAGGACAACCTTGAACTTTTTTGCTGCAATCTGGGATGGATTGATAATCGACAGCACTTTTTCGATATGGACCGCAGCCGCACCCTCGTTAGCACTCACTTTACCGCAGTCCACGGAATTAACCCGGTCGAATTGTTTATCGAAATAAAGGCTGCGGATGGTCTCCGCCATCGGTTTGGGCGGAGCAATGCCGTTGCCCAGCAGGAACTTGATGCCGTTGTACGGCAGCGGATTATGACTGGCGGTGATGACCACCCCGCCGCTGCAGTGCAGATGCCGAAGCATAACCCCCACTCCCGGGGTCGTGCAAATGCCCAGATCGATAACATCCACCCCCACCGAAGCCAGCCCGGATGCCACGGCACAGAAGATCATCGAGCCGGAAGGCCTTGAATCCCGCCCAATCGCCACAACAGGCCGTTTGCCGGATTGATTGCGCTTCAGAAAGGTCCCGAAGGCCGAACCATATTCGGCGGCGGTTTCCGGAAACAGATTCTCGCCGATAATGCCTCGCATTCCACTGATGCTGATTATCAATTCCTGTGCCATCGTCAGATTGTCCTCGATTTCTCCAGGGTCACTTTCAGTTTTTCCACCAGCTTTTCAACCTGCGTATCTTTCAGGGTTAATATATCTTTTAACGCCTGACCAATATGCGGCAGGTATGTTTCAATGTAGCCGCGTTTGATCATTTCGTCCTTGATGCGGCGCTGCTTGCGAACATGCATGCCCAGTTTGCGCCCGCATTCCTGCACCGCCAGCTTGATTTCCTTGATGATTTCCGGGTAATGGGCCACGGCTTCCTTGCTTTCCGAGGTAAACGGCACCCAGACCGATGCGATATGCACCATCAGCATCACCGGCCCGGACGGCAGCGCCCCGCGGCTCTGACCCAGCCCATAACTGCGCCAGTTGACCTCCAGTACGGCCTTATAGATCGCGCAGGCCGACTGCTGATACAGCAGCGGCACGCGGTTGGCAAACCGAACCAGCCGCATCAACTGATCTTTTTCTTCTTTTTCGGCAGGCATACCCGTATCTTCCTCTTCATCCGTATTGCCCGCTTCGGAGGCATCTTTGCAGCCATAAGCCAGGGCAGCTTCAACGAGGAAGGGATTGCCGCGATATACGGCGGGCTTGCGGGTGCAGCTTGTATAAAATTCCGCATCCACCACCCGCTTGAGGCCGTCCACTAATTTCTCTTCGCCAATCGGGCCGATGCAATCGGTCGGCGGAGCCATCAGTTTGGTCGAATTAATTACGCCGTGAAGACGTTCGGCATCCTTGATGGTCAGATCCCAGGGCTTCATATTGACCGACAGCTTGGATTTTTTCAAGAGGTCTTCAGCAATCGCCTGACTGATGCGCGAAAAATCCGACCGCAGAAATTCCCGCATGGTTCTGGCTTCGGTCTGACGGGCCATCTTGAACAAGACCCCCACTTCCACGCCATAGGGATGCGGCTTGATTTCGACCGGGATAAACGGCATCTCATTGCTCTGCCGCGGATAGTCATAGGTCTTGCCGTCCGGTGCATGATAAGTAAATGCCGCATGCGGATTGGCAATGGCCGTCTGGGCCAGATACTCATCAATGCTCTGCTTGCCCTTCTGATAGCGGCCCTCCATGGTAATCGTCACACTGGTGCCATGAGGCAGATCGAATTCGCACTCTTCATCCAGAATCACTTCCGGGCGATTTTTGGTCGTATCAATCTGGACATGATAATGATTAGCCGGCTTTTTGCCGCTGGTTCGGGTCATAATCTGCACCGGTTCGCCGGTCGTCAAAAGCCCGTACATACCCGCGGCGCTGATGCCGATGCCCTGCTGACCACGGCTCATTTTCAACGAATGAAATTTGCTGCCGTACAACAGCCGGGCAAAAATATTAGGGACCTGTTTAGCCACAATTCCCGGGCCGTTATCCTTGACGGTCATTCGGAATTTATTCTCACTGCCATCAACCGGTGCAATGGTCACGATGATATGCGGCAGAATATGGGCTTCTTCGCAGGCGTCCAGCGAATTATCGACAGCCTCCTTGACAGCCGTCAAAAGGGCTTTGCGGGGATTGTCAAAGCCCAGCAGGTGCCGGTTTTTGGCAAAAAATTCACTGACGCTGATATCACGCTGTTTGGCCGCCATCGACTCGGCGGTTGCAGCCTCACTTTTTCGTCGGCGTGACGGTTTTGACGCAGCTTCGGGTTCCGCCGCCGGATCCGGTTCTTCCATCTCCATCACAGCCGTCGAATCTGCCTTGTCCGCAGCGCTCGACTGCACTCCCCCATCCGCTGCTCCGTCAAAATCAAATCCCAACTGGCTTTCCTGTTTGCCTTTTTTGGTTTTTTTCGTTCCATCCATAATGCTATCAAGTCCAATCTTCTAATCGACTCGCGATAAGCTGCATCCTGCCGAATCTCTGCTTACGCGAGATCGCGCAAATACTGTACGCCATTAAGTATATTCAGGCCGGACCCATGGGTTAAAACATGACAACCCACCGGTCCGGCCTGTTTAAAAAATCTGAATTAACGCTTAAAACCGCTCATCCGCCTTAACACAATTTACATACATATACTTCGTTGACAAAATCCATCGCCTTCAATTCCGTGATGGCCTTTTCATCAAGCTGCTTGTTGAGGCTGACGGCAAGAATCGCCTTGCCTTCTTCGGCTTTGTGACCCACACCCATCGTGTTGATGTTGATGCCGTACTTGCCCAGCAGTGTACCGACGGCGCCGATAACACCCGGCTTGTCGGCATTGAAGATGGTCATCATCGTGCCTTCGGGCGTCACTTCCACGGCAAAACCGTCGATTTCGATGATACGCAGCAGCTTGCCGCTGTACACCGTGCCGCGAATGGTGCGTTTGACTTTGTCGGTTTCCACGGTGGCCGCAAAACTGGATTCGAGGTCCTTGATGTCCGGGTTTTTCGTAATATCCACGCTGATGCCGCGATCCTTGGCCAGCATCCCGACATTGACAATATTGACCACCGTATCAAAGTGCGGCTGGAGCAATCCAATCGTAAACGACGTCGCAATCGGCTCAACCTGCTTTTCAGCAATGGCGCCGCGGAATTCCACCTTGGCACTCTTGATATGGCCCGGCGCCAGTGCGCTCATCAGGGTACCGACGCGCTGAGCCAGATCGGCATAATAACAGACAATCGGTGCCGCCGATCCCAGCGACGGGGCATTGACCGCATTGCGAATCGGGCCGCCCCGCAGGGCATCCACCAGAATCTGGGCCGCTTCGACGGCAACCTCAATCTGGGCTTCTTCGGTACTGGCTCCCAGGTGCGGGGTCACCAGACAGGTCGGCACTTCCTTGAACCGCGTGTTTTCCGGCGGCTCCTTGGAGAACACATCCAGCGCCGCCCCGGCAATCGTCTTGGACAGCAGCGCATTATACAGGTCGTCTTCGTTGATAATCCCGCCGCGGGCACAATTGACCAGCCGGCAGGTCGGTTTCATCATCTTCAATTCTTTGGCCGAAATCATATTCAGCGTGTTTTCGTTTTTAGGGACATGCACCGTGATAAAATCGGCTTCGCGATAAATCTTTTCCAGATTATCGACGATTTCCACACCCAGCAATTCGGCTTCTTTGGGTGCTGCAAACGGATCAAATCCCAGAATCCGCATGTTAAACCCCTTGGCCATCTGCACGACCGCCATGCCGATGCGTCCCAGACCAATCACGCCCAGAGTCTTGTTGTTCAACTGATTTCCCTCAAAACTCTTGCGATCCCACTGGCCGCCCTTGAGACTGACACACGCCGGCACCACGTGACGGCTCATCGCCAGCATCAGGGCCATGGTATGCTCGGCGGCACTGATGGTGTTGCCGCCGGGGGTATTCATTACAATTATGCCTTTCTTGGTGGCCGCCGGGATATCGACATTATCCACGCCGACACCGGCTCGGGCAATCCCTTTGAGCTTGCCGGGGTTGGACAGCACCTTGGCCGTCACTTTGGTTCCGCTTCGGATGATCAAACCGTCGTATTCACCGATGGTCTGCGCCAGCTCATCTTCGCTGAGCCCCAGGCGAACAACCGGTTCCACATCGTCCATTGCCTTCAGAAGGTCGATACCCTCCTGTGCCAGTTTGTCGCTGATCAGGATTCTTAACATGTTCGGCATCTCCTAATAAACATCTTGCTGGATCATTTCATTCAGACGTGAACGCTCTTCGTCCACCCTGTATTCCGTCTTACGACACGCATAAAAATTACGGACAATACAATGCGAAGCCGCCGCACACAAGCGGGACACCATCGCATCCTTGCCCTGAGCCATCATTTCAATGGCAACATCCGTTTCCAGGCCGTCGGCACTGGCCGGCCACAAAAGCTGCCCGGTGTTGACATCCAGCAGCACGGACCGGCTTGCCAGCCTGCCGCTGTATATTTTATTGGAATGATGATTGATTGCTTCAAAGGATTCCGCCCGTATGTATAAAACCAGCCCGGCTCCGGCCTTTTCGGCAAGCGTTTCCGGCCGGATAAATAAATCCTTCTGTCCTTCCAGAGACGACCCTATAATCATATTGCTTTTTTTGATGCCGGCCTTTTTATTCAACTGAGCACCAACACACTGGGCAAGCAAATCGGCGGTTGTGATATCAATCCCGCTGGACGGCGTTGGCTCTACCCAAACAAATATTTTTTGCGACTGCCGGCTCTTGAGTTCGAATTCGGGCTTGACCGTTTCTTCAAATGCACTGGGGCTGCCCAAAAATCCGAATAGAGTGCACCCGCTCCCCGTAAACAAAAGAACCAGAGATACAACCATGAGGCTGATCCCGGATTGACGCATTCGATCTAAATTAGCTTTTCCCATGCAGTATAAGAATACCCATCACGATTGTCTGATAATCAACCTGGTCTGTTTTCCAAAGGCAGGATTCGTCCTGTTTCATCAGCGTTCAGAACTGGCCGACAAAAGTCCGGACCAGTGTGGCCATCCAGCCCAGCAGAATGACGGCTCCTGAACAGATCAGCACATACTTCCAGAAACGAGGATTCAATAATACCTGCCGTAGCCGGAAGTGTATCCCAAAAACAGCCGTATGTAAAGCCAAAATCCATACGATCACGCTGACTGCGCAAAAAACCATCGCCGCCGGCTGCTGCACAAACGACCGCCCGATATCTCCGGCGACAAATGCCTGGGCCGAGTGCGTCCACCCGCACCCCGGACAGGGCAAACCATATCGCTGCTTAAACCCGCAGACTCCCAGCACATACTGGGGCTGAATCATTCCTTTTTCTGCCAGCCAGAGAAATATCCACCCCCCCGAAATTCCGGCAAAAATCGCCAATCCAATCAGTCTTTGTGCAAAAATCGGTTTTTTTGAGCTATTTGTTTGTTGGAAATCAGTCATACTGCGGCTAAAATAGACCTCCAACATAGATTTGTCAAGGTCAAAGGAGTCGCATGGAACTAACTCCCCTGGTACTGAAAAAAATCGTGGATACAGCCTCGCAAGCCGCCCGTCTGGCCGGCAAAAAGGCTATTGAGGAACTGTCGCATGTCACCAGTTCCCTCAAAAACCAGACCGAGGTGGTCACTCAGGCAGACCCGCTATGCCAGGAAATCATAATCCAGTGTATCCGCAATGTGTTCCCGAATCATGGGATTCTTGCTGAAGAAGGCCCAAATGCCTCCATGCTTGTTGAAGCTCCGCAGGATAACTCGGATATCTGGTGGGTCATCGATCCTATTGATGGTACCAATAACTACGCCCACGGCCTGTTATGTTTTTGTGTGAGCATCGGCATCATTCACAACGGAAGTCCTGTTGCAGGCGTTATTTATGATCCATGCACAGACTCGCTCTATACAGCCGTATCAGGCCTTCAAACCACCTGCAATGGCAAACCAGTATCCGTAAACCATGATAAAATAAGTAAAATATCCAGTTTTGCCTTCGACAGTCACTTCGACCAGTCCGTGGAACCGGCAGTCCATCAGATGCTCCGCCTGACACGAGCACGAAGCGTAGGCTCGACCGCCCTGCACCTGGCTTATTTATCCAAAGGAGCAATCATAGGGACCTTTACAGTATCCGCAAGGCTGTGGGACATCGCAGCCGGGGTGATTCTAATTCAGCAAGCCGGCGGCATTGTTACAACTTTGGACGGGAAAGCGGTATTTCCTATCGACATGAACGCTTATCGCTCAGAGCGATTCCGTCTTCTGGCCGCTAATCCCGAAATCTATCCTGAATTGGCAAGAATCTTTGAAACAATGAATTCGTAAATACCGTCTTGAATTAAAACGACAAATAATAACCTTTTTTCCTCGAAGGAGGTAACCCATGAGAAAACAATGTTGTCAATGGAAATCACTGGGCTTGTTAGCCCTGTTGTTTCTGTCTGGAATCGCTGGATTTGCGGCTGAAAATGCCTCAACAGCTCCTGCAAAAGACCCCCTGCTGGAGCTGCTGCCGTCGGATTGTCCCATCTGTGTCAGAGTCAATGGCTTTCAAACGGCACTGGGGCAGTTAGACCAGTATCTTGCCGGGGCAAGCCCGATGCCGATATCGCTTTCGATTTTGGCAACCGGGTATGTGGCCGGGATTTTCGGCGATCCGATGATGACCGGACTGGATATGCAAGGCAGTATCGCCATGATCGCAATGCAAGTCAATCCATCGAATAAGGATTTATTCATCTCCTTTCTGGTGCCGACAACCACGACCGACGAATTCCTTAAAGCCAATAAGAATCTATCCACTCCGGATGCGGCTGGTATTTATACCCTGCAAGTCGAGAACTCTCCGGTTGGGAACCTGATTTTATACCCTATGGCGGATAAGAAATATCTTCTTGTTACCCGCGAACAGAACAAAGAGGACATTCTGGCAGCAAGTAACCTCATTAAAGAGAAAAAAGCCACTCTCGCTTCACGATTTAACGCCACCCAAGCAAAATCCTCACAAAGTCAGCCGGCATGGGCCTATGTTAATATAGACAAGATTTACACCCTGTATAAAGATTATATTGACCGAGGCATTCAGGAAGTTCAGGTTTCCGTTTCCGAACAGGCAGGCAGCGAGGCAGGAACTGCCATGCAGCCGAAATTAGAGGCTGTATTTGAAATGCTTCAATATTTTGCGGGGCAGGCAGACTGGATGACACTGTCCCTGACCCCCTCGGCAAAGACGCTCCAGGCAGAAACCGTCTTTTCGGCCAAGGCTGGCTCAGAACTGGCTGGCATGCTCAAGCCGGCAGCAACTGCCGGAACACCCTGGCAAACCGCCGGCTATCTGAACGGGCCGGGCGCGGTCAAATACCTGATGCGGTTTAACAAGCCGCTGTGGGAACAGATGAGCGTTCGGATTATCGATATGTTCGCCAAAAATGCCCCCGAACAGGAAAAAGCCCAGCTTGAAAAGATGAAGTCGCTGATGAACAAATGGTTTGCCGCCTACGGCAACGAAGCGGCTGGCACATTCTCCTACCGAACGGGAACGCCTCCCTTTGAATTCAGCCAGATCATCCAGATTACCGATGCCAAGGCCATCAATGAGCTGCAGAAAGAAACTATTGAACCGATTAATTCCCTGTATGCCTCTATGGGCCTGGGAATGGATTTCTCCTACGCAGCATCCGTTGAAAAATATAAAGGTACGGATATTGGATTATATCAGATAAAATTTAAAGCGGATGACCCAACATCCGGTATGGTTGAATCCGTGTACGGCAAACAGGGCCTGCAATATCCGCTGGCGACCACGTCGGATCGATTTCTGATGACCCTTGGTCCGGATGCCATGAACCAGCTCAAGGCGTTGATTGATAATCCCAAAGCCGGTCCGGCCACAGGTGAAATCAAGACCGCTCTTGATGCCATTACCGACAGCGGCAAGGCTGAATTTGTCATGTCGGCCAATGTCCTGAGCCTGATGAAAGGCATCATGGACATGGCCGGCCAGTTCACCGCCGGAAGCGGTATGGAGATGCCTGATTTCTGGCAGGGTGTCTCAACGAAAACCACCAGCAATCTGTCTGCGGCGGGATTTGTGGAACCCGGCCAGATTCGCGGCGTCATGGTATTACCCAAAGAGCATCTGTCCGAAATCGTCCAGGCCTTTATGCAGATTCAGCAAAAGCAGATGGCTTTTTATATGCAGCAATCGCAGCAGGGTGGACAGACCATGCCGTTTGGCGGTCAGGGAGAAGCTGAGGAGGAATTTGAGGACCCGATGCTCAAAACCATCGGCACTGCTGTTCCGGAAATGAAAATGAAGGATTTGGCCGGCAAGGATATTACGTTATCCAGTCTGAAAGGCAAACCGGTAATCCTCGATTTCTGGGCGACCTGGTGCCCCCCCTGCAAAGAAATGATTCCGCTGATTATTGACCTGCGAAAACAGCACCAGGCCGACAAGCTGGCAATCATCGGGATTTCCAATGAATCCGTAGACAAACTGAAACCGTTTGTCGAAAAGGCCGGTATCAACTATCCGATTGTCTCGTATTCCAATGACCTGCCCGCACCCTTTGACGCGATTACCAGCATTCCGACGATGATATTTATCGACCCGGATGGCGTCATTCGGGATGTGCTGATTGGCACCCATGAAGCGAAAGATATCAGTGCATCGCTCGGAAAAATAATGAAGCAGTAATTTCACCTTGTTACGATTAACACAAAAGCCGAAGGCCTCATGACCTTCGGCTTTTTTTGAAATTACCCCCTCCTTCGCGGTTATTTTTATACTGATTCCTACCAGAATTTTCCCGGTTCGTCGCGGCTGAAGAGCTATCAGCCGCCAGCTACCCGCAACAGCATTACCACTGCGGCCCTGCAGGGCGACTTGCCCCCGTGAACACATGCGGCATATAAGCGGCCGTGGCCGCCGCGGAACACTCATACCCATTGGGTATATTTAACGTGGATCCGGTACCGGATGCAGAGCAACCAGCCGCGGGACATCGCCTTTCTGCCAGACATTGCTGCGATCAAAAATGGCAATCATACGCCGCTGTGGTCCATCGGTTCCAAGCCGGACCAGAATATAGGCCGTAAACGTATCACTGCGAACAGTAAAGATATTGGCCAGACGATTGAATATCCAGTACCGTTCTTCATAATCGTTTTCAATGCCTATATCACCGACATTTGTGGACCCGGAACCGAAATACTTCTGCATGGCATAAGCCAGCGACGGTTTCATGGCTGCATCGACCAAATCGCTTAATTTGGTATAAGGCCGGCCATGGACAATCTGTTCGGCCAGGGTAACCGGATTAATCCACCATGCCGGATCACTGGAGGTCATCACCAGATTGGGCGGAATCGCCGCGGCAATCACATACTGCGGGGCCGTATTAATATTGATGCGTCCCGGCAAAACACCCGTATCGCTGTTCATCGTGCACACATATCTGAGCATGCGAGCATCTTTGACCGGATCAAAGCGAATCGCAGACTCGTTGGCGGCGACCGCAACCAATTCTGTAATCGAGTTGGGATCAGGCGCCAGCGTGGTATTGGAGACAAAAGGAATTCGCTGGAAATCCGCCAGCCGGTTAATTGGTTGACTATCATTGGCAACAGGCAACGGATATCCCTGGCGACCGACACTCACACCGGTATTGGCAGTACCTAATGTTGGAACATTATCGTTGACATAACCAAGCTTGTTGGTGAATTTCCAGGCCGTATCCTGCCGCTTGGTGGCATGGACCCCGTTGCCCGTCATCAAAAATGTTTTTTGAGCCTCTGTAATTTCATCGACAACGATATACTGTCCGGAATTGGCCGGATCCGGACGCTGAAGATAGAGCCCGCCCAGCAATGCGGTCATAAGCCCCATTCCCGGTCGTTCCAGTTTTGTCCCGGTAATTGCCATAGATGCAGGCAGGCTTCCGGCGTAAACCGTCAACCGACCCGGGGAAAGCTCGGAACTGGCAGCCGGAATGGACATGTTATCAAAGGAAAAGTTTTGCGTTCCGATTCGAATGGTCCAGCCGTCAAGTTGAATCGCCGTCAGGTAAGGGTTGACCAGTTCCACGGCAAATCCGAGCGCCCCGCCGACACTGGTATTATAATTGGTGCAGACTTCCGAGATAAACGGCTGCATCTCATAGCCATAGATGGTATCCGTCGCCGCCAGGCCGAAATCAAAGGCCGCCATATTGGTAATGTAGTTGGCGGCGTCCACTTCGTCAATCAGCCGGTCGATAATGGTCTTGGTAAAAAAAGTGGGGTTCACATTTTTCTGTGTGCCATAACTGGATCCGCCCAGCGGACCGGTTGCTCCATCCGTCGTATCATCCAGATAATCTATCATATTGGCGGTAATCTGGGCGGCCTTGCGGGCAGCCAGAAGTTTAACCTCGGCCGGATTGACATTCCCCGCCTGCATATCATAAAAATAGCAGTCCCGAAATGCATACAGCAGGTGCAGAATATTTCTTTTTGCGGCGATCGTGTTGGAGGTAATATCAAGTTTTCCCAGATTCACCGGGCGTCGATTGAGCGGCCGGAAATAGCTTTCCACGGTGCTGCGATTGGCGGCTGATACCGTACTCAGTGCCCCATCCAGCAGGAGATAAGAACCGCTGCGGATATTCCGGTCGAAACTGTAGGTCGTGCAGATATGCCGGCGGTCGTATTTGTAGCTGTTGTTATAATACTCAGAGCCGGATGCCTTCATCTGGCCATCCGCCTCCCAGACGTTGAAATTACGGTAGTCAATCCGCCATTTCCACGGGGCTAAATTGGGAACCCCGTTATCCACCGAATTGTCCCGGGGAATCCGCAGGGCGGCATAGTCCGCTCCCCCGGCATCCAGGGTATAATTGGCAACATTCCTGCTCTCAATCCTGGCTTCAGTCCCGCTGGTCAGGATGAAGCGGTTTCGCAGTTCCAGTTCATCCCCAATGTCGAACAGAGGATACGAGGCTCCCATCGTCCCCATATTTTCCAGCAGCGTCTGAACCTGGGGAAGCGACAACTGTGACGTCAGCGAGCCGCCTGAAAACAGACCAAATTTTTTAGCCGTAAAAATATTATACCACCCGCTGTTTTCCGTCTGATTCAGCGAACTGCTCAGGTCGCTGCCTCGCAATAAAGGCAGATAATTGATTTCCGCCAGGTACCGTCCGCCGTCGGCCCAATACGATGAGCCATAAGGAATTCCCTTCCTGATAAACCAGGGCTTTTGAAACGGACTGGCCGGATTGCCGGCATAGGGTTCCTGATAAAAGCAATACGCTGTATTCAGGTTCAGCATGGCGCAATTATCGATAATTCGCACCGCCGCATAGACGGGTTCCCCCCGAACGGTGGTCACATCGGGCAGTATGGTCCACATGCTGTCGGCCACGCCATCCCCATCGGCATCCGCCTGCCTTCCGGCCGCAACCGACGACGCAGCAGGATACTCGAGAACCGTATTGCTGCCGTCCCGGATGATCTGATTCCACAGTTTTCCTCCGGGCACCGACAGGCTTCCGGTCAGATCGGTTACATATTCCCAGCGATACCAGTCATCATTTTGATTGGCTGCATCCCTCGGATCCTCCAGCACCGGCTCCAGGCTGGCCAGCCAGGCATCCGCAACCGGATGATCATACGCCTCGTTGCCGCTGGTTTCACCGAGCAGTTGTCCTGTGGCGCCGGTTCCAAGCAAATCCTCGGTCAGCGTCTTGTTAATACGCGCCACGACAGACTGCACGGCATTGTCCAGATTGCGGCTGTCGGCCACATTCGAAGAAGCCGCATCCCGGACGCGCGTGACCATCACAAACATCACCCCCACCACCGCCAGCAGCGTTGTGACCACCACCACCAGAATCAGTGCCGATCCGTTTCTGAATCGATTGTTTTGTTTTGATGCCCGCATATCCGCCTCGTCGTTTCCGCTGTCTGCTAATTATTCAGATATACAATATGAGTAAACGTCTTGCCGTCCGGAAAAACGCCCTTGGAATCATAAATCGTAAAGGTGAATTTCAGCGCCCTGATGCTCGTAGTAAAAGGCTCCGTAAAATGAAACCAGCCGCTGGTACTGGACTGAAATGCGGAGGTATAGGTATAGGTGGTGTCCGCCTTGTAATAATAATATTCCCCCCACTGGGTCGAGGCTCCAAAATCGGTTGTCTCCGGATACCATTTATACGTCGAAGTTGTCGAATCCCACTTCGCCCTCTGTACCGCGAAGCTGCCAACCCCCTGCGATAAAATCATGTGGAGCGACTGGCCGTCGGCAGAGGACAAATCCACGCCGGGCCTGTTGTTAAAACAGGTCAGAATATAATGCGAAGCCTTCGCGGGATCATCCAGAATCATCTTCCAGTCCGCAAGACTCAGATTATCGTATTCAAAGACGTCATTGCCATACAAGGCATTATCCCTCCAGGCAACAAAGGAGGAGGCCGTAAACGTGGAAGCCGTTGGAAATACATTCCCCGCTGGCATCGGCAGTTGCGTCATCAGATGACATCGCCGGGCCAGAATCTGCTGGGTCCCGAGACTGCGTGCATCGGACACAATCCCCTTATAAGCTCGAGTCTGAGTGCGAGCATTCGAAGAACTGATGGTCATATTATTCGCCTGACCATAATAAACCCGTGCGGTATTGCCCTCCAGAACCGTCGTCCCGATGGTCGTGTCCGCCCTGGTATAATCCCATTGCCGGGAGGACTGAAACACCCCATTGGCAAAAAACTGGATCTGGTCGTATCGCTTGCGGGTCACCGGATCATATTCAAACCAGACCGCCACCGGCATATCGCTCCGCAGCCCGCGGATATCCATTTCAAGCTGTTCGGTCACCGCCCGCATCCGGGCCATCACCTCGGTCGTCGCCGCAGCCGTCCGATGGGCCTTGACCGCCGCAGAAAACACCACCCCGGAGATAGCCACCAGGATCACCAGCAAAGCCATCGCCACCAGAAGTTCAATGATTGTAAAGGCCTTTTTCATCATATTCGTCTAAAATTCCAGAAGCCTCTGATAGACCCCAATGCACGGATTTCGCGTACTGCCCGACGCCGGGGGGACAACCCAGATATAATTCGCGCCGGACTCCATGTAATCCCGATCCAATACAAGCAAGTCCCGAACAACATTATCCGAACTTTTGATTTCAACCACGCGGTATTGTGCCCCAGTGCGGCTGACCAGCAGCACACTGCCTTCGGTGAAAAACCGATATTCCGTATTGTTCGGCATCGCCGGTTTGATCTTCAGCGTCTTGCTGCCGGTCTGCTCAATCTGCACCGGGAACGGTTCCGGCCATTTTCCCACGGCAAGCCCCTGGGGATGATTCGGGTCATAATAGGAGGCATTCTGCGACAGCAGCCGGCTGACAAAAACCGTCGTCTGAAGCGTCGTATCGCTGATTTTCCGCACCATCGCCGACCAGTGATATTTCTTTTCCAAAGCCCCGGTCTCCGACGGATACCACCGTTCATCGCCGGGCAGCAGCGACGGATACATAAAATTCAGGTTGGCGCTTATCGTCCCGGGCACGGACGCCGGTTTGATGACTGCCGACAGCGGGCCGGCGGAGCCATCCGGGTCTTTGCCGAAAAGCTGTATTTTGGCAAACGCCTCATTGGCCGCCGTCGCTGCCACCGTGCGCTCCGTGGCCGTGCTGGTCAGCTTGACCCCGACCGGAAAGACCATGGCAATCATCACCAGACCAATCGCCAGTACCCCCGTCGCCAGAAGCACTTCCGTCAGTGAAAATCCATTATGTCGTAATCGCTGCTTCATAATTATTTCTTAATCAGCTCGCCTGTATAGGGATTGACTGAATCCCGAGTCAGGGATTGCAGATAGTTCGTCCACGGATTTGCGATGTTTTTCTGCAACTCTCTTTTGTCATATATCCGGAATGCCGAAGCGCTGTTTTCTGCATCATATCCGTCGGCTGGATAATCATCCTGAATAAACTGTGCCCTGCCGGCCAGGACATTGGGCTGCGTATTAAAAATCCGGTCGGTGCTGGTGTCGTCCTTTTTGCCGTCGCGGTTGCGAACCTGAACCGGATGCAGCACAAACTTGCCGGACGCGTTAAATACCACGGAAAACGTATTCGCCTGATTCATCCCCGCAGCCGTAGTCAATGCCGCATCGGTATAAGTGCCGTCGGCAATCACCCCCACCGCCTCCGGCAGCGCCATCGGTTTTTTGTTTTCCACCGCCCGGAATCCGTTGGCAATCCCGGTGGCCGCCGGATCATGGATGATAAATATCAAGTAGGAATTGCCCTGGGCATCCCGCTGAAACCGGACGCCGGCGTATTTCTGCTCACGAATCGCAATCGCCCTGGCATTGGCCAGCGCCGCATCAATCACGCTGCCGGCACCCACCGACTGCTCCAGGGACCGGCTCAGTTCTTTGGCTGCCGGAATCGAAACCGCCAGGAGAATGGCGATGATCGCGACCGTCACCAGGATCTCCGTCAACGTGATTCCATGATTGCTGTGGTTATGCTTCATTCTCGTTTCACTTTCTTTTCCGCATCCGCGAAAAAGAGATGACCTGCATCCGTTTCGTTAAAGCCGGCTTGGGGTCTGCCGGCATCACTTCTCGTTTTCATCGATGTTATACACATCGTCCGGCGACCCGTATAAGCCATCCGCACCGGCACTGAGCAGAATAAACGACTGGGCCCGGAAGGGACGCTGGGGACTGGTAAAGTTGGGATTGGCTATCCGCTTGTAAAACAGCTCTCGATCTCCCCCAAGCGGGTGTGAAGTGCCCGTCGGCGACGAGTACATAAAAAACGGGGCATTCTCATCTACATTGTAAATCGCATCCCAAGTCGTTTTCAAAGGGTCGTTATTCAATGCAGACGGCCTGAACAGGGCCTTCGATGTATCCGCACGATAATACAAGATCGGCATACCCGTTTTCTTGCCTGTGGTTTTGTTATACACCGTACCAAACATATCCGCCAGCACAAAACTGTTTTCGGCAACAATGCTGCTGATGCTGCCGCCGCCTGTACCCGAGTAAATCGAACCAATCTTGACGGCGTTGGATTTTTCCAGTTCGAGGTATGGCCCCTTGCGCACCTTGAGATTTTCAGCCGCGGTCTGTAAAACAGCCCCATCGACGACACCATTGACGGTATCATAAATCAATTCCTGATCGCCATCGCCATTAAAATCTGCTTTGCCGTCACTTTGCCACGCACTCTTGGGATGATAACCGAAGCCATCCCAGCCGACCATTGCCTCGGCCAGTTTCTGGGCGCCGCAATACCCCGTAGGCCCCATAGAACTCGGATTGGTATTCCTGTCAAGCGTATAATTTGACGGCGGATAATCCCCCACATCCACCCGGAACGACTCCAGCCCGACTCCGATGGCATGAAACTGGGCCTTCTGTTTGACCACATAAGCGGTCTCGCCAATCTTATGAATGGCCGGAATCAACAGGCTGATCATGATGGCGACAATCGCCAGGGCGGTCAGCATTTCCAACAGTGTAAATCCGCGTATTGGTATCTCTCGTTTCATTTTTCTCTCCGTCACAATCACGGTTTATAGGACACCGCCCGCAGGCAGCCCCATTAGTAATTGAAGTTGGTAATATCGTCTTTGGTGCCGTACACACCATCATATCCCGCCGAAATCAGAATAAACGTATTGGCATTAAAGGATTTGTAATAATCCCGGTCCGGCTGAGCGGTCTGGGTAATGATTTCATAGAACCACTGGGCCCGTTGTGCATCCAGCGTATTGGTCGGTATATCGGGATTCACGAAATCCATATCAGGTTGATCGGGATCAGACAAGACCGGCAGCCGGACGAGTTCATAATTGTCATAGTAGTTATAAACCCACTTTTCGGCCTGCTGGACGGTCGGATTGGTCACCAGCTTTCGCTGGCTGTCGATCCGGAAAGGCTTGGCCTCATTGGCCCGGTAATACAGCACCGGCAGTCCGACTTTAATGGATTCGCTGTTAAGGACAATCTGATTCTTGTTAAAAACGTCGGTAATCACCGGGGATCTGAGCTGGGCCTGCTGGGTGGTCGGATTTGCCGGGGATGGATAGATATTGGTCCCGCCGCTGCCGCCCCACAATTCCTGAATGGTGTAAACTCCGCTGTATTTGAATTCCACATACGGGCCTTTCCGTCGGCGGAGACTGGCCTGCACCGAAGCATCGTACAGATCGGCCGGAACCAGCGGATTGTAATTCTTGTCGTTGGGAGGATACCAGCCCGTCTGAGGCTCAACACCATACCCATCCCGTCCGACCAGGGCTTCAGCCATCCGCTGGGCGCCGCATACCACCTGGCCGCCGTTAAAGATTTGATTGGAAAACGGATAGCCGTCAAAATCCTTGGCGAATAACTCCAGCCCGATATCCATCGCCTTCAGTTCCGCTTTCTGCCGCAGGTTTTTGGCGGTGATCGTGGCCTTGCGCATCCCAATAGCCATCAATCCCACCAGCATGGAGATGATTGCAACCACCGTCAGCAGTTCAATCAGCGTGAACGCTTTTTCATTCAATTGTTTTGGAATCCGTCTCATCTGGTCTTCCCTGTTTTATTCGTTTTGTTTTCTCGCCTCGGCGGCAGGGCCGCCTGTTCAGTCTCATCGAACTTAAAATTTTCCGATTCGTCGCGGCTAAGTACAGTCGCATCAACCACGTACTGCTTTTGCTCGCGGAAGAACCATACCCAACGGGCATATTATTGATTGCTCAGGTCATCGGAAGTCCCGAAAATCTTATCCGGCCCGGCCGACATAATTTTCGGATACGGGTATTTGTCCAGATACTCATACCGCAAACTCATGCCCCATGCGTCGATAAAGCGAGGCACGGGATACGTTACCCCCCCCATGACCATTTTGATCTGCTTGCCGGTCGCATCCAGAGTGCTTATCATTCGGTCAGACAGCGTATCCAGAATCGCCTTGCTGTCGCCGCAGCGATTCAGAAAGTAATACAAGGCGGCACTGGAAGCATTCCAAATCACCTGATTATTTCCGTCTTTTTCGGTTAAGGTTCCAGCGGTAATGTCCGCCGTCAGATCACTTTCAAAATGAGCGAGTTCATACGGATCGGCCTTTGCAGAATCACTGTCAACATTGCGATTTTTGAACGGAAACGCCCGGTATTGTTCCTGATATTGCTCCAGGGCGGCATCGATAATCTGGATCGTGCTTTGGGTCAACTGTATCCCGGAACGGGTGCGCAGATACTGCCCCGTTCCGGCCAATGCTCCCACCAGGATCATAATAATGGCCAGCGTGACAAGGACTTCTATCAATGTAAAGGCGTTTTTACGCATTACTGCATCAATCCGGCAGACCTGTTTCTGCTGTCTGTCTTGACTTGTTATCTGCTGCTCCGCATCTGTTTTTGTCCGGATGCGTTCGGACCCTCGGCGAGAAATAACGTCAGTTGTTCCCCCGGTTGACATTATTTCCTATAGGACTCATTGACCTGTCACTTTCTGATTCCGTCAGCACAAGCTCCCCTTCTGCCGCCGACAGGTCAAATATCGCTTGTATTCCGTGACTACTGCTGGCTGCCTTTTTCGAAGTTGAAGATATCGTCAGCGGTGCCATAGAGTTCATCTTTGCCCGCCGATACCAGAATATACGAATCCGCCCGATAGGGACGAAGGATTCCTCTGGGATTCGCAGCCGTCACCGTTGATTGCTGAACCTGCTTGTTGAGAATCATATTCTCAAAATTCTCGTAGGCAGAACCCGTTATGGTACCGGTAACCGATTCTAATTCATGCGTATCGGCTGCATCTGTTGTACCCAAACAAACGAGGGCACGGTTGTCATCATAATTGTAAATATCGTTTTTATAGTTGCCATCAACGGTAAAATCCTGAAGGGTATAATTGATGCGTGCCTTGAAGTACAGAATCGGCATGCCTGTTTTTTTGCCCGAAGTACGGTTTTTGGCATACACATCGCAGAGCACATAATTCGTTCCCAAAAAGGTGCCGCTGGCTCCACCCTTACTGGCAGAAAGATTGTTATTATAGACATCCTGCATACGGAATGCGTTGGCGTTTTCCATATCGATGTACTTCTTGCGGTTCTTGATATTTTCATCTCTGCTCTTTTCCGAATCCGTACCGGCTTGAAGACCGTTGTTGGTGTCATAGACCCAGGCATAGGCATTAAATGTCGGATTCTGGAAATAATTCATTCCATCGGAACGGAAACCCGAACGCGGATGGAATCCCAGCAAATCCCAGCCAACCATGGCCTCGGCCAGTTTCTGAGCTCCGCCATAATTCATATTATCCGCCTGTAATGGGGCAACAACAGCAGGGGCACTGGCTCCACGATTGTCGTAAGAATCAGGATAGGCCCCGAAATCCGTCTTGAACATCTCCAGCGCGACATCGATGCTGTGGAACTGCGATTTCTGCTGAACCTGCTTGGAATAATCCTTGACCTGATTCAGAGCCGGAACCAGCAGGCCGATGAGGATGGCGATAATCCCCATCACTGTCAGCATTTCCACAATGGTAAAGCCTTTGTTTTGACCTGTTCTTTTCATCGTTTTTCCTTTCTAATCAATTATGGCAAGTATAGCGTTATGGTTCATTCCCATCGCCGGCCAGCCGGCGATATCCTTTTTTGGCATTACATCAGCACCTGAATCATCTTGACCATCGGCAGGAACATGGCCAGCACGATGGTGCCGACCATACCGCCCAGCATCAGAATCATCATCGGCTCCAGAAGGCTCATCATCGAACCGACCAGCACGTCCGCTTCTTCATCGAAGTTGTCGGCCACCTTCATCAGCATTTTGTCCAGGTCGCCTGTTTCTTCACCCACGTCCACCATATTGACCACGATGGAGTCCACCGTCTTGCTCTGACGCAGGGGATTGGCGAAGGTATCGCCCTGGCGAATCGCCGCCTGCACCTTGCCGAGCATTTTGGAATAGACCTCATTGTCGGCGGTTTCACGGGTAATATTGATCGCCTCCAGAATCGGAACACCGGCGCCAATCAGCGTCGCCAGCGTGCGGCACCAGCGGGCCACCGCGGTTTTATACACAATCTTTTTCACGACAGGCAGGCGAAGTTTAATCCAGTCCATGGCAAATCGCCCTGCCTTGAACTGACGAATAAATTTAAACAGGGAGAAAATAACAAACGGCGTGAGAGCCACCATACCCGCATTCAGGCCCTTTCGACCCAGCAGCCATTTGCTGATATTCAGCAGGCCCTGGGTCAGTGCCGGCAGGCCCGCCTTGCCGTCGGACATATCCGCAAGCACTTCCGAGAACGTCGGCACGATGAAAATCATCAGGCCCAGCACGATAAACATCGCCGCCGTCATCACCACCGCCGGGTACACCATGGCGCCCTTGATTTTGGATTTAAGCTTTTCGGCTTTTTCCATGAAGTCAGCAACACGGGCCAGAATCACATCCAGCACACCGCCAACCTCACCAGCCGCCACCATGTTCACAAACAGGCGGTTGAAGCAGCGGGGGTACTTGCTCAGCGCTTCCGACAGCGTCGAACCGCCTTCAATATCATCGGCGACATACCCGATAATCCGTTTGAACGGCCCTTTTTTCTGCTGTTCCTCAAGAATTCGCAGAGACCGCAGAATCGCCAGACCCGCATCCTGCAGGGTGGAAAGCTGCCGGGCAAACTGGGTCACGACCTTGATTTTGATTTTCTTGTTGGCGCCCTTGCGCTTCGGGGCGGCCGCGGCGGCTTTCACGGCAACTTTTTTTCCAGCGCCATGCGCCCTGACCTTGGTCGGAAACAGCCCTTTGTTGCGGATTTTGCTGATCGCCTCTTTACTGCTCAGAGCCTCGATCTCCGCTTTCACCTCATTGCCTTTGGCGTCCAGCGCCACATATTCAAAAGTAGGCATCGTACACCTCCGTTATTCTTCTGCCGCAATGGTTTCGCGGCCAACTTCATCAATCGTGGTAATGCCGTCATAAATCAGCGCCAGGCCGTTTTCACGCAGTGTTTTCATCCCGGCGCGTCGGGCCGCCTCACGCAGCACCGACGTCGAGGCGTGATTCATGATCAAATCACGGATTTCATCATTAAATATCATGATTTCATAAATACCCGTACGCCCCTTGTATCCGGTATTATTGCAGTTTTCACAGCCCCGGCCGTAATAGAGCTTCTTGCCCTTGATGTCTTCATGCGTCAGTTCCAGTTCCATCAGCTGTTCTTCCGACGGGGTATATTCGGTCTTGCAGTGATTGCATATTTTACGTACCAGACGCTGGGCAATGATGCCTTCCATGGTCGCTGTGACCAGGAATGTCTCCAGTCCAAGGTCCAGAAGACGGGCAATCGTGCTGGGAGCGTCATTGGTGTGCAGCGTCGTAAACACAAGGTGACCGGTCAGAGAGGCCTGAATGGAGATTTCCGCCGTTTCGAGGTCGCGGACTTCACCGACCATACAGATATCCGGGTCCTGACGCAGAATCGAACGCAGGCATCGGGCAAAAGTCAGTCCAATCTCCGGACGAATCTGAACCTGAATAAGGCCGTCGATATCATATTCCACCGGGTTTTCCGTGGTAATGATTTTCGTATCAATGGTATTGAGTGCCTTCAGACAGGAATACAACGTCGTTGTTTTGCCGGAACCGGTTGGCCCTGTCACAATCACAATGCCGTTGGGCTTATTGATAAGCTGATTGACCATCTCCAGTTCGCGCGGACGCAAACCCAGCATATCCAGCCGCAAATCCACCTGGGTTCGGTCCAGAACACGAAGCACGACGCTTTCACCAAACATCGTCGGCAGCACGCTGACACGCAGATCAATCGGATTGCCGCCGACTACCAGCGGAATACGTCCGTCCTGCGGCAGACGACGTTCTGCGATATCGAGATTGGCCATAACTTTGATACGGCTGGACAAGGCAACCGCAATGCTCTTGGGCGGCGGCACCATTTCATACAGCACACCGTCAATACGATACCGCATCTTAAACTCATCTTCGAACGGCTCAAAATGGATATCCGACGCCTTGTCACGAATCGCCTGTAAAAGAACGTAATTGAGCAGTTTCTTGACCGGATTGGACTCCGCCAATTCCTTGATATCTTCCAGGTCGATGCTCTCGCCGCGTCCCTGGAATTGCTTGAGGGTCTGGTCCCCTTCGATTTCACCGATCAGATCGCCAAGACCTTCTTTATCTTCTTTATAATATTTATCCAGGGCGGCCGTCAAAGCGTCCGTATCCGTCACTTTAGATTCTACCGAAAACCCCAGCAGCGTGCTTAAATCATCGGTCGCACGGAAGTTGTCCGGATTATCGATGGCCACGGTGATACGATTATTGGATTTATCATGCTTGAGGGGAAATATGCGATAACTGCGAGCCATTTGTGCGGGAATCTGATCGATCACGGCTTGCGGAATTTCAAGGCTTTCCAGATCCACATACTCCATTCCACGCTGCCCGGCCAGTGCAATCCGCAAATCTTTGGGCTTAACAAATCCCTTTTCAACAAAAACTTCGCCGAGCTTGACCTGCCCTTTGCGCTCTTCCTGAATCTTAAGACATTCATGGACCTTCTCTCGAGTCAGCAATCCCATCTTGATCAGGATGCGACCAATTGTTCTGCCTTTTAATTCACTAACTGGAGGTATTTTAGCCATTTCATTAACTCCCGAGCCTTAGTCATTAAAGGCCTCGTACTTTAATATTATAAGCCCTTAAAATTCTTTCGGCAAACGAATATACTCGATGACACTTGGCATAATTAACATTTAACGTTATTTTCTATTTGAATAAGGCATATTCTTAAAAAAACAGCGTTTTTAATTTAGACCTCGTTTAACTTTTATAGCCATTATTTTCATAATTTTTGATTAGACACCCGGCATATTTTACATACAAAAAGAGGATTTATTTCTTTTACCATAAAAAAAGGCCGATTTTGTCGGCCCTGTAAGACCCAAAAGAGAAAAGTATTAACCCTGCAATACAGGACCATACTCTTCTTCAATTGATTTCTTGGCGTGTTGACCTAAAGATTGTCCTAATTTTTTCTCTGCTTTTTCAAGAAGCGCCGCCGGGTATCTTGCCTTGTCCAGCATTTCTTCAACGCCGATAAGTTCTTTATCATACAATTCCCACAAATGATCATCCAGTAACTGCATGCCGATTTTTTTACCAATTTGGATGCTGGATTCGATACGATAGGTCTTATTTTCACGAATCAGGTTGGCAATAGCAGGAGTGACCACCATAAACTCATACGCCGCAACACGGCCTTTTCCTACCTTTTTCGGGCACAATGTCTGGCTGAGCACAGCAATTAAGTTGGTGCTCAGCTGAACGCGAATCTGTTCCTGCTGGCTGACGGGAAAGGCATCCACGATACGGTTGATGGTACCCTGGCAACCCGTGGTGTGCAGAGTTCCAAACACCAAGTGGCCGGTTTCGGCGGCTGTAATCGCCGCTTCGATGGTTTCAAGGTCACGCATTTCGCCGACCAGCACCACATCCGGGTCCTGACGCAAAGAACGACGCAGCGCCTCGGCAAAAGTGGGCGTATCCAGCCCCACTTCACGCTGATTGATAACCGATTTTTTGTGATTGTGGTAATATTCAATCGGTTCTTCGATGGTCACAATATGATGGTCCATATTCTCGTTAATATAGTTAATCATACTGGCCAGGGTGGTCGTTTTTCCGGACCCCGTCGGCCCTGTCACGAGGAACAATCCTCTCGGACGGCGGCACAAGGCGGCACAGATCTTGGGCAAACCGATCTGTTCGAAACTTAGCAGAGCCGATGGAATCAAACGCAGCACCATCGAGATATAGCCCTTCTGACGGAAGACGGCAGTTCTAAAACGTCCGGCATCGCCAAAAGCGAAACCAAAGTCAGTACTTCCCACTTCCTGGAGTTCCTGCTGGTTTTTTTCGGGGGTAATACTTTTCATCAATGCCACCGTATCATCCGGCTCCAGAACCTTGGTTTCCAGTGAACGCAGCCGTCCACTTAAACGAAGAACCGGTGGGCGGCCTACGACAATATGAATGTCAGAGCCGCCCATTTTGATACAGGCTTCCAATAATCGGTCAATATGAAGCGACGCCATAGTACAATCCTATAATATCAATAAAACCATGTCATCCCGCCTGATCCACAACAAGACCTTCGGCCTGTGTAACGCGGGACACTTCTTCGGGTGTTGTGATGCCTTTGAATACTTTCAATCGTCCATCTTCAAGCAGTGACCGCATACCGCTGGCCAGAGCCACTTTTCGCAGAGCACTGGTTGGAGCCCGCGTGAAAGCCAGTTCTCGAATCTGGTTATTCATTTCAAGCATTTCAAAAATAGCGATACGGCCTTTATAGCCAGTCCCGGAACATCGCTGACAACCGGCCCCCTTGTAAATGGGGTGTTTTCGCAAATCTTCCGGTGTAATATTCATCAATCGCAGAAAATGCGGGTCGGGATGCTGGTCCACTGTCTTGCATTCTTTGCAGATCACACGTACCAGACGCTGAGCCATGATAGCCTGAATGGAACTGGCCACAAGGAACGGCTTGACGCCCATATCAATCAGACGGGTAATGGCACCGGGGGCATCATTGGTGTGCAGGGTACTGAATACCAGGTGGCCGGTCAGTGCAGCCTGAATGGCGATATCGGCCACAACACCGTCACGAATTTCACCGATAAGGATAATATTGGGAGCCTGACGCAGCATAGACCGCAGGATCTTCTCGAATGTCAAGCCGATATCCGTTCGGATCTGGCACTGATTGATTCCCTTAATGTTATATTCAACAGGGTCTTCCGCGGTAATAATTTTCTTGTCCGGACGGTTCAGTTCCTGCAGTGCAGAATACAGAGTTGTCGTTTTGCCGCTTCCGGTTGGGCCTGTCACAAGGAAAATACCGTTGGGTCGGCGAATAATTTTCGTGAACCGCTCGTAGTTATCTTCCTCGAAACCAATGGCCTGAATACCAATATTCACTGAATCGGGGCGCAAAATACGCAATACGGTACTTTCCCCATGATAAGCCGGCAGCGCCGAGACACGGAAGTCAATATCCTGAGCGTCAATATTGCGTTTGATACGTCCGTCCTGCGGCAGACGGCGTTCGCCGATATCCATGCCGGACATAATTTTGACACGAGCCAGCACGGGTGCCTGCATGTTTTTGGGAATATTGTCACGTTCCACGCAGACGCCGTCAATACGATATCGCACACGAACCCGGTCCACCATGGGTTCGATATGAATATCACTGGCCCTCATACGCACGGCCTCATCAATAATCAAATTAACCAGACGAATGACCGGGCCATCATCTTCCTCGCCGCTCATTTCCGCCCGACGAATTTCAGCCTGGAGCGTCTTGCCTGCCGCCGCCAGTTCGGCCGCAGTTGCATCGATGCTATTGCGAACCGCATCCAGACGGTTATTGATATAGTTATCAATTTTTGTCGGCGAAGCCAGACAGCAATTGAGTTCTGCATTCAGACGGAAGCGAAGCAAGTCCAGCAAATCCAAATCCAGGGGGTCTTTGATGATGAGTTTGAGAGTGCCGTTGTCTTTGCTGACAGGCAGGATGCGATGTTTTTTGATTAATTCTTCCGGAATTAGCTGCTTTGCATTTTCGGGGATTTCGATCTTATCCAAATCAACATAATCCATCCCGAACTGCTTGGCCAGGGCTTCAAAGACCTGGTCTTCATTGGCCAATCCCATCTGGATAAGCATCTCACCCAGACGTTTATTGGATTCCTTGGCCTTTTTTATGGCCTTTATGAGATTCTCTTTATCGACAAGCCCCTTGGAATAGAGAATCTCGCCTAAATGTCTCCTCTTTTTTATCATTCGGTCCTTTCTATCCGCAATTTGCCCGAATTTCTTAAAAAATATATTATAACATAACTTCGGTTTACGTCAAACCCCCAGTTTTAATCGCAGCATATTTAGTGCCGTCAGGGCAGCCCGCTGACGTATCATTTCCCGGGAAAGCGGAGCAAAGCGAAATTCCCGGACCTGTATATCCTGCCCTGCTGCTATCGCAATATAAACTAATCCGACGGGTTTTTGGTCCGTTCCGCCCCCCGGCCCTGCAATCCCTGAAATTCCAATTGCAGCATCCGAGGACGCCTTTGATTGGGCCGCCAAAGCCATGGCTTGGGCAGCCTGTTCACTGACTGCTCCATAGGTCTCCAAAAGCTCTTTGGATACCCCTAAATCCCGCATTTTTGATTCATTACTATAGGTAATCCAGCCTCCCTGATAATACTCACTGCTGCCGGGGGCATCCGTAAGTAATTTCCCTATCAGGCCGCCGGTACAGGATTCGGCTGTCGCAAGGGTCATTTTCCGCTTTTTGAGCAGTTTTCCGACCACTTGGGGCAGTGTTTCATCCTCCGTACTATAAACCAGAGGGCCTAAAATCGAAACAATTTCCTGCTTTTTCTGCTCAATCATCGTTTTTGCGGAATTGAAATCATCGGCTGTAGCAACGACATGAAGAGTAATATCGCCGCCGGAAACCGTGCAATTTAACAGAGGATTCTGTCCACGTTTCATCCGGTTACCCAATTGCTGGGCAATTGTCGATTCACCTGCTCCATAACAATGAATACGCTCTGTGATAACTACGGGGCCTGATTTTTGCGAAGCAAGTACAGGATATATATACTCCTGATACATACTTTTCATTTCAACAGGTACACCGGGAACTGAAAACAACTCCTTGCCGTTGAAACTGGCATGTATTCCAGGAGCCGTGCCGATGGGATTTGTGATGACTTTGGCACCTTTGGGGATATAGGCCTGCACAGCATTAATCGATGCCATAACCACTTTTCGGCCTTCAAAAAAGGCTTTCAATCCATCATACAAATCCTGCTTGAATTCCAGTTCTACACCGAGAAATTTTGCCAGAGCCTGTCGCGTCAAGTCATCGTCGGTTGGACCAAGCCCTCCGGTTACAAGGATGATATTTCCGACTTCGCAAGCCTGTCTGAAACAGGAAACGATATGGTCTATATCATCTCCCACAACCCAAACTTCTTCAGTAGGAATCCCCAGCTCAAGCAGTTGGGTGCACAGCCAATGGGCGTTTGTATCCAACGTCCTGCCGTTTAATAACTCATTGCCTATGCTGACGATACATGCTTTTTTCATAGCTTGATAATCGCCTTTACCACACCCTCTTTATATCCGGCAACCATATCAAAGGCATCCTGGGTATGCTCGAAATCAAATTCATGCGTGACCATAAAGTCCAGTTTGACCTGCCCGGAGGCCTGCATGTCAATTGCTTTCTGTGTGCAATGATTCTGTCGTCGAACATTGATCATGGTAATCTCTTTTCGGCGAATTAGATCCGGGCAAAAACTGACCCGTTGTTCCCGCGGAATTCCCACCATCATGAGCTTTCCGCCGGGTTTGAGCAGTTCGATACCCTGATCCAGGGTGTCCTGCTGGCCGGCACATTCATAGACGATATCCATACCGCCGGGTTCGCGTTTGCATACAGACTGCACAATATTTTCCTGATGCGGATTTCCGACCCAGTCCGCTCCATTGTTCCGAGCTAATTTCACGCGTTCGGGGATGATTTCTGTCATCACTATTTGTTGTGCCCCCAAGGCTCTGGCAGCGGCCATACAGCTCAAACCAATCGGACCCGCCCCAAGAATCGCAACTTTAGCTCCAGAAAAGACTTGCGACTGCTTTACCGCATATAACCCGATGGCAAAGGGTTCGGCTATCACGCCCTGGTTAGCAGTCAGTTTCCCTTCAATATCAAAACAGCACTCCGCAGGCATGACCAGATATTCACTCAGACACCCCTGAATTTGCCCCGGGCATCCTAAAAAGACCATTTTCCGACAGGTATGTTCACGACCGGCAAGACATTGATCGCATTTATGACAGGCGATACCTGGCTCTACGGCGACTAATTGGCCTAGTTTGAGATTATTGACCGAAGGGCCTATTTCAACAACTCGTCCTGTGCACTCATGTCCAACCACGAAGGGATATTGGACAATCTGGCTGCCGATTCGTCCGGTTTCAAAATAGTGAATATCGCTGCCGCAGACCCCGACGGCCTCAATTTTCAGCAGAACATCATCAGGACGGATCATCTGAGGTCGGGGGATTTCCCTCATTTCCATCTGGCGAATACCGGTCAGGACTTGCGCTTTCATAGTTTCTTACCCAAATGACTGTGATAAAAAAATCCTTGTTTAAGCTATCCGCAGCAAAAACAAGGATTTACAGCGGGCGATCGGAATCGAACCGACATGGCCAGCTTGGAAGGCTGGAGCTTTACCACTAAGCTACGCCCGCAGTAGCATTAATTAAGCCATCCTAACGCTGAGCCATATCTTGACTCAAAATCGAAGAATTGTCAACCCAAAGCTCAATAAATTGCTGAAAAAAGTCTGTTTTTGCATAGATAACGCTGTATATATAGAGGATAAGAACACGAACAATTAGAAGTGGAGGTCATTATGTCTAATAAACACCGCAATTCAAAACGAGTTTTCATTTGTTTATTTGTATTATTTGCCCAAGGCCTGTATTCAGACATACACCCTCTTATAACAAATGTACATAGTCGGGATACACAGACACTCAACGGCAAGTGGAATTATATTATTGATCCATACGAGACCGGATATTATGACTATCGCTACCAGGAAAGCAGCTCGGGGTATTTCAAAAATCAAAAACCTCGTGATAAGTCTGATCTTGTCGAGTACGATTTTGATAAAAGTCCATTAATTCATGTCCCCGGCGACTGGAACAGCCAGCGGCCTGAGCTGCTGTTTTATGAAGGCACAATCTGGTATAAGAAAAGCTTTAGTAATCCCCGCAAGGACAAGGACTGCCGACTGTTCCTGCATTTCGGTGCAGCGAATTATGAGGCCATTGTTTACCTCAACGGCAAGAAACTCGGCCGGCATATCGGCGGATTTACCCCGTTTTGCTTTGAAATCACGGATGCTGTACGTCCAACCCAAAATGATGTTGTCGTGAAAGTCGATAACAAACGTTACCGGGAAGCCATTCCCACAGTCAACACAGACTGGTGGAACTACGGCGGATTGACGCGCGATGTGTGTTTGATTATGACTCCGCAGACGTTTATTCGTGATTATTCGATTCAACTCAAAAAGGACTCCCGTGACACTATTGCGGGATGGGTTCAACTGGATGGGACCGAAAAGGAAACGGATGTAATCCTTGAGATTGAGGAACTTGGCATCCGGAAAACAGTCAAGCCGGATTCTTCGGGCAAGGCTGAGTTTGAAGTTACCGCTTCACCTGTGTTGTGGTCAACTGAGAATCCGAAACTGTATGAAGCGGCATTGTCTGCCGGCGAGAATACCGTGCGGGACCAGATTGGATTTCGCACGATTCAAGCCCGCGGACAGGACATCCTGCTCAATGGCCAGTCCCTCTTTCTTCGCGGCATCTGCATCCATGAAGAATCGCCATTGGGCAGCGGACGGGCCTGCACGCCGGAGGATGCCGAGGTGCTGCTGGGCTGGGCGAAAGAATTAGGCTGCAATTTTGTCCGGCTGGCTCACTATCCGCACAATGAATATATGCTGCGCAGAGCCGACCAATTGGGCATTCTGGTCTGGTCTGAATTGCCGGTGTACTGGACGATTCTGTGGGACAATCCGGCAACACTTGATAACGCCTTACATCAGCTTGAGGAAATGATTACCCGCGACAGAAATCGAGCTTCGATTATTCTGTGGTCGGTCGCCAACGAAACGCCGGTCAGTGAGCCTCGTCTGAAATTCCTGACAACACTGATTGATAAAGCCCGCCAAATGGACACAACGCGTTTGATTACGGCAGCCATGGAAAAAACATCGAGAGGCGATACCGTATTTATTGAAGACCCGCTGGGCACATATCTTGATGTGCTTGGCTGTAATGAATATATCGGCTGGTACGAGGGGACACCGGAACTATGTGACAAAAAGACCTGGCAGACCTCGTATGATAAACCCCTGATTATGAGTGAATTCGGCGGCGGCGCACTGCAGGGGTATCATGCTGACGACCAGACGCGATTTTCTGAAGAATATCTTGAAAAGCTTTATATTCATCAAATAGCGATGCTCAAAAAGATATCGTTCCTGCGGGGTACAACACCCTGGCTGCTGAAGGACTTTCGCTCCCCCAGACGCCCCCTGCCGGATATCCAGGATTACTACAATCGCAAAGGGCTGTTTTCTGAAACCGGGCAGCGCAAGAAGGCATTCTATATTATGCAGGATTTCTATAAGCAAAAAGCCAAAGAAGCTAATCCCTGAGAGTGTGTGCAGGCGAGGTTGGTTTAATCCGGCTGACGCTGCAGGAGGGTGATAATGTCTTCCTTTTTGGGCAGTGCATCCTGTACCCCAAAACGGCTGCGGGTCAGAGCTTCGGCGGCTACCGCAAAGCGTACTGCTGCATCGACAGGATCTTTGGCTCCGCAGCAGGCTGTCAGTGCCCCGCAAAAGGCATCGACCGCACCGCTGTTATCTACCACTTCCATTTCGATTCCGGGAATATGCCGGCCGCCCTGCCGGTCCGCGAGCAAGGCCCCCCGCCAGCCGAGCGTCATGACAACACAATTGGCTCCTTTAGCCACCAGTTCGGTACCCACCGATTTGAGTTCAGCAATTCCACCGGCCCCCAGTTCGCTGGCACAGGTAAAATCGGCAAACCGAACGATAAGGATATCCACATTGAAGAACTCCATCGGCCAGTTTAATCCGACGGTTGCATTCCGGCCATGATTGGGCAAACAGACGTCGAGTACGACACGACGTTTGTGGATTTGAGCAGTCCGGATAGCGGAAACGATGGCTTCCTGGGGCAACTGGCCGCAGACAAGGCAGACATCGGATGTCGCAATGAGCTGCTCAGCGGCAGCGTATTCGATTTCATCACGACCTATGGTTCGATTGGCACCCGCACAGACGCAAATGCTGTTTTCGCCCATGGGGTCAACGAGGGTTATGGCCGTTCCGGTACTGATGGCATTCGAGGTGTAAATCAGATCGGTATTGATGTTATATTGGGACAGATTTTTCTTGATTAATTGACCGAAACAATCATCCCCAATGCGGGCAATTACGGACACTTCACATCCGCATAATGCCGCCTGAATCGACCGAATGACTCCAGCCCCCATCGGATAGTAAGCAAACGACGACCCCTCGACCGTCCGCCCCGGCGTAGGGATGGACTGGCATTTGACCGCCATATCGACAAAGACGGGTCCGACGACAACAATTTTTGGAATCCGTTCCGTCATATCTTATGACCCCTTAATTCTGAGTACCATCATATTTGTTTGCAAAAAGTATAGCAGAAAGTCACTGAAAGAAAAGACATTGGTACAAAAAACTCATATTTCTACAAACAGCCTGCAAGAGAGTTTAGAATTTCCTGCCAAACATACCTTCTTACTGGGATTAAGCTCTACGATTTGAAACGAACTTGACCCGTTATTAGGTCAATGGATGGGTAATAATGATGCGATTTAAGCCATTACATCTTGACCCTGAAATAGCGGAATGCTATAACATACCTCAATTATCCTGAAAGGTTTACGGGTGGTTCAAGCACTTTGTATTGCGATCTCAGGCGCCCCCGGCGCTCTGTGCCGATGGGGTATCGGCAGGCTGGCAGTACGTCTATTTGGGCCATCCTTTCCCTATGGAACGCTGATTGTCAATATTCTAGGGTGTTTTCTGACTGGCCTGGTCATGCACTTGTCTTTGGCATCAGTGCGATTCAGCCCGGTGCTGAGCTTGACTTTGACTGTGGGTTTTCTTGGGGCCTTAACCACCTTTTGTGCATTCCGTTATGAAACGATTGTCCTGGTTGAAAAAAGCGGCTGGACGGCGGCCGTGATGAATATTTCAATGAACCTGCGGTTCGGGATTCTGACCACCCTTTGCGGGCGGGTCCTGGGCAAAACTTTATTTGGAGAAATCCTGTTATGAAACGTAAAACCATTTACCTTCTGTCGGCGTTATTGTGTGTTCAACTGGCCTTTTCATCGGCGGCTTTTGCGGCAGACAACAAAGAGAAACCGCTATTTGATTACCAGCGAAGTCAGCTCAAAAACGGACTGACGGTTATCACACTCGAAGACTTTTCCTGCCCGATTGTGGCGGTGCAGGTCTGGTATCAGGTCGGCTCCAAAGACGAACGGGCCGATCGACAGGGATACGCCCACATGTTTGAACACATGATGTTCAAGGGGACGGAAAATGTCGGCCCCAAAGACCACTTCCAGTTCCTCCAGAAAACCGGTGGAACAACCAATGCCTATACGAGTTTTGACCAGACGGTGTATGTCGAAACACTGCCGGCCAGTCAGTTGGCGCTGCCGCTGTGGCTGGAAGCCGAACGCATGGCCTTTCTGAAAATCGACCAGGAATCGTTTGATACGGAACGCAATGTGGTTGAAGAAGAATTGCGCAAAGGCGAAAATGAACCTTACGGCACGCTTTACAAGAAGCTGGCCGCGATAGTCTTTAAAGACCACCCCTACTGCTGGACACCGATAGGAAATATCGCCTGCCTGCGAGCCACGAGCGTGGCCGACCTGCGGGCGTTCTGGCAACAGTATTATGTCCCCAATAACGCCACGCTGATTCTTGTCGGCGCCATCAAGCATGACAACGCCGTTCAGATGGCCGAGCAGTATTTCGGCTGGATTCAGAAACGGCCTGAGCCGCCCCGTGTCAGTGCCAAAGCATCCAAACCAGACAAGCCTCAGATTGTAGTCATAGACGACGAGAACGCTCCAGCGGCAGTGGCGGGGTATATTTTCCGGACGGTTCCTCTGGGGCACAAAGATCAAATCGCCCTGGACTTTCTGTCCTCGATTCTGGGCGGGACACAAAGCAGCCGGCTTTATCGTGACCTGGTCGCGGAAAGTCAAACCGCGATGTATTGTGCATCCATGACCTGGAATCTTCAGCAGGATGGTATTTTTGCGGCGGGCGCGGTTCAGGCCCTCGGCACGGATGCCAAGACCATTCTTGAGCAGATCAAAAAGCACATTGAGAAGATTCAGAAAGAGGGCATCACGGATAAAGAGCTGCAGACGGCCCGGAATCAGCAGCTGCGTTCGGTGATTACGGACAATCTGAACATCGAAAGCAAGGCCCAGGTACTCGGTTCGGCGGCGGTCACCATCGGCGACCTGGATTATGCCAATACCATTCTTGACCGGATTCGTGCAGTCAAGGCGATTGACGTTCAGCGGGTTGCCAACGAATACCTGCGTTTTGACCAGGGTTTTGAAATCTCGGTCAAGCAGAATCTCAGCGGGATGCTGAAAGCAAGCAAAGATGATGAAACCCAAGGTGTGACCGCCGAGCGTGAAAAGCAGGCTCCTCCGGCCGGCAGACCGGGCGAAAAACGCCCTGAAACATGGCCGACCAAAGCACCGATCGCCAAATCCGAGACGGTGGATTTGTCGATGGCCTATTCGGAACATCGTCTGAAAAACGGAATCAAAGTGATTGTCGTTCCCAATCATGAGGTGCCCTTTATTTCCGTCAAGCTCGGCTGCACGCTGGGAGCCGCGACAGAGACCAAACCCGGCACGGCCAATCTTGCCCTGCAGATGCTGGAACGCGGCACCGCCAGCCGTTCCGAAAGACAGCTTGCCGAGGAATTATCGCTGTATGCCATCGGGCTGGGCGGCTCGGCGAGCATGGATAACTGTCAGGTCGATATGAGCTGTCTGACCGAACACCTTGACAAAGGTATGGACCTGCTGGCGGATGTCGTGCTAAATCCGTCATTTGAGGCGGCTGAATTTGAGAAACTTCGCAAACAGACACTGACCTCGCTTTCGGTCAATGAAAAGACACCGGAATATCTGGCCGACAAGGAATTTTCATTCCGCCTGTTCGGCGCTCATCCTTATGCCCGTACCGTGGAAGGCGACAGTGCCGATATTGAGAAACTGACCGCTGAAGACCTGAAAAACTGGTGGAAGCAGTTTGTTCGCCCTGATAATTCCATCTTAATCTTTTCAGGCGACATCGAAGCCCAAAAAGCCCTCGCCCTGGCGGAGGCCAGCCTGGGAGGATGGACCAGCGATACGGCCCGGCCGGAAGTGAAGCTGGCCGCCATTCCGGAGCAGGAGAAAACCCATATCTGGCTGGTGGACAATCCGGGCAGCGCCCAGGTCCAGCTTCGGATGGGCTGCCACTCCATCAACCGGAAAGATCAGCCGGACTACTTCACCAGCCGTGTGGTCGGCAACTATTTCGGCGGATCATTCCACAGCCGGATCAATGAGACCCTGCGTGTTCAGAAGGGACTGACTTACGGCGCATTCGGCTCTTATGCAGCACAGAAAGAGGCAGGCTATTTTGTGGTGAATACCTTCACCAAAAACGAAACCGCCGGCCAGGCCATTACAGCAATCATCGAATTGCTGGACCAGCTCCGGAAAGAAGGACCCAGTGCCGAAGAGCTGGAACTGTCACGCAGTTATATTACCGGCAGTTTCCTTCGTCGTCGTGAGACGCCCCAGCAGGTCGCCAATGACCTGTGGCTGATTGAAGCCGAATCGCTGGGCAGGGATTATTATGATAAATTACTGGCAGGCGTCAATGCCGCCGATGAAGCCAGATGCCTGGCGCTGACCAACAAGACCCTCAATCCCGACCGATTGACCATTGTGGTCGTGGGTGACGCGACAAAAATCAAGGCAGACCTCGAGAAAATTGCCCCGGTCACGGTTGTGGCCAGGGATCAATCGTAAAAGAACACGCTACTGCCCGGCCGTCCATTGAATCGCCTGATACAGCAGTCTGCGGTATGCGGGGTGATGATAGGCGTCCGGGCCGTGGCCCAACTGAATGCCGCAGATTCTGGCCTGCCGGTAATGCCGTACCCAGGCAATTTCTTTCTGGCTGGTCGGCTCGTCGGTGGTCAGCAGGATGTGATTGTCCGATTCAACGGAATAGCCTTTATAGGTTTCATCCAGAATTGTAAAATTCTCTACTCCCACTGTGACAGGATGCATTTTGTCGGCAATCCCCACCGTCATCTGGACGTCGTGCTGATAGGTGCTGGCCGGATGAACGATACCGTCTTCCTGCATTTGTTTTTCGTAATACTTTGCACCGATGATTTTTTTGTATTCCGGCCAATCCTGGAAACTGACCAGGCTGTGATGCAGGGCTACGACACCGACGCCGCGATCCAGGAGGGTCAGAAAGTTTTCTCTGCGTTTGGGAGAGATAGTCTGCGTCATGTTGTAAAACACAATTACATCATAATTCCAGTTGGAAATGTCCTCAAACAGCTCGCTGTCATCCTTTAGTTCGACTTGATGACAGTGCAGACTTTTCATCTCTTCAAACATCCGAACAAACGGCTGCTTTTCATAGCCGTGACCTCCGGTCACCACAACAACTGAAATTGGAGATTGCTTTTTATTATCGGTTGAACATCCGCCCGACAAAACCACAGCCGCCATAACACATAAGACCGCAACGGACTTTATCATCCCAGCTTCTCCCATGTTAATGAGCGATAACGTTCATCATATTGAAATAAAACAGCAGTGTGCATACATCCGCACAGGCCAGCACCACCGGCCCGGCCGCCACCTTGGGGTCGATCCGAAAGGCTTTAATCAGCGAGGGAATCACCACCCCCAATAAACCCGCCGACAGGATGGATAAAATCAGGCTGAATCCCATGGCAAAAGAAACCCAGCCGCCGCCTTTCCATACAAACGCCGTCAGCCCGATGATCGAGCCGCAGCCGGCGGCCAGCATCAGCGACACCAGCCCTTCACGCCGCAGGGGATCCATAACGGCCTTCCATGAAAACGAGCCCAACTGAAGCCGCTGGACGGTAATGGTCATCGCCTGCATGCTGACGCTTTCGCCGAGGGCCAGTACCACCGTCATAAACATCGCCAGAACCATAATTTCCTGAATCAGCAGTTCATATTGCGCCGTCACAATCGCACACAGAATACCGCTGGCCACATTGCACAGCAGCCAGGGAAATCGCTCTTTAAACATCAGCCAGGGTGACGCTTTCCGCCCCAGGCTCAGATGCAAACCCATCAACTGGAACATACTGTCTAATTGTGCCTTATGCCCGAGCGTCAGCGAGCCTTCGGTAAACTGATTCATATCCACAACCCCGGCAATCTTTCCATCTGAGGTGATCGCCGGCACCGCCAGCAGTTTGTGCCTGAGCAGAACATCGCCGGCCTGTTCCATCGTGGCATCACAGGGTACCGTCACCAGTTTGCGAATCATCACCTCGCTGATCCGGGTTTCCATGGAACCACCCAGCAGGCGCCGAATGGGTACCACACCCACAAGACGGTCTTCGCCGTCCACCGCATACAGATACATAATCCGCTCATTCAAATCACATTGCTGCAGATGCCCGATAGCTTGTCCGATGGTCATATTTTCATTCAGCCGGACATAATCCTGGTGGTAATATTCCCGGACTGTCCGGTCGAGAAAATCGTTTTTAAATAACGTCATCATGGGATTCCCGGAAAAGATACAAATTCTACACAGCTCATTACTTAAGATTGAAAGGTTTTGTTCATTTTATCATTTCTTATGTTTTTGGGGGGACGGGTCCATGTTGTGCCGTGGATCCGAAGCCTTTCGGGTGGCCAGGCCAAAAGCATCCAGCCATTGCTGGGTTTCCCGGGTACCGATGCCGTGGCGTTTTTCCTTCGGCTCGCTGACAGGCAGCGGTCTTTCGATCACCTGACAGACCTGAAGCCAGAACGGTGCGGCCCCGACTCCCGGACATTTTCGCCGTTTGGCGGCGGATAAAATCCGCCGGTCACTGCTGACCACAATCAGACGTTTGGGGGCGGTATTCTCCTGGATGTAGTGTTCGATGATCGTATCCGCTTCGGTATGCTGGCCCGAAAACACCACCTGCAGAATTCCCAGCCCCATCAATCCGGCCTTGTTGGGCGGACCGATTCCGTCAAACACAATCACTCCGGTTTCGCCCGTTCGCCGCAGATACTCGCACAGCACGGCACACAGCTCCGTGTCCGGAAATTCCATCTGCTCCTGCATTTTCTGCACCGCCCGCAGGAGATTATACCCATCAATCAGCACCGGCATGGAATCAGCTCGCTGCGGTGTAGCGGATTTCCCCCGCCACAATCGTATTCAATACCCTGCCCCTGACCTTCCAGCCGTGGTAAGGGCAGTTGCGGCTCTTGGAGATGAATTTATTGGCATCGATGGTCCATTCGGCTTCGGGGTCGATAATGGTGACATCCGCCCGGTCACCAAGTCCCAGCCGGCCTTTGTCCACCCCGATCACCGCCGCAGGACGACAGGTCATCATCGCCAGCATTTTCGACCAGTCAATCACTCCCGGCTCGATCAGGGCTTTGATATACAGCGGCAATGCACATTCGAGGCTGGCAATGCCAAACGGTGCGGCCAGAAATTCCAGTTCCTTTTCGCTCATCAGGTGCGGAGCATGGTCGGTTGCAAGGGCATCAATAAGCCCTTCTTTGACCGCCTGCTTCAGGGCTTCGATGTCGGCTTTGGTGCGCAGCGGAGGATTGACTTTATAGTTGGTATCATAATCGCGGCACATGTCTTCGGTCAGCAGCAGGTGATGCGGCGACACTTCGCAACTGACCGGCAGGCCCATTTGTTTGGCTTCCCGCATAATCTTGACCGACCCGACTGTCGAGAGATGCTGAGCGTGGTATTTACAATTGCATTTGCGGACCAACTGGACATCCCGCCAGAGCATCATTTCTTCGGCCAGCGGGTCAATTCCCGGCAGCCCCAGGACCGTTGATTGATAGCCGGCGTTCATCACGCCCTTGCCGGCCAGCGAATTATACTGACAATGCTGGCAGATGACCCGACCGAACATCGAGACATATTTCATCGCTTTGAGCATGATGGAGGCATCCTGTACCCCGCTGCCGTCATCGGTAAATCCAATGGCGCCGGCCTGGCTCATCAGGCCGATTTCGGCCAGTTCCTGCCCCTTGCGTTCTTTGGTAATCGCCCCCATCACATAGATAAAAGTCTTGCGGGCCTGGCGTCCCATGCGGTGTACAAACTCAACTGCCGTCGCCTCATCAATTGAGGGGTTGGTATTGGGCATGCAGACCACCGAGGTAAAGCCGCCGGCTACCGCCGCCGCTGAGCCGGAAGCAATGGTTTCTTCTTCTTCGTCGCCCGGTTCACGAAAATGAACGTGCAGATCGATCAGGCCGGGGCTGATAATCTTGCCGGCAGCATGGATAATGTGTGCATCACAGGCACTGACCGGCCCAATATGCGATACCCGGTCCCCTTCGATAAGCACATCCGTTATGCGATCCACGCTGTTGGCCGGATCAATCAATCGCCCGTTTTTGATTAGAATTCGTGTCGTCATATTCAGAATCAGATTTAATTAGTATGATTTTCGTTCTTGCCGGCTTTGTTTTCACTTTGAAGCGCCGCCGCCTGATTGACCAGAAACAGCACTGCCATCCGGACTGCAACGCCGTTGGAGACCTGCTGCAGGATGACGCTATTGGGGCCGTCGGCAACTTCGGATTCGATTTCCACGCCGCGATTGATGGGGCCGGGGTGCATGACCAGAATATTCGGCTTGGCCCGTTTTACGCGTTCGACGGTCAGGCCGAAGAAATGCGAATATTCCCGCACGGACGGGAACATATTGCCGCCCAGCCGTTCAAACTGAATCCGCAGCATATTGATCACATCCAGCTCCTCAATCACCTCATCCAGATTATGCGAGACCCGCACGCCGAGCTGATCAATTTTGCCCGGCATCAGCGTCGGCGGGCCGACCACAATCACTTTGGCTCCCAGCTTGGTTAAAACATAAATATTGCTGCGGGCCACGCGCGAATGAGCAATGTCGCCCACAATCCCCACCGTCAGGCCGTCCAGCGAGCCTTTGACCTGTCGAATGGTATAAGCATCCAGCAGACCCTGGGTGGGGTGTTCGTGATAGCCGTCGCCGGCATTGACCACACAGGCATTGATGCTGCGGCTCAGGAGCTTGGGCGCCCCGCCGGCACTGTGGCGAATCACCACAATATCCACCCCCATCGCCTCCAGATTCCGGGCCGTATCAATCAGGGTTTCGCCTTTGTTTACCGAACTGGAGGTCTTGGTAAACTCAATGACATCCGCACTGAGCCGATTGGCCGCCAGGGTAAAGCTGTTGCGCGTGCGGGTGCTGTCTTCGAAAAACATATTGACCACCACCTTGCCCCGCAGGGTCGGCGCCTTCTTGACGGACCGGGCGCTGAACTCTTCGAATCCCTTGGCCGTATCCAGAATAAATTCCAGTTCCTGCCGGCTCAGTTCGGCCAGCCCGATCAAATGCTTATGACGCCACTGAAAAGTCGTATCCATACATTCCCGCAACTTTGGTTAATTGATTACTACTTCCTCGATGCCGTCGCTTTCCATCAGAAAGACCTTGATGGATTGTTCCGCCGGAGCCTCGGTGCGAATACCGACATAATCCGCCCGAATTGGCAATTCCTGATGGCCTCGGTCAATCAGAACCGCCAGGCGAATGGTTTTGGGCCTGCCCAGGTCGGTCAATGCATCCATCGCCGCGCGAACCGAGCGTCCCGTGTGCAGCACATCATCGACCAGCAATATAAATTTATCGCTGACATCAAACTCAATTTCGGTAGCCTGTACTTTTGGCTGATTATGCCCCTTGGGTGCATTGAAGTCATCGCGATATAAGGTTATATCCAGCGTACCGCCCAGAACCGTACGTCCGGTCTTCGCCTCAATCGCCTTGCAGAGACGCTTGGCCAATACCTCTCCGCGACTGCGAATGCCAATCACTGCAAAATTGCCATCCTGGGGTATATCCGGCAGGATTTTGGACAATAATTCATCGAGGGTTTGTGCAATCTGTTCTTTGGTGAGAAGTTTTTTCATTTTCAAGACCCACAGAATCCATTTATATACATCTAAATCGCCGTCTTGCCTATCCGACCCGAATTTAATATGTGCCAGAGTATAACCTTCGATAGTAAATAAAGCAAGGTATTTGCCGACCTGACTGCCCCTGTAAATACAACCAATCAGATTAGCGATAAAATCTGTTTTAACCGCCAGAACTATCCGATAATTCTCTATGTGGTGAAAAGTCAATGAGGCCGGGGATTGCATAATGCTAACGCTTTGTGTATAATGAGGTTTCCGTATTTGAAGGAATGTAATTGAAAACATTACGAGCACATAATCCTTACAGTCTCATAATAGGCCTCTTTCTGACGGCTGCGATGTGCTTTGCCGATGCCCCTGTCCAAACACCTCTTGAGCCGGCCGCATTGGGTTCGATTGGGCTTCGCAAACTGGCTGCCGATGACCCAAATCTGAATGGTTCCGGCATCCGAATTGCGGCAATTGGACGGAGTATGACGTATAAAGACGGCCTGCCTCTGGGAGATTTTCGGTGTAATATGCGGCATCAGGCCTTGTTTGGGGCAAATGTGCTTTTTGAAGATAATTCCGATGGCCTTACAGATATATCCGCACATGAAACGGCAATTGCAGGTTTACTGGTCGGCAATGACGGTTTTGGTTATCATCCGCAGTTGGGCAATTTTGTCTATCGCGGCGCCTGTCCCGATGCGTCGATAACTTCGTATGAATTCTGGAGATTTGTCAGCCTGTATATCTTCGCGGCCCATCCATTTGAGACGGACATCGTTACCCTGAGTCTGGGAGAGATATTCCCCGCATGGTGGACTCGCGGCATCGAGAATCTGGTTGAAGAAAAAGGAGTTGTTGTTTTTGCTGCTGCGGGCAATGGCCGGAATGCTTACGACCCGGTTCTTTATCCTGCTGCGGGAGCAAATGTCATCGCTGTGGGTGTGGTAAATGCAGCCATCGATCCCAATGACCAGAAGAGTCTGTCGTTATTTGCATCACCCCAGCCAGCCTATTCCAGCACAGGTCCGACTGCGGATTTGCGGTGCAAACCGGACCTGGTTGCACCCGGCCGGGGACTGATGGTTTCTGCCGATTCGGATAGCAAATACGCCATTGAAGGTGACTGGTCAAGTCTGGCGACCCCCATCACGGCGGGCACTGCCGCCCTGCTGCTGCAAAAAGCCAAATCCATGCCGGCGATCAACGATGCGTTTTTTTCCGGAGACACCAACACGCTGGTCAAGGCCATCCTGCTGACCTCAGCTCAGAAACTGCCTTACTGGCACAAAGGAAATCCGACGCCGGACGACGACACCCTTTCGCCTCTGGATTTTTCTCAGGGTGCCGGAATGCTCGATGCAGTCAAGGCTCATGATATCTTGATGGCCGGTGGTCAACAACCCGGCAAGGTGCAAGCCGCCGGCTGGCATCATGCCGCACTGGCCCCGAATCAACCTGAACACATTTACGAATTGACTCTGACAGATCCCAATACCGCAGTCATCACCGCAACACTGTGCTGGAACAGAGTGTATCAGGATCAGTACCCGTTTGAGCCGCTTTATGACAAAGATTCGGATTTACGCCTGGAACTGTGGGGAATTCATCCCCAGGATCCGAACCAGAATCGATTGCTCGATATCAGTGACAGTGTGAACGATAATGTGGAACATATTTACCGGGCGGTCGATGCGATGTTTCAGCAGTATCGTTTGATTGTGCGTTACAGTGCCTATGCCGTAAACCCGCAAAAGTATGCTATCGCCTGGAATGCAGGCCCGGACAACACAGGCCAGAATCCCTTCTGGTACGACCTGAATAACGATGGCAGAATCAATACCACAGACCGCCTGATTTATTTCATCCTCGACCAGAATCGAATTGACATTCTCGAATCGATTACACGCGTTCCTGAATTCAATATCAGCTCAGAACGCATTCAGACGCTTCAGTTGTTCTGGAACCAGTGGCGAAGCTACCTGAAGAACTGGAACAGCCTGTCTGCACTATCACCTGAGTAATTACTGCAAGACTGATTCGCCGATTATAAATCCTCATCCAGAAGATGTCCAAATCGCACTTTCTTGGTATGCAGATAATTTCTGTTATGCTTGCCGGCTTTGGCCTGCAGCGGGATTTGTTCGACCACTTTAATTCCGTACACCGCCAGACGGTCAATTTTCTTGGGATTATTGGTTAAAATGCGAATATTGCGAAGTCCCAGGTCCCGCAGAATTTGTGCACCAATCCCATAATCGCGCTTATCCGGTGCAAATCCCAGTTTGACATTGGCATCATAGGTATCCAGTCCCTGTTCCTGGAGCTTATAGGCATGGAGTTTATTGGCCAGCCCGATGCCGCGTCCCTCCTGACGCAGATAAATCAATGCCCCAATTCCTTCTTTCTCAATCATTTCCATCGCGGTAATTAACTGCGTGCCGCATTCGCATCGCTGGGAATGAAACAAATCCCCTGTCATGCATTCCGAATGCACGCGAACCAGAATCGGTTTTCCCATCACCATCGGATTGCCTTTATCATCCAGTCTGCCGATATCGCCCTTGCACAAGGCCAGATGAGGTTCTGTTGCGGCGGGACTGTCATAAGCAATCAATGTAAAAATACCATAATCCGTCGGCAGCGTGATTTGCTGAATCCGTTTGACAATGCGTTCCCGCTGAAGACGGTATTCCACCAGTTTGGCGATGGTCGTCATTTTCAGTTTGTATTTTTCGCAATACGGGATTAACTGCGGAACCCTGGCCATAGTTCCATCATCGCTCATAATTTCACAAATCGTCGCCACGGGTTCCAGTCCCGCCAGCCGCATCAAATCCACAGAGCCTTCGGTTTGTCCCACACGCACCAGCACTCCGCCGTCTTTGGCCCGCAGGGGGAAAATATGTCCCGGCCGGGCCAGTTCGCGGGCTTTCACATCGGGCCTGGCGAGCAATTGTATCGTTCGGGAGCGGTCAAAGGCACTGATGCCGGTGGTAATGCCCTCGCGCGCATCGACGGTCACTGTAAAGGCGGTGCCGAGAGCGGCTGTGTTTTCCTGTGTCTGGGGATGGAGTCCCAGGCGGTCACATTTTTCAGCCGGCATCGGAACGCAAATCATGCCGCGTCCCTCCTTGGCCATAAAATTGACTATCTCGGGGGTCGTTTTCTCGGCGGCACAAACCAGGTCGCCTTCGTTTTCACGATCTTCATCGTCCACTAATACAATCATCCGGCCTTGTCGAAGTTCCTCAAGGATTTCCGGTATTTCACTAAATGCGTTTGTCATGTTCTTATCGTCTCATAGTAGTATTCTTTTGTCGGCTTTGCTGTTCAAATTCTTCAATATACCGCAAACCGTGGCGAATGTAAACAATCGTTGCCAGAGCTGCAATTCCGCCAGTAGCCCACCAGCAAATCCAGACCCAGTGTGTCCACAGACCGACAATCTTGACCGCCTCCGGCCCAACCAGCGTGGAAACAACCATCACAATCTGCAAAAAAGTGGACAATTTCCCCGCCCAGACCGGCACAATTCTCACATGACCTGTTATAAAATAGGTCGTAATAAATCCCAGCAAAAGCAGGACATCTTTACCTAAAATCAGGATAACCGGCTCAATCGGCATTTGAAATCCTGGCACGGCGGAACGTTTGACGGTCAGCATAATGCAGGCGGCGGTAATCAGGAGCTTATCGGCCAGCGGGTCCAGAAACGTCCCGAGGTGCGTCACCTGCTTTTTGACACGGGCAAGATAGCCATCCACGGCATCGCTGACCGCCATGACCAGAAAAATGCCGAGGGCGATATAGCGGGCAGTCATCCCAAATCGGGCATTATTGGCTTCCAGCATAAACAGCACAAACGGAATAATCAGGATGATGCGTAAGATCGTAATCTGATTGGCCCATGTCATCCGCATACCATTCCTCCCCTATATCACCCTGCCGCCATCCACCTGGATAACCTGGCCGGTGATATAATCATTGGACAGCAGAAATAACACAGCATGAACAATTTCGGCGGCAAAACCAAATCGGCCCAGAGGAATCGCGGCAAGCCTCTTTTGATTGTCCGGCATTTGGATGAAGTCCGCCTGAATTTCTACGGCTGCATCGGGCAGGATGATGCCCGGCGCCACCGCATTGACCGTAACCGCCGGGGCAAGTTCTCTGGCCAGCGACTTTGTGGCCGCTATGAGGGCCGCCTTGGAGGCACAGTATTCCGCATAGTCGGCCCACGGACGAATACCGCCAATATCTGCCAGATTGATGATTTTAGCGCAGGGCATTTGAGCCGATTGACAGCAATTCGTCAAATCCAGATGAGCTGCAAAATTGCGACAGGCAATCAGCGGCGCCGTCAGGTTGACCGCCAGCATATCCCGGAGGGTCTCGCCGGTGATTTCCGACAGCGGCCTGCGGATAAACATTGCAGCGGAATTAATCAAAACCCGGACATCACCAAACGTGCGACACTGTTCAAACATTGCATCAATCTGGCCGGTATCCCGCAAGTCCGCCTGCACAGCCGCCGCCTTAAGCCCGAGTGCCGTAATCCGGCTGACAAGGGATTCGGCTTTCTGTTTGTTTGTGTGATAATGGCATATACAATGACACCCCGCATCCGCCAGCGCCAGTACAATCGCTGAACCGAGACTGCCCGTCGAGCCGGTAATCAGGCACGTTAAGCCATTGAGATTCATGAGTCTGCTTTCGGAGAATTCCCGCGTCAGGACTGATTCATAAATATCCGTTTAATATGTCGCTCGAACAGATTTTCAGTCACATTCCGCGCGACAACCGCCTCATATTTTTCAACCGTATCCAGATAACGTCGGCCCATTTGCGCGGCAATTTTGTACCCGACATGGAGCAATTGCCGGAAATGCGGATTATACCCGGGATTCGCTGGGTCGTGCCGCAATGCGGAGGTGTAGTGCTGTTCATCCCAGCCCTCGACGCGGGCAGGATCGGGCAGACGTGCCGGGTCGATATCAATTACCGTCGCATACGGCGCACACAACTGTTCGCAATGGTCGTACGCCTGCGTATATATTTCTTTGGCAATATCCAGGCCCTGTCCGCCGGCTTCGGCCAGCCCGATGACTTCTTCCAGCCAGGTCGTGCCGGCGGTCTTGATATGGACGCCGGCGCCGAAGTCTTTCAAGGCTCTGTAAATTGGGGCATAAATGGAAAATTTGTCGCTGCCCGAATGCACACTGAGCTTTAAATTTACAGGCAGTCCAAATTCCTTGACCGCACATCGAATGACCGCGATGTCATCACGGAATTCCTTTTCAAATGCCCGCACATCTCCGACGTAATCCACCCCTTTATTAAATCGTCCTGTAAACCTGGGGGCGATGGTTTGAACAGGAATTTTCTGCTGTGCCAGCATCTTCAGGATAAAGAAAAGCTCCACCGGTGTCTGCGGCAAATCCGATTCGTCCATCGAGACTTCCGTGACAAATCCGCCTTCCCCCTTACGCTGGGCGATACGCTGATAAATTTTGCCGGCCTGCTGAACGGCTGACAGAAACTTATTGCCAATCGCTGTCAGCAGGTCCACCGATATTGAAAAGGATTCGTCGATACCCGCTATGTGCAGCCCTCCCAGATAGGGCTTGCAGTCGGCAAGAAATTGCTGAATGGCGTTCGGATCGGCGGGCTTTCCGATCTGTTCGGCCACGTCGAGTGTGAAGAAATTGCTCGCCTCGATAAATCCATCCACATTTTTCAGATGAATATGGTCCGCATCCACATAATACCCGCCCTGCCAATTCATGATCTTCACGGCATGGTCGGCTTCCCGCCGGGTATCAACGGGATGGGTCCCAATAATGCTGTGTTCCCGGAAGGATTTATTCCAGACCGGCACGATCTCGATACCGGCCTGCCGGGCCTGGAGGATAGCCCGAAGCTGAGCTTTGCCCTGTCGACAAAAACGGTCCCCCACCCCGAACGAATACTTCTCAATGTTCATATCTTCACATCCTCGCCTGTCTGCATTACGATATAACTTTCTGCATGAAAGGTATTGTAGAGAATACGTAGTCAGTTTTCACGAAAAAAATGGGGCAGATTTAAGATATTTCTTGTCTGATAAAAAGAAGCATTGTCCCCGCTTTGTATGACTTTTAATGCTTGATGTAGCCAATGTGCCTGCTATAATGCCCTGTCAGAATGGATTTTAAGGAGTTTGCATGGCAGTACTCAATGTCAATATCGATCATGTGGCAACGATTCGTCAGGCCCGTCGGGCGGATGAGCCGGACCCGGTCTGGGCGGCGGTGGAGTGCGAACTGGCCGGCGCAAACGGGATTACCGTCCACCTTCGTCAGGACCGCCGGCATATCAACGACCGCGATGTGCGAATCCTCAAAGAGACCGTGGCCTGCAAGTTTAATCTCGAGATGTCGATGGCAGAGCCTATCGTTAAGATAGCAGAGCAGGTATGTCCGGATCAGGTAACGCTTGTCCCTGAAAATCGAGCGGAACTGACCACCGAAGGCGGACTGGACTGTGCGAATAATCTGAAGCGACTTATGCAGGTCGTCAAACGGATGCATAAAAAGCATATCCTCGTCAGTGCGTTCATCGCCCCGTCTGAAAAACAGATTCTGGCCTCGGCAGAGGCCGGCTGTGATGCCGTCGAATTCCATACCGGCTATTATGCCAACGCTGTGACGGATGCAGCCATTGAGAAGGCCCTGAATGAATTGCGGGATGCCAGAGACATCGCTGTTGCCGCAGGCCTGATCGTCCATGCCGGCCATGGCCTGACCTATCGCAACATCGGCCCGGTGGCAAAAATTGAAGGCCTTTGCGAATTCAATATCGGCCACAGCATCGTCTCCCGGGCGGTCATCGTCGGGATGCAAAAGGCCGTCGCCGAGATGCGGCGTTTAATTGAATTGAATCAGTAACTAAAACTCTATTAAGAGAATACGAATCATTAACCATTTTGGAGATTGACCATGTTTCACGGCGCGCTGGTTGCCCTGATTACGCCTTTTCACGATGGACAGGTGGACTATCAAACTCTCGAAGAGCTGGTGGAGTTTCAAATCGAAAGCGGCTCGGACGGTATCGTTCCAGTCGGCACCACCGGAGAATCCCCGACTCTTTCCTATGAAGAACACAAGGAAGTCATCAAGCGGGTCGTGGATGTGGTGGCCGGGCGGATCCCCGTCATTGCCGGCACCGGCTCAAACAGTACCGCTGAGGCCATTGAACTGACCGAGTTTGCCAAAAAGGCCGGGGCCGATGCATCACTGCAGGTTTGCCCGTATTATAATAAACCCACGCAGGAAGGCTTTTATCAGCACTTCAAGGCCATTGCCGAAGAAGTCGATATCCCGCTGGTGCTGTACAATATTCCGGGACGCTGCGGCGGTACGGGACTGGCCATCGATACCGTGGAACGACTGTCCAAAGTGGAAAACATCGTCGCCATCAAAGAAGCGACCGGGTCGCTGGATTTTGCCGCGGAAATCGCCCAGCGGACGGATTTGGCGATTTTATCCGGCGATGACTCCCTGACGCTGCCGATAGCCTCGGTGGGCGGCAAAGGCGTTATCAGCGTTGTTGCCAATATCGTCCCGGCCGATGTCAAGGCCATGACCGACCTGATTCTCGAAGGGGACTTCGTGTCGGCCCGTAAATGGCATCGCAAGCTGTTCCCCCTGGCCAAAAGCATGCTGAGCCTGGCCACCAACCCGATCCCGATCAAGGCCGCCGCCGCCATGCTGGGGATGGCCTCTGATGAATTGCGTCTGCCGATGGTGCCGCTGGATGACAGCCAGAAGACCAAATTACGCACCATGCTCAAAGAATACGGCCTGCTGGAAGGGTAAGCCGTAAGGTGTTGTTTTAATCTGCCGATTACAGAATTCAATGTCACCTTGTTTGTGAATCGCCATCAACAAAAAAAGCCCCGCGGTTTCCCGCAGGGCTTTTTTTATGGTGTTGATTTAATTCACATTTGTAAGATCGGAAACGTGGTCATTGATCAGAACACTATCATCTGAGCCCTTGGGATAAAACATTTCGCGAGTTTTATGGAGAGTCGTCCCTCTGCGAATTTCAGTCTGATTGGCAGGAGCTGAACTTGGCCACGGCATATAGATATTGTCGTTTCGGGTACCAACATCCGGCCTTGTTTCATAAGCCGAATGACCGTCGGCATACAAAACGTTCTGACCTTCACGGCTGTGCGGCTGAGCATTGGCACAGTCTTTCTGATATTTCTGCAGAACAACACCGGACGTAGTCCAGTCACCATCGGCCTGATTTGCACCCAGCATACCGACTCTATCAACATAATTGTCTGCGGTAACATCGCCTTTGCCCGGCAATTTATTATCAAAATAGGGGTTTTTATCCGCCATGACTGCGAAAGAAGCAGACCGGGAACCTGTTGCGGCAAATGAGCCCTTTCTGGCTGTCGGTGAACCAGTAACAGCGTAAGGACAATGATACGCATAACTAACGCACCGGGTCGGACCTTCAGCCGGTTGGTTATTGATAGGATCATTGGGATTGCCGAAATCAAACAGGTCCACGATATCATAAGGCTGACCGCCGTTGCCATCATTTCTGCCGCTGAATTCCGTCTCACCACCGGCCGGACAGACAAAACTCTTGGGGCTGACGTCTGCTTCACGCACTAACAGATACAAGCTCGCTCCAACTGTTATATTGGGACGACTCGTAGCAGCTACTGCGGCATAGGATCTTTTCCAGCCATCAGTATAAATGTTCCAGGCAGGTCCATTTCCGCCTGGACCCCAGCCGCCACCCTGAACAACGTATTCGTCGTCATAATCGTTGGCATACACCATCTGGGCATTTCCAAGACCTTTGAGGTTGGTGCCGCAGATGACGCGCTGGGCGATCTTTTTGACCTTGTTCAGTGCCGGCATCAGAATGGCCAGCAACATGGCTATGATCGCAATCACGACCAATAGCTCAATCAGTGTGAAACCTTTCTTTTTCATGACTTTCTCCTTTCGGTTACGAAATTTTGCAGAATCAAACGCCTCCTGCGATTTGGACGATAATTGCCAGTGTATGTCCCGACGCAGGACACGCTATACGGAGGCGCCGGCAAAATTTCTTACATTTCTCAAAACTGCTTAAAAACACACTGTTCTTAAACTACCACTTCATTGTCGGCCCAAACTCCGGCCTATGAGAAATGCCGAAAAGGAAGGAGAAAAAGAATGAGCTAATAATTGCATTAATTTATAATAACTACTAACACCCGACCTTTTCACATCATCTCACTATTTTGAATATATATCAGTATAAATACGGTGTCAAGTTTTTTTTGAAAAATTCCGATAATATTTGTTTTTTCTTGGTATGATTTGCCTGCCTTATCTTTTTGTGAATGCCAAAACGCATTTATTTCACTCGAATAGCTGACTATTCCATACAATATCCATCTGACACATCGCTTTTATTTGTTCTCAATTATCATCACATTCGATTTTATTTACAGCAATTTCACAGCTACGGGCCAGCCGTCATTCCATCCGAGGGTTGAAATCTTCATCTCAGGCTGGCCGGCCTGGGAATGATAAGAATGGATAACGAGATATTTCTGGTCCGGTTTCTGGAGTACAGCACAGTGTCCCGGCCCGTATCTATAGATCACTGCTGCCCCGCTACCCACCGCCCGACAATAGTGGCAATCTCTTTGCGTAACGACCCGACGGAGCCTTTGTCATCGGGATGTACCCGGTTGGTCAGGATAATGATGAACACTTTGGCATCCGGGTCGCAGACGATGGAGGTCCCGGTATAGCCGCTATGGCAGAAAGCCTTCGGATTGGGATAGGCTCCTTTCATGCCGGCATACGAACTGCTGACATCGAAGCCATAGGCCCTGCCCAGGGTCTGTTCGGTCGTCAATAACGCCACCGATTTACTGCCCAGTATCCGGCGGCCATTGGTCTGCCCATCATTCAGCAGCATCCGACAAAAGGCGGCCAGGTCCTGCGCTGTCGAAAATATCCCGGCATTCCCGGATACGCCCCCCATCAGTGCTGCCAGCGGGTCATGCACATTGCCCCGCAGGAGCACGTCCCCTTGCAGCGTTGCGGCCGCAATCCGCTCCCGCCACAGGGGCGGCGGATTATAGCGGGTGCTGGTCATCCCCAGCGGGACAAAGATATTGTCGCGGGCGAATGTATCCAGCGGCTGGCCGGAGACAATCTCCACAATTCTGCCCAGCGTAATATAACCGAGGCAACTATAGCGGAATGTCGTCCCCGGCTCGTTCAGGGCTTTCAGAGAACAAATCGTGTCCAGTACTTGAACCGGGCAGACAGGGCCGTATTCCCTGCTGATGGCTGCCGCATCGGTATAGGCAGGCAGGCCGGAGGTATGGGACAATAGATGCTTGATCTGCACTTTTTCCTTGCCATTGCAGGCAAACGCAGGCAGATATTGGCTAACCTCATCCTCCAGATGAATTTTCCCCTGTTCAACCAGAATCAGAACCGACGTCGCAGTTCCGACCGGCTTGCTCAGAGAAGCTATATCAAAAACCGTATCCTGCTGCATAGGCTCCTGGAATGGCTGGCTGACACTGCTGCCGAAGGCCTTGTAATACAGGGTCTTATCCCCCTGCCCCACCAGCACCACGGCGCCGGGAAAATGCCCCTGTGCGATTTCGCCCTCGACAAGGGTGTCAATCTGGGATAAGTCGGGGACTGGTGCCTGTGCGGATTCAGCCTGCCTGAGAGAAACAGGAACCTCGGTCGGGGCTTTTTTATAACATCCGGCCAGAATCCCCAGACTGATGGAGGCTGCTGCAACTCGAATCGTGTAGGTCATCGTTTCCTCAAAAAGTATTGGCGTTTTGTCGGACAATCATTATACTGAAAGCCGGATGCGAATCAAGCCGGATTGCCGCAGCATTTTAAGGAGTTTGAGAGGATGTTCACTATCGTCGGAGTTTTGACCGCCCTGGGTCTGGCCGTTGTGCCTGTCGAGCCGCAGCCCGTCCGAACGGGACTGGACCAGATTGAAGCACACCGCAGCCTGTTCGAAAACAAACGCATCGGCATCGTCGCTAATCATACCGCCCGTAACAGCGAAGGCCAATTCATCGTTGATGTTTTCGGCCAAATGAAAAACGTGTCAGTTACAGCACTATTCGGCCCCGAACACGGATTCGAAGGCGTTGCCCAGGATGGTGTCAAAGTCACCGACGCATCCTTTAACGGCATCCCGATTTACAGCCTGTATGGAAAGACAAACAAACCCACACCGGAGATGCTGGCCAATGTCGATGTGCTGGTCTTCGATATTCAGGATATCGGGGCGCGGTTTTACACCTACATTTACACGATGGCCTATGCCATGGAAGCAGCCGCCGAATGCGGCAAGCCGTTTGTGGTGCTGGACCGGCCCAACCCGATTAATAGCCTCAGTGTTCAGGGCAATATCCTCAATCAAGATTTCGCATCCTTTGTCGGCCTGTACCCCATCCCCGTCCGGCACGGCATGACCATCGGTGAACTGGCCCGGTTGTTTAACGGCCAGAAATGGCTCAAAAACGGCATACAGACAGACTTGACTGTGATTGAAATGGCCAATTATCAGCGCAGCCTGTGGTATGACCAGACCGGGCTTGCCTTCATCAAGCCCTCCCCCAATATGACCAGCCTTGATGCGGCGGCGGTGTATCCCGGTATCTGCCTGCTGGAAGGGACGAATCTGTCCGAAGGCCGGGGGACGGACCAGTCATTCCTGCAATGCGGCGCCCCCTGGATCGATGCTCAAGCCTTCGCGACGGAATTGAACAAAACCAATCTGCCCGGCCTGCGGTTTGCACCGGCACGCTTCACCCCCACCACTTCCAAGTATGCCGGTCAGGAATGCGCCGGCGTGCAAATCACCATCACCGACCGACAGCTTCTGGATCCCTTCTGGAGCGGCGTTCATCTTGTCCAGACCGCCTGCAGGATGTACCCCAGAGAATTTGAATGGCGGCAGTCGCACTTTGATCGCCTGTGCGGCACCGACCAAATCCGCATTGCCATCACTGAGCAAAAGTCTCTGGATGACATCAAAGCCGAAGCCCAAAAACAGCTCGAGGCCTTTCTAACCATCCGACAGAAATATCTGCTCTATCCAGATACTCAATGATTTCCCAACGGGACTAAAGTTGATTCATCGATGCGGCGGCAATAAAAAAACCCGTTTGGCTATGTTATTGCACAACCAAACGGGCTTAATAAAGTTGAATAGCAATTACGCTTTTTTCTTGTAATCGCGGTAATTATGGCCAATCCATTCAGGATTGCCGGTTCCGCCGGCAAACGCACATTGTGCCGGATCCCACTTGATGGCCTGATGATAACGGTACGCCAGATTCATCAGGTGGCAGCAGATGGCCGAACGACCGCCAATCTGCTCATTGGTAATGGGTTTCTTCCGTGTCTGCATACATTCGATGAAATCATCCATGTGGCCGGCTTTGACCTTATAGAGCCGTACCTTGGCATCCTTGAGATATTCGCGTTCCACCATCATCAGTTTGGATTCGAGCGAGCCGCCGTCTTCCCGATCGGTGTATTTCGAAATGGTCTTATCGCCAAGGATAAACCAGAACCTGCCGCGATTGACGCGAATCTCACCCTTTTCGCCGTACATGTGCACGCCGAAGCCGTCCTTGTGAATCACCTCAGTCCCATTGGCGTAAATCAGTTTTGCCCCGCGTTTGGCATTGGCATCGTCCGGAGGAAGAATTTCAACCGGGCCGCTGTCATCCATCCCCAGCGCCCACTGGGCGATATCCAGATGGTGCGCGCCCCAGTCGGTTACCATGCCGCCGCCGAATTCCCAATAATTCCGCCAGTCCGGGAAGTGGTCATGCATCCCGCGCGGACTCAACACCGAGCTGTAAGGCCGCATAGGCGCCGGCCCAACCCACAGATTCCAGTCCAGTCCCGGCTCCATGGCTTCTTCGGGCAGGTCGCACGGCCGGCCGGGGTCGCCGAAACTGCATTCGATACGTCCGATTTTTCCGATGATGCCGTTGCGAGCCAGCTCACAGGCAACGCGGAATTCCGCCGATGACCGCTGCATGGAGCCGGTTTGATGGACACGACCATATTTATCCACATCCCGCATAATATCGATGGCTTCCTGAATATCGTGGGTCAGGGGTTTCTCGCAATAGACATCCTTGCCGGAACGCAGGGCCGCCAGATTCTGGATGGCGTGCCAGTGGTCAGGCGTGGCGATGCACACGGCATCAATATCTTTGCGGGCGATGATTTCCTCGAAATCGACATAGGCTTTGCAATCGGCCGTACCCTGATCCGGGAAACGGGTGTAATAGTCATTGACTCGCTTGAGGGCATTTTCACGACGTGTGGTATCGACATCACAGACCGCGACGACCTGACCACGGGAAAGAAATCCGTCCAGCAAACCCCGGCTTTGCTTGCCCATGCCGATAAAGCCTATCGTGATGCGATCATTGGGTTTAGTCTGGGCCGCCCAGATGGAGGAGGGTAGTATCATCGGCGCGATGGCCGCGGCCTTCAAAAACGCCCTGCGTGAGGTTTTCATCGATTCAGTCCTTTCACTATCATATATTATAGCATTCAACCACTTCTCGACTTTGTATTTACATGGCGACAGAAAGAGGCTTATCTTTGTATGACAAATTCAGACCTGCCGAAGTTACAATAGTCAGGATGCAATATTCATTTTTCAGTTCAAAAGCACCACTTTGGACTATAATTCAAAATTATGGTCTTTGCAATCATTCCAAAACCGGAATATTAGGTTCATCCGGCTTCCATCGCAGGCCGGGGATGTCTTCTTTTTTGACTTCAAGAACCGTGCCATTACGCAAATAGACCTGGCAGGTCCCGTGATAGTCGGTTGTCGCCATCTCCGGCCCGCCGACCAGATTCCAGCGCCTCGCATACACCTTTCGGTCTTTCAGATGCTCATATCGATTATCTCGCTCTTTAAAGCTGTATATACTCCATAAAACATATTCAGCCTGCAAACGGTGCGATGAATCGTTTTTCTGACCTTAACCAGACCCGGCAGGACCAGGGCCAGCACGATAAGTACAATCAGGACATGTTTTAGTCGCGGGTCAAGCCGTGTGTTTCCAGTACGTCTGGGATTGGTGTATCGAATCGCAGCAAAAATCAGGCAACCCGCCCCCGCCGCGGCCAGTATCGGCCAGAAAACTGAGGCCGTCAGACAGATAATGCCCATCCCCACCGCACACACAATCTGAATTATTCGCCGATTCCGGCCGGGATTAGTTCCAGATATTGTCTCCGTCGCGTTGTCGGTCATTCCAGTCCTTCCTGTTTTTTCTCCATCATACAAATTTTGATTCACAGGCCTATACATAACAATAAAAACCCTGTATGTCCATTAATTTCACAAAAACACATGAAACAACAGAAAATAGACCGTGAAAAAAAATAGTGAGCACAAAATTTTTCAATTGAATTTACCCCGCCCCTTTAGGTTTCAGATTTCCCGGGCGTAAACCCCACAGGACCTGGCAGGACAAATCGCAAGACAAATATATCTCTATATATTAAAACGACTTATGCAATATTTATTTCAATAAAATAGCACTCTTTTCAACGCTGTGTCATGTCAGATCGTTGAAATAGGCCCGATAAACAGGGTAAACAGGGTATTTCAGGTCATATTTTATTGGCTCATGCTTGACAAATACCGGGCGTTTATATTAACATTGTGTTAGACAGTACGAGGGTGCTGTCGGAGTGAAGGGATTTTGTTTATTCCAGTCTTGGAAGCGGACAAGGAGTGTCCGAAACAAATTACTTAAATTTCGGAGGTAGGGTAAAATGAAAAACATCAAAGTGATCCTGTCTGTCTGTGTGCTCTTGTTATCGGTCTGCAGTTATGCCGAATCCCTTCTTGCCCCGGGCGATCAAATCATCGCCGTCGATGCCACCGGCATGGTATCACGCAGTTCGTATCCCGGTGCAGAAGCACCGGCGCTGATACTGGATGCCAATTCGGGTACCAAATACCTGAATTTTGCTGGAAAAAACAGCGGTTTCATCGTTACTCCCGGTACGGCTGGAGCGGTTAAGAGCTTCGTAATTACAACCGCCAATGATGCCGCAGGACGCGATCCGGTGTCCTGGGTGCTCTATGGGACAAACGATGCCATCTCCAGCACTGACAACAGCATGGGCGTATCGGAAAACTGGACCCAGATCGACGCCGGCACAGTGGCCCTGCCGGATGCACGGCAAACCGCAGGCCCGGTGGTCGCGGTCAACAACACCACCGTGTACTCATCCTATAAGATGATGTACACAACCCTGAAAGACAACAACACCATGATGCAGGTCGCGGATGTATCGTTTTTTGAATCCAATGATGGAACTGGCTCAAGCTTCCTGTCACTGAGCGATTCGATCCTGGCCGTTCACCGGGATTGGGACAGCCGTTATCCCGGCGGAGAAAACCCCGCCAATCTGATTGACGGCTCCCTGAACAAATATCTGAATTTCGGCAAAGCAAACGCCGGATTCATCGTCACCCCGGCCAAAGGCGTCTCGCTCGTTCAGGGATTCCAAATTACCACCGCCAATGACTGGGCCGAACGCGACCCGGCTTCGTGGGTCCTCTATGGCACCAACGATGATATTGCCAGTATCGATAACAGTGACGGCCTGATGGAAAACTGGGTCCTGATCGATTCCGGCGACCTGTCCCTGCCCGGCGAACGCAACACCCTCGGCTCTCTGGTTGCCGTGGACAACAGTTCTTTCTTCAAATCCTACAAGATGCTGTTCCCGACCCTGAAGAATGCCGATGCAACCAACTCCATGCAGATCGCTGAAATCCAGTTCTACGGCATTCCCGAACCGACCACGGTTTGCCTGCTGGGACTGGGCGGTTTAGCCCTTCTGCGTCGCCGCTTCAGCCGGTAATACCTTTGAGCACCCCAAAGTAACACTCTACAGACCGGACGGACTGCTGTACCGTCCGGTCTTTTTTTCCGCATTATCCTGTCCTGATTCGGAAAATCATCTTGTTTAGCCCCCCCCTTCTGCATGACTCGTCTATCATAATTTCAATTGCCTTTTTAGCTTATTGCCCTCATAATAGACCAGCAGGAACAGATTTTTCTATGAAATATGAATACACGCATTCGCCGGTTATCCTGCTGTAACTTGGCTTAGGAAAGGATGAATCATGTATAACAAGGAGTGGTTTATGGCCGTCATTGCCCTCACGGGCTCGATTCTGTATGCCCAGGGAAATCCGCTGCGTATACAAAGCCCCGACCAGAAAATTCAGATCACGGTTTCAACAGATAAGCAGCTCAGCTTGTTCGTTCAGTACCAGCAGGCCGACCTGGTCACAATCGGTCCGATCGGTCTGACCCTTGATGGCAACCGCACGCTGGGGCCGGACGCCTCCATCAAAAACACCGTCACACGCACAGTCGAGGAGCAGATTCAGGTGGTTGTCCCTGAAAAATTCAGCATCGTGCCGGATGTGTACAATGAACTGACCGTCCATTTCGATTCGTTTGGCCTGATTATCCGGGCCTATAATGACGGCATCGCCTATCGCTTTACCACCGCCCTGCCGGGCACAATCCAGGTAGTAGAAGAACAGGTAAAATTCACCTTGACCGGCAATCCCACCGTCTATTTCGGTCTGGAAGACAGCTTCTACAGCCATTCGGAGCGGGAATACCTGCCCATGAAGCTGGATACCATTACCGACAAGCAATTCGCCCCCCTGCCTGTGGTAGTCGATATTGCCAACGGTCCCAAAGTGGCCATCGTTGAATCCGACCTGAGAGATTACCCCGGTCTGTATCTGCAGGGCACCGCCAGCGGCTGTCTTACCGGGATTCTTCCCAAAGCCGCCCTGGAAACCGAAAACACCTCGCCGCTGGATGTCAAAGTCAAAACCCGGGCCGACTATCTGGCCAAAACCGAAGGCACCCGTGCATTCCCCTGGCGAGCGGTCATTATTGCTGCCGCCGACAAAGACCTGCTGACCAATCAGATGGTCTATAAACTGGCCGAACCCTGCAAATTGAAAGATCCTTCATGGATCAAACCCGGCAAAGTCGCCTGGGACTGGTGGAACGCAAACAATATTTATGGAGTCGATTTCAAATCCGGCATCAACACCGAAACGTACAAATACTACATCGATTTTGCCTCCAAATACGGCATTGAATACATCATCATCGATGATGGCTGGTCGCCGCAGGACGACCTGCTGACCACCAAACCCGGCATGAACATCCCGGAAATCGTCAACTACGGCAAGCAGAAAAATGTCGGCGTCATTCTCTGGATGAGCTGGGTGGTTCTGGACCGGCAATTGCAGCCCGCCCTCGAGCAATTCGCCAGGTGGGGTGTCGTCGGTCTGAAAGTCGATTTCATGCAGCGCGACGACCAGTGGATGGTCAACTATTACGAACGCATCCTGGCCGAAGCCGCCAAGTATAAAATGCTCGTTGATTTCCACGGCGCCTACAAGCCCACCGGCCTGCGACGAACCTATCCCAACTACATTACCCAGGAAGGTGTCCGCGGCAACGAATGGAATAAATGGTCCGATTCCTGCTCCATTCAGCATACCATCACCCTGCCGTTTACCCGCATGGTAGCCGGCCCGATGGACTTTACCCCGGGCGCGATGCGCAACGCCGGCAAAGCACACTTTAAATATATCAACGAACGCCCCATGAGCATCGGCACACGCTGCCGTCAATTGGCCATGTATGTCCTGTATGACAGCCCCCTGCAGATGCTCTGCGACAGCCCGTCGAACTACCTCCGCGAGCCGGAGTGCATGGAGTTTCTCGCCGCCGTCCCGGCCGTCTGGCACAATACTATCGCCCTCGATGCCAAAATCGCCGACTATGCCGTCATGGCCCGCCAGTACGGCAGTGACTGGTATATCGGCGGCATGAACGGCGAAAAAGCAATGACTTGCTCGGTGGATTGCTCGTTCCTGCCCGAAGGCCAGTTTGAATTGACCCTCTTCCAGGATGGCGTCAATGCCGACCGGTTTGCCGAGGATTACAAGAAAATCACCAAAACCATCACCAGACAGGACAAACTGGAAATCAAGCTGGTCTCCGGCGGCGGCTTTGCGGGCCGAATGGTCAAAAAATAACTTGTTTAAAGACAAGCTGTTATGAAAAATACAACAGAGGTAAAGAAATGGGCAGAGGTGGACTCGAACCTGTCCATCTAAACCCTTGCTATAAAAAGACTTTAAGCAAATCAGAAAAATACTTGGTGCGGAATTTGGTGCGAACGCAATCAAAACCAACCGAGCCGGTACACAGTCCTTGCCCTGAGCTGATATGGAACGACCTTTGTCAACAGGTTTTTTTCATTTTATTTTCATATTTATTTCCGGATTTCTATGATGCAGGCTGCTTCGACGATGAATCAGTCTGATATGCGTGGATTAGTTCGTAT
>Ga0228536_1000446_pt1 | contig 78666 bp, 72 predicted proteins | sample SJ1Smetagenome_FD_168611 | JGI IMG/M metagenome (GOLD analysis project Ga0228536, IMG submission 168611) | Enriched culture of PCE-dechlorinating microbial communities from Ithaca, New York, USA - SJ1.S | ecosystem: Engineered > Modeled > Simulated communities (microbial... > Unclassified...
TCAGGCCCGAAAATCAAATGGATGCTGGACAACATACCCGGTTTACGCATGGATGCAGAGGCTGGACAGGCAGTTTTTGGTAACATTGACAGTTGGCTGATCTGGAATTTGACTGGCGGAAAGCAGAATGGCATCCATGCCACAGATGTTAGCAATGCATCCCGTACACTGCTGATGAATTTGGGTACATTAACCTGGAATCATGAGATTTGCTCCATGCTGGAAATTCCTGTCCAGTCACTGCCACAAATTTGCCCTTCTTCTTCCCACTTTGGTTACTGCACCGAACTACTGGAAGGTGTTCCGATAACCGGTGTTTTAGGTGACCAACAGGCGGCTTTGTTTGGGCAAACTTGTTTTAACAAAGGTGAAGCCAAGAATACCTATGGAACAGGCTGCTTTATGCTTATGAATACAGGCACCGAACCTATTCAAAGCAAATTCGGTCTCTTAACCACAGTGGGGTATAAAATAGGCAACGAACCTGCGGTCTACTGCCTTGAGGGATCCATTGCAATAACTGGCGCTCTGGTGCAATGGCTGCGTGATAACCTCAAACTAATCGAAACCTCAGACGAGATAGAATCTCTGGCTGCCACGGTTGAGGACAATGGCGGTATTTACTTTGTTCCTGCATTTTCCGGCTTATTTGCACCTTACTGGCGCAGCGATGCCAGAGGCATAATTGCAGGCATCACACGATTTGTTAACAGGGGTCATATAGCACGGGCGGTACTTGAGTCTACTGCTTTTCAAACCCGCGAGGTTTTTGAGGCAATGGAAAAAGATTCCGATGTGAACCTCACATCACTCCGCGTTGACGGCGGTATGGTTAAGAACAGTACCCTGATGCAATTCCAGGCGGATATTCTGAATGTTCCAGTACAAAAACCACTGATTACAGAGACAACAGCCCTTGGAGCAGCCTACGCAGCCGGGCTTCAGGTGGGTTACTGGCAATCACTTGAGGAATTGAAGTCAAACTGGAAGATACAGAAAACCTGGAACCCAGGCATGCCAGATGTAAAAAGAAATGAGTTGTATTCTTTTTGGAAAAAGGCGGTGGGAAAATCAATGGATTGGATTGACTAGTTACCAACGTTTCTAACGTTTCTACTGCTGTTTCTACTGCTGTCAATGCAAAGTAGAAATGTCCTAATGGGTGCAAAATAGAAATGTCCTAAAAGTCATTGGTCAGGATAGGATCGCCATTAAATTTTCTTCCATAGGTACGCCAGGGGTGATTTACCGGTGGAACATAAACGGGATGATCCAAGGACTTAGAGGAGACCACCTGGATCTGCTTAGGTTGTTTGTGAATGATCTTTAGGGTCAGTTTCTGGTGATTGAGGTAGGCAGAAACAGAACCTGACTCATCCTGAGTAACCAGGGCCTCTCGTTTGATAAGGTTTTGTGGGGGGCGATTGGTGATAATTTGATACATGACATGATCAAACTGGATGAGAAGGTCTTTAGAGATCGTGCGAATATCCTGAATGGAGAAAAGGAAGTCCAAATCGATGGCAGGGTCAAGGGGAAGATGATCGTCACCTGTTGAACGAGGAAGAACTGCGAATTTGCGATTATAGAAACGGATGAATTCAGGCAGGTAGGCATTGGCCGCCTGATAATCATTAATTCCCTGCAAACGCATTTCTTTGACCAGACGATCCTGAAAGGTTTGATTGGCTCGTTCTACACGTCCTTTGGCCTGAGGAGAGTTTGCACAGATGAGATCAATTCCCAATGCCTCTAAAGCGCGTTGAAATTGGGTCACCGCCTCGGTGGAGGAATTAGCACGAAAAACACTGAATTTATCGCTGTAGAAAGCCACAGGCAGGCCTGTGGTTCGAAAATAGGTCTTGCACAGCTTGCCATAAGCAAAGAAGCTTTCATGATCGACAAATTCAGCCGCCAAGACTGCGCTGGTGGCGTCATCCACAAATAGGAGCAGACAGGCTTTGGGTCCACGCTCTTCCAACCAGGCATGGTAAGAACCATCGATTTGTACTAATTCCCCCCGGTGTTCGCGCCGCTCTCGTTGGAGATGCACTCGCTTCTTCTTGACCCGGGGATGGTGCCTTCCCTCTTCAATCATGAGCTGGCGCACAGTCTCCCGGCTGACCACAATCCCCTGGTACTCTTCCATCTTCTCACTCAACAAGGTCGGCCCAAAACCTGAATATTTGGGGTCTGCCATCATTTCTACAATCATCTTCCTTTTGTCATCCCCCATACGATGATTACTGGGTTTCCCTCGGTGTTTTGAGACCAACCCTATATCACCATCTTGCCTGTACCGATATAGCATCCGCCTGAAATTGCGTTCGCTTGTTTGCAACCGCGCTGCCCCTTCCTTCTGAGTGATCCTCTTCGTTATGGCTTGCTCGACGACAGTCTTGCGCTGTAGTTCTTCTTTGGTCATTGTGATTGTCCATTTCATCAGCTTCTATCCTTATTAGGACATTTTAACTTTGCTGTTTTAGGACTTTACTACTTTGCTGCTACAGCTGTTTCTACTGCTTGACGGTTGCTTGAAAGAAGGATATACTCGCCCTTTGTCTGATAACCACGGCGGAAGCCGAATCTGCATGAGCGAAGGTAACCATAAGTGACCATGGTGAGAGGCGCTCGAAGGATGGAATAAATGGATAAAGTAATATTGCCAGCCGACCGACGAATTGTTACCGGAAAACAGGTAAATGCACTTCGTCGCGAAGGTAAACTGCCCGCTGTAATTTATGGGCATAATTTTGAAGCCACTCCGATCTCACTCGATTTGAAAGAGACTACAAAAGTGTTATCTGGGTTGACTTCTTCAAGCCTTGTGACCATTCTCCTGGAAAACAAGGAGTACCCTGCCCTTGTGCGTGACCGCCAGCGCGATTACATCAGGAACCGCCTGATTCACCTGGATTTTCAGGTAGTAAACTTGACTGAGAAGATCCGTGCGAATGTCAGTGTTGACCTTGAGGGAGTTTCTCCTGCGGTCAAAGACTTCAATGGGGTTGTCGTTACCGGGTTGAGCGAACTGGAAGTTGAATGCTTGCCGCAAGATTTGCCGGAACGCCTTACAATTGACCTTTCGAAACTGATGAGAATCGGCGATGCCATCCATGTTAAGGACATTTCATTCGGTGAAAATGTGACCATTCACCAGGATCCGGAAGAAATGATCGTTCTCGTGACCGCCAGCATTGAGGAAGCAGTTGAAGTCGAACTCGCTGAAGGCGAAGCTGCCGAACCCGAGATCATCGAAAAAGGCAAGAAGGAAGAAGAAGAAAGCGAAGACTGATCTATCAACAGTCTCATATACAAAGCAGTGGAAATCTCCACTGCTTTGTTATTTAATCCGGTTGATAAGCTCACGGGTAATGGCGGCAGTAATGCCCCAAACTTGTTCCCCATGGTATTCCTTATAAAAAACCACTTCAGCCTGCTCCCCTGAGGGCAATTGCCTGATTTCAGTGTAGAAATTCCTGCTGTCAGACAAGAACGCAACTGGAACTGTAAAAATTTTGTCAACCTCATCAGTCCGGATAAAAAGCTTTGATGCAGATTCAAGCACCCCCACTACTGGTGTGATCCAGTAGTTTGAGATGGATATCACATCGGGTAAGCAGCCAATGATCTTAACCGAATCCAACTCAATGTTAATTTCTTCATTCGCTTCCCTTAACGCTGTTGCCACTGGACCCGTATCATGCGGTTCAGCCATACCACCTGGGAATGATACCTGGCCTTTGTGATGCATTACTGCATTGCTTCTGCGGGTAAACAGAATCTCCCATCCCCGTCCATTTTGGAGTAACGGCACAAGAACGGCAGCTTCAGTGAGCCCTTGGCGAACATTGTCCTTTGAAATATTTACAGGATCGATGAGGTCTATCCGCAATCCGGCAGGATTACTCTTCTGATAATCTTCCATCATTCATCCATGTCAGGCATACTTTCTAATCCTTCATCCTGGATGAAGCCCTCTCCTATCATCGCGCGGGCAAAAACCAGGTACCCGGTATGTGCAACCATGCGGTCGGTCGGCCTGAAATGCTCAGGATCCGATTTGAAAAAACGAAGCATGATCTCGCATACCTCTATGAATCCGAAATTTTCTCGCTTTAGGGCTTCCAATAGAATCGTCACCTTATTGCTTGTTGGTACAATGCATCCGAAGAAACCGCCTGGTTTTAATGCAGCCCTTACTTGAGAAATATAGGAATATGGGTGTTGAACATCCAGAAAAAAGATATCTGCGCCAGATTCATCTAATCCTTCGCCGATATCTTTGATCTTCAGGTCAACCCTGCCTGCCAACCCAAGCCGCTCCAGGTTTTTTGCAGCGATAGCCTGGAATTGCGGATTTATGTCATAGGATACAACTTTGCCGCTTTCGCCCACTGCATATGCCAGTGCAACCGTCATGGACCCGGAACCTGTACCCGCTTCAATAACCCTTTTCCCAGGTCCCACTCCCATGTAAACCAGGAAGAACCCGATATCTTTAGGATAGAGAATTTGCGTGCTGCGCGGCAGCGACCGCAGAATGTCTGACATGCCTGGCTGAAGGAGATAGAATGGGCTGCCATTATGGCTTGTAAACTGGCTTCCCCAGGATTTTCCAATCAGGTCATCATGCGCGACAACGCCGCGGTGTGTATGCAAAACCTGACCAGGAACCAGGCGGAAAATGAAGTGTTTATGACGCAGACCAACGATCAAAACCAGGTCGCCTGCCTCTGCGGTCAAATTGCTTGACTGCCAGGTCATTTGATGCCTTTTTTCACAGGCTTTTCGTTTCCTGGATTTTGAACCAGACTAAGCCAGTAACCAATCCCAAGCACTATCAGGCAGCCTAATATTGCAGTTCCAAGGTGAAGCGGACCAACACTCCAGAAATTCCAACCTAACTTTTTTCCAGCCCAGTGTCCCAGCCAGAAACCTAACTGGCAAAGAGCGATATAGGTAATCAATCGTCCTATCCCGCCGCCCCTCCAGAGGTGAAATACTGAGCCTGCCAAAGAAGATATTACTATACCCAGAATAATTGCTGGTAAAGTCATTTTTTCTCCTCGTATTTAATGATCCCGCCGCCTAGTACTTCATCGCCTTGATAAATCACTGCCAGCTGGCCTTGAGCAATATCTGGCCGGCCTTCAACCAATTGAATCAAGACTATTCCCGGTTCCAACACCCGTACATGAGCAGTAGATCGGCTTGCCCTGTAGCGTACCATCACATCAGCCATGAATTCTCCCTTTGGAGTTCCATTTATCCAATTAAAATCCACCGCCAGGAACCTGGTAATCTGCAGGGCAGCTTTTTTCCCAACAACCAAAGCATTATTGTCAACATCCTTTGCCACTACATAGTATGGTTCTTGATCAGCAATTCCAATCCCTTTCCTTTGCCCAATTGTAAAACCGGCGAGGCCATCATGCTGTCCAATGATGTCTCCATCCGCAGTAATAATTGGTCCAGCGGCCAGGCTTTCCGGCCGGTACTTCTTTATAAAATCCATGTAATTGCTATCACCCAAAAAACACAGGTCTTGACTGTCAGCTTTTTCTGCCACAGGTAATTGTAGCCGGCTTGCGTGCGCCCTTACCTCTTTTTTAGTCAGTCCACCTAGCGGCAGCATGCTCTTTGCCAATTGTTCCTGGTTTAGCATGCTCAAGACATAAGATTGATCTTTGGACTCATCCGCTCCGGTGAGCAAGTGAGAGCTGCCATCATTTGTTTGGTTGACCCTGGCATAATGCCCCGTAGCAAAGAAATCAGCACCTAATTCCAATGCATGGTCAAGCAACTTGCCCCAGCGAATCCATTTGTTGCATAGTATGCAAGGGTTGGGTGTATTGCCTGTTGCATAGCCATCCAGGAAGTATTCCACAACAATTGAATAAAAATCCGATTTCGCATCAATTACATAAAACGGAATACCCAAAATGGCGGCTACCCGTTTAGCGGCAAATACCGAATCAGGTGTGCAGCAGCGGTTTAACTCTTCTTTCCCATCTTCACTCCACAGCCGAAGCATCATCCCTGTAACCTGGTACCCCTGTTCTTTAAGTAAAGCTGCCACTGTAGAGCTGTCCACACCGCCACTCATTGCTACCACGACATGCGTTTGTGTGTTTTCCATTGAATTCCTACACCGCCAGTCTTCTGGCGCTGGCTACCGCTTTTGGCAGGAAAGAGATCAACGCATTGATATCCTCTCTCTTTGTCTCCCTGCCTATGGTTACACGCAATGAGCCCAATGCCGATTCTGGATCGACACCGATTGCCAGCAGGACATCCGATGGTTGCGGATTGCCTGATCTGCATGCTGACCCGGAAGAACAGGCAAATCCTTCTGCATCCAAAATCATGAGTAATGTGTTCCCACTGAGTTTATCGAATATGAACGAAGCATGGTTTGCCAGCCGCTTTGCGGGATGTCCAGTCAACCGCGATCCGCTGATTTGTTCAAGGACACTTCCAATCAGGTGATCACGTAATTGTGATTCGTGGCTTGAGCTTTGTTCCATCTCCTGGCGGGTGATCTCGAAAGCTTTTACCAGTCCCACTATTCCAGGAACGTTATGCGTTCCTGCCCGCATGCGGAACTCTTGCCCGCCGCCATTCTGCAGTTTTCCAATCTTCCAGTCTTTCTGGTAAATCAGGGCTCCAACACCCTTTGGTCCATAAAATTTATGGGCACCCAAAGCCATGCTGGTAATACTGGATTTGTCTAAATTGATGGGAAGATGTGCAGCCGCCTGGACAGCATCTGTGTGAAAGAAAACTTCTTTCTCCCGGCAAACCCGAGAAATATCCTCTACCGGATTAACAGTTCCAATTTCATTTTGACCGAATACTACTGAGACAAGAGCAGTATCTTTTCGTATTCTCCTGGCTACTTCAGCAGGATCAACAAAGCCGAAACTGTCCACAGGCAGCCACTCCAGCTCAAAGCCTTCCCTCATGAGCTGTTCTGCGCTTCTTGATACTGCAGGGTGTTCAACGGGAGAAATCAGGAGGTGCCGTTTCCCTGTCTGGTCAGCAAAACTTCTTGCTGCGCCTTTAATCGCCAGATTATCACTTTCTGTTCCGCCGCTGGTGAATACAACCTGATAGTCACCCGCATTAAGCAACCAGGTGATTTTTTCTCTCGCAGATTCCACTGCAGCTTCAGCCCTCTGCCCCCATGAATGCACAGATGACGGATTGCCAAAATCCACAGTAAAATAAGGGAGCATCTCCGTAAGCACCCTGTCATCCAGCGGCGTTGTGGCTGCATAATCCAGATATACCTGTCGGTCCCGATTCATAATTGGAAGTCCTCGATTTCGGATTATAGCATGTCGCAAGGCCAGCCTGTTACATGGATATCCTTGATATAATTAGTTCGAATAAATATGGATTCCTGAGGGCACATGACAACAAAAATTCACTTTGGTACGGATGGTTGGCGCGGCTATATAGCAGAGGACTACACATTCGCGAATGTGCGCAGATGCACACAGGGTTTCGCTGCATACCTTCTCAATCATGGCAATGCAGGCAAATGGGTGGTAATCGGGTACGATAAAAGGTTCCACTCGGAGAATTTTGCCAGGGCAGCCGCAGAAGTCCTTGCAGGCAATGGTATTAATGTCTTTCTAACTGATGGACCGACACCTACTCCGGTGATTGCATTTTCAGTTGTCAACAAAAAAGCTGCAGGTGCTGTTAATATCACTGCATCCCACAATCCCCCAACAGATAATGGCTATAAAGTGCGCGATGAAAATGGCGGTGCCATTGCTCCTGATGGACTTCTTGAAATTGAAGCTGAAATCCCTGACAGCGAAGCTGAAGTAAAAAGGGTGGATTTTCAAACTGCAATACAGAACAAACAAATTGTGATATTTGATCCAGCGGAAGCCTACATAAATCATATCCAGCGCCTGCTGGACCTCGAGCCAATTAAACAAGCCGGATTGCGGGTAGTAGTGGATGTTATGTGGGGTAACGGGGCTGGATACTTCTCCAGGCTGCTGGGTGGCGGGAAGACCGAAGTTATCGAAATCCATAATACACGCAATCCCATCTTCCCCGAAATGAAACGCCCCGAGCCGATACGCCCTAACATTGATGTAGGTTTGCAGACTACGGTTGAAAAGAATGCAGATGTATTGCTGATTACTGATGGAGACGCTGATCGTGTTGGATTGGGTTCAGAAAAAGGTGAGTTTATCAACCAGCTGCAAGCTTATGCGTTATTGGCGTATTACCTGCTCGAAGTACGCGGCCAGCGTGGCGCTATTGTAAAAACATTATCCACAACCGGTATGTTAAACAAACTTGGTAAGCTGTATGATGTGCCAGTTTACGAAACTGGTGTTGGTTTTAAGTATGTTGCGCCTAAAATGCTGGAGACAAATGCACTCATCGGCGGTGAAGAATCGGGTGGGTTTGCGTTCCGCGACAATGTTCCTGAAAGGGACGGAATTCTAGCAGGCTTGTATTTCCTCGATATGATGGTCAAGCTTTCCAAGAAACCTTCAGAATTACTGCAGCTTCTGTTTGAAAAAGTCGGTCCCCACTACTACGACAGGGTAGACCGCACGTTCCGCGGCAACCGCCTGGAATATGAAAAGAAAATCCTGGCAGCCAAACCAGAGACAATTGCAGGTCTGAAGGTTACCGGCTTAGATACCCTAGACGGCTTCAAATTTAATCTTGAAGATGGAGGCTGGATGCTCATCAGGTTTTCTGGAACTGAACCTATGGCCAGGGTCTATTGTGAGACCACCCATAAGGAGCTTATTCCACAGATTCTGAAAGATGGCTTGGATATTCTGGGGCTTGAATAAATTGGTTGAATTCATTGATACGCATTGCCATCTCAATCTATCGAATTTTAAAAATGACCTTGATCAGGTTATTGACCGTGCCCTCGAAAATGATGTAACCACATTTATCGTCCCCGGGTATGACCTTGAGACAAGCAGGGCAGCTGTTACCCTGGCAGAAAAATATCCACAAGTTTTCGCAGCAATTGGCATCCACCCAAACAGCGCATTTGAGTGGAACCAGGAAATTTTGCATGAATTTAATATCTTATCAACCCATCCAAAAGTTGCTGCCATCGGTGAAATCGGACTGGATTTTTATCGTAATCATGCAACCCCGCAGCAGCAGGAGGAAGCGCTTTTACCTCAACTGGAATTGGCTGCGATGAATCAGCTGCCAGTCATACTACATTCCCGAAAAGCAGAACAAAACCTGATAGAAATGGTTATTTCCGATAGGTTTTCAGATGTAATAGGTGTGTTTCATGCATTTGAAGGCAGCCTGGAACAAGCTGTGGCACTTACCAGCCATGGTTTTATGATTGGTGCAGGCGGGCAGATTACTTACAAAAAAAATGAACATCACAGGCAATTGTTTGCCTCAATTCCCCTTTCTGCCATGGTTCTTGAAACTGACGCCCCCTTTTTATCTCCTCAGCAGTTGCGCGGGACCAGGAATGAACCAGCCAATATCCCAATCATTGCTGACCTTGCAGCCAGGCTGCAGAATATTTCACTCCCGGAATTTGCCCAACAAACAACCATGAATGTTCTTAAGATTTTTCAACGTATTGGCTTTTACAGGAAGGCTGTATAATTCCGGAAAGTCATCATGCGAATTTATTTACTGCCTGGAATTAATGCAAAAACCGCTGTAAAGCGGTTCTTGGTGTGCGCTGGGGGGGAGTTGAACCCCCACGCCTTGCGGCACATGGCCCTCAACCATGCCTGTCTGCCAATTCCAGCACCAGCGCAGAGCAAAGCAATTATAATCGGCTCTGGAATCATGTCAAGCGAATAGGGAACCAAATTAGGAGGAAGAAGTTATGGCAATCATCTTAGACGGTATGGGGAGCGATAATTATCCAGATCCAGAAATCCAGGCAGCCATTGCTGCCGCTGGAATACTGGAAGAAGAGATCATCCTGGTCGGCGACCAGGCGCTTCTCGAACCCAAGTTAAAAATGGCAAACAAGCAAAATCATCCAATCCGGATTGTCCATGCGCCTGATGTTGTGGATATGAGCGACAAAGCTGTTGAAAGCACACGCGAAAAACCGCAGAATTCAATGGCAATCGGTATGCAAATGGTAAAAAGCGGAGAAGCGAAAGCATTCGTTACTGCCGGAAATACAGGTGCAGCGTATTTTCATGCCGTCACAATCCTGCGTCGTATGCAGGGAATTTCACGTCCAGCTTTAACTGCCACCATCCCTACCCGTAAAGGAAAATGCGCTTTTTTGGATACCGGCGCTAATGCAGATTGCCGTCCTGAATTCCTGCTGGATTTTGCTGTGTTGGGTAATGCATACGCCCAGAAGGTGCTTGGGATTGACAGCCCCCGCATCGCCCTGCTTTCAAACGGTGAAGAGGCAGGAAAAGGCAACCAGCTTGTTAAAGAAGCATATCCATTGCTTCAAACCAGCGGTTTGAATTTCATTGGCAATGTTGAAAGTAAAGAGATTTATGCTGGCGAAGCTGATGTGGTAGTGGCAGACGGGTTTACAGGAAATGTCTTTATAAAGACAAGTGAGGCTGTGGCTACGCTTATCACCCGGTTATTGAAAGAATCCATTTACCAATCCACAGTCAGGAAAATCGGTGCATTGCTGATCAAAGATTCGCTAACCTCCTTAAAGTCAATGATGGATCCCGCTGAAGTAGGAGCTGCAATGCTGATGGGGGTCAATGGGTATGTATTTATCGGTCATGGCCGGTCAGATGCACATGCTATCATAAGTGCATTGCGCCTTGCGAACCATTCCATACATGCTAATCTGCTGGATTCCATCAAAGCAGATGTTCAGGCACGCTCATAAATTTCGAAAGAAAATGGCAGTAGAGGACAGTAAAATATGCGAGTAATTACAAACAATAAATTGATTAAGAAAAATATAAAAATCGGTAAGATAACTACTTTTTCAGCGCTTGGCATTTTGCTGGCTGGTTTGATAGTCACCTATATCAGGAAAGACCAGCTTATATGGTCCCTTATTGCACTTGCAGTTGGCTTTATCGTATCGCAAGTCGGTATGTATTATGGCAGCCGTTGGGGTCGCACACCACGGCCAGACGAAGCTATCGCAACTGCATTGAAAGGGTTGGATGACAAGTACACATTGTACAATTACACTTCGCCCGTCTCGCATTTGCTAACAGGACCGGCTGGTTTGATCCCGTTAATTCCACTCTACTCGCCAGGGTCCATTTCTTACAACCCGGAAAAGCAGCGTTACCAACAAAAAGGCGGGAAATTCATCCGCAAATTATCAGGTATGGACAGCCTTGGTAAACCGGATATGGATGCTCTATCAGATGCAACTGCCATTAAAAAGCTTCTTGACAGTCAGCTCGGTAAGGAAAATTACCTTGATCCCACACCATTGCTGGTGTTTGTTAATCCTGAGGCGACCGTTGACCTGTCCGGTGCACCTGTTCCAGGCATAAAAGCAGACAAACTCAAGGATTATATCCGTAAGCTTTCAAAAAGCCAACCAGCACCTTTAGAAGATATTCAGAAGGTCACTAATCTTTTCGTAGCCGAAGACATTAATTAACCAGTGTATGTTTCGTTGAAAAAAAGAAGTCCCTGCTCAACGGGGACTTCTTTTTTCTTTCATGCACCGTCCTTTTTGCCTATCAGGAGGTGGATTTTCTTGCCTGGTAGAGTCCTTCAGGCTCTTAACTTCATTTACCCTCAGGTTTCTCCATTCGCCGGCTTTTAACTCCCCCAGGAGAAGGGTCCCTATACGCACACGGACTATTCGTTCAACCGGCAGTCCGATCAATGAACCGATCTCACGGATTTGCCTTTTCTTTCCTTCACGCATTATGATCTTCAGCCAGGTTTTCTCTCCAGTCGTAGAAACAATTTCTACAAAAGCAGGAAGAGACCTCGCCCCATCTTTCATAACTACACCGCGCCGCCAGATTGCCAGCTGCTTATCATCAGGCTGACCTACAACAAGAACTTTGTACTCCTTCTCATGGCCGTAACGTGGATGTGTAAGGCGGTTTGCAAGTTCTCCATCGTTGGTTAAGAGAATCAAGCCTTCAGAATCATAGTCCAATCTTCCGACTGTAAATAAATGCCCGCGCACCGGTACCAGGTCCCGTACAGTTGTTCGGTCATCCCGTGGATCAGTATCGGATAATACATTTTTGGGTTTATGCAGTGCAATATAAATTTTCTCGTGCTTTGACAGGTCCAGCAGCTGGCCATCTACCCGCACTTGATCAGTATCACTGTCAGCCCGGGTTCCAAGGATAGCGGTCTTACCATTTACTGTTACCCTGCCGTTTGCTATCAATAATTCGCTTGCACGCCTTGAGCCATAACCAGCACGTGCCAATAGTTTTTGTAAACGTTCTTCCATAATCACTAATCTTTCAAAATCGTATTCTTGTCAGCTTCTTCTTCAATTTCGACATCAAAAGGCGGCAACGCTGATAGCATTTCGAAACCAAAATGCTGAAGGAAGAGATCGGTGATACCATAAAGAATTGGCCGGCCGGGAGTTTCTGCCCTGCCAATTTCTTCAATCAATCCTTTTCCGAGCAGGCTTTTAATCACGCCGTCGCTATTTACACCCCTGATCGCATCTATTCCAGGGTGTGTCACAGGTTGCCGGTATGCCACCACAGCAAGGCACTCCAAAGCTGCCCGGCTTAGCTTGGCGCTCGCCTCGAGGCCCAGCATCTTTTCGACTAAATCCGCAAACTCGGGTGCCGTTGTCAGCTGGTACTTGTGGTTAAATTCTTGAAGCCGGACACCTCGGTTTGTATATTGAATTCGCAGCGATTCAATCGCTGCAGTGATATCAGTTTGCCTTTCACCGGTTAATTCAGCCAAAAAACTTACGGATAACGGCTCAGCAGCTACAAAGAGCAGTGCTTCGATTTTTGCAGGCAGGTCATCGGTAGTTAAAGAGTTGTTATCTGTCATGCTATAATTGGAGACGCTTGTTCAAAATCAATCCAGTGATTATACCCGATAAAGTTTAACAAGGGATGATCGCTTGAATTCAGGGCTCAAGTACCAATGGCACAACCTCGGTTATTTACAATCATCTTTATTGCCTTTTTGTCCATATTTCTTGCGGGCTGTGCAATCGTAAATCCAGGGACACAATCCATCCAGGTAACCCTCGTGCATGATGGGATTCAAGAATCCTTGCAGGTAGATTACGGGACCTCCGTATCATCAGTATTGCAGGACCAGAAGTTAACCTTATCAAACCTGGACAAAGTCGACCCTCCTTTATTTACCTTGATAGAAAATCCGGTGACAATTAAGGTTGTCCGAGTTGAAGAGAAGTTCGAAACCGAAGAGATTACCACCCAGTTCGCGCGCCAGACAGTCCGGAATGAATCCCTTCCTGAAGGACAAACTCGTCTGATCCAGGCGGGGATTAATGGGGTACAGCAGATTAAATACAGAACCATTTACGAAGACGGCGTTCAGGTTGCTAAATCTATTTTCCAAACGGTTACCCTCTCCGAATCAAAACCAGAAATTATTATGGTTGGTGTGCAAGCACCATTTAAAGCAATTGAGATCCCGGGAACTATCACATACCTGAGCGCCGGAAATGCCTGGGTCATGGAGAGTTCAACTGGAAACCGGCGTCCAGTGATTACTACTGGCAACCTCGATGGCCGGATATTCGACCTTTCCCCTGATGGAAGCTGGCTTCTATATACCCAAAAACCAACCGATGGGGCAGATCCCGCTGTTATCAATGAATTGTTTGCTTTCGACATCACGAGTGAAGGTGCGGAGCCGATCCCACTGCATATCACCAATATTATTCACCACGCAGCCTGGGTTCCAGGTTCATCATTGACGATCACCTACTCCACCGTAGAACCGCGCAGCACTTCACCCGGCTGGCAAGCAAATAACGACCTGAAACTGCTTTCATTCAACGAAACAGGCATGGTGTTGCGGGATGAAACAATCATTGAAACAAACTCCGGCGGCATATACGGCTGGTGGGGTACTGCATATGAATGGTCGGTGGATGGTTCCGAATTGCTTTATGCCAGGGCAGATGGAATTGGTTACATTGATTTCGATAATAAGAGTCTGGTACCCCTGGTGGAGATACTGCCATTTCAAACCAATGGCGACTGGGCATGGGTGCCTGGGATCAGTTGGTCTCCTTCAAATGACATTTTTTACTTCACCAGCCACGGCGGTACAGGAATCACATCATCGGAGACTTCACCGGTTTTTGATTTGAATGCCCTGGTAGATTTTAACAATCAAGTAACCATTCTGCCTCAATCAGGCATGTTCACATATCCCGTTGCATCACCGATGGACAGTTACGGGTTATATCAGGTGGCATATTTGCAATCCATTTTCCCTGAGCAGTCTGAAACAAGCCGGTATCATCTTTATGTAATGGATCAGGATGCATCCAATAAAAAACTGGTTTTCCCCCAGGAAGGGTCAACTGGCCTTGATCCTCAGCAGGTTGTTTGGGGACCAAGCAGCAGATCCGCACAACGGTTCATCGGTATCATTTATCAAGGAAACCTTTGGATTGTTTCTGTTGAGACAGAAGAAGCTAGCCAGATAACTGGTGACGGCTCAATAATCAAAATCGACTGGGAGTAAAACTTCATGAGAGTACTGGTTACAGGGGCAGCAGGATTTCTTGGATCCCACATTTGCGAAAAACTGATCAACGAAGGCCATCAAGTTATCGGAATGGATAACTTCATAACCGGACATCCAGATAACCTTGCCCATTTGGCAAGTAAACCAGACTTTGAATTTATCCGGCATGATGTGGCCAATTTCATATTCGTCCCCGGCAAGGTCGATGCCGTCATGCATTTTGCTTCACCGGCAAGTCCCAATCCAACCTCCCCTTACGGTTATACAAATTTACCGATCCAGACGATGAAAGCTGGTGCATTGGGCACCCATAACACGCTTGGCGTGGCAAGAGTTCACAATGCCCGGTATATGCTTGCATCCACCAGTGAAATATATGGTGATCCCCTCGAACATCCCCAAAAAGAAACCTACTGGGGTCATGTAGATCCAATCGGTGTCAGATCAGTTTATGATGAAGCAAAGCGTTTTGCTGAAGCATTGACAATGGCTTATCACCGTTATCATGGGATCGATACCTGCATTGTACGTATTTTTAACACATATGGACCCAAAATGCACCTGGACGACGGCCGTGCCCTGCCGAATTTCCTGCAGCAAGCGCTTAAGCAAGAACCTTTGACCGTCTACGGGGATGGCCTGCAAACCCGAAGTTTCTGCTATGTCGACGACCTGATCGATGGAATCTACCGCCTTCTTATGTCAAATGAGCACGATCCGGTCAATATCGGCAATCCAACCGAGATGACCATCCTTGAATTTGCAGAAACAATAAACAGACTCGTAAGCAATCCGTCCGGAATTCTTTTCCGTCCAGACCTGCGCTTGGGGGATGATCCACAACGCAGGCAGCCAGATATTACCAGGGCTAAACAGATTTTGGGGTGGACTCCGACCATCTCTCTTGATGAAGGTATTAAGAAAACCATTCCATATTTCAAAGAGAAACTTGGAATTGCATGATCCTCAATAACCACAAAGAACGCACCCGCTTTTTCCGGTTTGCCATTGTCGGCACGTCAGGCGCAGTGGTTGATTTTGGTGTGCTGAATCTGCTAACCCTGGTTTTTAAACTGGCTTTTGTTCCATCATCAGTCATATCATTTATCAGCGCGGTTATCAATAACTTCCTGTGGAACCGCTACTGGACATATCCGGATTCCCGCAGCAAGCACATTGCCCGGCAATTAGTCCAGTTTTCGATCATCAATGTTATCGGGCTGGTGATCCGGACACCATTACTCGCCTTGCTGGAAAAGGGATTGATTCCTCTGTTTTCCAGGATATTACCGGAGAATTTTCTTACACCAGAGTTTGTTGGACATAACATTTCCCTGGCAATTGCCATATTGGTGGTTATGATTTGGAATTACATAGCCAACCGGTACTGGACCTACAACGATGTCAAGTGAATTTGTGTAAAGAATGGGCGATTTAAGGGTTATTGCTGGCAAAGCAAAGGGGCTGCGTCTTAAGTCAGTGCCTGGAACGGGTACCAGGCCGATCACTGACCGTGTAAAAGAAGCTTTGTTCAATATTATCGGCGGCGATATTGTCTCTTCCAAATGGCTGGACCTGTTTGCTGGCACTGGCGCTGTGGGGATAGAAGCCCTCAGCAGAGGAGCAGCTAATGTCACTTTCCTGGATATGAGCAGGCTGGCAATACAGACTATCCATGAGAATCTTGCGCATACGATGTTTGATAAAACTGCGCAAGTCGTCCAGACCGATTCTCTTTTGTACCTTGGTAGATATCCAAACCATGAATTTGATTATATTTATGTCGCTCCACCCCAATACAAACAAATATGGAAACAATCAATGCAACTCCTGGATGAAAAACCAGGCTGGTTGATAGATGACGGGTGGATTATTGTTCAAATCCATCCGGTTGAATATGAGCGGCTTGATTTACTGAATTTTGTTGAATTCGATCAGCGGAAATACGGTAGTACGCTGCTGGTATTCTTTGAGAAGAAAATCCTCACTGCACAAACCGGATAACCAGATTACCGGCTTCATCATAAGCCAATTGTCCAAAGAATAAAATCCTTGACTCTTTCCAGCTTAGTACCTGTTTAATAATAACCGGAAGATCTTCTACCACTGGCAGTTTATCTAAAGACCTTACTTCCACCCAATCAAGGGAACCTTCTTCAGAGGGAGTAATTTGCTTACCATTATACTCACCACACAACACGCTTAAGAATACACCGGAGAGTGGGGTAACATTAACCATAACTGTCCCACAGAGGTCCAGTTTAATTCCATAAAGGCCTGTTTCTTCATTTAATTCACGCTTTGCTGCGGTAAGGATATCTTCACCTGGTTCTACATGACCCCCCACTCCATTATACTTTTCTGCCCAAATCTTCTTTTTTGAATCTCCATGAATTAGCAGCACCTTACTTCCATCGAAAATAAATAACAAAACGCGTGGTACCACCTGATATCTATTCGGCGAAATGTTTTGGTCGGCTGCAGGCATGTTTACCCTATTAATGCTTATGGCGCAAACACCATTTGTTGAAATGATCTTTGCGCCATTTTTTCTCAATACTTCCTTTATCAGCTCAGGAACATTGGTACACCCAGGAAGTCCTTAACCTGAGGGCGGTAATTTTCTACATCATAATAGCTATCAACATCGACCCGCTTCTTATCTGCAGTGATGATATCGATCGGTACAGTGGTGTATTTTCCGCTGCGTAAGGCAACCATTTTTCCTGTCTCATTTCTGCGAATCAATTGCATTGCCAGGTTACCATAAGACATAGCAACCATTCTATCTAGCGAATCGGGAGCCCCAGAACGCATCAAGTATCCTAATTTCTGGTACATGATATGCTGGCCAGTGATCCGTTTAATCTCGTCTGAGATAATCTCCCCAATACCGCCCAGTTTCCTATGACCATAGGCATCTTCTTCACCCGCCTCAATAATATCTCCTCCCTCTATTACAGCACCTTCAGAAACAGTCATAATGGAGTAATTGGAAGGATTGTTGCGTTTGTCTTCTACAAGGAATTGAGCCAGCTTTTCCATATTAAAAGGAACTTCAGAAATAATGGCACGGTCTACATACGCCAGGTAAGCGGTTAACAGGCTTGTCTCTCCAGAATTACGGCCAAACAATTCCACCACTCCAATCCTCTCATGGGAACCCATTGATGTGCGCAGGTTTGTAACAAATTCAACACTGCGAGTCACAGCAGTGGAGAAACCGATGCAGTAATCAGTGCCGAAAACATCGTTGTCCATTGTTTTAGGAATCGCGACTGTGGGATATCCCTCAGTGTGGATCCGATGTGAATAGCTCAAGGTGTCATCACCACCGATGGTTACCATCGTATTTATTCCCAGGTGCTCAAGCACTTCCAGGACATAATCAGTGAAATCCATTGTGCCTTCGTCATCAATTACCTTGCCATACTTTGTCCCCTTTAAGAAATCAGGAACAGCATTATCCTTCACCTTCTGGGGGTTGGTCCTGGAGGTGTGTAAGAAAGTTCCTCCAGTGCGGTCAACAATCCTCACATCATCTTTTGATAAATCACGCACATAATAATCATAAGTAGAAGGCTCATTCAGGTTGTAGTTCAGTAAACCAGCCCACCCTCGCCGGATACCGATCACACGGTAACCTTCATCCAGCGCCCCCATAACCACCGATTTCATTGCCGGGTTCAAACCTGGCACGTCACCGCCGCCTGTTAATAAACCGATAGTCTTTTTTGCCACATAAACCTCCAAAATATCTTTATGGTTTCAATGCGGGAGGTGTAGCAGCTTTCAATTCTTTATAAGGAATTTGAAATGAAACCTGGCATCCTTGTCCTACCGCTGATTCTATATCCATGGTTCCCCCCAACATTTCCACGCGCTCGCGGATGATCCTGAGACCAAGACCATCACCGGTTAATACTGTATCTGGATTGAATCCTTTTCCATTATCACTTACGCTGACCCGAATAGTTTCATCGTCAGTAATGAAGGTCACATTGATAGAAATTTTTCCTATCGAATCAATGTTGTACCGGTATGAATTACCCATGATTTCCTGAACAGCCCGGAAAATCATCACATCGATGTAGGGCTCAAAGCGGACATCCTTGCCCTTCTTCGTAAACTCGACGTCAATCCCGGTTTGCTCTTTATAAGCATCTTTATAGCGCTGCATTGTTGCAAACAAACCTAAATCGTCCAGCATCATCGGTCGCAATTCAAAGATGTATGCGCGTACTTTTTGGAATGTGCTAAGCGCAGTCGCATTAATATTGTTTAATTCTTCCCTGGCCCGATTTGGATCAATCTCAAACAGGCGAGCTGCAATCTCAGTCTGAACAATAAAATTAGCCAGAGCCTGGGCAGGTCCGTCATGCATCTGGCGTGAAAGCCTTAGGCGGACCGATTCTTGGGCTTTAACCATGTTTTCCAGCGTTTCAGCCTGAGACACAACACCTTTTGCTGTCAGGCTGGTCATGTCACCCAAAGTATTCAGGCAGCTCTCAAGTGTAGAGGTTATCACTTCGAGGTTCGCACGATCGCTTCGCAGTTTTTCCAGCTGCCCTTTCATCATCAAGAGTCGAAATTGCGAGTCCATTGCATCAGTGTATGCAGACCTGATTTCCTCTTTTGGCAATGATTCAAAATGCATCTGCACTTGTTGTAAATGTCCTGCTACGATGGTATTCCTCTGGGTTAGTTTTGCTAACTCAGACTGGCTTTGGTCAACCATCATGCTGGTTTCTTTTAAGGTTCTTTTGTATTGCTCTAATTCGCTGCGAAACCGGCTTTCCACTGAATCGGTATTTACAATTTCCTGGGTTTGTTGTGCCATGATCAAATCCTTATATTAAATTCATAGCAGGTCGCCGGTTTTTAATCAAATTCCTGAGATTTTATCATACTTTTACGGCAACACTGCGAAACACTTCCCTAAGGCGCCCACCTGTAGATATACATGCTCTCACCGCCTAATTCTGGTGAATACCATGCATTACTATGATACACAGGAGTTGCCCGCTCTGCAAGTGCAGGATACCAGCTTGGGAATATCATCAAATAATCTGCCTTCTCAGCCGTTATGTACTCACCTAGTCTATTCTCATCACGGATGAAGGGGATCACCTCAGGTGTGATCAAACCGGCCAGGTCAATGATCTCTCGATTTGAATAATATCCAAGTGCACCGATATCATGCGCAGCGATCAAAGCATCCTTTTCTGTATTCTCCTGGATCCATTGTGCGGTTGCGATCATCTCAGTATTAATAAATGCGACATCATTCGCAAATGATCGTGCCCCAAGGAAAATAAAGCCAATCTGGGCAACAGTAATTGAACCAACCCAACCTGCACGCAGGATACGTCTCCTGGCTGATGTAACCCTTACTGATTGAAAGACCTTCTGGATCCCCCAAAATCCTACAAGAAAGAGAATGGGCATAACCGGCATAATATACCTGCCATGCTGATAAGTTACAGGCAATCTCACTGCAAAAATCAAGATGTAACCAAAAGCCCAAAGAATTGGTGCGAAATAGCTGAAGTTCTTAGATTTTATAATCGCTATTATGGTGACAACTAATCCCGGTAAAAGCAAAACAGAAGCACCATTCCATGGCAGGGAAAACAGCTGGATGAAGCGCATCAGAAATGGTGTATCCAGCATGGATATATACTCAGCCTGTTTGGCATAAAAGGTATTTGGCCAAACATTACCAGTTAATGAATAATTAAAACCCAGATACAAACCAACAAAGATAAATAAAAAGAAGCCGCCTTTAACCAAACTGTTCCAAACTTTTTTCTCCTTCTGATGTAAAAAAAGAATAACCCATAACCAGGGGCCAACCAACATAATGCTATCGGGACGGATCCAGATGGCAATTCCAACTAGCAGCCCGGAAATCCAGAAACGCTTGTTATCATACAGGAAGTAGAAAAACAACAAGATAATAAGAATTAGCAGAATCGTCTCCATCCCTGAAACCGATGCCCAAATAAGGTGCCATTCGGTGGCCAGAAACAAGCCGAAAAGCAAACAACTTTTAGGATTGTTGCCGGCTTTCCTTAGGATTTCTACTCCCGTGATTGCAGATGCAGCAAACAAAATTGTCCCCGCAGCAAATGTCCAAATTACCGGTATTCCTAATACCTGGCCAAAAGACAGGATAATCGTCCACAGTGGTGAGGTTGAACCACCTGATACCTGCCCGGGTACAAAAGACCATTCTCCATAAATTACCAGGTTCCGCGCATATGTCTGGTGAATCCATGCATCATCCAGCGGGTAACCAATTCCTGTCAGGTTAGAGCTTATTAAAAGGTATAGTAAAGATGTTAATATAGCGGTAATACCAACAATGACCACCCTGTACCTTTGTGATGATGCCAGATTGTGAAGTATTCTTTGAAATTTCATCCGAATCCTTACTGGCTTAGTTCGTGAATTCTGAAGATACGAGCTCCATTAACTGAGGTAATAAACTCGAGATCCTGGCAGCATTGAGGATTGTTATATAGCTCATCCAAGCCCGCAGGATGGTTCTGCTCCAGAACCAGATAAGATGCATCATACCTGTCTGCCGCTTTCAACAGTGTTCCAGGATCGCCGTCGGGAATTACTATGGAATACCGTTCTGAGGCAAGGTAAAATCCAGGAGGGTTATTTACCATAATAATGCTCGAGGGGTCAACCTTAATCTCAATCAGCTTACTGGCTATGCGCAAATATTGGTCGTTGCTCTTTGCCCACTCTTGGCTTCCGCCTCGGACACCAATCTTTGTGTAATACACTGCCGCAGAGAGGACAACCGCTATTCCAATAAAGCCAAACGCGAATACTTTACCTGCAATACGAGCATTCCAGTTTCGTTTTGCTTCTCCCCACTTGATGAATTGTTCCAGACCTGCAGGAAATAATGCCCACACCAATGGCTGGAAAACCGAACCAGAATGCAAGTACCCGCCCCTTGCACCAGCAAACGGGAAGACCACCGTCATTATTGTGAACAATGCTAGCCACATAAGGAAGAAAAATTTTGTAAAAGGTAATTTTCGAAATCTCCATAATCCAGCTAGCGTGAATGGTAGCAGGAATACCATTTGTTGAATGCCTAACAAAGTTTTTAAATTCTGAAGGAACGAATTTACCCGCACCTCAAGGATAGCCTTCCAGCCGCTTTCCAGCCAGCCAGTAAGGCTTAGTGAAGAGGCAGGATAGATAAATGTCTGGTCATAAGCTGTCAACCAGATTGTGGATAAACCGCCTGGTGGCATGAGTGTGCCCCACACTGAGATATTCCTGGCATACCACCATCCAGTAGCTGCCAGGTAACCTGCCATGATCCCTGCAGCACCAATAAGGAACCTGAAAAGATTTTTTCGTCGAGCACTTTTCTCCCGGTTTTCAAAGGCACGCCAGAAAAGGATGGCTATACTACCCCCCAGCCACAGGAGCCCATCTGCCCTAGCCAGATGGAAAAGTCCCGAAAGAAAACCTAACCCAACAAAATATGGGATGCTTTTACTAATACTGGAAAATACCTGGCAGCCAGAAAAAGCTGCCAGTGCATAGCAGCTCCCAAGCAGCATGATTAAAACAAAGCTGTCAGTTTGCGAGATAAATACTGTATAAAAACCTGAAAAGATTGCCAGCAAACCTGCTGCCCAGGTTAAACTTCTATTTTCAGTAAATTTCCTGGCTAAAGTCATTACCAGTAAGGGTAAGACTGCAGCAGATAATATAAAGATAGATCTTGCAGCGAAAAAGCTTGTACTCTTGAAAATAATCATCCCTGCAGCCGCAACGAGGGATGGCAAAGGCATCCAGTAGGTAAAGGAGTGCGAAGGCAAGCTCCCGGGATTTGCCAAATAATTCCAGATGAAAGGTTCCTGCAAGCCTTGTCCATTAACTAATTGCAAGGCATTGGCATAATAATACTCTGCATCCATGTATCCCGGCACAGGTTGAAAGGCTGCCCATAAAATAGCAGCTGCTAAACCAACCCCAACCAGAATGAAGCAAGTCTTTCTCTTCATCTTAATCCCTTAAAATAAATGTAAAAAGATGCAGGTCATTGTATTTCTTTTCATCGACTAACAGGTAGTTTGATTCCAACCAATCCATCTCAGGGTGAGATTTGCCGGCATCCAAATATTCTTTGAAAACTTCTGAGTAGGTAACAAAAATTACTTTTTGATACTCATCTACCGCAGATTGTATGTCATCCGCAGCTGGCAAATCCAGGGCAGCCTGTGTTTCCGTAGCCAGAGTGTCATTAAACGACCCAGGTTCATCAGAAATGTAAGTTTGGTTCAGACCAGGTGAATGAACAACAAATGGAAAATAACTTAATTTACTGTTATGAACAATGATTGTGTCTGTCATGTCCAGTTTTTCAAGCTGTGTACTGGCTACTTTGTGCGGGGAGCGAGGAAATTCCGAATAGGTGACTTGGTAAGGCAGGCTTAAAGCAGATGCAACAATAAATAAACCAGCTATAGCAAACCTTATCCACCGCACTCTTGTTGATGAAATTGCAATACCTGCAACGACCAAGTAAAGCGCTTGGCTGGCAATGAATACACGCGGGACAAACAACGGACGCATTATATATGAGACCGCAAATAAAGTAATTGGAGGAATTGTACATGCAAGGATAAGATATAGCTTTTGCGGCTTTTGAATGGTAGATCTCATAAATGTATACAACACAAGTACAAAAAGCAAGATGGAAATCGCAGCAACAAGTGCGGTTATTTTCCAGGGCAGCGGCAGGCTGGCGTGCCACATAATCACTGTTTGCACCACCTGCAGCAAACCTGGAACAGGTGTCCAGAAGGCTTGGTTTACCTTATTGATCTGCCCGGGTAATTGAAATATCCAGGGTAGAAATAGGGTAAAAATGATCACTTGCTTAAGTATCAGATCAAGCAAGGGTCTCCATTTTCTCAAAACCAGTAGTGAAAGATTTGGCATTATGATAATAAAAACCGCTATATTGTGGGTATACATGGCTGCAGTACCTGTTGCCACAATCCCCAACCCATACCAGATCCTAGAATTATCGATGTTCTCGGTAAAATAATATTTATATGTAAAGAACAAATACCAGATCAGGCAGAATTCCAGAAAGGAATACATGCGGATATCTTGTGCATGGTAGATTTGCATTGGTGATATGGCAAAAAGAAATGCAGACCAAAAGGCTGCCTTTTGGGAAATGGACCTCGAAAGGATATAAACACCTATTACCGTCCCAAGGTTAAAAAGGATGCTGAGCAATCTGTAGAACCAGATTTTTTTCGCAATCAATCCCCAGAAATGAAGCAGGAAGTAAAACAACGGTGGCATGGTGTCCGCAGCTGTACCGGAAATAATTTCCCCCAATGTGCGTGAGCTTAACAATATTGTGAAAGCATCATCATATTGAATATCACGAGTAGTGATTGCGAGAATCCGCAACGAGACAGCTAAAATCAGTATGCCTGCGAGTATCCAGTTTGAACGTTTCATGGTCTTTTGTTGCTGAGTCCGGATTCTAACCTGTCATACCAGGGTCTGACAGAACTCATCAGCCAATGCCTGTTCCAATACAGGATCAGAATAAAAATTAACAAACTCACCAGGACAACTATTCCCTCAGCCGTTCTGCCCGTTTGACTGATATCCGAGTAGACCGCCAGCCAAACTCCAACCAGGAAGGCTGTACCAAGAATGAAATTCACCAGCAATCCCCCACCCCGCCAACGTTCAAACAAAACTTCAGCCAAAAATGGAATTACTGGAAGCAGCAGAACCAGGCTTTCAGCAGTTGCCGGGATTCCAGACAGGGCTCCCCCTGCCAGTGTCAGGCTGACCAACCACATCCATCGTTTGCCGTCATACATTCTGGCTTTGGTCCATTCAAGAATTAAAACGGCAATGACAATGGCAGATATTACCCAACCCATCCGTGCGCCAACACCGGGAATTATATCGCTCAACATGCCTGCTGTGTTTTTTGCCCCAAGCGAGCTTAAGTTAGCTAAACTGGCCTGAAGCATTTCCAAGATCCATCCGGGTTTGATTAGTAGCGTAACAGCAGATAAGAAAACCAAAGTGATTAGGAACCAAAGGCTGAATTTCTGCCTTTGCCTAGAAATTGACCAGAAAAACAGGAAAATCACCAGCAATATCCCAAATTGTGGTTTTATCGTTGCAAACGCTATCATGGCTCCTGACAGTTCATCGTCACCTTTTTGGTATGCCAGTATCCCGATCCAAAGGAATAAACCAGAAATTATGATTATGTCGCCTGAAATTATTGCCTTTGCCGAAAAGTAAGACAAGAATGTAATTCCAATATAAATCATACCCTTAGCAGAACCGATTTTCCATTTACATAAACGCAAGGTGAAGTAAGCCGGAAAGAACAGGCAAATCTCCAAAAAGGTCATCCATAAAGCTCTTGCCAGAATGAAATTCTTTATCAATGAAAAAGGAGCAAGAAACAGAATTGAATATAACGGACTGGAAAACTTCTCAGGAACCTGGATATCCAGGTGGTTCATCAACGGTTCAGAATGCTGAGCCGCCAGTGTTATTTCAACGCTGTAAGGGCTTACTCCTTCGAATAAAAATTGCCTGATTGCAGACCAGTAAACATAGAAAGCATTACCGCCGGGGTAAGCTTCAGCAACCTGAAAATTAATCCAAGTAATCCCTCCAAGGATTCCAATGATTGCGATTATGTACAGCAAAATAAAAATCTTAGTGTTCCTTGGATAATTCACCTTGAATCTTTTCTCCTTTCTCCATCCATTATAATTCAAGCATAATGCTAACCAATTTCGCCCTGGCCCAAATGGCAGTAAATCCCGGGAAACTTGAAACAAACTTTTCCCGCGGAATTGAAATGATACAGGCTGCAGCCAACGCAGGAAATCATTATGTTCTATTCCCCGAATTATGGACATCCGGGTACCCTGTTGTTGCGCCTGAGAAAACTTCAATAGCAAATGAAGAATTCATAAAGGTGCTTCGAGTGCTATCATTTGAAAAGAAAATCGTGATAGGCGGTTCGTTTCTGTTGAAGGAGAACCACAACTTTTACAATAGGTATGTATTGATTACGCCGGATGGCGAGCAGCCAATTGTATACGATAAGATTCACCTTTTCAAGCCATTGAAAGAGGACCAGGTACTCACGAGCGGTAAAAAGATTACCTTTAAGACTTATCAAGAGGCTGCTATTGGGCTTTCAATATGCTACGATCTTCGCTTTCCAGAATTGTTTCGGGCATACAGCGCAGAAAGGGTTTATCTGTTTCTACTAGCCGCAGAATGGCCAATTAGCAGGATTGCACACTGGAAGATACTGGTTCAGGCAAGGGCAATCGAGAACCAGTCATTCTTTGCAGCCGTCAACTGCGTGGGTAAAACGGCAACAGACACTTTTGGCGGCAACAGTATGCTGGTAGACCCCTACGGTAACGTCGTGTGCAGCGGGAATGAGACAGATGAGTGCTTGTTGTTTACTGATTGCGATCTTTCGGCTGCAGAGACTTATCGAAAGAATTTCAGGGTTCTTGAGTCCCAACGAAAAGAAATTTTCAATGTACATTAATGGTAAAGCAGGATACCGACTTGATCCTGTGCACCTACTATCCAGCCTTCAGCAATAAGCCTGGCAACCAGCGGTCTGTCAGGGTAAAGAAGGACTGTCTGAATATCGTACTGGCTGATCAGATCGTGCCAGCCTTCCTTAGCAAAAATCATGGTGTGCCAATCATTAAAAATGACATCCCCGTACAGGTCCGTCCGCGCATCAATGAAAACGGGGAATTCCTCAGCTTCCCACGCAAGATACCCGCCCCAGTTGTATTCATTTAGCAGGTTGCCAGTGAAACTGCCGGATTGCAGCTTTTCTATGACCTTGACTGGATAATCTCTTTCTATGGCAGTCTTCACAATAACGGGATGCCCATTGTAAAAACCTTTGCCAAGAACAGCCAACCACAATATCCCGACCAAAATCAAGTTAATCATCTTAGTTACGGAAGGATTCAGTTTCTTAGCCGGTTCCTTCTTCTTCACCTTATCAATCCTGGAAAGGATACTGTCAAGACTTTTTGAAAAAATCGGTACCGCAATCACGGTAAAAGGGGCAATGTTTCGCCTGCCGGTCAACGCCAGGTATGCGAAGACTCCGAAAAGAACAACATCTGTATACTGGACCTTCTTCCACTGGAGGATGATAAGAATCCCAGTCACACAGAGCAAGACCAGGAAAAACAACTGAACTGGCTCGGTATAATCTGGCGGCAGCCATTCCTGAATGTATTGCTTTACCGTGACCTGCATTGTGATAAAAGAAATCCCGTAGATGCTGAGACCATTCGGGTTAACTGCAACTGCTGTAACAGAGGCTGCTGTCCATCCAGCCAGGTGAAACAAATTACGAGCTTCTACTTTCAGTGTATTAGTAAACAGTAAGTGGATGAAATATCCTCCCAGGTATGCTGCAATAAAAATTAATCCCAGTGTTGCTCCAGCATGGATATTCGACCAGACTAGAAACAGAACCGGCAGTAGAAATGCCTTCTTGTAGACTTTATTTAATCGAACATCCAGGTACCAGCCTGAAAAAGCCAGAAAGGCAAGGGAAAAAAGCTGCGGCCTGGGAGTAAGGACAAGGGAAAATAGTACAGCTCCGCATAACAGGAGAACAGTTTTAACAAAATAATGACCTGTCAACTGTTTCCAGATAAAGAAAGTACATATTACCGATAGCAAGACAACAAAGATTTCCAACCCCCAGTAATGGAAAAATCGATAAAAGCCGTAAAGAACAACCTGACCCAGCCAGGAATGGTTTATCCAGGCCGACCCTTCCTTTGTGTAAGACATAGTATCAACCAGCAACGGTTTCCCTTGTTCCAGGGTTAGTTCGCCAGCCTTCAGGTGCCACCACATATCGCTGTCCACTGGCACTCTGGAGGCAATTAATGCCACAAGTAACAGGCAAATCACCAGAAGCAGGTCGTTAAGTTTCTTTGATTCTGCATCCATCCCACGTTACTCGATCAATCCAAGGTCCAAATCGTCTGGAAGGACTTTACCAGACAGGCTATAAAACACCATATAGTCACCGATTAATTTTTCCTTCCAGGTGATTTTGTTTATATAAAAACCATTTCTGATCCTCTCATTCAGCTGAGGGTGGTTTGTTGTGATATAAGCAACTTTTTCGCTTGTCAAAACGGTTTCCGAATATGCTGGATACCTGTTATCCCGTGTGGTATGGCGAAAGTCCTGGTGATATGGCAATTCGGGGACAAAAATAATTTCTTCATTTGAGAGGAAAGCCAGTGGGTAAGATACCCAGTAATTGGAGAAACCCGCTTTTTCATCGTAAGTCAACAAGAAATCGATCAATTCTTCATCATACCTGTGGTCAACCCGTGCTATTGGATCAAATTGGGTGGTCATCCCTGGTGGGTTTTTCCTGGCGCATTCTACTACACCCCAAATATTAAATGCGAGAATAACAACACAAAGAACACCTGGCAGTAAAGGTTTATAAGCCAGTTTTCCAAGTGTATACCCGGCCAGAATTGCCAGCATATGAACAACAGGGATGAAATACCTGCCCGAAGGGTCGTTACCGAATGGTGTGAAAATAAACCCCAACACCAGTACCAGTATTACTAAGGAAATAAGGCGGAATAATTCTTGCGCTTGGTCTTTGTTGCTATGCTTGCGGGCAAGATAAAAGATCAAGATCCATGCGACAACCGCAAGGGGCAAGATTGGTTTTGCGAGAATTTCCAAACCCCATGGCGGGCGAATACCGAATATTGCTGTAACACCAAATAGTACCAGGTTACGAAGGTGCAATAGCAAAGAGAAAAGGTAAGATTCTCCAGAAACATCCACAACTTTGCCTATATTCTCACTTATAATAACTGCAAGCCCGTTAGATGAAACATACAGGATCCAGGGAATTAGCCCAATAAGCAAACCGAGAATTAACCCGGTAAATTTAGTCAGGATATTTTTAAAGCTTTTCTGCTTTGCATCTTTATCTCTCAAATGCCAGAAAATTAGCCCAATCACTGGCAGGCTGTAAACCAGCGTGATTCCATTGACCCAGAAACCAAACCCAGAGATCAATCCAATGATAGTTAGTAAACCCAAAGACGCAAAGGACCCTGTTTCCTTCTTTAGGTAGAGTGTATACACCACCAAGAGCAAGGTGCCGAACAAGAGGCTTTCTCCATACCCGCCCAGGCTGACGGTCGTGTAAAGCATCATGTTCACAACCGGAAATGCCATAAACAAGCCCGTGATCACTGGCGGCCAGGCAGAATTAGAGTAAAGCCAGACAAAATACATAGTTAATGTGACAGTTGCCAGATACAAAAGTACTTGCACAAGGCGGATCACCCAGACTTTTTCGCCCAATACCGCAAAACCACCTGCTGTAAGCCATGCATCCAGGCTACCCATGTAGGCCTGACCATAAAAGAAGATTGGACGCTCTCCATCCAGGATGTGCTTTGCCATCAAACCGACGACAGCTTCATCAGAGTTAAACGGAAAAACATCGCCTAGCAGCAGGATTATTTTAAAACCAGCTGTGAGGAGTAAAATAGTTATCCATATGGTGATAATTATTTTCTTGTTCATCTTGCTTATCTATTGTATGCACAATAAAACATGAAAACAAATCTCATCATTAGCATAAAGAAAACTGCACCATTCTTTATAATACTTTTGCTAAGCCTTGTGTATTTTTTAAGCTTGATGCAAGTGCCATTCCATCCGGACGAAAGCACCCAGATTTATATGAGCAGCGATTTACAAAAGTTGTTTACGTCTCCCAAAAGCCTTATCTGGTTAAGTGCTGCGGACGAAGACAGGGAGATGCAGCTTCGAATGCTGGATGCCCCATTAACCCGGTATATGATCGGGTTAGGCGGCTGGCTCACGAACCAAGATACCCTCCCGGCAGACTGGGACTGGACAAAGTCATTTGAATACAACCAGCAAGCTGGAGCATTCCCGGCAAACAGCCTTCTCTTAACGGCAAGATTATCTGTATCGTTCGTTTTTCCATTATCACTTGTGCTTCTCTGGCTGGTTCTTAAGAAGAACTTCAGTCCCGCAGCCGGTTGGATAGGAATTTTTTCTGCCGCAGGAAATGCGCTGGTTCTCTTACATACACGCAGGGCTATGGCAGAAAGCCTGACTTTCTTCCTGGTCATTTGGTTGATTTATGTTTTGTACCAAAAAAAACCTTCACCTGTCATCCTAGGCCTAGCCGCAGGGCTAGTATTTTGTGCCAAACAATCGACAGCGATATGGATACTGGCAGTGCTTGCCTGTGTTCTGTTTGGGTCGAATTCATATACAGACACGTTCAAGAGAAAGGTCATCAACTTATTCCTATGCGCAGTAGCCTTTATCCTGATTGTTCTGCTTTTAAACCCGTTTTTATGGAAGTATCCTTTCTCCGCATTTCAAAGGGCATACACCCTTCGTCAAGATCTGGTAATCAGGCAATTTGCAGATATCAGCAGGGTTTCACCAGCATCTGCACTAAATACTCCAGCTCAAAGGGCTGGCGCTCTTGCAGCAAACCTATTTTTCACACCTCCAGCAATTGAAGATACAGCCAATTACATCGATGCTCTCAGCATATCTATAACCCGATACAATAACGACGCTCTTAATTCCATGCTCAGGGACATACCTGGAGGATTTTTTGTCCTGGTTTTCACACTTTTAGGCGTATATACTGCCATCCGGACCGCCTTCAAGCTTCATAACCGTGAAAACTTGCTCCTGGTATTTGCGGGAATAGCCCAATTCCTCTTCCTTGCAGCCACCGTTCCGCTGCCATTTCAACGGTATACAATTCCACTGGTGCCAACAGCGATTGTTTTCTTTGCTGTTGGCACCAGTAAGCTTATTGAATTGATCTACCAGTGTAATATTTCAAATAAGCGAAGACCTTAAACCTCGATCGCATAAACCTTATGGCGCTTGTAAATTTTAGCGCCCAGGTTTTCCATATCCTTACGCACCTGGACAGCCGTATCAGCCATCTGCGTTTCTTCGGCATGCTTAAATTGCGTGCTCTTCAGTGTTTTCGCTATTTCACTGTACATTAATGCGTTGCCGCCCATTCCCTGATATTCAGGCAGCACTCCAACGCCATTCAATGAGATCCAATCTGTCTGTTTCAATTCCCTTAAGAGGTTAAGGATGGTTAGCGGATTCAGCTTGCCCTTAATCTTTTGCATAGCCCTGGAAATATCCGGGAAAACAAACAAAAAGCCAATTACTTCCTCTTCATGCATAATGATTTTCATTAACTTGGGATCAGCGATAACCATAATATTACCTATTACAAAATCAAGTTCCCGTTCTGATAGCGGATAATATTCCCAGTTATTAATGAAAGCCTTGTTATATGCATCGCCAATCCTCTGCCCCATGGCGATTAATTCGCGTTTGCTCTTGAATTCTTTTACATACATTTTCCCACGTTCAATCACTTTATCTGCCACACGCTGGGCTTTTACAGGAACAACATAATTCGAAGGGTCAAGGTAACAGGAAACAAACTCATTGGCATGGTGGAATCCGTAGTCCTCAATCAGCTTGATGTAATAGGGGTAGTTGTAATTCATCATATTCATCATCTGGCGGTGTTCATAGCCTTCATACAATAGCCCATATCCATCCAGGGGTCCAAAACCTTTCGGTCCTATCAATTCAGTTAATCCCCGCTTTTTTGCCCACTCGCGAGCCATGTCAAAAAGTGCGCTGTTCACCTCCTGGTCATCAATCACATCAAACAGGTAGAATTGTGCTTTCTTTGATTGATGGTATTGGTTAAATGGCTTGTTTTCCATCACAGAGATGCGCCCAGCAATCTTTCCATTTTTCTTTGCCACAAAAAACTCAGCATCGGAATGATCGTAGTAGGGGTGTTTTTTGGGATTCAGCATTGCCTTAATGTCGGAGACAAAAGGCGGCACCCACTGTGGACAATCTTTATACAGGTCGTAATGAAATTGCACAAAATCATTAATCTGCTTCTTATTATTCAAATCTACCATTTCAATTGTGACCATATTTGCCTCGTTTTTAATAAATGAGAATGCCCAAGTATACATTATTATGCATGTGCCCGCAGGACGCATTTTTAATCTCAGGCTATAATACTTATATAACACCAATATGCAAGTTTTGATACCACCACTTATCAGGAGATTTTAATGGACAGATTTGTGATCGAAGGCAGCCACCCTCTTCATGGGGAAGTGACGCCTGCAGGCAACAAGAATGCAGCGTTACCTCTCCTGGCAGCATGTCTGCTAACATCAGAACCTGTAATCTTAAATAATGTGCCGGACATTATTGATGTTAAGAATATGCGCTTGCTCCTGGAAAGTCTTGGGGTAACATTTACCCAGCTGGGTCAACAATCGTGGAAAATCCAGGCCACTCATGTCCGCCCAGCCGATCTTGACCCAGACTTGTGCAGGAAGATCAGAGCCTCCATCCTGCTGGCTGGTCCTATGCTCGCCCGTGCAGGTGAATTGACCTTGCCTCCTCCAGGAGGAGATGTAATTGGCCGCAGAAGGGTTGATACGCATATTTTTGCTTTACGCGGGTTAGGTGCAGAAATTAATTGTGACCGCGTATTTGAGTTTAGAGCCAAGAAACTAAAAGGAGCAAATATTCTCCTGGATGAAGCCAGTGTCACTGCAACCGAAAATGCAATAATGGCTGCGGTGACTGCAAGCGGCACAACCATTCTGCGCAACGCAGCTTCTGAACCTCATATCCAGGATCTTTGCAACTTCTTGAATACTTTGGGGGCTAAAGTTGATAATATTGGGTCCAACACGCTCAAGATTGAAGGAGTTCGGGAACTCCATGGCGGAGAATTCACCATTGGACCGGATTATCTCGAAGTGATCAGCTTTGTTGGCGCAGCTGTACTTACAAATGGGAATATCCGCATCCGGAATGCAGGCATAGAATACCTTGATATGATCCGCCTTAATCTTGGGCGCATGGGGGTAACTTGGCTCCAGGAAGGATCGGATATTATTATCCCGGAAAATCAGATTCTGGAGATCCAGCCTGACCTGGGCGGTGCGATCCCGGAAATTAGCGTTATGCCATGGCCCGCATTCCCAACGGACCTCATGTCAATTGCGATAGTAATTGCAACGAAATGCAAGGGGTCTATTCTCTTTCACGACTGGATGTACCCGAGCAGGATGTTCTTCACTGACAAACTGGTCGGTATGGGAGCACACATTGTCTTATGCGATCCCCACCGTTGCATCGTCCAGGGTCCTTCACAACTATTTAGTGAAAAAATGGAAAGCCCGGATATCAGGGCTGGAATGGCATTACTGCTGGCTGCCCTGTCTGCTAAAGGAACTTCGGTAATCAGGAATATTATACAAATCGAACGGGGATACCAACAAATCGAACAAAAATTGCTTTCCCTGGGTGCTAAAATTACCAGGGAAAAGGATTAAATGGAAACAGGGCCGGTTAAGGACTACCCGCCCTGTTTTTAAGCATTATTGCTGTTTGGGGTTTACAACTTCTAGGAACTCGGCAACGATATCACGCAGCGGACCTTCCGGAACTGCACCTGTCTGCCGGTGTACAATTTTTCCGTTCGCAACAAAAAGCAATGTAGGGATTCCCTGCACGCCATACTTTTGCGCCCATTCGGCATTTTCATCCGTATTGACCTTTGCCACCAGTAATTTACCACTGTACTCTTTTGCCAATTTCTCAAGCGTAGGAGCAATCATCTTACAAGGATTGCACCATGGAGCCCAAAAATCCACCACAACCGGTATTGTTGATTGTAAAACTGCTTTTTCGAAAGCTTGATCTGTTACATGAACTGGTTCACTAATCATTGCATATCCCTTCCAAGTTTAGATAATTCCATTTTACCAATAATGAATTATTCCTTGCAACAAAAATTATGGGCGTTTCTTATTACGCCCATAATTTTTGTAGAAAATCTTAAAGTTACCTGGCTTTCACAGAGATCGTTTTCGGCCGTACTTCTTCAGCCTTTGGCAGGGTCAGGGTCAGGATGCCATTTTCATATTCAGCATTTGCCTTGTCGGATTGCACTGGAACAGGAAGGCTCAGGCTCCTGGAGAAACTGCCCCACTTACGCTCACGGATGTGATATGTTGCCTTTTTGTCTTCGAGTTCGGTAGTTTGCTCACCCTGGATAGTTAATATATCTCCTGATACCGATATTTTTAGGTCATCAGGGTTGATGCCTGGCAAGGATGCTTTCAAAACAACTGCCTCTTCCGTTTGGTAAAGGTCGATTGCAGGCATAAGCCGGTTTCCGGCAGCCAGGTTTCCAGGTTGCGAGATCATTTCGTCAAACAGCTGATCCATCGCATCTCTGAGACTTAAAAAATCACGTACTGGTTCCCATTTAGTTAAGTTATTCATATGACACCTCCTTATTTATCTACCAATAATATAAATCGCCTGCATAAGAAGAATGCAAGCGATTTGTTAGACAATTATTATAATTCCATCTAACCCGGCTTTACCCCCCGCCGGTAATCGACGAACCTGTAGCCGACACCCCTTTCAGTTAAGATGTACTTGGGTTCAGATGGATTCTCTTCTAGTTTTTGCCGCAAATAGTTCACGTACAAACGAACATAATGTGGCTCATCGCGGTACTCATAACCCCATACTTTCGTGAGCAGCTGGTCGTAGGTTAAAACCCAACCAGCATTCTGGACCAGGTGAAATAACAACCGGTATTCTGTTGGACGCAGTTGCACCAATTTTCCTTCAACCCAAATTTCACGCCTGCCAAAGTCGATCTTCAGACGGTCGTCTACTTCAATAAGCTCTTTTGAAGGAACACCGCTAGATTCTGTGCGCCGTAAAACTGCTTTAACCCTGCTTACCAGCTCCCTTGGACTGAAAGGTTTGGTTATATAGTCATCAGCTCCAAGTTCAAGGCCATATATTCTGTCATCTTCTTCGCCCTTTGCCGTCAACATGATCACAGGCACCGAGTAAGCTTCCCGGATCATCCTCAAAACTTCAAATCCATCAAGATCAGGCATCATGACGTCCAATAAAACAAGGTCGGGTATTTCCTGACGCAGTACATCCAACGCCTGCATACCCCTGGTCGCCTGAATTACAAGGAAGCCATCATGTTCGAGGTTTAGCCGGATGAACCGCAGCATTCGCTCTTCATCATCAACCACAAGGATCAAACGGTTGCGAAATTGCTCATCACTCATCTTTTACTCCCTGATAAATGTAATGATTTCATTATCGTCCTCGCCGGGCAGTATTTCTATGAACATAATCCGATTCCAGGACCAGATCACCTGGTTAACCTGAGAGTCGATGTAACCCAGGTCTTTACCGTCCCGCCTGCGTGGATTCCGTACAAGAATGTATGCATCGGTTGGTGCCGGCAGCTCATCGATCTCCCCAATGATAGCATCTTCATTCATAATATGAATAATAATTGAAATCATAGGTTTCCTATCTTAACATTGTATTACTACGGCTTTTACTTTTCCTAATTCTACAATATCACCAATTCTTACGCGGACCCGGTTATTCGGCTGTATCAGCATCCCATTTATTCTTGTTCCGTTCACTGAACCTAGATCGCTGACAAAGACACCATCCTCAAGCCAGCAAAATTCAGCATGCAGCCTGGATACCCCTTTCGTGTATTCCGAAAGGCCGGTCAGGTCGATATCGGGTAGGACTGGCTGATCTTCGACCAAACGGCCAAAAATCATCGGGATGTTACTCTGCAGTGGAAAAACTTTACCGCTTTCAAGTATCTTGATACACATTTTTAATGTTTCAGGTTGTTGATTACCTTGTTCAGTAACACTGATACTTTCATGTATTACACTTACTTCGGGTTTCAATTCCTTCCATCCTGGTTGAGAGACGTCATCCTTTCTTTCCAACCTATCCCCACACTCAGAACAATATATTGCCCCTTCATATTCTTCATTGCCGCAGACTGTACATTTCTTCATATTACTATTCCATTAATTTTCAGGTAACAATAAAGCCCTGGTTCCATACTTAATTGTTTTATCACCGCCACGACTGAAATTTCCACTTCTGACAATTGAATCCCTCTCAATAAGAACCTGCTTGACTAAAGAATGATGGCCCAACTCAGTGAGGTGATTGATTAAATGGGTCAACTTAAAAATTGCTTGTTCCGGTTTGCCATTTATAACATCTTGCCTGGCTTTTTCCTGAATGCGGTACATGGTAATAATGGCCAATGCATTGTCAATTTCTGCAGGAACTGGATTTTTTGTCAATTCTGCGGCAAATGCAATTTCAAAAGTCACGAATTTCCTGATCTCAGATTCCCAGTATGCTGATTCAACCGTAATAAAACCCTGTCCCAGGCGAAAATCTGAGTATAGGTTCAAATTTGGCTGCAGTCCAAATTCCAACAAAACACTCAATTTGTCATTAAATCTTACATTTCCCAGCATGCTTACATCTTCTATCTCTAACGGCGCAGGGTTCGGCCTCAACCGAAAAGCTGAGTTAATCCTGACGCCTTTTCTGTTGGTAAAAGCAAGTTTTGCAGATTGAGAGAATAACTGGTTGAATTCACTGAATTTCTCATACACATATTGGTCCAAATCCTGGATGCTGGCAATAAACTTTGTCTCTCCTCCTGTAATAGAAGTTAGTTTGTCTAAAAAGATATCATTCCATTCGCTGCCAAAACCAAAACCTGTGATCACCACTTTCTTTGACGCCGCTTGGCGTGCAAGAAGCAGGCACTCTCTCTCATCACCGTATGTATTTCCATCGGTAAAAATCACCAGCTGTTTCCGGCAATGCACCGCTGTTTTGTCATCCAGCAGGTCAAGCCCTAGATGCATGCCATGATACATCTCTGTTCCACCAGCTGTACTCATACGCGAAATCCGGTCACTTTCAATATCGAAATCCCTGATTTTTGTCAGAGGAAGCACTAATTGCGCCTGATCATTAAATGCCACAACGCAAAACAAGTCGTCCGGTTTTAATTGCTTTACAAGCGACAATATACTTCGTTTAACGCTGTCTAACCGCTCCCCAGCCATTGATGTTGAAGTATCCACTACCATGGCAACGGCTAACGATGAGTCCACCACGGGATCATATTGCGTAATGCAGGAAATTTCAAGCAAAGCATAGAGTATCTGTACCTCAGGCGATGCATTAACCGGATTTTGGCTGTAAATGATTTTGATCTCGATCGGTACTGCCACATTTTCTATTGATAAAGCAGCATCGTAATTGACTTTCTTGATCGAATCTCCCAAAGTCTCATAAGCATGCTGAATAGCAAGGAATTCTTCAGCCGCATCAGGAGCTGTATTCTTGTCTGGATGAAACCTGAGAACCGCTTCTTTATAAGCCTCCTTAATTATTTCCCGGCTTGAAAAGAAATCTACCCCCAAAATTTGATAATGGTTCCTCTTCATCAAAGTACCCTAACCCTTCAGGAATGTTTTACCAGAATAACACTGATATTATCCGGCCCGCCCAAATTGTTTGCAGCATCGACAAGTTTTTTACATACATCAGGCAGGAATGGAGTGTTATCCAGTATCTCCACAATCATTTCTTCCGGAACTACACCCCACAAACCATCACTGCATAGTAAGAGGGAGTATTTTTCAGGGAATTCCCGTGTACAGACATCTACTTCAGGATTGATATCATTACCTAGCGCACGCAGTAAAATATTCTTTTGCGGATGCTTTTCCGCCTGCTTTTCTGTTATTTGGCCAATTTCAACCAGTTTATTTACCAGGGAGTGGTCACTGGTCAATAATGTAAGTTTCCCTTCTGGTGTAAATAAATAAGCGCGGCTGTCGCCTATATGTGCGATTGTCACTAAATGACCATGGATCACAGCAGCAGTTAATGTTGTACCGCCACCCGGTGCTTGATCATAGACATGCTGGTTGGCTTTACGTACAGCACTTCCAACAATTTCCTCGAGTTCATCAACCGGTTTTAATTTCTCCTCCCTTAGCTCGGGCCCATACACTTCCTTAACTGTTATCTCGATAAATTTTTCTACAGCGGCTGCACTGGCAAGCTCACCGTTCTGGTGCCCACCCATTCCATCAGCGACCACAAAAATCCCAAAAGGAATTAATTGCCCATCCAAATTTATTGATGTACAAATCTTAAAGAGGGAATCTTCGTTCTTTTCACGCTGCAAACCTATTGATTGTGCAGATGCGCAAGCAAGCAAGCCTTTTACCAGATCAACTGGGTCTTCTCCTGTTATTTGCCTGGTGTCTCCCGCTCGAGTTCTTTCCATTTCAGGCAGCATAACCTCATTGCCCCACGATTTCTTTTTACGAAACCTTCGAAATAGTTTTTTCAAATAGTTTCCTCCCTATACTGCAGAAAAAGCATACATGTTTTTATCGAAAGAACCAATAAATACATTTTCGCCCGCTCCGGCAGGTGCCCCTGTTATTGGTCCACCAGTCTGATAACTCCATCGAAATCTTCCTGTTTTGTACTCAAGGCAATTGAATCTGCCGCCAGAATCTCCAAAAAATACCGAATCCTTATGAATTAGTGCAGACCCGCTTATCTGCTCTTTGCAGTCGTAACGCCAGATTTCTTTTCCATTGCTGATCGAAAGGCAATAAAAAATCCCATCAGCACTCCCGGCAAATACCATTCCATCTATGATTGCAGGTGATGATACGATCGCCCGGTTCATCCGGAAACGCCAAACCGGCCAACCGGATTTCAGGTCTAACCCATACAAAATGGAATCCATTGAACCCACGATCAAGACATCTTGAAAAATTACAGGTGAAGCCAGGACTGACCTGCGGCACCTATACCGCCACCGCATTTCCCCGTGAAAATCCACTAAGAAAACATCACCAGCTTCTGTTCCTATGGCTATAGAATTATTATCAAGGCATGGACCAGACCGGATTGGGCTGCCGGCATCAAAATGCCAAACATCTTTCTTATTGATCAGGTGGATGGCATGCAAGAATCCGTCATCAGATCCGACATAAAGGAAGTCCTCTGCCTGAACAGGTGAACTTCTTATAGGACCACCGGTTGGGAACTTCCATTGAGGCTTACCATTCCGCTGAAAGACAGCATAAATGTTGCCGTCTTCCGAGCCGAAATAGATAGCGTCTTCCAGCACGAGAGGTTTTCCAACTACTCCACCCTCGGAAGGACATTTCCACAGCATTTCACCATTCTCAGAACGCAGGGCATACAGGTTGTTATCATACGCGCCGATATAAACAACATCCTTGCTGGCAGCCGGAGAACCCCTGATCTCATCTTCGCATTGGAATTTCCAGAGGAGAACTGCTTTTCCCCCCTGGCTTGAAGGTACTTTCTTATAAGCTGCCCTGTTCAACGCACCTGTCTTACCAGCAACAGATAGAAGCGCTTCCCTCATTTCATCTGCAGTTTGGTAACGTTTTTGCGGATCATACTGAAGTGACCGCATCACAACTGCCTCAAATCCATCTGATACCGCTGGATTGATTGACCTGATCGGCCTTTCATTAAAGGTGAATGGAGGCTCTATACGCGGGTCACGCCTGGTTAACAGGTGATGCAAGGTAGCTCCCAGGGCATAGATATCCGCCAGGTGTGTAGCTTCACCGCGGTATTGCTCCGGTGGGGAATACCCTTCAGTACCTATCATCGTTCCTTTTTGTCCTGTTTTGAAATTCTTCGCAATTCCAAAATCGATCAATACAACATGACCCTGTTGGTTTATCATGATGTTTGAGGGTTTTACATCTCGGAAAATGATCGGTTCAGGCCGATGGTTATGCAGGAAACTTAACACATCACAAAGCTCAATAGCCCAGATGATCAACTGATCTTCCGGGAAGAATCCCTTGACCGAATTAAGTACGGCTTCAAGGTCTTTTCCATGGATATACTCCAATACCAGGTAAGACCTTTCCTTTATAGTGAAATAGTCAAATATTTTCGGGATGGAAGGGTGAGATAAAGTGACAAGGATATTCGCTTCCCGTTCAAAATTCTTTACAATGCCGGTGATGACACTGATCTCTGCGGAAGGGATGACCATTTCTTTGACAGCAACGACTTTATTTGCGTTCGGGAAATGCAGGTCACGGGCGCGGTAAACCGATCCCATACCCCCAATTCCGATCACATCCTGTATCTGGTAACGGCCAGCCAGGACATCTCCCGCCAGCAATTGTTTTTGGCTGGATAATTGATTTCCGAAATTCTGGGTAATTTTTGATTCGTCCAATTCCAACTCCAATTAACAAGATTATATGCTTATGCACTATGTTTCGCAATATGAGGGCTATTTGGGTAGACAAAACTGGACTTGTAAAGGGCTATACTGTAAAATGCACTGATAAGGAACAACAAACAGGAGCAAGCTATGTCAGATTTCCCTGGAAAAGGAAAAGTTGCAGTAGTAAAAACCAGTCCAGTCACAGTTCTTGAAGATATCGAAAACCTGATGAAACTGGCAGAGTTCCAGAACGCACTACCTAAAGAGAATGTCACCGGGTTGAAGATCAACATTTCATGGCAAACATGGTATCCCGCCTGTTCATCAACCCCATGGCAAATCGAAGGTGTGATTAAGACACTCAAGGGTAACGGCTACCAGAATCTGCTCGGTATACATAATGACACGGTTGTGGTAAACACCAAAGATGCTGAGGTAAACAACAAGCACCTCTTTGTAACCAACAAGTACAATGTCCCTTGCCTGTACCTATACGAACAGAATTTTGAGTGGATCCGCTATGAACCCAAAAAACCTTTCCTGGTCTTGGACAAAGTCTACCCAGATGGTGTTTATATCCCAAAAGATTTAATCGGGAAAAACATCATCCATCTTCCCACTGTTAAAACTCACGTTTTTACTACCATAACAGGCGCAATGAAGAATGCCTTTGGCGGTTTATTGCACCGTAACAGGCACTGGACCCACAGCGTAATCCACGAAACCCTGGTTGATTTATTGACAATCCAGCAGGATATTCACCCGGGGATATTTGCCGTAATGGATGGGACTTTTGCCGGCGATGGTCCTGGACCGCGCGCTATGCGTTGGCATGAGAAAAACATATTGCTTGCATCAGCTGACCAGGTGGCGATAGATGCCATCTCAGCGAAATTGCAGGGTTTTGACCCGATGAACATTCCCTTTATCAGGCTTGCTCATGAACATGGATTAGGTGTAGGCGATCCGTCACAGATCAAGATCGCAGGGTATGATATTGAACAAGAGCAACCCTGGAATTTTGTTCAGGAGGATACATTTGCCTCACGCGGGCAAAAAATGATCTACCACGGTCCATTAAAACCCTTCGAAAAAATACTGTTGCAAAGCCCGATTGTGCCTTGGGCTTATTTTGCCAGCAACTTTTATCATAATGTTTACTGGTATCCATTTGTTGGTCGAAAAAGGGTTGAAGAAGCCATCAAAACTCCCTGGGGTCAGTTGTTCAAAGGGTATGGAGATGGTAACGTCGTCATGCCCGGTATGGAACCCAAAACAGTAAAGCAAGCTGCGGCAGGCGCTGGCATTCTCGCAGCAGTTCTCGCAATCCTGTTCTCAACTCTCTCACGGAAAAAGAAACGGCGCTAACTGGCAACCTTACCTGCAGGAGGGAAAAATGTTTAAAGATTTCAGTGAAGCAGCCTCTTATGTAAAAGACCAAAAGATCAAGATGGTCGACCTTAAATACTGTGATTTCTGGGGGAAATGGCACCATGTAACCATTTCGCCTACTGAATTCACCCCTTCCTTAATGACCAGTGGCGTGGGATTTGATGGGTCAAGTGTTGGTCTGCGCAGTGTAAAAAGCGGCGATATGGCATTAATCCCGGATTTGCAGACAGGTTTCATCGATCCCTTTTGGGAAATGCCTACCCTTTCATTTCTCTGTAACACGGTGGAAGCTGAATCAAAAAATCCATTCAACCGCGATCCACGCCTGATAGCGAAGAAGGCGGAAAAATTCCTCTTGACCAGCGGTGTGGCAGATGAATCCCGCTGGGGACCTGAATTTGAGTTCTATATTTTTGACAAGGCCAGTTATGAGAACACCTGCAATTCCGCCGGCTACAAGTTCGATTCTGATTCAGCAGTTTGGAACTCAGGGAATAATCAACAGGCATATCAACTTCCTCTGCATGGAGGTTATCATGCAATTCCCCCGGCAGACCGGTATTTTGACATTCGCAGCAAAATCGTGACTGAACTCGAGAATATCGGCATCCCCATCAAGTACCATCATCACGAAGTAGGTGGACCAGGCCAGTGTGAAATTGAAACACCCATGTTATCCATCCTTTCCGCAGCAGATGCCGTCATGTGCATCAAGTACTTCACCAGGATGGTAGCTTTCAGGGAAGGGAAGGTTGCCACCTTCTTGCCAAAGCCGTTATTTGGTGAAGCTGGAAATGGGATGCATTTTCACATTCAATTATTGAGAACCAGCAACAACCTTTTTTATGAAGCATTCACACCATCCTCGCTTTCGGAAAATGCATTATTCTTCATTGGCGGGCTCTTAACCCACGCGCCTTCAGTCCTTGCCTGGACAAATCCTACCACCAACTCATACAGGCGGCTTGTGCCAGGGTACGAAGCGCCAACAAGCTGCATTTTCTCAAGGGGTAATCGTAGCGCTGCCATCCGTATCCCGGCTTATGCAACCAAAGCGAACCAGGTACGATTTGAATTCAGGCCGCCTGATGCAACCTGCAACCCATATCTGGCTATGTCAGCCATGCTGCTTGCTGGAATCGACGGAATAATCAAGAAAATCGACCCTTCCCGGGCAGGTTTTGGCCCAATTAATGAGGATATCTTTACCTGGAGTGCAGAGAAACGGGCAACAATAAAGAGCCTGCCATGCTCCCTGCTGGAAGCAGTCCAGGCGTTAGAATCTGACCACCAGTACCTGCTGGCAGGGGATGTGTTTGACAAGGAAATGATCAACGACTGGATTTCAACCAAACGGAACGAAGACGATGACCTTCGGAAAAGGCCCCATCCGTTCGAAATCCAGCGTTATTTTGATTTATAGCGGATTCTTATTCACCGGTTACCAGGCTGAGAAAAGCTGAAGCTGCCCATCCGGAGCGGTTTTCATCATATGGTGATACCAGGTACCACCATACATAGCCATCCGAATCAACAGGTCCATCCTTAACTTCAAATAACTCGGTGTCCATACCAACAAACTTTAACCCATAATCAGTTCCCGGTCCAGAACGCAGGCGTAAACCAGCTCCTTCAGTCCCGTGAATTTGGACCACGCTGCCTTTGCTTATCCCTTCCCTGACTTCATTTTCAGTCGATGCAGTCGCACTGACTGCAGGGTCAGGTGTTTGTGTTAAGGTAGGGGCAGGGATCACAACAAATGATGCGGTCGGGATGTCACCTTGGGGAGAGGTGCCTCGCAGCAACAAAGAAATCAATACCGCTCCCAGGCACAAAACAACCAGGGCAGCGATGAAAACGATTGCTGACCATCGATTAAAGTAATTTCGTAATGAGCGCATATATTCATATACCAGAAGGGTATGATTTCTATCCATGACCCATCGAACATATTATAGCCCAAGCCTGTGCGTGCCTATGTTATAATTTTGAAAGTATGTCAGACCAGCAAAATCCAACCAACTTACTTGGCAACCGTTACCGCCTGGAGCATATCCTGGGCCGGGGCGGCATGTCGATAGTTTATAAGGCATACGATGTCACTTTGGAGCGGCCGGTTGCGGTAAAAGTCCTCAGGCAAGATTATTCAGACAACTCGGAATTCCAAAAGAGCTTTCACCAGGAAGCCAAAGCAGCAGCTAATTTAACCCACCCGAATATTGTCACTATCCATGACTTTGGCTTTGATCATGGCAAGCTGTTCATCGTAATGGAGTATGTTCCGGGTACAGACTTAAAACAACTGATCCGGCAAAAATCTCCTTTTGAAGTAGAGGAAGCCCTGCAACTGATCACCCAGGCGTGTGAAGGCATCGGGTATGCCCACAGGGCAGGTATTGTACATTGCGATGTAAAACCGCTTAATATGCTTGTGACACCAGATTTGCGCTTAAAAGTGACTGATTTTGGAATAGCGCGGGTTTTATCTACTATCAGCATTGATGAAAAAAGCGACCTGGTTTGGGGATCTCCGCAGTATTTTTCACCAGAGCAGGCTTCCGGGAAAGCACCGCTGCCTGCATCTGACGTTTATTCACTCGGTGTCATTTTGTATGAAATGTTGACAGGCAAGCTGCCATTCAAAGCGGATGGCGCCTCAGAATACGCAAGGATGCATCGGGAGCAGCTGCCGCAATCACCAACTCTGCTCAACCCAGCCATTCCACTGGAACTGGAAAAGATCATCCTCAAAACGCTAGCAAAAGAGCCTGCCGCCAGGTACAGGACTGCCGATCAATTTGGCCGCATCCTGGGAACATTCGGTCAAACAACCAATGCAATTCACCTGGAAGATGAAAGCACCATAGTTGAACCAGTTCAGAGCTTGGCTTACCCCCAGCCGCCTGCCATAACCCATTTGAATGATTATCCTGCCAGCCAGGATTCTGAACAGAAATCTCCCGCGAACATTGATTGGGTTACCTGGATAATGGGGATTGCGGCATTCTTGCTGGTAGGTGGTTTAATACCGTTCTGGATGAATGTTATTTTAAAATTATCGCTCTCGAAATAGGAACCTGATGACTGATTTTACGCTCTCTGCTTCGATACTCTCTGCTGACTTTTCCAACCTGAAAAGCCAGCTTCTTGAATTGGAAAAAAGCAAGGTTGACTGGGTACATGTAGATGTCATGGATGGGCATTTTGCGCCGAATATCACGATGGGACCGTTTATTGTGGACCATTGCCGGAAAATAACCGGCCTGCCTATTGATGTACACCTGATGATTGAAAAACCGGAAAAGTACGTAGATGCATTCATGGATGCGGGCAGCAATTACCTTTGTGTACATTATGAAGGGAATCCACTCATTCAACGCACTTTAAACCATATCCGTGAAAAGGGATGCCATCCAGGTATTGCCATTACTCCCAGTACACCACCTATCATGCTTGAGCCAATCCTTGAAAATGTCGATTATGTCCTGGTTATGACCGTAAATCCGGGTTTTTCCGGCCAGGCTTTCCAACAAAGCTCTATAAATAAAATTTCAAAATTGAAGCAAATGATCGATGAAAAGGGATTAAACGTAAAGATTCAAGTTGACGGCGGGATCAACGCAAGTACCTTGCCTTCTGTCTATCAATCTGGTGCCAGGATTATTGTCGCAGCAACGGCCATTTTTGGCCATCCTGGCGGCATTGCTGCTGGTGTAAATGCCCTGAGGAATGCAGTCGTTAAAACAAAAATCGCGGCAAAGCCGCAATTTTTGACTTAGTAGACAAAAAACTATGAAGTCTTTGCTAATGTTCGAATGCACCGGGTGCATAACACTTTATGAACTTTTCGACCGCCAACGGCTACAGACACCCGCTGTAAATTGGGCAAGTACTTCCGGTTTGTTGCTCTTTGAGAAAAGCTTCGGTTATGACCAAAAGTAGTAGTCTTTCCACATGATTCACACTTTGCCATGATTATTAATCATCCTTTCAAAAAAACAAGAAAATGCATCACTTGAAATATCTGCCAAACACAAAATGAGATTGTACTATAATTCGTAACTCTTGACAAGAATGATTGTTAACTAACAGAAGGAACACGACCATGAATGATACAGAAAATCCATACGGCAATATCTTCATTTCGCATCGTGCTATAGCAACCATCGCGTATCAAGCCGCTCTGGAATCGTATGGCGTGGTTGGCTTGGCCCCCAAGAATTTTGCCCAGGGCCTTGCCCAGACCATCGTAAAGGATCCACTGATGGGAGTTGAAGTGCGCCAGGAAGACACCGCTATTAGTATCGATTTGTATATTGTGGTCGAATATGGCACAAGAATCAAATCAGTATCTTCCAGCGTAGCCTCCAGTATCCTCTATAAAATTGAACACACCACAGGTTTGACTGTAAAAGAGGTAAATGTTCACGTCCGCAATCTCAGAGTTAGTGATACCGATTAACAAATTTAGATTGGATTAACAATGACTGATGACTTACAGTTCAATGACCTGACAGGAAAAGAAACAACGATGTTAGAAGGCGGTATTAATGGGCAGGATTTCAAAGCTCTATTTGATGCCGGGATGACCTGGCTGCGAACCAACCACCAGCTGGTAAATTCCCTTAATGTGTTCCCTGTACCAGATGGCGACACCGGCACAAATATGCTCCTGACCATGCAAGCAGCAATGAACGAGGTCCAACATTCCGGGGAGCTAAATATTGGAAAAATGGCTCACAGCCTGGCAAAAGGCGCCTTACTTGGAGCACGCGGGAATTCAGGCGTAATTCTTTCACAGATATGGCGAGGCTTTGCCAGGAGCCTGGATTCGGTTGACATGATGGATGTCAATCAGTTTGTTGGTGCGCTGCATGAAGCACGGAATACTGCGTATAAAGGTGTTGTCCGGCCTGTTGAAGGTACGATCCTCACGGTAATCAAAGATATGGCTGCTGCTGCAGAAGAAGCTCTGAAAACTACATCAGACCTGAAAACGATGTTAGAAGTTGTTGTTTCTGCAGCGGATAAATCAGTGAGAAATACCCCGGAACTATTACCGGTCCTCAAACAAGCTGGTGTGGTCGATTCTGGCGGGAAAGGCCTGTATTTCATCTTCGATGGCATTGCCAGATTCCTCAATAACCAGCCCCTGGACACTGCAATAGCCACCGTTCAACCGCTATCTGCTCTCTCCCTGGAACAGACGAAAGAAGAGATCGAACCCGGCCAAGATTACGAAGTGGTTGTCGATTTCAAGCCGTATAAATCTTTGAACCTCGAGGAGTTCTATTCGCAGCTATCAGACATCGGGACATCGATCCAAATCGGTGAAGGTGATGGCATGTACCGTATGCACATTCATGTCCCGACCGACAGGCGTTACGACCCAATTGACTATACGATGTCCATTGGAACAGTAACAAAAGTGAATATGGAGAACCTGCTGGATCAAATGAACGGTTCATCAGACTCTTCCCGCGAACCGGAGATCAAGTTTCCTGAAGTAGAACCGGGCAACATTGCGGTGATTGTAGTTTCGCCAGGTACTGGAATTTCCAGAATATTTGCCAGTCTTGGCGCTGCTGGAGTGGTACATGGGGGACAAACCATGAACCCGAGTACGGAAGAAATTTTACATGCTTTTGAGAACCTGCCAACCGATAAAATTATTATTCTACCCAACAACAAGAATATCATTTTGGCAGCCCAAACCGCCGTAAGCATGAGTGTCAAGAAGGTCGCTGTCATTCCTTCAAAAAATGTTCCGCAAGGGTTGAGCGCACTTTTACGCCTTATTCCGGATGGTAATTTTGAACAGAATGTGAAAGAAATGAATGAGGCGCTGTCAGAGGTAGAGACATGTGAAATTACCCAGGCAACTCGTTCAGTTGAGATCAACGGCGTACATGTAAAAGAAGGCGAAGTGATCGGTTTGCTGAATGGGAAACTGGTTTACTCGAGCGATAATCTGAAACAGACATGCCTGGAGTTACTTAAAGAAGCCGGAGCTGATGAACGCGAGCGTATTACCTTCTTCTATGGGAATAACATCAGTGAAAAAGAAGTGAATACCATCATTGAGACAGTGCAAATCCGTTATCCCAATCACGAACTTGAGGTTCACCAGGGCGGACAGCCGCATTATCAATTCATTATCGCAGTTGAGTGATCATGCCAAAGCGTTGTATTCTCACTGATTCATCCTGCCTGCTGCCAAATCAATCCAGTGCTGGAAGTGTACCCATTTTCATCATCGACCTCCCGATCGAAGATGCATCCATAAAGGTCAATTATCCATCCTCAGATAACCAGGCAGGTATATGCGAAAAAGAATTCGCAGTAAAGCGGATCACCCTGCCAGATATCGACACTCTGCATCAGCGCTTCATTGAATTGACCAGTGAATTTGATGAAGTATTATGTATCACCCTCTCTTCCGGTATCTTGCCGTTTCATCAAAATATCCAAAAAGCTGCCAGTATTTGCAGCGGTAACCACAAAATCCGGGTAATTGATTCTTTATCGACAGGAGCAGGACTGGGCTTGATAGTTAAGGCTGCCCAAAGGGAATTAAACCACCAAAAAACTGCTGAGCAAACCGAAGCAGTGATTCGCAGCCAGATTCCGAACATTTTTACAGCCTTATGCACATCAGATATATCCACTCTTAACGCAAACGGGTTGGCAGACCTTCCTCAAGCTGTTATCAGCAGAATGCTAGGAATATCAGTTATTTACTCGATTGAAGATGGGTTTCTTTCAGCGGTGAGCAAAGTAAAGAATTCCCAGGCGGCGGTTGAGTTTTTCGTTGAATATGTATCGGAATTTGAAGAAGTTGACAATGTAACATTCGTGAATTCTTCAATTCCGCTTTCTTACGACCTTAGCCTCCTGAAAGATCAAGTTACCGCATTGTTTCCATCAATACCGCTTACGCAGATACCTGCAAGCGCCACAACAAACGCATTATTTGGCGCAAATGCCTTTAGCCTGGTAATCCAGCAGAAACATTAAGCACATGCCGGCTTTTTTGCCCGGTTCGTTTAGGGTAAAATAATGGCATGATTCCTCCTTTTGAAAAACTTCATAAATTTTTACGCCTGGAAATATCCCGCAAATTTGACAATCGGGCAGTTTTTGGCGGATTACATCTTTATGCAAAAAACTGGATAAGCGAAGCGCAATCTTTTAATGCAGACCCGGAGACTATTAACACGGTCTATTCCCTGCTCTCAAGTTACGGAGATAAAGGGATTGAAGAACGGAAAGCTATCGTTAACGAAATCATTGAACTTATCGGTTATACGCAAACAGCCAATTCGGGAAATACAACAGAAACAAATAATGCGGAAAACAAGGTTCCCGAAAAAGAACCCCTGGCAGAAAACTCCATTCCATCTCAAACCGTTGTAAGAAAACCAGTAGTCACCGCCAACCAGCAGCTTCCGATCAAACCGAAATCCGGTGATCCATCCATGGGAATCCATGCACCGATTACCGTGATCAACCAGATCGGTCCCAAAAATGCTGCCCTTTACAACAAACTGGGTGTCCGCACCATACTGGACTTGCTTTACTATTTCCCAAGGAGGTATGTCGATTTCAGTAAACTGGAACCCATTAACCGGTTAAACTACGGCGACACAGTAACGGTTATGGCAACAGTGATGAACACAGCCACCCGCCCAATCAAAGGCGGCAGGTTTCAGCTTACAGAAACTATTGTCAGTGATGGAACCGGCAGCTTGCGGCTAACCTGGTTCAATCAGCCCTGGATCGAGCCGAAACTTAAACCTGGCACCCAAATCAGCGCCTCAGGTAAACTGGATATGTATCTAGGCCGGTTAATTATGAACAACCCGGAGTGGGAGCCCCTTGACCAGGAGCACCTGCATACCAACCGAATCGTGCCTGTTTACCCGTTGACAGCCGGCATTTCGAGCAAAATGCTCCGCAGGATAATGAACACAACCGTCAGCTTTTGGTCTTCACGCCTGCAAGAGTTCATTCCAGAAAATATCCTACGAAGTGCAGGGTTAGTCTCCATCCAGGAAGCAATTCAAAATGTGCATTTTCCGGATACTCCGGAAAGCCTCATTAGGGCAAAACAGAGGCTGGGATTCGATGAAATATTCCTCTTGCAGCTCGGTGTTATCCGCCAGAAGCTAAACTGGCAGGCAGCTGATGGGAAGGTATTTCCAAGTGATGAATCATTTATACAATCCATCATGGATACCTTGCCCTACCAGTTAACCAACGCCCAACAAAAAGTACTGGTGGAGATACGGCATGACTTTACATCTGGCAAAGCGCTTAACCGCCTTATCCAGGGGGATGTTGGCTCCGGGAAAACTGTTATTGCAGCAATTGCTGCAGCAATCATAGCCAATGGCGGTTCTCAGGCTGCGTATATGGCGCCAACCAGCATCCTGGCAGAGCAGCAATACCGCATGCTACAAAACCTTCTCACGAGTGGTAATTCACCATTTTTACAGCCGGTAGAAATTAAGCTTCTCATCGGTGACACTCCCCAGGCAGAAAAGAATGATATCCGCCATGGGCTGGAAGAAGGAAAAGTAAAGATAATAGTCGGTACTCACGCCTTGCTTGAAGGGCCGGTGATGTTCAAAGACTTGCAGCTGGTTGTGATAGATGAACAACACCGTTTTGGGGTTGAGCAGCGGGCTACTCTGCGCTCCAAAGGCACCAACCCACACCTCCTGGTAATGACAGCCACACCGATTCCCCGTTCACTGGCACTCACCCTTTACGGCGACCTGGATGTATCCATCCTGGATGAAATGCCGGCTGGAAGGCAGCCTGTGGCCACATTCGTCATCCATCCCCTGAACAGGGAAAGGGCATACCAGCTTATCAGCGCACAAATCGAACAGGGATTCCAGGCATTTATGATATTTCCACTCGTTGAACAAGGTGAGCAGGAGGATGTTAAGGCGGCCGTGGAAGAGCATGAGAGGTTGCAGAAAGAAATATTCCCGCAATACCGGCTTGGCCTATTGCATGGCCGCATGAAACCGGAAGAAAAAGACAACGTGATGCAGGACTTTAAAAACAAGAAATTTGATATCCTCGTATCGACTTCGGTCGTTGAAGTTGGCGTGGATGTACCGAATGCGACAATCATGTTAATCGAAGGCGCAAATCGTTTTGGATTGGCGCAGCTACACCAGTTCAGAGGCCGTGTTGGGCGAGGTTCACAAAAATCCACCTGCATTCTTATCCCGGATAATGAAGATGCCCTGGAAAATGAACGGCTGGCAGTGATGACCCAGACCAATGATGGGTTTGTGCTTGCGGAAAAGGACCTATCTATGCGTGGTCCTGGTGATTTTCTGGGTACACGGCAAGCAGGCTTCCTGGAGTTGCGGATGGCAAGCATTACCGATGTAAGGCTTATTGAAGAAGCAAGAAAACATGCCACCCAAATCTTCGAGTCTGATCCCGAACTCAGCGCACCTGAACATCAGCCCCTGCATAAAATGGTGAACCGTTTCTGGAGAAGCGGAGAAGGAGATATCAGCTAATGATCCGTGCAATATTCCCAGGTACCTTTGATCCCATCCACTACGGGCACATTGACATTGCCAGGCGGGCTTCTGCAATTGTGGATGAATTAATCGTTGCAGTCTACGACAAACCATTGAAGAATGCCCTGTTTACTCCAGAACAGCGAATCGAACTCGCAAAACAGGCTTTTATCCAGGACTCCAAAATAAAGGTGGCAGGTTACTCAGGTTTGACAGTTCAATTTTGTAAACAGGTCAATGCCCAGATCATCGTCCGCGGGTTGAGGGTTTTTTCCGATTTCGAATACGAATTCCGCCTGGCGCTTGCCAATCACAGGCTTGAGCCGACTGTCGAAGTAGTCGCGCTGATCACAAATGAAGAACATACATTCCTGTCTTCTTCCACCGTCAGGGAGATTGCTTCACTCGGCGGGGATGTCAGCAGTATGGTTCCAGAACATGTCAGCCTGGCCATGAAAAAAGTATTCACTGAACTTGGCAGCGACCAGCAAGTGGTTCCTACTACTTCGATGCGGGATTAAATTTAACCTTGTTAAATGTTGTACAATTGGATAAATTCTTGCACCAGAGGGAAATGACTGATAGGAGCTGGTATGGACATATTGCATCTTGTTGATCGGTTGGAAGAGCTGTTCAATGAAAGCCGTTCTATCCCATTCACCCATAGTGTGGTTGTGGATGAGGACAGGATGCTGGACCTCATCGATCAGATGCGTGTTTCTATACCGGAGGAGATCAGGAAAGCACAGCAAATTCTCGCCCAGAAAGACCGCTTATCAGCTCAAGCCCAGGAAGAGGCAAACCGGACTTTAACCCTTGCCCGTGAAAAAGGCGAGCAAATGGTAGAACGGGATAATATCGTCCAGGCAGCGCAAATCAGGGCTGAGCAGATTCTCGAACAAGCGCGGGAAGAAGTCAACATTACCCGGCGCGAAGCGGATGATTATGTTTTACAGTCACTGTCTAACTTCGAACTTGAGTTGGAACGCATCCTCAACCAGGTCCGAAACGGAATTAAAACACTGCAGGCAGAGAATCCAGAACTCGACTCCGCCAAAATACCTGGCGAAGCCGAGAGTGATGATGCAGACCAATAAATCCAGCTAATTTGTTTTTTTCTTCACTTCTTTCGGGGGATAAAGCGCCAGTTCCAGCACCTGGTCCATGTGGGAAACAGCCTGAATATTTAAATCTTCTTTTACCTTTTTCGGCACATCAACCAGGTCTTTTAAATTCCGCTCGGGAATAAGCACCGTTTTTATTCCGGCGCGGTGAGCAGCAAGAATCTTCTCCCTGATCCCGCCCACTGGCAGAACCCTTCCACGCAAGGTGATCTCACCGGTCATGGCAATTTCATTGCGGACTTTTCTTTCGGTAAGCAGTGAGATCAATGCAGTTGCTATGGTTATCCCTGCACTGGGTCCGTCTTTGGGAATAGCTCCTTCGGGAATGTGGATGTGAATGTCCTGATGTTCAAAAGATTGCGGATCCAGATCAAATATCTTCGCCCGGGACTTCAAGTAGGAGAGAGCCGCCTGTGCCGATTCCTGCATCACGTCCCCAATCTGCCCGGTGATTTGCAGGTTTCCCTTCCCTTCGACAATCAATGTTTCGACAGGCATAATTTCACCGCCGTTTTCGGTCCAGGCTATGGCAGTTGCCACCCCTACTTCATCCAGACGTTCTTTTTCTGTTGCAAAGAATTGCGGCGGACCCAGGTATTTATCGACAGAATCATGCTCAAGAATGTGTGCAAATTTCTTCTTTTCAGACTTTAGCCGGGCTGTTTTCCGGCAGACCATTCCAAGCTCGCGCTCGAGGTCGCGAACCCCTGCTTCATAGGTATATTCCCTGATGATGCGCCTTACTGCTGCTTCTCGGAACCTTAATTCATCAGGCTCCAATCCGCTTTCTTCCAGCTGCCTGGGAATGAGGAACCTCCTGGCGATTTCCAGCTTTTCTTCTTCAATATATCCCGGAAACTCGATGACTTCCATGCGGTCCACCAATGCATCCGGGATCCCGGAAAGTACATTTGCAGTGGTAATGAACATAACTTTCGAAAGGTCATAATCCAGTTCTAAAAAGTGGTCAGAAAAAGCGACATTTTGCTCTGGATCAAGCACCTCAAGCAGCGCTGCGGCTGGGTCACCCCTAAAATCTGCCCCAAGTTTGTCAACCTCATCCAGCATGAATAAAGGATTTATCGTACCAGCCCTGCGCATGGTCTGCAGGATTCGGCCTGGTAATGCTCCTATATAAGTCCGCCTGTGACCGCGAATTTCAGCTTCATCGCGCACACCGCCAAGCGATAAGCGCACAAAATTCCTTCCAAGTGCATCGGCGATTGACTTCCCAAGAGATGTTTTCCCGGTTCCGGGAGGACCAACAAAGCACAATATCGGCTGTTTTAGCCGCTTTGGCTTAAGGCTCCTTACCGCTATGTACTCAAGGATCCGGTCTTTAGCTTTTCCCAGGCCAAAATGGTGCTTTTCAAGCGCATCAGCGGCATGCGCAACATCCAGGTTATCATCGGTTTCTTTTGACCAGGGCAGCTCCAGGATCCAATCCAGGTAGTTCCTGATGATCCCAACTTCCGGTGACATGGGCGCCATTTGTGTCAGGCGTTCGATCTCTTTAAGGGATTGCTGCTTGGCAGGTTCAGGCATATCAGTCTTAACGATTTTTTCGCGCAGTTCCGCAATTTCCCGCGACCAAATATCGCCTTCACCTAGTTCAGTCTGGATGGCTTTCATTTGCTCGCGCAGATAGAATTCCCTCTGGGAGCGGTCCACTTCACTTTGAACCTTGTTCTGAATCTCATCTTCGAGCTGAAGTACATCCAGCTCCTGGGCAAGCAGCCAGTTCACCCGTTTTATCCGTTCAAGGGGATCCGGCAATAACAAAAGCGATTGCCGTTCTTTAAAGGGAGGAGAAATCGCTGTAGCAATCATATCTGCCAGCCAGCCCGGCTCAACAATATTTATGGAAAAGAGGTGTGCCTCATCTGGTAAACTGCGGTCCAACTGGACACATCGCTCAAACAAGTCACGCGCTGTGCGCATTTGGGCGTCTGTCTGGCGGTCAACCTCTACCGACTCATGTATCGGCCTGGCTTTTACAATGTAAAATGGTTCTGTCTGGACGAATTCAACAACTTCTACCCGGTGCCGGCCTTGAACAAGCGCCGAGCCATTGCCATCTGGCATGCTCAGCAGCCTGCCCGCAGCCAGTTCCACGCCGATTGGAAGAAATTCATCGGTTGCTGGGGCTTCAATCTCAGGATCTTTTTGCACCAGTCCGATTAATGTTTGCATATTGTGCTGCGATTCCATCATCGCCAGCATATTGGGACCGGGAGTGATGAATACTGGGGAAATCATGCGGGGGAAGATAACAATATCCCGCAAGATCAGCACAGGGCATTCGATCAATCCGTCTTCATCAGGCTCAGTATCAGGTATCCGGTATAATTCATCAGTTCTCTGGTGCAGAGAAGAGCTGAATTCTTCATTTCCATCAAGCTTGGGGAACCATTCGTCTGATTTCATTTCTCCCTCAATTGTGGATTGCTGATATCAATGGTATGCTGCCTGCCTGAATTCCAATAATCCCTGATCGCAGCAGCGATGAATAAACTGCCTGTTACCACGATTGCATCCCCAGATCCAGATAATTCAATCGCTTTATCCAGAGCTTGGGTAACCTCACTTACTATTATAGCTGGAGTGTGAAAATTTTCGGCAATGGCAATAATTTTATCTGTTCCCAGAGCGCGTGGATGAGTTGATTGGGTTGCGATAACCAGCCTAACCCCAGGCATCAGCGCTTTAAACATCCCTTCAACATCTTTGTCTTCTGAAGCACCGAAAATCAAAACAATCGCTTTCCCTGGCAGGTAATCATCAATGGTTTTGCGTAATTTCTGGGCCGAGTCAGGATTATGAGCAGAATCAACTACTATTGCTGGTGATTCCTGTAATATCTCAAACCTGCCCGGCCAATGTACAGTGGAATAACCTTGCTTAAATTGCTGGCTGTTAACCTTAATTCCATGTTCACCGATGATCTGCAAAGCTCCGAAGGCCGTTACCGCATTATCCAGTTGATGCGATCCAAGTAGCGGCAACCGCACCTTTAGACCCCTTTTCTGGTACTTGGGAAACCCGCTGACTGCTGTGTTTTTCAATAGAATTTCCTGGTGGGTAAGGCTTGTGGTAATAATCGAGCCGGTAAAATCAGATCCAGCCTGGAACAATCTGGCATTCCTCTCGTTACAAACCTGCGCAACAACCTTGCGGGCGTTTTCCAATTGCGGTGACAATACAACAGGTCTGCCTGATTTGACAATCCCTGCTTTTTCGTAAGCAATTTTTTCCAGGGTATCCCCCAGCACATTAATATGATCCAACGATAAAGAAGTGATTACAGAAACCAGGGGATCAATAATGTTAGTTGCATCCAGCCTTCCACCCAGGCCTACTTCGATTACAGCGATATCAACGTGCTGCAGTTCGAAAAACTCGAATCCGAGCATTGTTGTCAACTCAAACGTTGTAATTTCAGGTACCTGCGAGGCATAAGGTTTTATCCAATCAACCAGTGCTGCAAGATCATCTTTACTGATTTCTACGCCATTTACCTGGATGCGCTCAGTGTATTCTGTCAGGTGAGGAGAGGTATAAAGTCCAACCCTGTATCCCGCAGCCATCAGGCAGCTGGCTATCATAGCAGCTGTGGACCCCTTTCCTTTTGTGCCGGCTATGTGCACAGTTGGGTAAGCACATTGAGGATTCCTGCAGATCCTTGCGAGATTGACCATCCGGTCAAGGTTAAATTTTTCAGGACTATACCTTAACGCCCGGGTCATGCTGTGGTCGACAAAGCTGTATAAGTAGTCCAGTGCCTTTTGGTAGTGGGATTCGTCCAATTTGATTTTCCTTACGATATAATTCGAACGACGATTGTAACCTTCTCCTATGCATTATACAAGGATTGGGTTTGAGGTTCTTTAGGGATGCCGGCTATGGTAGGCATTTTACACATGAATCTTTCTATCACGGGGTGCAGGAGTCTGAAAGAGAAACGCAGCAGGATCCAGCCAATTCTGCACAGGTTGCACCGCGAGTTTAACCTTTCGGTGGCTGAGATAGAAATGCAGGATAAATGGAATACTTCTGCAATCGCTTGCGCGGTAATATCGAATGATGCTGTTCATTGCCAGCAAGTCTTGCAGCGTGTGGTGAAATACATGTCTATCCACTTCGTCAATGAAGAAATTGTGGAATTTAGTATTGAGATCATTTAGAAAGGAATATTATGGATCTAAACCTTAAAGGTAAAATTGCCCTGGTTACCGGCGCCAGCCGTGGTTTGGGTTTTGCGACTGCAAATGTCCTCTCAGAAGAAGGCTGCCAGGTTGTTATTAATGGCAGAAACGATAAAAGAATTCAGCAAGCGGCGCAGTCAATTTATCACAGCACGGGCAATCCGGTGATTGGTATAGAAGGTGATGTTTCCCGCCTGGATGATGTAGAAAGAGTAGTTTCCTCTACAGTGGATCGCTTTGGGGGGCTCGATATCCTGGTAACCAATGCTGGCGGACCACCGCCAGGCGGTTTTGAGAAGTTTGATGATGAAGCATGGCTGAATGCATTCAACCTGACCTTTATGAGCCATGTCCGTTTAATCCGGGCTGCATTACCCCACCTGAGGAAGTCTGCAGCCGCCAGTGTGTTGACAATAACATCATATTCCATCAAGCAGCCGATCAACGGGTTAATCCTTTCAAACAGCATCCGTACATCAGTGGCTGGATTGACCAAATCGCTAGCCCTCGACTGGGGGAAAGAAGGTATCCGGTTTAATTCAATCCTGCCCGGATGGACAGAAACTGAAAGGGTCACCCAGCTCATGCAGGCAAGTGCAGAACAGAATAACACATCAATTGATGAAGAAATTGCCAAACTGATGGCTGAATCGCCCCTGGGAAGAATGGCAAAACCTGAAGAATTTGCAAGGGCAGCTGCGTTTATTGTCTCGCCTGCAGCATCTTACATTACTGGTATCCTCCTCCCGCTGGATGGAGGGATTATTAAAGGAACTTTCTAATTTGACTATAAATAGCCATAACTCCAAATCAATTTCCGAAAAACTTGACCGAGTTCTATTAAAAGTAGAAAAACCAGGAAGATACGTCGGCGGCGAATACAATCAGGTCGTTAAGGATTGGAACCAGGTTTCGACCAAGATTGCCCTTGCTTTTCCCGATATTTATGATATTGGCCTATCCAATCTCGGCTTGTCCATCCTGTACGAAATTTTAAACGCTCAAAAGCATATCCTTGCTGAACGGGTATATATCCCCTGGAAGGATATGGAATCCCTCATGCGCAGCGAGGGTATACCGTTGTATTCACTTGAAACCAGGCATCCTGTATCTGATTTTGATATTCTGGGTATTACCCTGCCTTATGAAACGCTATTCACGAACACCTTAAACCTGCTCGATCTCTCCGGCATTCCAGTTTATGCAGCCGAAAGAACGGAAGATCATCCGCTTGTCATTGCAGGCGGGCATGCCTGCTTTAATCCTGAGCCTATGGCGCCTTTCATGGATGCCTTTTTAATCGGTGAAGGCGAAGAGGCAATCCTTGAAATTGCAGAAACCTACGCCGCATGGAAATCAACGGGTAAATCACGAAGAGAACTGTTTAAAACCCTTGCATCAATCTGGGGTGTTTATGTACCCTCGCTTTATCAACCGGTTTTCACCGGGAGCGGAAAGCTGGATTCAATATCCTCTGTTGACACCAGTGCGCCTGCTGCTGTAACAAAACGACTTGTACGAACCCTTCCGCCGCCTCCGGTAAAATTCCTGGTCCCTTCTATCGATATTGTCCACAACCGGATAACTATTGAAATCATGCGCGGGTGTACACGCGGCTGTCGCTTCTGCCATGCGGGTATGGTTAACCGCCCGGTACGGCAAAGGCCTGTCCAGCAGATCGTGGATGCAATCGAGGCAGCAATTAAATCTACTGGTTACGAAGAAGTGGGGCTGCTTTCACTCAGCTCTTCTGACTACACGCATATTGTCGAACTGGTTGAAAAAATCCGAACCCGGTTTTCTGACCGGAAGCTAACGATTGCCCTGCCCTCCTTGCGGATTGAATCATTTTCACTTGACCTGCTTGAAAATCTGAAGGGTTCCCGCCAGGGAGGGTTCACATTGGCTCCTGAAGCAGCTACCGAAAGAATGCGCAACACCATCAACAAGCCCATCAGTTCTGATCAGTTGCTTGCAGTGGCGCGCGAGATTTACCAGCGGGGTTGGCAGACTATCAAACTGTACTTCATGATCGGACATCCCGGTGAAACGGAAGAAGATGTCAGGGCGATTGCCGACCTCTGCCTGCAAGTTATCAAAATCGGGCACCAGGAAATGGGAAGGCGGGCGGCATTGCATGTTAGTGTGGGTACTTTTGTGCCCAAACCGCATACACCCTTCCAGTGGGCTGCGGTAAATTCGCAGGCAGAAATTGAAGCAAAACAGTCTATCCTCAAGCAGATGCTGAAGAAACAAGGGGTTAAGTTGAATTGGACTGCCTCTTCGGAGACCATGCTTGAATCATGGTTAGCCCGCGGCGATCGCCGTCTGGCAGATGTGATTTTCACAGCCTGGAAAAATGGCGCGACATTTGACGCCTGGCATGAATCCGACCATATCCAAATCTGGCAGGATGCGTTTGCGAAATGCGGTATTGATCCAGATGAGTATGCTGCCCGCGAAAGGGGAAAAGAAGAATTCTTTCCCTGGGATGTGATCTCAACTGGCGTTTCCAAGAATTTCTTACGGCGAGAATATGAAGCGAGCAAGAACCAGGTAACCACCTCTGACTGCAGGGAAACCTGTCATGCCTGTGGAATCGTTCCGGTCTTTGGCAAGTTTGCCAGCCAGGAAAATGACAGCCAATGGTTCTGCCCGGTACCCCAGAAAGTTTCAGGGTTATAACCTATGTACCGCTACCGGATTCATTACCATAAACTGGATGCCATCAAGTACACTAGCAATCTTGACCTGTATAAGGTATGGGAGCGGTCCTGCAGAAGGGCGGGTTTGCCGCTTGTGTACAGCCAGGGTTTCCACCCTCAACCAAAAATTAACCTTGCCTGTCCTTTGCCTCTTGGAATCACATCGACAGTGGAAATCGTGGATATCTGGCTGAATGATCTCTTTGACCTGGAGACAATTGTTGATATGCTGGAAAATGCGGTTCCACCTGGAATAAAGGTACAGAACGCTGAATTGGTAGCAACATCTGAGCCTGCCATCCAAACCACTATCCTTGCTGCCAGGTACCAGGCAATTTTTCCCGGAGCCTTCGATTCTGACCGACTGGCTATGAACATCAATTCAGTCATGGAACAAGTTGCGATCGTTCGCCTGCGCCGCAACAGGCAATATGACCTGCGGCCGCTTATTCTCGGCCTTTCACTTCTCCAAACTCCAGAAGGTATGGAAGGGATTGAAATGCTTCTTTCAGCACGTGAAGGAAAAACTGGAAGGCCGGATGAAGTTCTTTTGCAGCTTGGCATCGATCCATCCCTGGCAGATATAACCAGGGTGGAGTTAATCCGAAATCAAACAGGTGGATAATGGTATAATCGCCTACACGTCCCTGTAGCTCAGTGGATAGAGCGTTGGCCTCCGGAGCCAAAAGCGGCAGTTCGAGTCTGCCCAGGGACGCCTGATTAAGCTTAAAAACCAGCCGAATTAATACATTTTATATATTTTGCGATCATGCCATCATGTATAATCCCTGCAAGAAGGAGATTTATCGTATGGCAGGTTATGGTTTGTATTTGCTATTCAGTTTACCAGCCTTGATCCTTGGTTTATGGGCTCAGGCGAAAGTTAAATCTGCATTTAACAAGTATTCCAAGGTCCGCAGTTACATCGGCTTGCCCGGTTCTCAAGTTGCGCGCAGGATACTGGATGACAATGGTTGCCAGGATGTCAGGATTGAGCAGACAGGCGGAATTTTGAGCGACCATTATGACCCCACCAAGAAAGTCTTGCGATTAAGTGCACAGGTTTACCAGGGTAACAGTATTGCTTCTGCCGGTATTGCTGCACACGAAGTTGGACACGCCCTGCAGCACCATGAAGGGTATGGACTCTTAAAGCTGCGCACTGCGATTGTACCAACTGTGCAAATCGGCAGCTGGATCGGACCGATCATCTTCATGGTTGGTTTGCTGCTGAACTCGGTGACTGGTGACAGGGTTGCTGAAATTGGGCTGGTGCTGTTTTCCTTAACAGCAATTTTTGCCATCCTGACCCTGCCGGTCGAACTGGATGCCAGCAAAAGGGCTAAAGCACAGCTCGTCAATTCGGGGACGATGCTCAATACCGAAATTGACGGGGTGTCCAGTGTCCTCAGTGCAGCTGCCTGGACGTATGTCGCCGGTGCTGCCCAGGCAATCTCAACCATTCTCTACTACGCATTCCTTTTGATGGGACGCAGAAGGGATTAGAAACCTCCTGCAGTCTTGCAAATTACCAGGCTATGTCCTGGATGATAACGGTTGGAAATTGCATTTATTAATTTAGACATTTTATGCAATAATCAAGAAGCTGAAAACCAGTGCCACCTAACCCAAATCCGGCAGAACGCCACCATAAGCCAGGAATGATCCTCAGGCAGATTGTACCTATGGCCGTGATAGCTGTTTTACTGACAGGTTGCACTTTTCTGCCGACAAACAACTTGCAAAAACAAGGCGCAGATATAACCTGGCATGAAGGCTTATTACGGATCATTGATCCTGCTGATGCGTCAAACCCCGGTACAGACATTATTGCAATATTTTCCAGTCAGCTGCAGGATTCTCTGTACTTTCGCATTGATTTCCTTGATAACCCTGATCCTTCTCTGATTCTGCATGTCAATCTGTACGAAACACCAGACCAGGATGCAGATGCAGGTTTGGACGATGTAAGCCTTTCATTTCAGCCTGGAAAGGACATTGGGGTTCTTGCTCAGGAACTTTCCGGTGAAGTAGAGGTTTCATTACTGGAAAAAGGCGCTGATTGGTTGAGTTTTAGGATAAAGGGGGATGGGCTTCTTACAAAACATTATGCAAAGGTCATAACAGTACGGGATGGCAGCATTCTTGATGAAACGGATCAGTTCGATTTACAAAAAACCGCCCGGCCGGCTTACCTGTTCCTTTCTTTTTACCATACCCTGAATACAGACACCCCTGCACAGACCCTGCGCAGCTGGGATGGAGCCCACACCGGCCCCAGCGGCAGCCGTTTTGGGTTGCGTTACCTGCTCGAAGCAGCCAGTGAATACCAGGTGCCCATCACACTGTTGGATATAAAACAGCCATCGTCGCTCGTAGCACTCGACCAGCTGGCAGGTCTGCCATTAATCCGGGAACTTGCCAGTCAGAACCTGCTTTTCCTTCCGGAATCCGTTTATGGTGACCCCTCGGCACACGAGCAGCTTTTATGGCAGAGCCAGCAGAGCGGTTTGCAGTACGGATTTCCCGTAGTAAATGCTGCCTTTGGACCAATTACCAGGTCTTTCTCCGGCTACCAGGTCTATTTTTATGCATCCAAAACGGTTCCAGCTCCGGTGTATTCAAGTACTTCTTACCGGCTAGTACCCTTACCGGTAAGTCCCCAGGTGGATATGATCGAAAAAACGGGTTTTTCTGTGCCAGCATTACAGATACTGGCTAAGGCAGGCGCTGATCAAGAACCAACCTGGATCGCTTCATTTGGGGGTGATTTTCAAGATACATTATGGGGTGACCCGATTGCAGCCGCAAACACTATGGAGTATATTTCTACCCACCCCTGGATCCATCCCCTCACTTCCATTGACCTTTTTTCGATTCCTGCCAAATCCACCTCGGATTTTAATCAATTTTGCACCAACTTACTTTGCACTTCTGAGAATTCACAGGAGATTCCAGGCGATGAATACGCTACCTGGCGCGCAAGTATTCTCCCACAATTAGTTCAATTGCAGCCAAGTCCGCTTACGGATACTGCATGGCAGCTGTATGGCAGGATTACAAATCCAGAATCAAATACTGATTTTTCTCTTCTCAAATGGAAATACCGCTCAACCCTCGAAAAGCTGGTCCTTGCTGCAGGCTGGGCTAATCAACCTTATGAATTACAGGCATGCTATGAATCATCACCGCAGGATTATTGCATCCTTGCAAACAACCGCTTCCTGGCTGTCATTTCACCCGAAACTGCCGGTTTGGTTATGCTCTATTCAAGACAAAGCAACCAGGTTACCCAGGTAGTGGCGCCTTATTCACAGTATATGGCAGGCCTGTCGGATCCTTCTGCCTGGAAAATGGATGCTACAAATCCTGATCCAGCGCTGGTCGAAAGTGGATTTAGCCTGGAGGAGGTCGATATAGTCACTGCATCCCCAAATTCAATAATTTTTTTAAGCTCTACCAGCCGGAAAGAAATAGCTTACACACTGGATGAAGATTCACTGCAGGTAAACATAACCTCAATGGATGCTGCTGTTTATTCTCTTCCAATATTAGGGGTTTTTGCAGGTTCGGGGAATGAATATTCCTTCTACCGCCACCAATCTAACGATAGAATCTCGCAATCTCCACTTCGAGTTGAGTTTTCTGGCTCTTCAGGTGTTGATTATTCTTCGGTTTACGATAACCCAGAATTGCTAACCTTACCCGAAGATCCCAACCTGGCATATCCCAAAGGCTATTACCTGCCTTACCCGTTCTCTGTGCTGCAAATACGTGCCGAAAAAGATGTCGTTATAAAATTCTTAGGCGAAGCCGATCCTTAATCAGCGTTTGTAAAAATTCCCCCGTCCTTGTCTTCATAAATCACGGTCAAGTCAGCAGCGATGTTTTTGAACAGATCATCGGTTTTTTTGCCATAGATTCCTGCAGCCTGCGGGTAAAACATTATATAAACTGCCAGCTCGTCATAATGCACATCTGAGCTTGCAATTGCAGGTAAGTCGATTGACCGCGGAAAATAGCCATGATAAAACAAAACCAAAGCTGGATCGTTCGAATACACATTTTCTGCGGCGTCAAATGCAGCAGCCTTGCTCAGTAACTGAGAAGTCTGCCACCTTTTGCTTGTATACCCCCAGCCTTCAATATGCAATTGGCGTGAAATGGACTGTGTCTCCCTGCCAAAATACAGGACATAACCGGTCATTATCAGTATAGGAACAAGAACGCCGGCTGTTTTATTGTTTAGTGATTTGTAAAATACCGATAGCAGCGACGCAAGCATCAACACCCATGAGAGAAAAACCGGGCTAAGAAGTCTCATATCAACGTCCGGTTTTTCAATCAGAATAAGATAAGAAAGCAGGTGGAAAAGCAAATATAGGACACTAAACAATAACCAGATATTCGCCCACCCCATTCGTGCAACAGGTTTTTCCAGATCCCCTTTTTTATGGACCCTTTTTAGGAAATACAAATAAGACCCGGAAAAAAGCACGACCAGCAACACAAATTTCCCTAAAGGTGAAATGATCTGGTTGCCGCGGGTAATGTAAGGTACCCAATGGAGAACCACATCCCATAGTTCTTGAATATATGTTCCCGCATCAGAAAACAGATTTTGGCCCAACACGAAATGCCTTCCCCCAAGGCTGCCGGATGATTTAGAAGAAACTATGAACCAGATTACAGCAGGCAGCAAAGCAGGAAATGCAGCCCACATTAAGCGATGCAGCCTTTCCTTCAGGGGTGCTTTGGTAAATACGGCAGCTGCCAGAACAGTACCAATGAGTGCAATGCCTGCGTACCTTGTGAGGAAGGAAAGTCCTGCCAATGCCCCGCCTGCCAGCCACAAACCCTTTTTGTCTGGAGAAATAACAGCCTGATACACCATAAATAAAGCAGCCATCGTGATTACAAGGAATAGGGGTTCAGACAACACGCCGGAAAATATTTTTATTATTCCTGGCTGCACAAGCAACAAGATTACTGCTGTTACACTAGCAACCAATGACTTTCCTGCCCTCCAGGTCATGTAACCAACCATTGAAAGTATCAACCCAAAGGAAATGGCATTGATCCAGCGTGCTGTCTGTACAGTATCTGCACCAAGCGAAACAGGGATACTAATTAATATTGGAAAAAGAGGTGTAAACCAGGTCAGCGGGTCAAACCCGCCAGTAGTATTTTGGACAACAAGTCCATTGCCTGATGCCAGATTTCTGGCAGACCGAATGTAAACCGCAGAATCGCTGAATGCCCAGGGACCTACTGTTGTTGTGTAAAGAATGATGCCTGTCCCAATAAGAAATGGTATCCCTAAAAGCACATAGAGATACCATTTCTTGCGCGATGTTGCAAAAATAGCATTCATCCTTTACCTGTAGAAAATTTCAACCCATAAGCAAGCTTCGTTTCAATACTTCTCGCATCCCCATCGCCCGGTAGGCACCTTCAGCAGTACAGGTTGTGGGGTTATCCACCAGGTAAGCTGGAATTCCCAGTGATTTGGTTAAGAATTTATCCAAACCAGGCAGCATTGAGCCGCCGCCGCATAAGGCTACCCCGCGGTCGATGATATCAGAGATCAATTCGGGAGGTGTTTTTTCAAGCACACTTTTACATACATTCACAACTTCTTGCAATGGTTCACGCAGCGCATCAAAAATATCATCTGTCGTCAAAGTCAGCGGTTTTGGCAGTCCGCTAACCTGGTCCTGCCCCTGGATTTCCATTATCTGCTGTTGGTCGGTAGGAATTGCTGAACCAATCCGGATTTTTAATTGCTCAGCGGTGGGCAAACCTATGATAATGCCGTATTTCTTTTTGATATACGAAATAACCGCCTCGTCAAACATCATCCCGCCAGTCCGCGAAGTCGCAGCACGGATGATGTTGTTCATTGCAAGCACCGCTGCCTGGATCGTTCCACCCCCCAGGGAAAGGATCATGTTTCCGGCAGGCGACCCAATGGGCAGGTCGACCCCCAGGGCTGCTGCCAATGGTTGATGGATTAGGTAAACTTCCCGGCTGCCTGCACCCAATCCAGCCTCATGGACTGCCCGGCTTTCCACACTGGTAACCCCGTATGGAACCGTTATCATGATTTTTGGCCGGAAGAAGCGCATGGAACCGCTGACCCGCTTGACAATGATTGCCAGCAGCTTTTCTGTTATTTCATATTCGGCAATTACACCGTGGTTTAAAGGCCGGACGATTTCAATACTCTCTGGTACCCGGCCTTCCATGTCCTGAGCTGCCTGCCCCCACTCAACCATTTTCTGCTCATCAGCCAGAATAGCCGTCACGGTAGGCTCATCAATCAATACCTGGTTGCCTTCAATGACAACGATATTCTTTGTTCCCAAGTCTATACCCAACTCGTGGGTCAACACTGGCATACGTTTTACCTCAACTTACCTGTGGGAGGATGGATAGCGTTTGACGGGCCGGTATTTTCTGACTGCATTGATCCGTAAATCAGAACGCTTTAATGCAGCTTGCTCCGCTAAAATTTGTTCTTTTGGTAATTTTGCGACGTTCTTCAAGCTTTCATCTGCACGCTTGCGGGCCTGTTCAGCCCGGTCAACATCAATTTCAAGGATATTTTCACTCGCAGTAGCCAGCACTGTCACCTGGTCCGGCTGAATTTCTGCAATCCCGCCGGCAACAGTAAAGTGCTCTTCTTCTTTACCTGCCCGGACAGTAATGATGCCATACTGCAAGGTGGTTAATAGCGGTGTATGGTGGGGCAATACCCCCATCTGGCCGGCAGTTCCCGGTAGAATGACAATATCGACATTTCCACTGAAAACTTGTCTATCTTGTGAAACGATCTCACAGCGGATGGGCATTCAGGTTATTCCTCAGTCAATTTCTTGGCAGTGTCAACAACATCATCAATTGTGCCTGCCATAATAAAAGCTTGTTCCGGAAGTGTATCATGGTTTCCTTCCAGTATCTCTTTAAAACCACGGATGGTCTCCTTGACGGGGACATACTTGCCGGGAGTGCCTGTGAATTGTTCAGCCACAAACATCGGTTGAGAGAAGAAACGCTCGATCTTCCTGGCACGTGAGACGATCAGTTTATCATCTTCGCCCAGTTCATCAATTCCCAGGATTGCGATGATATCCTGCAAGTCCTTATACCGCTGCAGCACCCGCTGAACTTCCCTGGCTGTGCTGTAATGCTCCTCACCAACGATGAGTGGATCCAGGATACGTGATGTTGATGCCAGAGGATCCACCGCAGGATAAATGCCTTTTTCGACGATAGATCTTTCCAAAGCCACTGTTGCATCCAAATGGGCAAATGTTGCCACAGGGGCAGGGTCAGAATAATCATCCGCAGGTACATAAACAGCCTGCATAGATGTAATTGAGCCCCGCCGAGTGCTGACGATCCTTTCTTGCAGTTCACCCATTTCAGTTGCCAGTGTTGGCTGGTAACCCACAGCAGATGGCATACGGCCTAACAATGCCGATACTTCTGCGCCAGACATAACAAAACGGAAAATGTTATCAATAAATAAGAGGACATCCCTGCCCTGGTCACGGTAGTACTCTGCCATGGTCAGTCCGGATAAGGCTACACGCAAACGCACTCCCGGCGGTTCATTCATCTGCCCAAAGACCATGGCAACTTTATCGATTACCCCTGAATCCCGCATCTCATGCCAGAGGTCATTTCCTTCACGTGAGCGTTCTCCGACTCCAGCGAATACAGAAAAACCCTGATGCACTTCGGCAAATGTACGGATCAACTCCTGGATAATCACTGTCTTGCCAACCCCAGCCCCGCCGAAAATGCCTGTTTTTCCACCCTTGGTAAAAGGTGCAATCAAGTCGATAACTTTAATTCCAGTTTCGAGGAATTCGGGTTTGGTAACCTGGTCTTCGAAACTAGGTGCGTTCCGGTGGATAGGGTACCGCATCTTCGCCTCAACCTTGCCGAAACCATCAATCGGCTCACCCAGCACATTAAATACCCTGCCGAGGGTCTCTGTTCCGACCGGCACCATGATTGGTTTTCCGGTTGCCAGCACATCCATACCCCGCTTTAATCCATCGGTAGTATCCATTGCCAGGCTGCGGACTCTTTCATTCCCCAGGTGCTGCTGTACTTCCAGCACCAATGTTTTGCTTTCCATTTTCACTTCCAACGCATCGAAAATAACTGGAAGGTACCCATTTTCAAACTGCACATCAACAACAGGCCCTGTAACCTGAATGATTTTGCCATTGTGTTTATTCATCATAGTTTTAGCAATCTCCAATACATGCCATTTACAAGGTTTTTAACGCTTCTGCCCCGGCAGTAATATCCAGCAATTCGGTGGTGATACTGGATTGCCTGGCTTTGTTGTACTCCAGGGTCAGGAGATCAGAAAGCTCGTCCGCATTTTCGGTGGCGTTATGCATTGCCAGCATTCGGGACGCAAATTCACTGGCTACGGATGTCAGGATCGCCCGGTAAACATACACAGACAGGAAGCTTGTAATCACTTCTTCGAATAACTCGGCTTCATCAGGTTCGTATGTAAAAACCGATTTTGTTTGCTCGGCATAATTGTAGCTACCCCGATGGCTTTTCTGAGTGTCAACCGTAAGAGGAATCAATTTTTGGACAACCGGGGTCTGACGTGTCATGCTGGCAAAATCAGTATAAGCAACATAAACTTGATCTACATTACCCGCCATATACTCCTGGATGAGCATCCTTCCAAGAGCAGAAACCTCATTGTATGTTGGAGGGACAGAAAACTCCGAGAATTCAGCAATGACATTTTTTCTGCGGCGCAGCAGCATGTCCCTTCCTTTTTTACCGATCGTAATATACCGGAATGGAACAGCCTGTTCTTGTTCAAAAATCAATGCCTTGCGGACAATGTTCATGTTGTATGCACCAGCCAGCCCCCGGTCACCACTGACCAGCAAGAGCAAACCATTGCTTACCTTATGGCGTTCATTAAGCAAAGGATGAAGGCTGGTATGCCCGGGTTGCCGGGCCAGGTGCAGCAATACTTTCCAGGCTTTCTCAGCATAGGGTTTGGCAGCGTTCAAAGCATTAATCGCTTTGCGGACGTTGCTGGCGCTCACCGTTTCGAGTGCCTTTGTTACCTGTGCAATGTTTTTAACACTGCGTATCCTGAGTCGCATTTCGCGCGCTGATGACATACCTGTTTAACCTATCCAGTATGCATTGAATGAGTTTATCGCTTGCACAAGCCGGTTGCGGTTTTCATCAGTCAAACTTTTCTTTTCAGCGATCTCCTTGCTGATATCCGGGTCGGCGTGATCGACAAAATTGATCAGTCCCGCCTCCCAGGCTTCCATCTTATCCAGGTTGATGTTGTCTGCAAAGCCATTCCCGCCAGCAAATAACACAATCACCTGGTGCTCAAGTGGCATTGGTAAATACTGCTTTTGTTTGAGTATCTCTCGCTGATGCTGGCCGCGGTTTAACTGAACCTGGGTGGTTTTATCAAGTTCAGAACCAAATTGTGCAAAAGCAGCCATCTCACGGTAGGCTGCCATATCCATCCTCAATCTGCCTGCCACCTGTTTCATAGCCTTGGTTTGGGCAGCACCGCCCACGCGGGAGACAGAAATACCAACATTGATGCCCGGGCGGATACCAGCATTGAAGAGGTTGCTCTCAAGATAGATCTGCCCATCGGTGATAGAAATTACATTGGTTGGCACATATGCCGAGACATCGCCAAGCAGGGTCTCAATAATCGGGAGAGCGGTTAAAGATCCTCCCCCCATTTCATCACTCAGTCTGGCTGCCCTCTCCAGGAGTCTTGAATGCAGGTAAAAAACATCACCGGGGTAAGCCTCACGTCCTGGAGGCCGCCGCAGCAGGAGAGAAACCTGCCTGTATGCCCAGGCATGTTTGCTCAGGTCATCATACACGATCAAGGCATCCCGGCCGCTTTCCATAAATTCTTCACCAATTGCACAACCAGAATATGGTGCAATGTATTGCAATGCGGCTGGGTCAGAAGCAGATGCAACGACAACCACCGTATGAGCCATAGCGCCAAATTTTTCTAATGTCGCCACCACCTGGGCAACCTGTGACATCTTCTGCCCGATGGCAACGTAAATACAAATCAGATCTTTGCCCTTCTGGTTGATAATCGTATCCAGGGCTATGGCAGTTTTTCCTGTCTGCCGGTCGCCAATGATCAATTCACGCTGCCCGCGTCCAATCGGAATCATAGAATCAATTGCTTTTATTCCGGTCTGGACAGGTGTATTCACTCCCTTTCGGTCAACTACACCAGGAGCTATCCTTTCGATCGGGCGGTATTTACTTGATTTGATTGTTCCCTTCCCGTCGATAGGCATACCCAGCGCGTTTACCACCCTGCCAACAAGTGCATCACCTACTGGAACAGAAGCGATCTTACCAGTAGCCCGCACTTCCATGCCCTCGGTGATGTGGGAGTATTCACCCATAATGATAACCCCAACCTTATCCGCTTCCAGGTTTAGGGCAATACCCATCACACCATTTTCGAATTCCACCAGTTCCTGTGACCTGACATCGGACAACCCAGCCACACGGGCTATCCCGTCAGATGCTTCTACTACATTTCCTACAGAATGGGATTCATAAACCGGAGAATATGATTCGATCCGGCTCTTAATTTCTAAAGCAATATTTGCCAGTATTTGATCCGTCATCCAACCTCCCAGACAGGTGTCCTTACTCTGTTAGACCCTTTACAGTATCCGTATCCAGAACCTTCACAACTGCATTCAACAGCTTCAGGGCATTATCGTAATCGTCCCTGTGAATAATACTGCTATGTGAATGTATATGCCTGGCAGGAACAGAGATCACAACCGTGGGTACACCAGTTTTATGCAAATGAATTACGCCGCCATCTGTAGCGCCTGCTTCCAGGGACGAAAACTGCAAAGGTATTCCCATCTCCCTGGCAGTGTCAACCACAAGGTTGCGCAATTTGATGTTTGGAATCATACGGGCATCATGTAATATTACACATGGGCCTTTGCCCAGCTTTACAGATGATTCTTCGGGTTTTACCCCAGGAACATCGCCGGCGATATCTGCTTCCAGGATGATAGCAACATCCGGATCGATCGCATTAACACTGGTTGTTGCACCGCGTAAACCTACCTCTTCCATCACCGTTGAGACACCGTAGATTGTATTTGGGTGGTCATTTTTCTGATAATGCTCGAGCACATTGATAGCCAGTGCAACCCCGATCCGGTCATCCCAGGCTTTGGAAAGCAGGCTTTTCCCATTGGCCAGCTCAACAAAATCAGCGCGTGGAATCACAGGATCACCTACACGCACCCCGGCAATTTCCACTTCATCTTTGCTGGTACAGCCGATATCAATGTACATCTCTTTCCTGACAACTACTTTTGCTCTTTCTTCGGCTGAAAGCAGGTGAGGCGGTTTTACACCGATCACACCAACCACATCACCCTTATTTGTCTTAATGATCACTCGTTGTCCCAGCAGGACCTGGTCAAACCATCCTCCCAGGTTGAGAAACTTGATAAACCCTTCATCGGTTATGTGTTTGACCATGAAACCGATCTCATCCATATGACCGGCAATCATTACCCGCGGAGATTCGGCTTTGCCAACTTTTTTGCAGATAACACTCCCAATTTTGTCCTGGGTCACCTCGCCCAGGGGTTCCATAAAATTTCTCACTACCTGCCTTACAGGACTTTCATATCCGGGAATTCCATGTGCTTCTGTGATCTCTTTAAGAAATTTATTAGTTGAGTCCATGTGTTCCTTCTTCTTCAAGGTTTTTTCGTTGCATCAGCATCCTGGTAAATTACCTAAATATTGATAATACCTGATTGATGTTTGATTGTCCAGCAAATTTTTCACCTGCGGTTTGTAAACAGCCGGATTTTTGGCAGTGAACTTAACCGGCAGTCCTTTATCCGATTCAAAGTTTTGCTTTCTTACTTTACTTTTAGAGTACCTGGTACAGCTCAACCAGAACCCCGCAAGCGCTTTTTGGATGGATAAAAGCCATTTTCCTGCCTTCCAGTTGTTGCGGCACCTCGTTGATCAGCCGGATTCCTTTTTCCTTGAGTTGTGCAATCATCCCTTCAATATCATCCACTTCAAGGCACAGGTGGTGCATCCCTTGTCCCCGCTCCCGCAAAAACTTGGCTGAGCCTGTAGAGTCATCTGTTGGAAGCACCAGTTCCACTTCCCCTTCAGATACTGGCAGAAATGCCACCTTTACTTTTTGGCTGGGCACTTCTTCAATGTGGCTGAGGGGTAATCCCAAGGCATCCTGCCAAAATTTCAGTGATTCCTCTAGGTTCTCTACAACAATCGCAACATGGTTGATTTTCGTAATTTCAGCCATAATTTCTCCCTGTTATATCCATGCTGGAGGCTGGTATTCTCCCCAGACGTTCCTTAATACACCACACACCTCACCAAGCGTTATTTCAGCTTCTACACATGCAACCAAAACAGGCATCAGGTTTTCTGAACCCATGGCAGTTTTCTCGAGCAATGCCAGCAATTCTGCCACTTTGCCTGCATCCCGCCTTGACCGCAGTTCGGTCAGTTTCGCCTTCTGAGCAGCTTCAATAGCCGGGTCCACCCGTAATCTTTCGAGCTGAAGTGTCTCCTCAGTTTCAAATGCATTCAACCCAACCACAACCTGTTCCCTGGTTTCTATTGATTTTTGGAAGCGGTAGGCAGCATCCTGTATTTCTGATTGGATATACCCCCTTTCGATCGCAACCAATGCCCCACCAAATTCATCAATTTTTTTCAGGTACTCTTTTACAGATGCAACAATCTGGTTGGTCAATTCTTCAACCAGGTATGACCCGCCCATCGGATCAACGCTGTCAGCAACCCCTGATTCATGTGCAATAATCTGTTGTGTCCTTAAGGCAATCCTGACGGATTTTTCGGTTGGCAGCCACAACGCTTCATCCATGCTGTTGGTGTGCAGTGATTGGGTACCGCCAAGAATAGCAGCCAAAGCCTGTAAAGTAACCCGCACGATATTGTTCTCGGGTTGTTGTGCTGTCAGTGTTGAACCTGCTGTCTGGGTATGAAACCGCAGCATTTGAGAACGTGCATCCTGTGCCCCAAACCTTTTTTTCATGATTTCAGCCCATACCCGCCTTGCGGCCCTGAATTTCGCTATTTCTTCCAGGAAATTATTATGGGCATTGAAAAAAAAGGAAAGCTGGGAAGCAAATTCATCGACTTTCAACCCTGCCGCAATCGCAGCCTGGACGTAAGCAATAGCATTCGCCAGTGTAAAAGCCACTTCCTGTACGGCTGTCGAGCCAGCCTCACGGATGTGGTAACCCGAGATGCTTATTGTGTTCCACTGCGGTACCTCGGAAGAACAAAACTGAAATACATCTGTGATTAGGCGCATAGAAGGTACTGGAGGGAAGATATATGTACCCCTGGCGATATATTCCTTCAGAATATCATTTTGAATAGTCCCTCTCAGCTTTTTTACATCAACACCCTGCTTTTTTGCTACGGCAATATACATTGCGAGCAACACCGCTGCAGGCGCATTAATCGTCATGCTTGTGGAGACTTTATCCAGTGGAATTTCCTTGAACAAAGTGAGCATATCCTGCACAGATGAGACAGAGACTCCAACCTTTCCGACTTCTCCATAGGCAATAGGGTCGTCGGCATCGTATCCGATCTGGGTCGGCAGGTCAAATGCGATCGATAAGCCGGTTTGACCTTGCTGCAGCAGGTAACGGTAGCGTTTATTCGATTCTTCGGCGCTGGCAAATCCGGCATACTGGCGCATCGTCCACAACCTGCCGCGGTACATGGACGGTTGGATACCCCTGGTGAAGGGATATTCTCCTGGAAATCCCAGTGCCTCTAAGTAATCAAACTCATTTGGTGTCGCCAGTACCGGCAAAGGAATATCCGAGGATGTAAGAAACTGTTTTTTCCGTTCAGGGTATTTTTGTAAGATCGGGTTTAAACTTGATTCTTCCCAACGCTTCTTTTCATTTTTAAGGTCCATGTCATTTCCTCAGAAAGATGATACAGAAAGTATACATCAGGATATTTGCCAGAATGAGTGAAATTGATATGGTAAACTACAGACGTTGTTCATGAAAGGGAAGTTCATTGACGCCATTCCTGCAATTGATTTTCGCCCTCATAGTGATCCTTTTCGCCGCGAAGTTGGCTGGTTACCTTGCCACACTCATAAAACAGCCTTCAGTGTTTGGTGAATTACTGGTCGGTGTTATTCTGGGACCGTCTCTGCTGGATCTGACTCATCTCACCTTTATCACAGATATCCACCTGGGTGAGATTATTTACGAGCTGGGGGAATTAGGCGTCCTTCTTTTAATGTTTCTGGCTGGACTAGAGTTAAACCTCAAAGACATCACTAAGAACTCAAAAGCCTCTTCACTGGCAGGAACACTGGGGGTTATCTTTCCTATTGCGTTGGGAGTATTGGCAGGTCAATTCTCCAGCATGACGCTGGACCAATCCTTATTCCTTGGGCTGTCCCTTGCGGCAACTTCTGTCAGTATTTCTGCCCAGACGCTAATGGAGATGGGGAAACTGAAGTCGAGAGTTGGTTTAGGGCTGCTGGCAGCGGCGGTTTTTGACGATGTCCTTGTAATCCTCTTACTGTCGTCTTTCCTTGCATTTACAACTGAGGCATCTGGGTTCTTTGGGATCCTGGTTGTATTTTTCCGTATGGCAGGTTTTCTTGCATTATCTGTTGCAATAGGAATTTTCCTCCTGCCACGCTTGATAAAAATAACGGCCGACCTGCCTATCAGCCAGGGCGCCCTGGCTCTGTCCTTGATCATCCTGTTTGGATATGGTTTTGCGGCTGAGTTACTCGGCGGCATGGCAGCTATCACTGGTAGTTTTATCGCCGGCTTGATGTTCTCCCGAACCCCGGAGAAGGCGTTGATTGATCCTGGGATGCGCTCGCTGGCGTATAGTTTTTTTGTTCCGATCTTCTTTGTCTCCATTGGCTTAAACATGGATTTGCACCAGATCAACACCAGCTACCTTCTATTCATGGGAGCTATAGTAATTATTGCAGTAATCTCTAAGGTTTTCGGCGCTGGCCTGGGAGCTAAGATCGGTGGAATGACTTGGCGGGAATCACTTCAGATAGGGATAGGGATGATTTCACGTGGTGAAGTAGGTTTAATCGTAGCCAAGGTCGGGTTGGATAACCAGCTGCTTTCAAGCCAGGCTTTTTCAGCGATTATTGTTGTTGTCCTGGTAACAACATTGCTTACTCCCCCGTTATTAAGGCTCTCTTTTTCCCACCAGGTTAAGAAAAATCCTTCTTTAGATAAGATTCCAGAGGAGAATTAAGCCATGTACATGATCCTGTTTGTGCTGCATGATACAAGCCTTTTGGAAGATGTTCTGAACGCATGGGAAGAGACGAAGGTCGGTGGAGTGACCATCCTGGCATCCACCGGATTGCGCAGGATAAAGTCTTACCATGGCTTCCGGGACGATCTGCCTTTGATGCCCAGCCTGAGCGACATCCTCTCCCATGAAGAAAACCTGAACAGGACATTGATGACACTGGTGCCCACAGATGAAATGGTTGACATGGTTGTGGAAGCAACCACAAGAATTACCGGTGACCTGAGCAAACCAAATACAGGTGTCCTGGCAGTTTTACCCGTCGCCAGGCTTTATGGTGCATAACTCGCTCGCTTAATTTGTTTGACTGTAATTCCCCTGTCTGGTAAAATACTTTGCCAGCGCGTAGTACCCTTCGCGCCAAAAAATTCTTATCAAGGAAGGGCTTGAAATGAAAGTATTATTGCTAAAAGATGTTTACAAACTCGGCCGTGCAGGCGATGTAAAAAAAGTCGCTAATGGTTATGGCCGGAACTTCCTGCTTCCCCAGGGAATGGCAGTATTAGCCACAGCCGGTGCCCTCAGGCAGGCTGACCAGATCCGCCAGAAAGCTGCAATTGAGAGAGCTGAACTGAACAACGAGCTCAGCGGGCTTTCCGGCCAAATCCAGGATCTTGTCTTTGGTTTTGCAAGCAAAGCTGGTGAAACAGGCAAACTGTACGGCTCAATCACCACCCAGATGATCGCAGACGCCATCAATACCAAGCTGGGCATCACCAGGATCAACCGGCATCAGATTGAATCTGAACCCATCCGCTCTCTCGGCGAGTTCATTGCAAAAGTTCAATTAACCATGGACCTGAATCCTGAAGTAAAAGTAATTGTGTACCGCGAAGGCGAAATGCCTGCAGCTTTAAAACCAAAGCCGGAACAGACCGTTGTTCCTGAACCGGTAGCCGCAGAATCCGATGCTGCTAAGGCTGCTAATGCTGATATTGCAGAAGTAAAGTCCGTTGAAGAGTAATCCCGGTTACAGGATAATTGCTGAAACAGTAAGCTAAGTGACTGATGACAGCAACCGTTGGTGAGCAATTAAGAAATGCTCGAGAACAAAAGCGGCTTACCATAGAGCAAGCCGCTTTTGCTACTCGTATCAAGCCAGAGTATTTACGCGCCTTGGAGATGGATGAACGCGAAGTCATTCCTTCGCAAGTTCAGGCAAAAGGCTTTCTAAGGCTGTATACCGGGTATCTCAACCTTGACTCCAAACCATTGTTAGACCTGTGGAACGGGATCCTTCCGGTTAGTGAAGTAGAAATTCCTGCCGTTCCGAAACCCAGTGATGATCTTGATGCCCTGCCAGAACTGATATCTGTTTCAGAAATTGACACTGCTGAAGAAAACAACGCAGAATTATCACCGGAAATTGAAATATCAGAATCTTTTGAAATTCAAGATACTGTTACACCTGAGAAAGTAATGAATTTTCCTCCTGTTGCTGAAGAACACCTTCGGGAGATTGGCGTCCAGCTTCGGGAAAGGAGGCAGACTGTTGGACTGCAGTACTCTGATGTTGAAAAGTTTATCCACATCCGAGCCCACTACTTGAAAGCCCTTGAAGACGGACAAATCGCGAACCTGCCTTCCTTTGTCCAGGGTCAAGGCATGCTGACAAATTATGCCAGGTTCCTGGAATTAGATGTTGACAGCCTGTTATTGAAATATGCTGCCGCGTTGCAAGCCAGGAGGGAAGCCCTGCAGCCTGCTTCAAATGGTACCAAGCGTATCATTATACGGAACAATGGAAAAAACAGCCATGGGTTAGGCAAATACCTCAGCGCTGACCTTTTAATCAGCGGAGGTGTAATTCTTGGACTGCTTGCTTTTGCAATCTGGGCAGCTATCAGTGTCAATAACACCAGGATCCAGTCCATCCGCCAAACTCCAGTATCTATTTCAGAATTGCTTTTAACCACTATCGAAAGCTCTAAAGATACAATTGTGATTCAGCAGCAAGGGACAGCAGTGGCGACATCAGTCCTGGCAGGTGAAAGTGATGGCGTACCTGAAATTGTCAACCCGCAACCTTCCATCGCTGCAGGAACCGAAAACGGTCAACCGGTACAGGTAACTGTTATCAGCCGCCAGCGAACCTGGCTGAAAATTATTGCTGATGGTAAAGAATCATTAAATGACCGCATCATTCCAGGAAACGCTTACACCTTCTCAGCCCTTACCAGCATCGAACTGTTTACAGGCGATGCTTCAGCCATTCAGATCATCTTTAACGGGCAAGACCTGGGAAAGTTAGGGAATCCCGGACAGGTAATCAATCTAACATTCAATCCAACAGGAATGACCACACCAACCATCGCTCCAATTCCAACGGCAACACCGTCACTGGTGCCGACAAACACTCCGACGCTAACTCCGACGGTATTTATGACTCCTACAGTAACACCCTTTATCCCGTAACACAGGCCATAAAGCATGAGAGAGAATACTTTTTACCTTACCTCGCTTGGTTGTGCAAAAAACTCAGTCGATGCTGATTCGATGGCAGCGTTGCTTATTCAAGATGGCCTTGTTCCAGTCGAAAAACCATCAAAAGCCCGGTATCTCATCGTGAATACATGCGGCTTTATAGCTCAGGCAAGGGAAGAATCCTTTTCCAAGCTTAAATCTTTAGCTCAAACCAAGCGGGATGGCCAGTACCTGCTGGCTGCAGGCTGCCTGACACAACGATATGGAAATCTAATCCTGGATGAGGTTCAAGGAATTGATGGAATCCTTGGTACCCGCAATTGGGCAAGCATTCTCCCCGTGATAGCGAACATGCGTTCCGAAAAACCGGCACTTCCATACATGGATATTTTTAATGATGCTCCAGTTCTAATGGATTATCCGCACATTTCCAGGGTTTCGGTCCAGGGAGCCAGCGCCTATCTGAAAATTGCTGACGGCTGCAGGCGCAATTGTGCCTTCTGCGCCATTCCATCCATAAAAGGAAAAAATGTCAGCCGCACCACGGATGCCATCCTCTCCGACGCAAGGCTGCTCCAATCCCAGGGCATTAAAGAGATAAACCTGATATCTCAAGATACCACTGATTATGCATCCGATTTTGGAGTAAAAGACGGCCTTGCAAATCTGATTGATGAACTCTGTACTGCAATTCCAGATGTACCGTGGATTAGGCTTCTATACGCATTTCCCGGTTTTGTTTCAGACCGGCTTATTGAAAAGATGGCAAGCCGTCCCCAGATACTGCATTACCTGGACATTCCTTTACAGCATGCAGATCCCAATATTCTGAGGAGTATGTATCGACCATCTAATGTTGATTGGACAATAAAGACGATCGAAAAAATGCGCAATGCAATGCCCGACCTGGCAATTCGTACAACTTTTATCGTTGGTTATCCGGGTGAAGGTGAGAAAGAATTTCAAACTCTCCTGGATTTTGTTTCTGAAATCCGTTTTGACAAAGTTGGCGTCTTTCCGTATTCATTTGAAAAAGGTACTCCGGCTGAACACCTCGGGGATCCGGTATCGGTGGAAGAAAAAGAAGCAAGGGTGGAAAGGTTGATGCTGCTGCAACAGGATATTTCTTTAAAGCAAAACCTGAAACTGGTTGGAAAGATAATTCCGGTATTGATCGAAGGCAAGGACGAGAATGTCCTGATTGGAAGGTCTTCCCGGGATGCGCCCGAGATCGATGGCCTGGTGTTTGTTGACGGAAATTCCAATCCGGGTGATTTAGTTAATGCCAGGGTGACGGATACAATGGTCTATGACCTGATCGGTAAAATCATCTAGCTGCAAGCCGGGCACGCATTAACAAAAAAGCAAACCATTCCCTTATTGAATTTCGGCTTCCTCCTCTGTATAATCAAACTTAGCTCACAGGAAGGAGGTGATGAAATTTGAAAAGGGTTAATCTAACCAAAGGTCAAGGTCTTGTTGAATATGCATTAATCCTCATTCTGATCGCACTAGTCATTATTGTGGTATTAACCCAGTTTGGCACTGCACTTGAAGAAACCTACACCAGCATCATATCCAGCTTATAAAATCATTACACGAAAAACACCCCAAAAGGGTGTTTTTCAATTATCATATAGCCATCTCACTTGACAGGTATGGTGCTTTATGACTCAAAAGTTAATCCTCTTTCTTGTTGCACCTGAATTTGAAGATCTTGAATTTTGGGTGCCCCTGATGCGCATGCAAGAAGAAGGGCATCAGGTAATTGTCGCAGGGAAAAAAGCGAAA